>Ga0194049_1000660_pt1 | contig 11646 bp, 11 predicted proteins | sample JunL2225m_MetaG_FD_148665 | JGI IMG/M metagenome (GOLD analysis project Ga0194049, IMG submission 148665) | Anoxic zone freshwater microbial communities from boreal shield lake in IISD Experimental Lakes Area, Ontario, Canada - Jun2016-L224-25m | ecosystem: Environmental > Aquatic > Freshwater >... | reverse complement strand
TAAATGCTTCATGGCAAGATCTGCTTTTTTAGCCTTTAGCTTTAACTCATTTTGGGCAGCTAGATACTGCTTACGCTTTGCTTCTGCAATAGCAGATAATTGCTTAAGTGTTTTCTTGGCAGTATTGAGCTTCGCCGCAGCGGCATCGGCAGCAGCTTTCTTTTCCTCCTCTAGCTTCTTAGCGGCATCAATCTGAGCTTGGGTTGGCTTTGGAGTAGCCGCAAATACAGTAGTTGGAATAAGAGTTGTGATTAATAAGGCAGCAATTAATTTTTTTACCATTTAATTTGCCACATCTCGTTTTTTGAACAAAAAGGCAACAACTGCTAGGCCACCTAATAAAAAGCTGTATGAGGTAATCAGGGCGTATTGGTATGAGATTTTATCGGTGCCACCAACTGCAACTGTGGAAAGTAATTGGCCTGGGAAGTAGCGATCAATGTTTTTAACAAATACTGAAAGTAAGCCTTCGATAATTAAATTCCAAATCACTCCGATTGAGATCGCAGATATTGGTGATCTAAATAGCAACCCAAGAATCATGCCAAAGATGCCATAGCCAATAGTGGCAAGTAAAACATTTATAAAGCCGCGTAATAGTGCAGATCTAGCATCAGCTGTTGACCAGGCTGAAGTCGATATATCTTTCACGCCAGCAAGTAAATAAGAGAGTGAAATAGCAAGCGTGGCAGAAAGTGTGACCATTGCAATTGCAAATAATTTCATTGATCCAAGTTTTCCTAGCAGAATCTTCATCCGAGATGGTTGGCGCACTAGTAAATTACGAAGTGTTCCATAGGTATACTCCTGCGCAGTTTGTGCTGCAAATATACACAGAGCAACAATTCCTAATAATCCGGCGGAGTTACTAAAACTTAAGGAAGCACCACTGGGTAGCGCTAAAACATCACGGCTAATTCGAACCCCTCGCTCACCATTTCCTTGTGGTGAATCAACTAATAAAAATAGTAATGAGGTAACTAGGCCAGTCACAAAGGTAACTGCGGCAATAGTTGAGAGTGAAAGTGATGCTCGGCGAAGCTTTACTAACTCGGCCTGAAATACATTCCACATTTTACTCACCCGTCATTTCAAAGAAAGTATCTTCAAGTGATGCTTTAACCGGGGTTAATGACTCTAAAATTATTCCTGCATCAAAGGCTGCCTTGTTTAACTTAGCAGAGTAGTCAGATGAACCACTAACATGAAGTGCGTTATCAATGATTTTGCAATCATGCCCAGCTGATTTTGCAATCTGTGCTAGTTTTTCTAGATCACCTACTTTTTCTGGAACTGCCACGATTACTGGTTGCTGCTTGGCCAACAATTCACTGGTTTTGCCAGAAAAAATCACTTTTCCCAATCTAAGCATTACTAAGTGATCACTAATCATTTCAATCTCAGAAAGTAGGTGAGATGAGACGAAAACGGTTGTGCCCGCATCAGCTAGTTTGCGGAGTAAATTTCTCACCTCTTGAATGCCAGCTGGATCTAACCCATTTGTTGGCTCATCTAAAACTAATAGTTTTGGATTTGGTAAAAGGGCAGCGGCAATTCCTAGCCGCTGCTTCATGCCAAGTGAATAGGTTTTATACTTTGAATTACCACGATCACCTAAATCAACTAGATCTAATAAGCCTTGAATTGATTTAACATCAAAGCCACCGAGTTTTGCCAATACAGTCAAATTTTGTAATCCAGTAAGTGCTGGATAAAAAGCTGGGCCTTCAATCATGGCGCCAACTCTTGGCAAATATTTCTCAGGATGTGTTATTGATTCACCTAAAACATGCCCACTACCAGTTGTTGGTGTTATTAAACCGAGCAGCATTCTAATTGTTGTGGTTTTACCAGAACCGTTTGGACCAACAAAACCACAGATGCTTCCCATTGGGACCTCAAAGTTGGCATGTGAAAGCGCCATTCGCTTGCCATATTTTTTTGATAAATCGGCAACATCAAGTGCTAGAGGGGAGGACATGAGCAAAATTGTCCCATTAAAAGGTGAGAAAACTACTTAAGCAATACACCAACAACTAGTAAAAGTGAGTAAATGCTGAGAAAAACGATGGATGCTTGGAATAACTTCCCGGCATTTTCCTCATTTGGCTGCTTGCTTAATTTTATTAATTGCCATTTCCAGCCAGCAATAAGCAATATAGTAATTAGAAGTGCCCAACTAGAAAGATTAGTGTTAACGATTACCAGTAATGCAACAACTGACATCGCAACTGAGTGAAACCACATCTGAGTTATTACGGATTTTATTGGAGCAACTACCGGCAACATTGGAATTCCAGCGGCTGCATAATCATCTTTATATCTAAATGCAAGTGCCCAAAAGTGAGGTGGAGTCCAAAAAAATATTACAAGGAAAAATAACCAAGAAGTCATAGTTAATGAGTTGGTGACTGCAGCCTGACCAATTAATACCGGCATACAACCTGCAATACCGCCCCAAACAATATTTTGTGAAGTGTGTTTTTTAAGAGCAATTGTGTAACCAAGTACATAGAAAATAATTGCAATTACAGTTAATAGCACTGCTAGTTGAGTGGTAAAGATATAAAAAATTAATATTGAAATAATAGAGATAAGGAGTGCAAATATTAAACCGCTTCTTTTTGATATCTGCCCGGTTGCAATAGGGCGGTTTGAAGTTCGTTTCATTAATTTATCTGATTCTGATTCAATCACCATATTAAAAGCATTAGCACCACCAGCTGCTAATGTGCCACCAAATAAGCTCCAAAAAGTTACTGAAATACTTGGTATACCATCACTTGCTAGAAATAACGCTGGCACGGTTGTCACAAGTAAAAGTTCTACAACCCGTAACTTCATTAGATCTATGTAATTTTTCACTGTTATACAAGCCTATCGTCTAATTAAATAAAATAAATATCAGGGGTTAAATGTTATTAAATTAGGAGTAATGCTAGATGTTGCTAACACTGGAGTAGATGGTTTTGTAATAGTTCCAAGCATTCGATCAATTGCACTTCTTGCTGCATTTTGACTGCGTTTTGTTCTGCCGACATGATCGGCAATTACCACAAACACATACTCTTTCTCACCAGATGTAGCAAAACCAGCGAGTGAAACAGTGTGTCTAGTTGATCCAGTCTTTGCCTTCACTAAACCAACTGCTTGTGGAGCGGTTGCGTGAAATCTGCCGATTAATGTTCCAGACTCACCACTTGTTGGAAGTGCATCGTAGACCATCTTTAATCTTGGTTCACTTCTTATCTTTAAAAGTAGTTGCGAAAGAGTCACTGCTGAAATCCGGTTTCCTCCAGATAAACCAGAGCCATCTTCAAGATGTAAACCGGTTGTATCAATACCCATCGCATCTAGTTTGTAATTCATCATCTCGTTTAATCCAGTTTTATTATCTGGATATCCACTTCTCGCTGTTGCTACCATTGCAAGTCGTTGCGTTAAAACATTATCACTATATAACAATGCAAATTTAATCATCTTTGATAATTGTGGGGATTTAATCTCAACTATCTTTTCTGTTATCAAGGACTTTGGATCAGTATTTTTATCAAGTGCTTTGTAAACAACAGATGCACGCCGACCTAGCGCTTTTTTAGCGTAATAAATATCACTGCCATTTATTCCGTCATAGAGCAGAGTTATTCGCTTAAGCTTCGTATCGGAGGCAAAAGCTTCCTTTATTAAGATTGGTGTATAGGCGCGTTTATTTGCATCTCTATATTTGGCATTTGATGTCATCCATGGGTCATCTTCACCCAAAATAACAAATACACCTTTTTTCTCAGTTTTATAAAGACTAGTAGTAAAAACTGTAGTGCTATCCAATGTCATAGCAATCGCTGTTGCAGATGTTAGTTTTAGAACAGAGGCTGGAGAGCGAAGTATGGTCGATCCGCTTTCATAAACAATTTCTTTGGAAGATCCATCTAGGAGGATAATTCCTGGGTTTGCTAAATACTTTGAACTTAAATAATTAAAAAATGGCTCAGGCAAGGTATCAACTGCATAAGCAGGAGTGAGATTGAAAGTTAATGCAAGTAAAACAAGTACAGATATTTTCTTCATTAAATCTGCACCTTTCGGTTAAATCTTCCCTGCGAAATTGCAGCACCAATAATTACTAATAATGCACCAACTGGCTCATACCAGGAGAGTGCCTCCCCTAAGAATACCCATCCAACAATAATTGCAACAACTGGTGTGAGATATGTGACTGAACTTGCGATGGAGCTGCCTGCAGCAGCAATAATTGAGAAGTTCCAAATATATGCAATTCCACTTCCTAAGATGCCAAGAGCTAACATTGCAAAGAAGGTTGCTGGTCGATAGTAATCCTGTGAGATTCCATCAAACAAATAAAAAGGTAATAAGGTAATTGCTGCCATTATTAATTGAGTAGTTGCAGCTGCCTCTGGTTTTAAGCCAAGTGGAATAATATTTCTAACCGTATAGGGAAATGAGATGCCATAGCAGGTAACTGCAATAAGTAATGCGATTACTCCAGTTAACTGATTTTCGCCAACTCCCTGCCAGATTCCTAGAACTACCATAACTCCGATTGCGCCGATAATTAAGCCAATTATTTGTTCTACTTTTAATTTCTCTTCTCTAAAAGCAATCAGCATCACTATTAAGGTAGCGAGCGGAGTAGTGGCATTAATGATTCCAGCAAGAACTGATGTGACATGTACTTCGGCATAAGCAAATAAGATGCCTGGAATTACATTTAACAACATAGAGAGTATCCAAAGTTTTTGCCAAGTACTTTTATCGCTGGGAAGTTTAATTTTTTTAATCTTAACTATAATTAATAATGTAATAGCCCCTAATGCGCATCTGCCAAAAGCCACCCCAAATGGAGTTAAAAACTCAAGCCCTAGTTTTATAAAGATAAAAGAGCAGCCCCAAACCACGCCTAATGCAAGATAGGCAGGCAGCCATGATTTTCTCATCATCACTCCTTAGCCTTAAGGTTTACTTATGTCTGAATCAAATGTCGGCCCTGGTGAGTTTTACCAGGTTGTTGGCGTAGGCCCTCACTCTAAACCATGGCCAACTGATAATCACTTTGATGCTGAGTTGCTTGAGCATGGTGATCGTAGAAATGTCTTAGATAAGTACCGGTATTGGAAGTTGGCGGCAATTGTTGCCGAGCTTGATACCAAGCGACATGATCTGCAAATTGCAATTGAAAATTGGCAACATGATTTAAATATCGGTTCAATTGTTAGAACTGCAAATGCATTTAATGTTTCAGCTGTTCATATTGTTGGTAAACGTGATTGGAACCGAAGAGGAGCGATGGTTACCGATAGATATTTAACTGTGCACCATCATGCAACAGTTGCAGAGTTTAAGGTGTGGTGTGGTAAAGAAAATTTGCCAATTATCGGAATAGATAACCTGCCAATTTCTAAACAGTTAGAAAGTGCTGATTTACCTAAGAAGTGTGTGATGTTATTTGGCCAAGAGGGTGCTGGGATGAGTGATGAGGGGGTTGCAATCTGCTCTGTTGTCCTTGCAATCTCTCAATATGGCTCAACTAGATCTATGAACGCCTCCGCAGCTGGTGCTATTGCGATGTATGCATGGGCGATGCAGCATTTAAATCCAATATACTACCCGAAGAATTAATTATTAATTGACCAGGATTGTTCACTATTACGATCAATTACAAATACTGAGTAACTCTTTAATTCTGGCTTACTAAACCAAACAGCGCCATCTTTACCAGTGACCATTAACGCAGTGGCAAGAGCATCTGCGATGGCCGCATCTGGACCAATTACTGTTGCACTCCTTGCCCCAATCGCAATTAAGTTTGTAAAAGGATCATAAATATGAGCACCTTTCTCATAACTGCCACTTGTTGCAATTGCACCAGTATTTATTTTAAAACTCTCCACAATCTCATCTTTAATCTCTGGATTTCTGATTCCAATTTCCCATGGAGTAACTCCGCCCTCTTTTAATAAACCTCCTCTTAACGCTAGATCACCAGCAGCGTTAACAAGTGAGTTTTCAACTCCATACTTTTCAAATATTTCACCGCACTTTTGCGCAGCCCAACCTTTAACTAACCCAGATGGATCAAATCCTTTAACCCATGGATTAAACGCTCCTTGAGTTAACTCACTTATTTGTTTACATAAACCCCAAACCTCTTGCACCTCACTAGAACAAGTGGTTATTTCAATCTCTTCTCGTTTTAATTGGGAAATTATTGAGTTCTCTTTATAGGTAGAAAAAACCTCATCTACGTGATAAATAAACTGCTCTGCCTCAGTAAATGCTTGGGTTAATTTCTCTTCATTCACTTTTTGGGAAGAGAGTTCAAATAAAATTACCGTTCCCCAGCTTTCAACCTGCCTGGATAAAGTAACCACAAACTTTAGTTAAAGACCGGCTTTTTGGATCGCTGTTTTTAATGAATCCCAATAAGCAATACAGGTATATGAAGCACCTGAAACATAGGGAAGTGCATTTGAACTCATAGATTTAATTGTTGCAACAGTTATTTTTTGTGTATCAACATATGGGTCCAGTCGATCAAATGCCATTTGTCCGCGGCTAGTTGGCGACTGCGTGCCATTGATGCTAGTGATTGCACCATCTGTAAATGTGACTTTAACTCTTACAGTTCCCCAAGATCTCCCACCTTCATCTGCTCGAAATGGATCACCAGTAACTGTTTGCACTCCTGTGCTTGGTGCAGCTGGAGTGGCAGCTGGAGTTGGGTTAGCGGAAGGTGAATTACTTGGTGAGGCTGAAGTTTTGTTTGGAGTTTGTTGAGGTTTTGGAGTAGCAGATTGTGCAGCAGCATTACTTTTAGTTGGAGCCGGAGTATTTCCTTGACCATCTACCGCCAATCCACCAGCACCACCAAATTGTGGGGGTGTAACAGCAAGGACAGCACCTAAGCCACCAATCGTTCCAGTGGTAATTAAAAAGAATCTTTTTTTCATATTTCGCTTATCTCTCTACTCGCCATGAAAAGCAAAGGCTTCGTCGTGGAATCTATCTTTTGGAATACCCGCATCATGTACAGCTTTTTTAACCGCATCAACCATTGGCTTTGGCCCGCAAACAAAAACATCTGCATCTCGAAAAGCAGGTACTATTTTTTTAATGTAATCAAAGGTAAGTGGGTGTTCTTTTCTAGACCCAACTAAGTAATGAACTCGCGCACCCCGCCTTCTAGCAATCTCATTTAACTCAGCCTTTAATACTAAATCTGCTTGGGTTGAGGCTCTAAACAAAACATCAATCTCTTTAGTTTCATCAAACTCCTCCATTAAAGCTCTAAGTGGGGTAATTCCAACTCCGCCACCAATTAAAACCACATGCCCTCTACTTGCCTTACTAGCCACAAATGTTCCATATGGTCCTTCAAATATCACTCTAGTTCCTGGCTTTAATTTAATTACCCCACTTGATGCATCACCAAGGCTTTTAACAGTCACTCTTAAATACTTATCACTCGGTGGGGCAGATAGTGAATATGGATGAGAGATAACCCATTGGCCTCTAGCTAAAAATCGCCAACCGAAGAATTGTCCGCCTTGGGCTTTTAATTTATCTAACCTTCTGCCCTTCATAATGATTGAGACCACACCAGGGCCTTCAATAACAACTTTTTCAACCTTTAGGTTATGACGAATTGATTTACCAATTGGAATAACAAAGCGCCAATAAACTAAAACAAATACCACTGTTGCATAAAGCAACTGCCAATAAAGCTTATTTAATGGGTGTCCTAAAAACATCTGCCCAGTTATCACTTGGTGCATAAAGGAGAGACCAACTGCTAGGTAGGTATAAATATGTATGGTCCACCAGGTTTCATATGACATTTTTGCTCTTACTTTTTTATAAGAGGAGATTCCAGCTGCAATATAGAAAGTGAATCCAACCATCGCTGGCAACATCCATGGGAATTTAGTAACTAACCGCCATAACTCAACAATTAATCTAACTTGGTCATTGGCTGCATAACCTACAGTGACTAGCAAAACATGAAAGCCAATTAAAAATAACGAGTAAGGCCCAAGTTTGCGGTGCCAGGTAACTAATCGGTCATGTCCAACGGAGCGCTCAACCCATGCAATTCGGGAGATTAAAACTAAACCGACTAAAGCTAAGTAAGTACCAACTAATGCACATAATCTAGAGATAGATGTAATTAATGGATAAATAGAATTAACATCATTTCTAGTTATCGTATCTACCTGCAAGGCCAGTGTTAAGCCAAGGCCAATACCTAAAACAAGTGAGGCGTTATCTGCGGATTTTCGGTGGCCTATTTTCATTTATGAATCAAACCTGTATTTCCTGAGAATTATCAGAGAAGTAGCCGAATGGCTTATCTGAATCACTTGATAAGAATACTCTTAATTGAGATTAAGCCTTACTCGTCAATTACCTCAGCAACAGCATCTAGGCGGCGAACAATCTCATCAGCTTCAATATCTCGATCTAATTTGCGAAGTGTGATTGCAATCTTGCGTTCAATATCAATAATAAATTCAAAATCTTTAAACTCAGACTCAGTCACATTCTCTAATACATTCTCAAGGGTCATAAGAGCTTCTTCAAATTGGCCAGATGCAATCTGGGCTTTTCCTAACTCAAAGGATGAGTAAGTCTCACGCCGGTGATCATGGGCGGTAACAAATACATCTAATGATTTTTGGGCAGAGATTAGGGCGCCGTCGGCGTCCCCTAACTCTGTTAAGCAGTGCGCAATCTTTTGATCACACCTTGCCACATTAATAACCTCTTTTAACTTTTTAAATAAGGCACGTGATTCTTTAAATGCCTCAAGTGATTTCTCATAATTCTTAATCTCTCGGTATGCGCAACCAATTAAGTGCAGATCATTGGCAGCTCCTGAATCATTGCCATCCACTAAATGCTCCTGCACACATTGATTCATGCACTCAATAGTTTTTTCATACTCTTTGGAGTTAAACCACCACTCACCTAGGGTGCAGGCAAGCTCGATTGCCATTGGTGATTTAGTTTCGCGAAGTAGATCTACTGCTTTACTCATTGCATTAGCGGCCTCATTCATCCGCTTTAATTGATTTAAGTTATAACCAATTGCCGAGTATGCCTGCGCTAATCCTTCAGTCGGTGCTACCGCTCCTAAATCTGAATAAATATCTCTTGCAGTTTCCGCTAATGCTAATGCTTCATCATATTGACCACGGGCATATATCCGCGCACTTAATTCATAATATGTATTTGCTCGATCTAAACCATCAACTTCAGGAATTCTCTCCCAAAGCATCTCTTCGGTAATTATCTCTTCAGAGTTAAAATCTTCATTCTCTGAGTTATCTGACAACTTTTCTCCTTTATTTTAAGAAGTAATCACCTGTTAGGAAGAGTCAAACAGTACCAAGTTGTGCTGACCTTGGTGGGGTATTTAGATTGATCTATCTTGGGGCTAACCTTATTACATGTCATCTCAGCAAACTCCTAAGCACAAATTGAAGGCTAACCTGCCAATCTGGTTAGGCCGGCTCGCCTATTTAGTAGGAGCTGTGATGGTCGCAGCTGTTTTTTTACCACCGCTGCGTAAAGAGGCTGATTACTTTTATAGTTTTATTCCGCTACCTATTAGAGCGACCGCAGCTGCTTCGGCAATTTTTTCTGGGGTGGTAATGATTACCCTTGCTAGAGGATTAAAGCGAAGAAAATCTCGCGCAAGAAATTTGGCGATTCTACTCTTAGTTCTTAACTCTTTTAATTCATTAACACAATCAATTACTCAGCTAATACTTTTAGTACTACTTATAATATTTCGTAAAGAGTTTTATGCTAAATCAGATCCTTCAACTAAATGGCGTCCACTTACCGCTTTTTTACAAATGACGATTGTAACTTTTTTCTCAAGCATTTTTTTACTATACCTTCGAAAAGATAATTTGTTTTATGGTTCCACATCATTATTACAAATTTCTAAAACTGTAATATTTGGTTTTTTGGGTATTGATTCAGGTTTGCAATTTAAATCAGAGCGACTATCAGATTTTGCTGCATTTTTTTTGGGGGCGATGGGCATTTTTACAATCCTAGTTCCCCTCTGGTTATTTTTTAGAAAAATAACGCCACATACTGCAATGTCTGATGAAGACCGCATAATTCTCAAACAACTTTATAAACATGATGAATTGCAAGACTCGGTTGCCTACTTTGCTACCAGATATGACAAGAGTGTGGTCTGGTCAAGAAATAAAAAAGCTGCCATCGCATACCGGGTAGTTAATGGGGTAATGCTGGCAAGTGGTGATCCAATTGGTGAATACAGTTTATGGCCAGAGGCAATTGGAGAATTTATCAGCATTGCTAAGCAATATGCCTGGACGCCTGGAGTTATGGGAGCAACTGAAAAAGGTGGTCAAGTGTGGATTGAGCAAGCCAAGATGATGGCAATAGATATTGGTGATGAAGCAATTATTAAGGTTAAAGATTTCACTATTGAGGGAAAGCCAATGGGAAATATTCGCCATATGGTTAACCGAACAAAACGTGATGGTTACTCAGCGATGACATATAAATGGTCGGATGTTCCGATAGATGATCAAGCAGAGTTAATTAAATTAGCGAAGGAGTGGCGATATGGCGCAGCCGAACGTGGTTTTTCAATGTCGATGGATCGATTTGGTTTAGCAGAGGATGATGAAACTATTATCACTATTGCTAAAAAAGGGGAAGAAATAAAAGGATTTATTTACTTTATGCCTTGGGCTACTACTGGTTGGTCATTAGATCGAATGCAACGAGAAATGGGTGTGGATCCTGGGATAAATGAGTTGATGATTGTTACAACTGTTGAGGCTGCTGCAAAAGTTGGTATTGAAAATATTTCACTTAATTTTGCTGCGTTTCGCTCCCTTTTTGAAAGAGCTGACAAAATTAGTGCTGGCCCATTAATTAGAACAATGCGTAATTTAATTAGATTTGCATCTAACTGGTTTCCAGTTGAATCTCTCTACAGATTTAATGCCAAGTTCCAACCTGAGTGGCAAACAAGGTATGTCCTTTATCCAAGCCCAACAGATTTACCTAGAGTGGGATGGGCAGCAATTAGGGCTGAGCAATTTATAAGCAGCTTTAAGTCAAAGGGAATCCGCAGATAGGCGTAAGCGCGCTGTATTTGATTGTGCCAGCAGCGGGTATAGTTATGTCACGTGCGTTTCATAAATAACCCAAGCCACGATCTGACCTATGACGATGTATTTATGGTCCCTTCCTACTCAGAGTTATCTAGTCGGATGGATGTTGATCTAACCTCCTTTGATAAAACCGGCACCACAATCCCACTAGTCGTTGCAAACATGACTGCAATAAGTGGCAGACGAATGGCAGAGACAGTTGCTCGCCGGGGCGGCATGGCGGTTATCCCGCAAGATATCCCACTTGAGATTGTCGCTGATGTAATTAGCTGGGTTAAATCTCGTCACATAATCTTTGATACCCCAGTAACTTTAAATCCAAGTGAGACTGTGGCTGATGCAATCGATTTAATAACTAAGCGAAGCCACGGCGCACTAATTGTGGTTGAAAATGAGATTCCAGTTGGAATTATTACTGAGGCTGATTGTGAGAATGTTGACCGCTTCACACAGTTAAACA
>Ga0194049_1000654_pt1 | contig 11677 bp, 15 predicted proteins | sample JunL2225m_MetaG_FD_148665 | JGI IMG/M metagenome (GOLD analysis project Ga0194049, IMG submission 148665) | Anoxic zone freshwater microbial communities from boreal shield lake in IISD Experimental Lakes Area, Ontario, Canada - Jun2016-L224-25m | ecosystem: Environmental > Aquatic > Freshwater >... | reverse complement strand
TTCCACCGTGTCATGGACAGGACAGGGCGTCCCGGACTGATCGGCAAACCGCGAACCCGGTGGAAAGCCGATCATGATGTTCAATTCCTCGCGCCCGGATTCGTTGGGGGCAAAGGTGATTTCCTGGACCTGCCAGGGCGATTGCAGGCCAAGGGCCATGGCGAATAATGTTTCACTGTTCATGCCGATATGATCGCATTTTTCCACTACAAATCACATAGAGCCGTTTTAGCTTTGTACAAATGCAAGGGGCTGATTTTAGCTATGCGCAGATGCAAGGGGCTGATTTTAGCTATGCGCAGATGCAAGGGGCTGATCTTCTCTGGGTGCAGATGCAAGGGGTTGATCTTAGCGGGGCAGGATTGCAAGGGGCTGATCTTAGCGACGCCCAAATGCAAGGGGCTGATCTTGGCGGGGCGCAGATGCAAGGGGCTGATCTTCTCTCGGTGCAAGGGGTTGATCTTAGCGGGGCGATTTTAGGTTCAACTGGTGTTCAAGGTGCATTGATTGACACAATTATGCATGTGTTTGGGGGAAATCAAGATGAACTTTTTGATGATAAAACCTATTGGTGCGAGATTGAAAAACTGGCGGACAGCATACCGGATGCGTCAAAACGTCAACACTATCTTCAAAGCATCCAGCAAGCCCAACAAGCCAATCAACTCAATCAAGCCAAGCCGTTTTTACTGTATCAACCGCAAGCCATTGCCGAATCGGCCTTGTCCGCCATTTGTAATGCTGAAGATGGAATGGATCGGATATTGCCAAAAGAATCCCGCTTATCCTCGGCACTCGCTTTCCGCAATCGGTATCTGAACCTATCAGACGATTTGAAGAAAAACCCCGATTATCCCAAGTTGATGCAAGACATTGATTATCAGCTTTGCACCTTGCCGGAATGTCAAGACATCCGGGGTGACATCAAGGGTTTGGATTGCGCCAAGTCGAAGCCGCCGGAATGGTAATTCATGGCCGGAATAGGGGCCGTAGAGTGGACAACATTCCAGCCTGTGGGCAATAGGCTAAAGCAAATGCAATCGGAAACGGGCAACCGTGAACTTGAACACCGCCCACTGTCAAAGACCGACAGTGAATTACAATAGGCCAACAGCAGGAAGGGCAGGGCGGCTATGCCAGTATGATCATGCAACGAACAGACGGCACTCAAATCTTATCCTATACCCTCAAAAACAATAGAAAATAGACAGAATAATGACCCCATCACCCGAATCCATCGAACTCCGCGCCGACGGGCTGCTGCTGCGGTTTTCCTCGAACCTGCTGAGCTTTCTGGCCGACCGCGAGGACTGGCGCAGGTTCCACCTCAGCGACTGGCTCCAGTCCTTGGACGAGGACAGGCTCGGCCATTTGCAGCAGCTTGCCGAGACGGCCCTGCACGACCCGCAAGCCATCGGCACCGCCCTGGAAGACTTGGTGTCGGTCGTCCTCCATGCCCTCGCCGCCGAGCGCCAGGCATTGGAGGTCACCTTCGCCGAGGACGAACTCGGCAGGCATGTCGAACTGCTGTGCATGCTGGCGACGCTGGAACGGCTGCGCCGCAAGGGGCTGCTGTCCTATGAAAGCTTCATGAGCATCGAACTGGGCGCGCCCAACACGATAGTCCTGTCCCCGGAGGCGTTTGCCCACGGGGAGGACATCCGGCGGCAAATGCTGCGGGGGCTGCATTGAGGGTTTTGCAAGGGGGGAAGGGTTTGCGACGGCCTCTTCGCCCACTGCTTTATTTTTAATACCGGCGGTGCCCGATAATGGCTTGGGCGGTTGGCGCGGAGTCAAATCAGGCTGATTGTAGGCTGATTGGCGCGGGTGTTGTGGGTGACGGTGACGGCAAAGGCCGCTTGCCCGGCCATGGAAAATAGGGGGTTGCGCAGGGTTTCAGGCCCGCTTCGTTTTTTCTGCTTTATGGCCCCCGGGGTTGCTGTTATAAAGTCTGTCCCAGCAGCCAACCGTCAGCCGGTCGAACATGAACGCCTCCCTGTCCTTCATCCGCACATCCGAACGACCCTTCCCGGTCGCCAATGTCGTCGTACTGGGGAAGGCCGACACTGCGGCAAAACGGCCCCGTTTGTCGCTGTTCCTGATACGCATTTCCGCCTGTTTGCCCTCGCCCGCCGACGGTTGCGTGGAAGGCACCTTGTCGCCGGACGGGCATTTCGTGCCGCGCCCGGAAGCCCCCTTCTTCTTGCGCGTGCAGGGCGACTCGATGGCATGACCAACCCCGAACCCCTCATCCAATTCGACCGGGTTGGCGTGTCGATACACGGCAAGGCCATTTTGACCGGCATCAGCTTTGCGCTGAATGCCGGTGACAAGGCGGTGTTTCGCGGCAAATCCGGCGCGGGCAAAAGCACGGTGCTGAAAACCCTGTTGGGGCTTTACCCCTTGGACGGGGGGACGGTGTGTTTTCAGGGGAAGCCGCTGGACAAGTTGGTCATTGCGGAGATTCGGCGCTGCGCCGCCTATATCGGCCAGGAACCGGTGCTGGGGGCGGAGACTGTGCGGGAAGCCTTGCTGCTGCCGTTCCAATTCAAGGCCCATAGTGGAAGCAAGCCTTCCGAATTCAAACTGATTGAAGCCTTGCGGCTCCTCCATCTGCCCGAGGCCATCCTGAATCAGGACTGTAGCCGGGTCTCGGGCGGGGAGAAGCAGCGCATCGCCTTGGCCCGAGGGCTGCTGTTGGGCAAAAGCCTGTATCTGTTGGACGAGGTGACCAGTGCACTGGATGCAGAAAGCAAGCAAGCCGTGTTCGACGTGTTTGCCGACCCACGGCTGACCGTCCTCTCGGTGGCCCACGACCCGGATTGGATTCATCGGTGCGGGCGCGTCTTTGACTTGGCAGCGGGGCATCTGACGGAGGAGGGGCAACATGGGGACGCTTGACATTGGCATGAGTCAGATGGCGGTGCTGTTCGGGGTTGTCCTGCTGCCTTGGCTGTTGATCAGTCTGCTCGGCCTTAAGCTGAACCAAGCCATCGCCGTCAGCCTGCTGCGCATGACAGTCCAACTCGGCCTGGTCGGTATTTACCTGAAAACCCTGTTCATCCTCAACGACCCGTGGCTGAACGGCCTGTGGATCGTGGTGATGCTGGTGGTCGCCGACTTGACCATCCTGCGCCGGGCCGGGTTGAAGCGGCGTTATTTCTTCCTTGCGACCTTCATGGCGGTGGCCGCCAGCGTGGTGTTTTCAACCGCCTATTTGCTGCTGCTCGTCATCCGGCCGCCGCTGCTGTACGATGCCCGTTATCTGGTGCCGCTGACGGGCATGATCCTCGGCAACTGCCTGCAAGGCAACGTCATCGCACTGGAGCGTTTCTACACCGGGCTGAGCAAGAACGAAAACGAGTATCTGACCTACCTGCTGCTGGGCGCGACCCGCTGGGAGGCGGTCCGCCCGTATTTCCGCGAAGCGGTCAAGGCGGCGGTCAACCCGGCCTTGGCGGGCATGGCGACGATGGGTCTGGTCTCGCTGCCCGGCATGATGACCGGGCAGATCCTCGGCGGCGGCGAACCGTGGACGGCGGTGAAATACCAGATCGCCATCATGCTGTGCATCTTCACCAGCACGACCTTGGCTTGCATCCTCAATTTGAAGCTTAGCCTGAACCTCGCCTTCAACGAGTTCGACGTGTTGAAGGAGGGGGTTATTGAGAAGCGTTGATTGGACTGGTTATGGATGCTGCCATTAAGTTAAGCAGTTCGTGGTAAGCTTGTCGAACGCTCTCCTGAGCGAAGTCGAAGGGCATCAACGGCTTAACATTCAAGTGGTTGGATTTTGTCTCAATTAAACAGTATATCCCGTGCAACAATGATGGCAGCGTTATCATGAACAACCCACAGTTTTCGTTTGACGTATTCCTAAGCCACAACTCCAAAGACAAACCCCAAGTGCGGCGCTTGGCGGAGCGTTTGCGGACGGCGGGGTTGCGGGTGTGGTTCGACGAATGGGGCATCCAACCGGGTGACGATATTTATCTTGCCATTGAGCGGGGTAAGGAAGCTTCACAATACCTAGTGCTATGCCTGTCCCAGTCAGCACTGGACTCGGACTGGGTAAGTTTGGAACGAAGCGCCGCACTGATCCGCGATCCGATCAACAAAGACCGCCGTTTCATTCCGCTGCTGCTGTCCGAATGTAAGCTGCCGGATGCTTTGCAGCGATATAAGTATGTGGATTATCGGGAGGAGACTGATGAGGGTTTTGCTCAGGTCTTACAAGCTTGCAAGTTCGAAGAAATAGACAATAAAGAGTCTACCCACGTCATTGAAAAAAAACTAATTGGTGAAAATTGGAATAAAGCATTGGTTCGTTTACGCGATAGCTGGCTAAATTCGGGCCGACCAGTTGCATTACTTGATGGATTTCCCGGCACAGGAAAGACTGAGCTTGCACATGAACTTTGTAACGTGCCAAATTGGGTGGTTGTTCCAGTTGAGCCTAGTCAGTCAGAGGGCTTTGAGAAAGACTATTTATTCAATGAGCTTGCAAGCGAGCTTGAAATCAGAGGAATTGATGATTTAGTTATTCAATTGGATCGTGAGGAATCCGTTGACTTTGTTCGTGTACTTAAAAGGGTATTGGAGCAACAACAAATTGTGATAATTATTGACGAGGCCCAGCGAGTTTTTGAGTCGGCTTCGGCACGACCCTTTGGGGCTTTGCGTAGTTTGATTCAAAAGCTTGGTGATGCTCCTCGCGTGAAAGGAAAGCTTCTGCTGATTAGCAATCGCAGAGTTGAATCCGAACTATGGTCGGAAAAGTGTGAACGCGCCACACTTGCCCCATTATCGGGTTCAGAAGCTGTTAAATTACTATCAAGGTTATTATCTGAAAGTAATCTTGCAGATGCCATACCACCCGAACGTTTGAATGATGCTGCGTTTCATATGGGCTACAATCCGCGCGCATTACACACGCTCGTCACGACTCTCAAAGTCAATGGGTATACGATAGATGATCTTATCCGTGAATTTTCCGACCTATGGCACGCGGACACAATTGCGACACGGATTGACAACCCAGATTTGATATCACGGCTGGAGCGGGGACTTCTTGAGCGGACCCTGTTTGGCGTTGATCTGAAACTGGACAAATTCTTGCGCTGGCTGTCGGTTCATCGACGGAGTTTTCACCGTGATGCCCTTCAATTTTATGAATCAGACCATATAGATGTTGCGAATTTACGCCTTCGCCTTATTGACTGCTTTCTTCTTGACTCTCACCGTAATCTCTATAGAATACATCCTATAGCGCGTGAGATATGTGAATATCGCTTACGCGATAACAAGGAAGAATGGCAAAAAGCGCATAGTATTGCAGCGGACTACCACCTTCGTCATTTCAAAGCCAAAAGACTTATAAAAAACGAAACTCTTGCCCCCTCTTTTGCAGAACTTAAGTACCACCTTCACCATGCGAACCGACTTGGTGAACTGGTTTATGCTGCCCATAGATATACAAATTACTTAAAAACTACCTTCGGGACTTCAACCTCAATACCAACGAATATTGATGCGCTCGACGAACGCATTGCTCTATTGACTGAACTCCTAGAAAAGCCGGGTAACAAACCTGTCGAATACCACCTTGCAGGTTGCCTTGAAAAACGTAGAAATCTTGGTGATTTGGAAAAGGCTGTTTTACATTTACGTCGTGCTACAGGGGCAAATGCTTTCTATGCCGCATGGCTCTTGCGACTAAATGTAGAAGCGGAAATTTTTGGGCAAGAAAGAATTAAGACCATCATTTCCGAAGCCTCTTCTTATATGTCTGCTGACTCCCAAATACTGGCACTTTATAAACGAGGTAGCGACATACTAGCCAATGCTAACCAAGAAAAAGATGCCATTGCCCTTCTCAAGCAAGGAATTTCAACCATCTCACCGGAAAGGGGCATATGCGGTCTATATCAATCATGCGCACAGCTTTTAGACAAAATAGGAAACACTGATGAAGGAATCGAGTTATTGAGAGATGGGCTACGCAGGTTTCCAACGGGAAAGGGAATTATATCTATCTATCAATTCTGTGCCGAATTGCTTGATAAAAACGAACGTACTGAGGAAGCAATCGTCGTATTGCGCAATGGCATCAAAATACTTTCTTCATCCAACAATCTTGCACCGCTATATCTCGCTACCGCCTCGTTATCTAAAAAGACTCAAAATATTGCAAAAATTGATGATGCCATCGCACTCCTTCGCCAAGGAATGAAAACTACACCACCGGAGAAAAGTCTTCAGGAACTATATCAAGCTTGTGGTAATCTACTTTCTCTTGTTGGGCGTTATGAAGAAGCAATACTGGTGTTGCGGGTGGGCCTTAGTCAAATTCCGTTTGAAAAATTTGGACGGTATATGCTTTCCGAATCAGCAATTCGTTTAGCCGCCGACCACAAACGAACAATAGATATTGAGGAAATACTAGACGGGCAGGGTATTCATAAAATCGAAGCACAACAGCGAATTCTTGGTCAATGTTTTCTTCATCAGCTAAACGGTGAACTGCGAGAGATGCGACGTACCGCTGAAGCTGGACTAAAGATATTCCCAAAGTTTGAGGCACTAAAACCATTTATTATTGACATTTAAAATTCCACCCGCCCAAGAATTTAACTAGGTATCCTAATTAATGGAATCGCCATCGTCCAACAAAGAATGGAATAGCTTGAAATTGTTTGTAACTGATCTAAAAAATTTTTTCTGGTTCCCAACGTCCTTGTTGGGAATCCTGCCTTGGAAGCTCAAGTTTCCCGCTATTGAAGCCGATCAATTCTAGGGAAACTTGGGCTTCCCAAGCCGCATTCCCAAGCGGAGCTTGGGAACGAGCGAAAAGCCCGACAACGTGGCTGAACTTTTCGTTAATACCGTAGCCGAAACTTGTCGGTGAATCTGGCCTATGACAGCATTCTCCGCAGTCTTTAATACTTTCGTGAACTAGGAGAAAAACAATGGCCTCGCATCAGCCCATCGCAGAAACCCCTCTGCCCACTGTCCATTTGGACATTCCTCAAAACATCCTCGATTCCGCGCGATTAAATTTGGATGAGATAAAGTTGGAACTGGCCCTCGCGCTGTATGCCCAGCGGCGTTTAGGTGTGGGCAAAGCGCGGGAGCTTGCTGGTTTGTCGCTTTGGGAATTCCGTCAGATACTCGCCTTGCGCAAGATACCTCCGCATTATGATACGCAAGACTTGGCGGAGGATTTAGCGAACCTGCGGGCCTTGGGTGAAAATTTATGAGTCTGGTCGTTAGCGATACTTCGCCATTGACCAATCTGGCTGCCATCGGTCAATTTGCACTATTGCAAAAGCTCTACGGTTCCTTGCTGATCGCCGAGGCGGTTTGGGATGAACTGAATGCGACTGGCCAACATTGGCCGGGCCGGAATGAAGTCGCTGCTTCGCCTTGGATTCAGCGTCATGCGCCGAAAAATCGGCTGTTAATCATGGCCCTTCGCCAAGACCTTGACTTGGGGGAGGCCGATAGTATTGCCTTGGCATTGGAATGGCAGGCCGATTTTATTTTGATGGACGAGCGGGACGGCAGGCATAAAGCCATGCAGCTCGGGCTTAGGCCGGTTGGCGTCATAGGCATTTTGTTGACGGCCAAGGCACGGGGCTGCATCCCTGAAATCAGGCCGCTATTGGATGCTTTGCGGCAGCAGGCGGGGTTTTATCTCGGCGATGCGCTTTATCGGGAGGCGTTGAGACTCGCTCACGAGCAAGCTGCTTAGATTGCGACGAGGTTCTGCTGCTCCGGGCGCTGGTGCAGACTCTACTCGAACATTCCTTGTGCATTGCCGAGGACACGCCGGACGGGCTGCATTTGGAATACTGGGTGAACCAACCGGTGGATGTGTATCTGGTCATCCGTCAACAGGACGAACGCTCAGGGGATTCTGCGATTCGTTGGATGAATATTACGCAGTATTTGAAAGAGCGTGAGGACAAGGCCAGTCGGCAAATTGTGTTCAACGGCGAAAAGCTGGACTTATCGGCAGTTTGGCGGGTGCGGGATAGGTTTTTTCGACGATAAGGCGTAGGACTTTGTGGTTCCCAAGGTCCACGTTGGAAAACCGATCTTGGAAGCTTTGCTTCCCTAGCCCGTAACCGTGGCAATCGCATGTCTGGCAAGTGTTTGTCAAAGCGGGGCGCGAAGGCTGGGAGGCGGTTGTGCCGCTCTATAACATTTACGCCCTGACCTTGATAACCGGTCAGCCGTGGTGGCTGCTCGTCCTGTGCCTAATCCCTTTCGTAAATCTCATTGCCATCGGGTTTCTGTGCTGGAAGCTGGCGGAGCGTTTCGGGCAAGGCTGGCCGTTCGCAATCGGATTGGTTCTGCTGCCCTTTGTGTTCTATCCGGTGCTGGGCTTCGGCGAGGCGAAATACACGCCCCCGCCTTTACCCGGCCGATAAGCGCTTTTGCCCTTCTTTGAGAATCTGTCCACCCACCTTCATCACGGTCGTCTCACAACCATGGCCTACCGCCTGCAAGCGGACCTGCTTGTCTTGCTGCATTTCGCCTTCATCCTCTTCGCCCTTTTCGGCGGGTTCATCGTGCTTTGGCGTCGGTGGGTGGCCTTGCCCCATCTTTCAGCCGCCGCTTGGGGGGTGCTTGTCGAATTCGAAGGTTGGGTTTGCCCGTTGACCCCCTGGGAAAACGCCCTTCGCGCCAAGGCCGGTCAATTAGGGTATGGGGGCGGGTTTATTGAACACTATCTCGTTTCGCTGATTTATCCCATCGGATTGACGCCGCAGATTCAGGTTTGCCTGGGGTTGATGGCCCTTGCCATGAACATAGTAATCTATGCCTATGTGGCTACCCGGCTACGCCTGCGGTCAATAGACTGAACTTCCAAGTTGCCAAAGATTGCGGCATCGGAATGGTCAAAGTGAAAATCACATTAACCCCCAGAAGGTTTAAATCATAATTGACCTGAGAGAGTATGGAAAACGCCAGGTATCCTGCCAAGAATATTCAATAAACCTATTTCGTCGTCATATCCATCTGTCCAGCACAAAATGAAAAATTTGTTGCAATCCAGGGCAATATGTCCATACGATTGCTTAAACATGAAGCCCTATGTTCACTTTTTTTGATTGCGTTGAATGTCTGGGCGAATAGACTTTATCTTAAACCTTGTTAAAAGCCGCGTTGTTGCTGCATCAGCAAATGGTTTCAGATAAAGCCTACTGTATGGAATATCTAAACCAATCGCATCATTTAAAAAATCACCCAACGGATTTGCCATCGGCCTATTATAGGATGGCGATAGCGTTTCTGCGAAACAGAAAAATCCGCATCTTTAAACACTAACACTTAGCCTGTCTCAATAGGGCTTGCCGCATGAACCTCTGGACACTGCCGCAACACAGCGGGTTTTTCAAAGGATTGGCATACTGCCATTCAACCAACCGCCATTACCCGCCAACACCCTGCCGCAATGCCGTCCAACTCGGCGGAAATCCTGCCGCAGCCGGACGCCCCCCTGTCACTGCCGTGCAGTGACAGGGGGGCGGCTGCGGCAATCTGCGTGGCCTACGGGGCAATTGTGACATGACGGCCACATGATGGCATGATTTTAACCGCGAAACCGTGGCGACTGCGTACTCAGTCGCACCCTTTGCCGCCGTGTGCCCATACTTCCGGCGGCGGGCCTTTCGGCCCCGTGGGCGTCCTTAGGGCTTAGCCTTTCACTTTGGGATTACCCAATCCCCTATGCTTTCAACCATCGCCTATGGCCAGCCTGTCCAAGGTTGGGTATGCGGCACACCCTTGAAGCGTTGCCATTTTTTGCAACGCCTATCCATCTACAGAAACCTGAGGGCGGAGTCCCTCAAACCCAAACATGCCGAAGCCCTGGTGCGGCGGTGGCAGGGCGAGGGATTGTCCGTGGGGACGGTGAAGAACCGCCTGTCCCACCTGCGCTGGTGGGCGGGGAAGATCGGCAAGCCCTTCGCCTTGCCCGAAGGCAACGGCAGGCTCGGCATTGAAAACCGCATTTATGTGCAGGAACAGGGCAAGCAAACCGCCTTGGACCCGGACAAGCTGGCCCAAGTCAAGGATGAACATCTGCGGCTGAGCTTGGAATTGCAGGCCCAATTTGGCCTGCGCCGCGAGGAGGCGATCAAATTCCAGCCGGCCTATGCCATCCGCCCCAACCGCATCCACTTGAAGCCCTCATGGACGAAAGGCGGCAGGCCGCGCGACATACCGGTCAGGAACGACGCGCAGCGCGAACTGCTCGGGCGCGTCCTGCGGCTTGCGGGCAACGGTTCGCTGATCCCGCACGGGCGCTCATATGCCCAGCAAAGGAACCTCTATGAGCGGCAGACGCGGGCGGCCGGCATTGTGTAAAAGAATAGAAATATAGGATATAACTTATTGCGTTGATTGGGCCAGCAAAGCCTTAAGTCGCTCATTTTCCTCTTGCAGGGTTTGCTTTTCTTGCATGACAGCTTGCTCACGCTGCAAAGCATCTTCTTCACGCTGCAAAGCCGCTTGTTTCTCCATCCTTTCTCGCTCTAAATCCTGTTGAGCCTGTTCCATGTCATGCTGTATCCGCTCGTTTTCCTGCTCAATCCGCTCCTTTTCCAGCTTAATCCTCTCCATCTCCCGCAAGTCTTCTTCCCTTTCTATTTGAATGGTTCGCTGTTCGCGCAAATAGTTTTGCCGCGCTTGATAGGCGTGATAGTCGCGTTCTTTCTCGGAAAATAGTTTCAAGGTGTTCATGGCTTGCCTCATTTCAGTCGTGTTCATCCAATCCGGTAATGCCGCCTCGTCCAATTGCTCGCCTTCTTTGAAGAACTTTAGCCAGCGTTGTTCCTCGGTTTCGATCCGCTCCGCCGTGAACTTTTTCAGTTCCAACAGATGGATGCCGCCCAAATCAGCCAGGGTACGGCCTTGGCGATTTTGCAGTTTATACTCATGGGCATAGTCGGCTTCACCGGGCAGCAGGTTTTCCGCCAACAGCCAAATGCTGTAAACCGGCTTTAACAGGCTGTAATCATTGCCGCTTTGCAGTTGCTGGCTGATGATGTCGCACCATGTATAGACCATGCGCTCCGGCAAATGCCGATAGGTCAGCAGTTGGATTTCAATCTGGTAAAGCCGTCCCTTGCTGTCCTTGGCTTTGACATCCACCACGCTCAGTTTGTCGTCCAGAAATTCCTTGTCGTTGTAGGGATTGAGAATCTCCGCCTCGGTTATCGGCGCACTTAAATCGCCGGTTAATATGGCATTGAGGAAGTGCAACAACAGATTGCGATTTTCCACCGAGCCGAGCAATGCTTTGAATACGCAATCTATCTTGGGGTCTATGCGGTGTTTCATGGTGGATGATGGGTTATCAAATTAAATCGATGCACGTTTCATTATAAAGGATGAAACGCAAGCCGTGTTCCGCCATCAACTTGGAACCGCTCATTCGGCGCAATAAACAGCGTAGTCGCTCGCGCCTTTGGCCTTGGTCTTGGGACATCCGCAAATTCCTTTGCTTTAATGATGCGATAGGCGGATAATATAGCCGCGCCTCCGCAGCCTCCGCGCCTCCGCAGCCTCCGCAGCCTCCGCAGCCTCCGCAGCCTCCGCGCCTCCGCGCCTCCGCAGCCTCCGCAGCCTCCGCAGCCTCCGCAGCCTCCGCAGCCTCCGCAGCCTC
>Ga0194049_1000652_pt1 | contig 11724 bp, 13 predicted proteins | sample JunL2225m_MetaG_FD_148665 | JGI IMG/M metagenome (GOLD analysis project Ga0194049, IMG submission 148665) | Anoxic zone freshwater microbial communities from boreal shield lake in IISD Experimental Lakes Area, Ontario, Canada - Jun2016-L224-25m | ecosystem: Environmental > Aquatic > Freshwater >... | reverse complement strand
GAGTTGTAGCTACTAGGTTACCACCCGAGTAGATGTTACCTTGTACGTTCAAGTCACCCTTAGCAGATATGTTTGAGCCTGAGCTAATACTACTAGCCGTAGTTAGACTACCCTGGATGTTAACGTCACCATTTAGGCTAATTGTTTGAGCACCAGTTTGTGTAGATTGATTTACTTGAACTGGTACATTTAGCTTTATGGTTTTAGCGACAGTAGCTGAAGCTAGTGAAGCTTTATGCTTAGATGAGCTGACCATAGCGATGGCACCAAAGCTAACCCCACCAAGGAGTAGTAAAGCTAAGGATCCAAAAGCTAGGGTTTTGCCTAGGCCTTTGTTTTTAGGTTTAGGAGCGTCTTGCTTGGTTGAGGCATTGGAGTAGTTTATGCCCGATATGTCTGAAATTGGCTTGTTGGCAACAGATGCGGTGATCTTTTCTTGATTGACATTTAGAGACTGTAAGGAATTTTGATTAGACATAAACGGAACCTGCTCTCCAGTAGAAAGCCGGCCATTCTGGTTATTGTCACTACGAGGTTCTGTTGTATTATTACCCCCGCTAACACGTGTTTTGTCACTTGGTAGCATCAAATATTTCCCCTAAATGGTTACTAATATTTTAGATGCTACATAAGCGTAATTCAACCTCTGTTTTTAAAGATTACATACTGGCTTTTAGGTTAACAGGGGTGAGGTTTTTCCACAGGTAAAAAATACTACAAGATTGTTAATTTTAGAAAATGTTTGGCGGAGAGGAAGGGATTCGAACCCTTGGTTCGGTTTGACCCAAACACACGCTTTCCAAGCGAGCCAGTTAAACCACTCCTGCACCTCTCCAAATTGTTAAGCAAAGTTAATTATATATTAATCAATGTTTAAAAACACCTTGCAATCAGTTGAAAGATAACTGTAAAATATATTTTACGATATGTCCATAATAAATTTAAAAGAAGTTAGTAAGATTTATGGCTTCGGAGATGCAACTACAGTCGCACTTGAAGAGGTCGATTTGTCTATTGATGAAAATGAATTTGTAGCGATAATGGGGCCTAGTGGATCTGGAAAATCCTCCCTTATGAACGTAATTGGCCTACTTGATCGCCCAACTTACGGCAAATACATACTTAATAACCGATCAGTTGACCGCATTAGAGCTGCAAGACGAGCAAGGATTAGGCGCGATACAATTGGATTCGTTTTTCAATCTTTCAATTTACTGCCTAGACTAAATGTTCTAGAGAATGTCGCTCTACCTCTTTTATATAAAGGAATTAGTTTAAGTCGAAGAACTAAACTTGCAGAGGCTATGCTCGAGAGAGTTGGAATGCTTGATAAGAAATTTTTCTTTCCGAGCCAACTAAGCTCGGGGCAAATTCAATGCGTAGCTATAGCCAGAGCTTTAATTAATAATCCAAAAATTATCATAGCTGATGAGCCAACCGGTAATCTTGATAGTGTTTCATCAAGGCTGGTAATGGAGCTTTTTGCAGATATTCACAAGAATGGAAGCACTGTTCTTCTCGTCACACATAATCCCGAAATTACTCGATATGCTTCAAGAGTTCTCTACATGAAAGACGGTTCAATTATGCATGATGAAGATTCAGAGATTGGTGATGTTGCGGAAACTGCAAAGCGGGCCATAAATCGTAGAGCTCCAAGAAAAACCTTGGATGATGATCTAGCTGGAGTGTCTGTTGTCATGGATTCAATTCCTCAAAAAACTTCAGCTAAAAAAAGAGTTAATGGAAAAAAGAAAAAAGTTTCTAAGAATAAAAAAGCCGTATCTAGAAAGAAAAAGAAATGAGTATTTCCTATCGCGACGATATCTACCTAGCTATTAGAACTATTCGGTTTGCTAAGATTCGTAGCTTACTAACTGTACTTGGAATTATTATTGGAATTGTTTCTGTGGTTACTATTGTTTCTATATCTAAAGGTATCGAAAAGCAAGTTAGTAACCAGATAAATTCTGCTGGCAAAGCTTTGATTCAAATTAAGCCGGGCGTAATTGAAAAAAAGAACTCCTCAGATCTTATTAATAATCTGAATTCCCTATCTAACTTCAATACTGTTTCGAGCTTAACTCAAAGCGACATAAACAGTGTTCAGAGTACTCCTGGCGTTGAAGCGTCTTCGGGGATAAATATTATTAGCGGTCAATTATCCACGCCTAATGGGAATTTTACTGAGGTGGTAATGGGTACGGGTTATCAGTTCCCTACTGTCATTAACCACCAGCTAGCTTATGGAGAATATTTTGATCCTTATAGCGATAATATATATCAAGCAGTAATCGGCCAGAATCTAGCAGAAAAAATATTTGGAAATAAAATTCCACTTGGCCAATCCTTTGATTTTCATGGTCAAACTTTTATAATTCGCGGCATATTTAAACAATTCGATTCCGCACCACTTTCCACCTCAGCAGATTTTAATAACTCAGTATTTATTCCCTATCAAACTGCTGAAGGCCTGACCAACAACACTGCATCAATTTATGAGATCCTAGCTAAAGCTAGTTCGGTAAATAGTGTCAATCAAGTTGTTGGTTCCATCAACAAGAATCTTTTAAAATTACATGGTGGCCAGCAAGATTTCACGGTTCTAAAACAGAGCGAAAGCCTAGCCCTAACAACGAGTGTTCTAAACTCCCTGACTTATTTAATTGGCATAGTTGCTTCAATTGCACTTGTTGTTGGTGGTGTTGGAATAATGAACATAACTTTAGTTTCGATTACTGAAAGAACAAAGGAGATTGGCATACGGAAAGCCATTGGAGCTACTAATGCCCAAATACTAATGCAGTTTTTGATTGAGTCTAGCGTACTGAGTATTTTTGGTGGAGTAATGGGTGTAATTGTTTCGTTTGTAGTGGATTATATTATCGGCGCCACAACTTCTTTAAGCCCAGTTATCGATCTCCCGACACTTGGGCTAGCGTTCTTTATTTCCTTAGCAATTGGTATTCTATTCGGTTCTTTGCCAGCCTTTAAAGCAGCTAGAAAAGACCCAATACTAGCTCTTAGATACGAATAGATTTTAGAAAAAGTGTTTTCCGTAATAGTACCAAAAGTGCTTAAGGATTAGTGCCCCTATTACTAAGAACCATAACATTAAGATATCTAAATGGTGTTTCTTTACGAATTGTCCGGCCGGTGCTAATTTGGCCGGTAGCCTAAGGTATCCGTGAGAGAAATTAAAATACGATGTATACCAAAAAAGTGTAATAGTTATTACCCATGTGACCATGCAGAATGGACAGAGATCATTGATCCTGTAAACACTTTGATAGAACAACCAATGGCAGAATCCAACTCCAAAAATAGCACCAGCCTCAAGCCCGAGCCAATACCACTTTTTTAATTTAGCACCTGCGAATAGGGTCATTCCTGTAGTTATGATTACGGAAAAGCCAACAAGTCCAATGTATGGATTCGAGAAGTTAAAGGCCTGAGCCTGCTTGCTAGATATTACTGATCCACATGAGACTACAGGGTTTAGGTTACAGCTCGGTTTATAGTTTGGATCCTTTGCAATTTGAGCTTCATCGAATATTAGAACGGCCGACATGGCTAGTCCTATGATTCCTGTGACCACAAGTACCCAAGGAATGAACTTGGTTATATTGAATCTAGAAGTTTGTTTTTTTGCCATTACAAATAAGTATACATTAATTTATTACTCTGCACATCTACCCGTACTTACAGAATTATTGCTATTAAAAACTGAATTCAGCGCCTTTTGAATGGGTGCCATTGTTAGGGCATATCCTTGGTCGCTATAAACTGTCGATTTTGCGAATATTAGGCCATCAACTTGCCCTGATGAATCTATGAATGGGCCACCTGAATTTCCAGGCTGTACATCACCTTGAATTACATAAATGTTTCGGGTAATGTTGTCTTGATTGTATATATTTTTACCATCAGCAATGATCTGGCTCGTTATTGCGGCTGTTTTTGCTTGCAAATCACCACCACCAGGAAAGCCCATCACTGCCCCCAATGTTTCCGAATTTATAATATTAGGATTAATTTTGAGTGGCTCTCCACGCAGGCCTGTGGTTTTTATGATTGCTAAGTCTAGATTTGGATCGAAGTATATGACGCTACCTAAATGATGACCATTTTGATCAAGGACGTATGGAGAGTAAATGCCCGCAACGACGTGAGCATTAGTTATTACGAGTCCTTTACTTGCAACAAAGCCACTACCCTCCACTATACCTCCGCAACCTAAGCCCTGGATTTTGACTACTGAAGATTCATCCTTGTTTACTGCATCATTTAACTGAGAGTTTGTTTCGAGAGAAATATGTTTATTGACTAGTGGCTCGTTACCCAGGAAAACGAGAGGAAAACCATTAGGTGCGATAATATTTCCAATCGTGGTCGTGAACTTCGGAGCTGCTGGCAAGTTCTTATTTATTAGGCCTATTATCGATGATTGTTGAATCTGCGAAGTAAAACCAGGATAAGGAAGTCTCATAAGAGTTGAAGTGACGAGCCATATAAAAATAATACCTCCAAAAACCCTCAAAACTCCTCCTAGTAATTGATCCGGACGATCCAATGATTTACTGACGAGCTTTTGTTTTAATTGGTTGCCTAGCCATTCGCCGAGAGTCAGGAATGTGAATATGAAGAATAGTAGAAGTATGACTGTCCAGAATGATCTAGAACTAGGACTTGGTATGCCCTTGATTATTATAGGTATTATTATTGCTGCCAAAAAAATGCTCAGTATAAAACCAGATGTAGCGAATATTTCTCGTGTAAAGCCAATTTTAGACCCCCTAGACGCCATAGAAATAAGAAGGATGATTATTATTAAATCAGCAAGATTCATTAGTAAATTATACTACTTTTACTGATTAAAAAGGTCGAATTCTGCTAAGACCGATTATTAGTGAGAAAACACCAAATGCCAAACAATAAATCGCGAATGGTTTAAGGGTTTTAGATCTGAAGTATTTGTCTAGGAATCTAACTGTAAAGTATGCCGAAATTCCAGCAACAATTGCACCAACTATCATCTGGGGTCTAGCACCATCTGCTATGTGACCAAACACATCTGGAAGTTTTAGTAGACCTGCAGCTAATATAATTGGAGTGGCTAAAAGGAATGAGAATCTTGCTGCATCTTCATAATCTAATCCACTAAATAATCCACCGAGGATCGTAATGCCTGAACGACTAATTCCAGCAAATAGCGCAAATATTTGAGCCGTACCAATAAATACAGCATTTCTGAATGATATCTTCGATGAGGTGTGTTTGGCAGAAGTCTCTAGCATATAGTCTCTTTTTGGTTGTTTCATATGGTGGTTTTTCATATACCAGTCACCACTCAGTAATATAAAACCGTTTATTATTATGAAAATGGCGGCAGATAAAGGTTTAGCGAACTGTGTTCTTAAACTGTGTTCAAAAATTAGACCAAATAGTCCAGCAGGTATCGTAGCTACGATTATTAGCCAGGCTAATTTTTCACTTGAGTCTTTAACGTTTTTTGAGTGAACTAAAGAAGCCCTTAATAATTCTTATCCACTGTTTGCGGTAGAAAATTAACAGTGCTGTTGCTGTGGCTACATGTAGGAGCACTAAATATGCTAAGAAAAAAGAACCTTGGCTAGATTGGCTTCTTAGTATGTTATTCCATCCAAATAACCATGCAAAAAGTACCGAGTGACCTAGTGAAGAAATCGGAAATAGCTCTGTAACTCCCTGAAGTAAACCAAGTAATATTGATTCAAAATATGTAATCATTAAAAGTATTATAGCAACCTGATTTTGATTCTGCCAGTAAGGTAAATCAATAATACTTATGTTTTTAGTCTATAATAAAGATATGGAAAATATGTTAAAAATTGATCAACTGCTTAAACTTGACGGAAAGTCTGCAATAGTTACTGGTGGTGCTAAAGGTATCGGTAAGGCTATAGCTATTAGATTATGTGAAGCTGGCGCCAGAGTATTAATAGCTGACATGGACGAGGTAGCGCTTGAAACTACGGTTGATGATTTAAAATCTAATGGAATGACTGTTGAGGGCATTAAAGTAGATATATCTGAACCTGAAGATATAACAACAATGATAAATGCCTGCAAAGAAAAATTTCAATCTCTGGATATTTTAGTCAACAATGCTGGAATTTATCCCAATAAGAAAATTAGTGATATGACTTATGAGGAATTTGATAAAGTACTAAGCGTCAATTTAAAAAGCGTATTTCTAACAAAATTCAGGGCGGTGGTAAGATTATTAATATAACTTCAATTGATGCCCTTCACCCTTCTATGCAAGGACTTGCACACTACGATGCATCTAAGCACGGCATGTGGGGCTTTACGAAAAATTCTGCGCTAGAGCTTGCTGAACACAAAATCTGGGTTAATGCGATTGCTCCTGGTGGCATATTAACCCCTGGAGTAACTTCTGCAGCTCCTTCGAATCCTGACCCCAATATGATGGCTGAGCAAACTAAGTCATTTATGAATAAGATCCCAATGCATAGATTTGGTGATGCTGATGAAATTGCTAAGGTTGCCTTATTTCTAGCTAGCGATATGTCCAGCTATATGACAGGTGAGCAAATAGTTGTAGATGGCGGAGTCTTGCTTAGCTAAGCCTTTTCTTTAAATGCATTGAAGCCGCAAAAACAATTAGAATGAGTAGAAACACTAGATATAAAGAACGATCAATTAAGCTAGCAGACAAAACATTCGATGCGCTTATATGATGCAGTTTTTGCGTAAAAAGTAGGAAGCTTTCTCTGAATCCTATTGCGCCAGGTGTTATCGACACGAATAGAGCTAGATTGGCGACACCGGTATATGTTAACACTTGATGATAGTCTATTGACTGGTTCACTATATGTAACTCAATAAGATAAATGATTGAAGTAATGAATAGCTGAATTAGGGTTACTATGAATAGCTTGGATATTATTTTTGGATTTAGATGAGGCTTATCTGATTTACCTATCTTAGAGCTAAGTATTTTAAATCCTGAGTATATTACCCCAGCTGCCAATATCATGGTAAGAATCGTAAGGAAAATATTAAAACTCCCTAAAGCAATAAATAAACAGCTAATTAGAGCAATAAATCCATAGTATATAAGTGAAATGTATAGAAATTTCTTTATATCCAGCGAGTGTTTTTTCTTTAGATAAATTGCTCTAACCCCGGGTCCGCTCTGAAGAGGCCCGAAAAAATTAACAATGTTTGACCATATGTTTAATTGCAGGTTTTCAGGAAAGACAATTTTTTTCTCAAAAAGTTCTAATGAGCATTTCAACACATAAGTTAGTGCTAGGAGTATAGCCCCATAAAGAATTAGAATTGCTGAGATGTTAAATAGTGATAAGTTATTTAATGGCTCAAGAGCGTTCTTGTGATTTAGAAAGTAAAATAAAAAACCACCGCCAGTTAGTATTAATATTAAAATTGCGAGCAGTTTCTTTTGGTGTTTGTTGATTATTTCTTTCACGACTATTTTTTATTCTCTATGGCATTTATCATTTCATGGTCTAGTCCAAAATAGTGAGCTACCTCGTGCCAGACAGTATTATGTATTTGCTCTAATAATTCGGGATATGTATTAACACTTAGCTCAATTGGTTTCTTAAATAGAGTAATAGTGTCAGGTAATAGTTTCAATGTTCCTCCCCTTTTAGATAATGGAACTCCTTCATAAAGCCCGAGTAGCATTTGACCTGGTCGTAGGCCCGATCTTATTGCCTGTTCCTTAGTTGGAAAATCAAGCACAAAAAAACCAACATTTGTTAGTTTATCTTTATGTATTTTCGGTAGATTGTCTACACTATCGTGAACAAGTTTTTCGAATTCATCAGGGCTTACGCTAAACATACATTAAGGTTAGCACTAAGATTTTTTATTAGCCAATACTTCGTTTTGTTTCACCGATTGCGACTGTTATTCCAGCTATTCCAAGTGCAAGAGCAGCTATCTCAAGTTCTCTGGCGATATTATCATTATTATAGTTTAGGTCTGTTTGCAGTGACTCTAGCTCTGTCTGTGTCTGCTCATTGAGTCTATTACCGCTACCAAGATTTATATCATTAATATGAGTTCTAGTATTGGCTTGATTTTCATAAGTTGTAGCTGCTATCATGCCAAAAAAAGAAGCAACAGCAAGACTACCAACTAGCAAGTTCTTAGAAACATTACTGTATCTGTTCCAGTTGTTGTACTTATATTTAGCTATATTAAATTCAGATCTCAAATTCATAACATATATTGTAACATAAACTAAGCATAAAAGCAATAATGTTAATTTCTGATATGATATTTTTATGAATTCATCTCTTTACCAACAAGACTTAGGTCAATTCATTTTATTTGCTATAGTTGTGATTATCTTCCTTTCATGGTTCTTATTTAAGCGAATTATGTCTAACATTCCTGAAAAAGATGAAGGCATCCTAAAGACATATTCCCAGGCCTCACTAATTATGACGATATATACAATTGGTGTGTCTCTCATGAAAGTATCGACAGGAAAAATCAATCTTTACCCCTACACAATACTCGTTACAACTCCAATGGATATTAATCAAAAGTTTAACCCTAGCTCAAATTACACAGATAGTGAAATTGATACTGATAATCTACCAAAGACAAGCTCGTTGCCCATTGGAGATATTCGTTCGCCTATCGGTCAGATGATCATGAAAATTGACCTTCCGGTAAAGAGCTCAGTTCATATATCTGGGTTTAGTCTTAAGGATAATAAATTCAAGATGCTACTTGGTAATACAAATCTTGAAAGCTCACTGACTCATGTAAAACTTGAGGGTAACTTCCCTGAATATTTCAGGCTTTATTGTTCTAATGGAAAAGAAGTTGAACTACTCGAACTACTAGATCCGACAAATATGCAATTTCTGGTTGATTTCTGTGAAAGTTTTAATTTCGAATTAATAGATACTACACTATATTTTACGAAATCTAATGCTTCTAATAAGTCAGATAATGGAATTCTCACTAAGTCAGCTGAGGATTTTGCAAACAGGATTCTACCAATACTTCTTAGAATGACAATCAACACTAATAATTAACCTTAAGCTAGTTATTTATTTTTTATTTCCTTGCTATTTCCATATATATTTATATATAATCTGACTTAAGATATAATCATAAAAACTATACAGAAAGATATATATGAATATAAAAAGAACTAACAAACTAAAAACAAACTCATCAGGCTTTGGTCATATAGAAATGCTACTCCTAGTAGTAGCCGTAGTAGTCATAGGAGGCGTAGGCTTCTTCGTCTATCAGAATCAAAACAAGAAGACTGCTAGTAAGAGCACTGCTCATGCTGGGGGATATACTACTATTGGGCCGGGATGGCCGGTTAAGGTTTCAGCATGTAAAACATATAATTCTGCTTGGGGTGGTTTTTATGCCGTTAAGGTGTTAGTCACAAAAGAAGCTTCTACACCAGCATATGGGTATGATATATATGACCAGAACGGAATAACTTTAATTTCATCTCAGCGCACAACTTCAAATGCTTACTACGCAGGTACTGTTGCAACCGTGACTATATACATGTCTGTGGCGAATAAAGATATTGTATGGATAGGAATATCTCCTTGGGTAGGAATAGCTGGTCGCTATTTTACTATATATCCTGGAAACTTTTTTAGAGCATCCGACCAGAAAGGTATAAATCAAATTACAAACTGTTAATGATTCGTTAGTACTGAATAGTTCTAGAATCTGACTCATGCCCGAGTCAAGTACAATAACAATGACCATCTATGAAAGTAGGTGGTCATTAATTTTTCGCAGTACTCAATGACGGATCTCAACAAGTAAACATCAATGTTAATTTTTTAATACTCGGTCTTAGCCACTCTTAAGTAGTAACTCAAAGTACTGTGTGCTGCCAAATGGGATCTTCTGCTTGACTACGTTCTTTGATTTGTAGCTTGTAGCTGAAGTTATAGTGAACTCACCGTATTGGTTGTTTACTTGATCGAGTGCTTGGGTTAGCCAGACATCCTTGTTTATATCTTCTAATAGGCTTATTTGACTCATGTTTGATGGGGTTAGAGCGTAACAGCTAATTCCTATTTCCCTTTCAAAATCATGTCGTGGGCGTTTGTTAAAAAGAAGCGTTGCTCTACGGTATACTTCGGCATTAGTGAAGAATGTAGATTTAAACATTTTTCGCTCATACCAACTATCACCATTAGCATATCTAACATGAACCATTACTCCCCTGGCGCATAGTCCACGGTATCTAAGTTTCATGCCAGTCGTCTCACACAGGTATGAAAGTCTGGTTCTGACTTCCTGGTCACTCGGTCGTCTAATGTCTAGTACATACTGACGCCCAACCATTCTCACTATTCCAGACGAGTGCTGATCTACCTCATGTCCTCTTAGTCTTTTATACCAGTCTTCACCGCAAACACTTTTAAACACCTGGCGCCTTAAGACTTCACTGGGCGCATTTAAGAATTCTATTGGTGTCATAATACCAACAGCATTAAGTCTGGCTTCATTTCGCTCGGCTATACCGTGAATATCAGTTAACTTCATTGACTTATATGTACTAACTAGGTTGTTGTGGTCAATTACGTCTAGACCGTCTGGTTTATGAAGTCCAGCGGCAACTTTAGCTAAGAATCTATTTGGTCCAATGCCAACGTTGCATCTCATCCAACTGCCAACGTCATTGATTAACCTAGCTTTAATCTCATAGCCTATTTCGCTAAGTTCCCTTTTGTTTATATTCTGCCGTGTTCCATGGAAGTCTATTACTCCCTCATCGATACTTTTCATAACAACATTATCTGAGTAGCTACTAAGAATATTTAGTAATTTTTTGTATACGTAATGGTATTTAGGTGGGTCGGTTTCGGTCATGACAAGGTTTGGTGCAAGTTCCAATGCTTCATCACGTCTCATGCCAACCTTAATACCCAGTGCCTTAGCCTCATACGATGCCGCTATGATGCAACAATACTTACTTATACGATTAGTGACTCCAACTGGTTGACCCCGCAGTAGCGGCCTCGCCTGTTGCTCAACTGTCGCAAAGCAACTGTTGAGATCGACATGCATTATCTGAGGGTCTTCTTTATTAATAGGCAGTTGCATGATTTGCGTCACTGATGGCTACTAATTTCCAGCTCAAGACTTCAGCATCGAATTCTAGTCGGTAATCTGCTTTACCGTCTGTCATGTCAAATACGTGAACCATTCGCTGACCTTTTTGAGTAGGATGTTGAAGTCCAGTCTCGGTGAAAGTTATTTGTCGTCCATCTATGTCCATTCGCTTAGGGAAACAGTTAGGCTTGTCTTTGCCGCGGAAGTAATAAGCGATTATGTTTACGTCTCGGTTTATTTGTACAGTGTTGTCCATGATTAACTCCTAGTTATATTATTTTGAAGATTATTAAAAGAGTCCAAGTTAGTATTTTTACTAATTGGTGAACGGATTTTTTAGAGATTTTGGTTGTCTTATTGATTGAGATAAGCCACCGTTCAAAAGGCCTCAATGCTTTAGAAGAACAACTCGGGGTTTTTAGGTGTCAGTGTTGACGCTTAACTATTGCTAGTCAGTTAGTGCACCTACCTTGATTAGAACTTAAATATAAGTCTGCATGGAGGAAGAATCTATGATTCAGCCCATACATGGCTAATATTTAGTATACGGCATTTGGTAGATTTAATTCAAGA
>Ga0194049_1000650_pt1 | contig 11741 bp, 11 predicted proteins | sample JunL2225m_MetaG_FD_148665 | JGI IMG/M metagenome (GOLD analysis project Ga0194049, IMG submission 148665) | Anoxic zone freshwater microbial communities from boreal shield lake in IISD Experimental Lakes Area, Ontario, Canada - Jun2016-L224-25m | ecosystem: Environmental > Aquatic > Freshwater >... | reverse complement strand
CGCTCACGCGCTTCCTTCAAGTCCAGCAGCAGCTTGGATGACAACGAGCGCAACGCCTCGTCTCCCAACCGTTTCAGGTAGGCTTCGTCGATCTGTCGCAGGCTGTGGTCGCTCAGTTGCATGGGGGACGAAAATGTTCAGAATGTTGGGATCATTGTGAACCAATTAATCGAAATTTGCGATAGGGAGGTGATTGTTTACACTCATATTGGCTTTGGTAATGCTGCAACGCCATCAATTGCGGGACAGGATATAGTCGGTATATTCCATGACAATAAACCACCAAGAAGCTGATCAATCCGGCTCGAATGAATAAATCCAGCGGTTTGCCCGGAATCTTATTCTCCAGCGGCCTGGAGTAGGCAGTTTTTGGCAGCCAACTGAGCCTGATACCGTGTGATGACGGACGCAACGTCCAATAAAACGGGCGCAGCGCCGGAGCGCAGTTTCACCAGATTCGGCAGCATTTCATCTTTCCAAGAATCCGATAGGGTTGCAGTGTAATCGAATCGATCCCGTGAAATCGAACTTGCTCCCAGACCGCTGCATCCGGCTAATTCAAAAAACAGCAATGCACTTAAAACTGATCGATACGGCCCCCGATGCCAAGGCAAAAAAACTCAGGGAACAAATCACCGAGAAAGCTCGCCAGAGGATCGGCGAACACCTTTTCCCCAAAATAGCCGCCGTCGTCGGGGGTAGGCATCGCCTGGTGGATCAGCCGCCGGTTCTCTTCCGTGTCGCCGAGAAAGACCATGATGAAAGAGTCCGTGAGGCGATGGAGGATTACCGGCTATCGCTGTCCGACGAGCGCCGCGTCTTGGTTGACCGCTACCACATGGAGGACTTTGCCCTCAAAGTCGTCGGCATTGGCAGTGTGGGGACACGCTGTTTTATCGGCCTGTTTTTCTCCCAGGAAAACCATCCCTTGCTACTGCAATTCAAGGAGGCCCGCCGGTCGGTGCTGGAGCCTTATGCGGGCAAAAGCCGCTATGACAATCAGGGGCAGCGGGTGGTCGTGGGGCAGCGGTTGATGCAATCCTCCATCGACATTTTTTTGGGATGGACGCGGGGGCGGCGTGGCTATGATTTCTTCGGACGCCAGTTGCGGGACATGAAGTTCTCCATGCCCGTTGAAGGATGCACGGCCTTGCAACTGAAGCGGTATGGCGAAATGTGCGGTTCAACCCTGGCCCGCGCCCACGCCAAGTCCGGGGATGCGGCGACCATCAGCGGCTATCTGGGCAAGGCGGATGTGTTCGACCAGGCCATAGGCCAGTTTACATTGACTTATGCAGACCAGACCGAGCGCGACCATGCCGCACTGGTGGCTGCGGTGAATGACGGGCGCATCGAAGCGCTGGTGGAAGAAAATTTGTAATGAAACAAGTCCTTGTCGAACGAGTGAATTGGCGGGACAATAACCGGGCTTAAACCGGAAATACATCAAAGCTGATTTACAATGCAGTATTGGCGCGAGTAAAAATGTGACGTTTGCGGTATAAAATCTAGTTGGACATTCACGCGGGGCAACAATGCGGCTATGAGTGACAGGAATTTGGCATTACCTAAGGGCTGTGCTTGGCAGACCGGCATCATCTTCATCCGGCGATGCGAAAATCCCAGCGAGTTTGAGTGTGCGGAATGTGGTTTGCCTCTGTGCGGAGGACACGCCCGTCGCGAGGATATGCCTTTCGATGCCGCCCTTGCCGGACAGGGCGATGCCGCAGACCCGTCTGCCCCGTTCCAAAGTTTGGGGGAAGACACAGTCCTGGCCGGGGCGGGCGAAGACAAGGACGCAGTCGGGGAGGGCATGCGTGTGTATTGCCCCACCTGCCTGGACAAGCTGTTTGGTGCAGGTTTTGTTTCTTCGGGTGATACCAACTATAGGGGCGGGTTTTACACCGGCAGCGGGTATGATGACATGAACAACCAGCCCTTTGCCGAAGAAGATTATGCGGCGTTTGATGAAATTTCGGATTTCGACAAGAACGCCGGCGTCGGCCATGGCTACGATAGCTGAGTACCTGATCTATGCCCTGGGCGGCGGTCACGGCCATGCCCGCCGGGGCTTGCTGCTGCAACAGGCATTGGCGCAATATGGCATCGCCAGCGTGGTATTGCTGAACCCAGGGTCGGACATTCATTTTCCCGTGGGCGGCGGGCCGCGCCATTACGCTCTGAGTCTTGACGATGACCGGCTTGCACTGCTACTGCGCAACCCGCCATCGTGCCTTGTGATCGACACCTTTCCGCAGGGTTGGCGTGGGGAGATCGACCGTCATCATCTCGCCCGTTTTGCAAAAACCTACTGGATTGCCCGCTATTCCAAGAATTTGGGTGACATACCCACCCACTTTGGGCGCACTCTATTGCCTTATCCCGAAGGATTGGGCGAGTGGGACCGGCCTTGGCGCCCTGTTTGGAAGAAGGCCATCCATACCGGTTACATGGTCGATGCCTCCCATTGGAAGATTGCCAATGCGGGACGCGGCTTTACCGTGCTAGACCCGGAGGGGCGTTGCAGTGGGCGGCTGTTGTCGGCCTTTGCCCGCACCGCCCATCGGGTGGGGCTTGACTTTGCCTACCATCGCCGGCTCGTCCGTCCGTTTGAAGTTGCCAAGTTATTGGTCGTGGGCGCTGGCTACCATACGTTCTACGAGTTGTCGGGGTTGGGGATTGATGTGCGTTTCATGCCGGTGCGCAAGCACTATGACGATCAATTTCTTAGGGCCGGGCGGTTTGGCCTGGCTTTAAGCCATCTTGACCAACTCCTGCCTTGGTTGGATGGCCCGCCATCAGGCAGGTTCGATTATGCCGCGCCGGATTGGTCTCGCGTGGCTCAAGCTTTGGAGGTGTAAGTCCCATGCTTTTTCAATACGAAGGCAAACCATCGCGGCTACTGCGTCTATTCAAATCCTACCGGGGCATGGCATCGCGTTTGCGCGAGCATCGTTCAAGATATGCCGGGTGGGTGATGATGAGTTCGCTGGTCTACTTGGCCGCTGTAGGCTTGGCCTTGTTTTGGTGGGACGATTACTGCGCCGCAATGTTTTGGCTGCTCACCGCTTGCGGGTTACTTTTTGTGTTGCTGGCCTGGGGTTTTAGCGGCGTCTTCCAACGCTACCCATCAACGCGCAGATCGCCTACCTTCCGCATCGTCATGGGGCTTGCATTGTCAGTGGCAAGTTTAATGTCTTTTCAAGGTTTGCAAGTGTTATGGCAGGAACTGCCCGCATCCCCGACAGAACTGATCGGATTTGGCTACCTTCCACTCGCTTGGGCCTTGGCAAGCCTGGGTGTGTGGCTGGCCTGCCGGGGCATCGTATGGTTGCGCTTGAAGTCTCAAATCATCCAAGAGTTTGAACTGGAATTCCTTGATAAGCTGCTGACTCCCTTGCTGCGTGACCTCCCGCCCGACAGCGCTTGCGCCATGGCCTGCAACCCGTTCACGGCCGTCTGGTCGGAAAAGTTTTCCATGCAAAACATCGGGCCGAAGTACTTGAAAATCTGCGACGATGTGCTGCTGAATTTTCGGGTTAAGCTGGGGCCGGAGTCTTCATTGGTTTTGCAAACCTTGCATAAGCGCGTGGACAAATATAAGGTGCGCAAGAATAAATACAAAGGGACCACACACCGGGTGGCAATGGTCTGCCGTTTACAGCATCCGGCAATGGCGAAGCTAAACGAGGGGCAAATCCGGGAATTGGGCCAGGTCTGTAAAGGATTGCAAGGCAAATCCGGTGGCTATGTCACCACGGTGCGCCGGCAATTGGGCGAAGGCAAGGTGATCGTGGTGAGCAAGGGCAAGTTCCCAGGCAATCGCGAACTGGCGGCGGAAGACCTGCCCAAGGTGCAGAACGTGTTGGAGGCCGTCCGCTCGCTGACGGCCTGTATCGCCAAATTTCAAGCCGCTTAGTGGCTGCCCTGCCACCAGAATAGCAATCTTAAGGGGATTTCCACCGGCAAGGCCAACAAGGCGGCTTCTTTCAATCCATTGGCACCTTGTATGCCGGCCGCAATCGAACCCGCCTCGGTTTTCAGCACATAAGCGCCGTTTTTAAACTTGCCTTTGTACAGCCGGTCGGAACCGTCAGCATAGACGTTGAAACTGTCGGCTTTGATTTTGACGCGGTTTAGCAGCTTGCCCAATCCATCGTAGACCTTGCAATTTTCTTCCCCGTCCTCGCTTTCGCATTTCAGGCGGTAGCGGAATTGCCCGGTGGCATCATAGATTTTTCCTTGCCCGTCCTCTTTGGCTTTGAGCCGGTAAAGCAATTCGCCAGCCTGGGTCTGCACTTGTGTTCCACCGCCACCGTCAACAAGTTCCAGCGGAACCCCGCCAGGAACGCTTATTAAGACCTTATTGCCGTTTTTTTTCAGGGTGAAACTTGGCGCACCGGAAACGGTGATGTCGGCGACCATGCCAGTCGCCTGAGTAGGTGCCAGTTGTGCGGCTGCGGCCAGTGGATTTCGCGGCGGGGTGGCTGTAGTGGGCGGCCCGGAGTCACTGGCAGTCGCTTGCGGGGCATGGGCGATGCCGACCCTTGCGGGCGGTTCGTTGCCCTCGCCATGGTTGTCGGATGCCTGCCAAAAATACACGCCTAATGCCAGGCCGGAAAGCAGTAGCCAAATCACGAATAGACGGTTGGGAAGCCCCAAATACCGTCGCATGGGCATGGGCAGGTGGCGGGTGGGGTCATCAATGCGTTTTTGCGGTTTTTGGTTCATGTTTGCGCTTTCCGGTGGCTTTGGCTATGCAATCGACCCTATCATACTCCGATGAAAATCATTTACGCCAGCTTTGATGAAGTGCCTTCCTTCAAGGCCGCATCCACCCATATCCTAGCCAACTGCCGACTGGCAATGCGCAGTCATCGCCTGCTGCTGTTGAGCCTGGGTTCCGTTGCCCTGCCGTCAGCCGCCGGGTTCTGCCATGCGCCGGTTGCCATTCAAGAGAAAAACTATCTGCGCCGTGGCGAGGCTTTCCGTCAGTATGTGCTTAAACAACTATTGGCGGAACCGCCCGATGTGTTCCATTTCCGCACGCCTTGGGAAGGGCTGTTGGCGGGAAGATTGAAGCTTGCCAATGTCTACGAAGTCAACGGCCTGCCCTCCATCGAACTGCCCTATCATTACCGTGGGGCCAGCCCTCGCGTCTTGGCAGTGCTGCGCTTATGGGAGCAAGCCTGCCTGGAACGGGCCGATGCCATAGTGTGCCCGTCCGAGCGCATCCGCGAATGCCTAATCAACCGTTATGCCCTCCCCGACCCCGCCCGCATCAGCGTCATTGCCAATGGTTACGACCCGGTTGCCTGGCATCCGCCGAAAACGCACTCCGTCCCTTTGCATGCAGTATATCTCGGCACCCTCAGCGTCTGGCAAGGCATTTTATGGGCGCTGAAAGGCTTCGTGCCTTTGCGCGGGCAGTTCACCCTGGACATTCATGGTGTGGGCACTCGCAAATGGGTGAAGCATGCCGAAAATCGCATCATCCGCTATGGCTTGGAAGGCCATGTGCGTCTGCATGGCCCATTGGATCGTGCCGCACTGGATCGACGCTTGCGCCATTACCAAGTGGGTTTGGCCCCCTTGTTGAAAACCGGGCGCAACACCGATCAGGGTTGTTGCCCCGTGAAGATCATGGATTACTTAAACCATGGCCTAGTCACCGTGGCCCCGGATTTGGCCGTGGTGCGGGCCATGCTTGAACACGGCGGCAACGGCATACTGTTCCAGCCCAATTGCCTGAATTCATTTGTCGCCGCCATGCAAGGACTGGCCGAGGCAAACGGAAAACTGCCGATTCTGAGCAGGAATGCGCGAGCCTCATTGACTCAATTCCCCACTTGGGATGAATGCAGCGCGCAAATGCTGGCAATCTACGAGCGGATATGATTAGCCGATGTCACGCACTGGATTTTTCATCGTTCCCACGCTCCGGCGCACTGCCATTAAGTTAGTGGCAACGATACCGTAGGAGTGGGCCATGCCCACGAAAAAATGTCGGCAAATCGTAGCGTTGTCGAGTGTCATCGCGGGCATGGCCCGCTCCTACAAAGCTTAACTTAATGGCAGTGACGCTCCGGTGCCCATCAAGCGGAGTAGGCCGGGAGAAGCTTGGGAAATCCCCCCCAACCCCCCTTTGCAAAAGGGGGCAGGGGGATTTCTTGCCAACGTGCGCAACGCACTAAGCTTTGCCACTCCGTTACGCGCCAATCGCCCCCAAAGCCCGCAGATAGCCCTCTCTTTCTTGGGATGCGCTAAAGTCATTGCGGATCGTGGCCGAAGCTTGCCGACGGATGGTTTCATGCCCGCCGCGCAGGCAATCCTCCGCTCGCTTCAAAGCTTGGTGTAAACCTTGCACCGAACGTGGCTCAAATAGAAAGCCGTTTTCGCCGTCGCGGATCACATCCAACGCCCCGCCTATTTTTGAACAGACGCACAGTTTGCCGATGGACATGGCCTCTAACATCACATTGGACATGCCTTCATGGCTGGAAGGAATGCAGACGATGTCCACCTCCCGGTACTGATTGAGCATGGCATCGCGGCCTCGGACATAAGGGACATGGCTGACAAGGCTTTGTGCTTGCGGGTGCAAGCTGAAAAAACCATGCAGCAGTTTACGGGTTTCCTCGCGCAACTCCCCGACAATGCGCAAACTGAAACGATTAAAATCCATCGCCGCCAGCAAACTATCCAGACCCTTCTTTTGCTTGATGTCGCCAAACAAACCGATGACCGGGCGCGGTGCGGGCGCATAGCCATCCTGAAACGGGAATTCCTCCACTGCCAAGCCGTTGGCGATGAACCGGGTATTGGCAGCGGGGCAAAACGCACTCACCTTGGCTTGGATTTCCCTGCTCACACAAAACACGGTCTGCGCATGGCTCAAGGCGTAATGGATGGGAAAGGCCGCCTCGGTGAAAACGTCCAAGTCAATGTCGTTGCCACGCGCAAACAACAGCGGCGCTGTCCCCCGAAGCTGTGCCACCAAGGTGGTGGCATAGGCCAAGGTGTTGCAATAGAACCCCAAAAATAGCGGGTTGTCCATCGTCTGGCTGACGGTCTCGATGACATCGGCCAAAAATTGCGAAAACAGGCCCAAATCGGCGGCCTTGCCCACTTCAACTACGCTGACACCCTCTGCGTCAAGGACGCGATAAGTAAAAGCTGGCATCAACTCGGTGGGTGTGACCACCGTGACCGGATAAGCCGATGCCAAATGACGGACGATGCGCCTTGCGCTGGTCGCCAAGCCGCCGATATCGGTTTCGCCATAGTTGGGTGTGACGAAAATCAAAGAATTTAGTTTGGGCATAGTGGTTGTCGGTAAAATTTCAGGGCCATGCCATCCATGGACCATTTAGCTTTCCTTCGCCCAGCGATTCCCAATGATGGCTCCATCCTCATTTATCCGCTGTTGTTCCGATGCCCCAACGAACAAAATGACCATTGCGATAAACAAATAGTTTATCGCTCAGACGATAAGCAGATTCTCTGGATTCTGTTGAAGCGAATTCCCGTATCTTCTCCAAGCCTTCTTGATTGTGAGAGCCGGTAAATACCAGCAGATCACGGGTAGGTACAGCAACAACAATCTCCCCATCGACTGCTGGCAGATTGGCCCACAGATCGTCAAACAGTAACAAGCTAGCTTCATAATCACCACCCACAGTGATCATTGAAGCAAGCGCCCCGGCCCGTATCTGGGGCTTGGGTAGCAAACGCCGCAAATTTTCTATGGCAAGCTCCCGCAATTTGTCACGAGGTATCTCAAGTTTTTCTAAATCCTTAGGCGAAAAATAGTTGATGTTATTGTCTGTGTCCTCCGCAAAGACGACCATTAATTCCTCATTATAATCTTCGTAGACGTTATCGATGGCTTGCTTGCCACCCTTTAATGACTTGCGGACTTCGGCTAGCCAGTGTCGGTCTTTGACGATGGGGACAATGCGGGTTCGATCTATAGTCACGGTTTTAGCCGTTGCCTTTTTCTGCATGTCAGCCAGCGCGGCAATATATTTTTGCAGAATTTCTTCCAGTCCCGCAGGATCGCTAAGATATTTGGAATAGGCATTATCAAGGTATGCCACTGCCCCTTTTCCCCCTGGATATTGGATAGCCAGTTCTAGCTCCCCTTTTATCGTCACACTATTGGCAGGTTGGGCTTGCCTAATTGCTTTGACTACGACTTGGGCGAATTGATCGGGGGACAGGGTTTGTCCATGGGCAAGCCCGGTTAGGCCAAAGGAACAGAGCAGCGAGGCAAGTATTCGTTTCATATGGTACCCAATGTTTGATGTGGTGACTTTTTTCATCGTTCCCATGTTCCGCGTTTTCATCATTCCCACGCTCCGCGTTTTCATCGTTCCACGCTCCGCGTCACTGCCATTATAAGTTAAGCCGTTCGTGGTGAGCTTGTCGAACCATGAACGGCTTAACTTCCAATGAGTTGGATTTTTAGCTGGTTCCCAAGCTCCAGCTTGGGAACCCATTATTTTCAAGCTCCAGCTTGTCGTGTCTCGGGAAGCAGGAGCTTCCAAGGTCGCATTCCCAAGCTGGAGCTCTCGCCGTTATACACAAGTGTAAGAGGCCCGTCATTCCGGCATGGACTGCCGGAATCCAGTCACAGGGAGGTGAATCTGCGGGTTGATGTGTATCTTGAATCAAACACTGACATAACGGCAAGTTACCGTCCATGGCTCTGGATTCCGGCAGTCCATGCCGGAATGACGGCGTTTTTGGGTCGGCGGGACTTGTGTATAACGACGAGATCTCCGGCTTGGGAACCCATCGCTGGCAAGCTCCAGCTTGTCTTGTCTGGGGAAGCAGGAGCTTCAAAAACCCCATTCCCAAGCTGGAGCTTGGGAACGAGCGAAAACAGCATGGCGGGTGTCAATGGGTTACTGTCTGCAATAACCCTATTGCAAAGCATCTAACAAACGTTGCGCGGTTTTTTCATTCGGGCTGCCGATTTGTTTAAACAGTTTGATGCTCATCAAATAATAGCGTTTGGCCTCGGGTTTATTGCCTTTTAGCTTATAGACATTCCCTAAATTGCCGTAATTGGTCGCCATGCCTTCCTTGCTGCTTAATACTTCATTCAGCTTCAAGGCTTTTTGATGAAACTCGATGGCTTTGTCAAAGTCGCCGCTTGTTTTATAGGCAATCCCCAAATTGCCGTAAGATTTCGCCATGCCTTCCTTGTTGCCTAATGCTTCATCCAGCGTCAAGGCTTTTTGATAAAACTCGATGGCTTTGTCCAGTTCGCCGCGTGTTTGATAGACAATCCCTAAATTGCCGTAATTGGTCGCCATGCCTTCCTTGCTGCCTAAGTCTTCCATTAGCTTCAAGGCTTTTTGATGAAACTCGATGGCTTTGTTCAGGTCGCCGCGCATTTGATAGATAATCCCTAAATTGCCGTATTGAATCGCCATGCCTTCCTTGCTGCCTAAGTCTTCCATTAGCTTCAAGGCTTTTTGATAAAACTCGATGGCTTTGTCTAGGTCGCCGCGCGTTTGATAGACAATCCCTAAATTGCCGTAATCCTCCGCCATGCCTTGCTTGCGGCCTAAGTCTTCATTCAACTTCAAGGCTTTTTGGTGAAACTCGATGGCTAGTCCCAAGTCGCCGCGCGTTTGATAGACAACCCCCAAATTGCCGTAATCCTCCGCCATGCCTTGCTTGCGGCCTAAGTCTTCATTCAGCTTCAAGGCTTTTTGATGAAACTCGATGGCTTTGTCCAAGTCGCCGCGCGTTCGATAGACATTCCCTAAATTGCCGTAATTGGCCGCCATGCCTTGCTTGCTGCCTAATGCTTCATCCAGCTTTAAGGCTTTTTGATGAAACTCGATGGCCTTGTCTAGGTCGCCGCGCGTTTGATAGACAATCCCTAAATTGCCGTATTGATTCGCCATGCCTTGCTTGCGGCCTAGGTCTTCATCCAGCTTCAAGGCTTTTTGATGAAACTCGATGGCCTTGTCCAGGTCGCCGCGCGTTTGATAGACAACCCCTAAATTGCCGTAAGCGGCAGCAATTTCCTGTTGATCGCCGTGCTGTTCGCCCAAAGCCAATACTTTATTACAAGCGGCGATGGCTTCAGTCAGGTCGCCGACACGGTGTAATAAAAGCCCTAACCGGTTCCAGCCGTCGGCATTGCCAGGGTCTAGTTGCGTGGCCCGGCGATAGGCTTGCAAGGCTTCCTGGGTATTGTCCAGATAGGCCAATGCACCGAGGTTGCGATAGGCTTCCGCGCCTTGTTTTGCCGCCAGTTCCACCCGTTGCGTTTCTTGGATAAACAAGGCTTTGGCTTGCGTGACTTGCCCTTGCTTCAAGGCATCAATGGCCTCCTTAATCTGTGAGGCCGTCCCTGACACGCCTTTGCCTTGGCTTAAATCGGTGATGGCTTTCGTTAAGGCTTTGATCTGCTCGGAATCGAGTTCATGCTGCTTGGCATAAACCGCGACGATTTTATCGACTTCTTCTTTAGAAATGCCGTAATTAATAGTGACATCACGCCCTGCCTTAACCGTAGGCGATTGGTTGCCCTTTGTCTTTTGACTGTCGGCATTGGCATAAGCCAAAGGCAATAGCCCCAAGACAATCCAGCTTATGATTTTTTTGCTGTACATACTGCTTATTTAATATCGACGTTCACATCGCCATGGGTAATAATGGCGGGGCTTTTATCGCCATGGGTTTCTTGCTGACTTCCATTAGCCTTTGCAGAGGGGGGTTTGCTTGCGGCAGTTTTGTTTTGGGCGGGCCGCTTAGGCTTATAGTGTTTTGATTCAGTCGCCTTAGCCGTAGGCACAGGTGCTGCAAATTTCGCTAAAAATAAAGGCGTGAGTTTGACTGCACAATCCCGATAACTGGCATTGTCAGCACTTTGTTGTGCTTTCAAAACCTGTTGCACACCGTCCCACTCGCCTTTGGTAAAAGTGGCCTCGCCATTCACGCCAACGCTCGCCAAGCGAATACTACCCGTAACATCCGCTTTACCTGTCGCGGTGACATTCCAATATTTTCCGGCTTGTGAGGGTGACTCACAAACCGACTTGACATTCTGAGTAATAGTGTCTAAATCCGAAGCAAACGCGCTGTAGCTGACGATCAAGGCTAAAACAAAGTATGCTATTTTTTTCATAATTTCCTCCTAATATTACAATTTTGGCTGGTTCCCAAGCTCCGGATCTCATCGTTATACACAAGTCCCGCTGACCCAAAAACGCCGTCATTCCGGCATGGACTGCCGGAATCCAGAGCCTAAGGACGGTAACTTGCCGCTTGCACAAGTGCTTGATTCAGTTAAGTTGCCAGCCCCTAGGTTCACATCCTTGTGACTGGATTCCGGCAGTCCATGCCGGAATGACGGGCCTCTTACACTTGTGTATAACGGCGAGAGCTCCGGCTTGGGAACCCATCGCTGGCAAGCTCCAGCTTGTCGTGTCTGGGGAAGCTGGAGCTTCCAAGGCCGCATTCCCAAGCTGGAGCTTGGGAACGGGCAAACATGAAACCGCTGTACATGAAATTTACCATAAGCAGCGAATTTGATTTTACCATTGTAGTGGACCCTTATGTCAAGACAGTTTACTGCCGAATTTAAGATGGTAAGCCATCACTTGCAGCGGAACGGCGCTGCCCCGATTCGACTTCTGTTTCCGTGCGAGAGGTTTCCTTCTCGCTGAATTTGTCTACGATCTTGGCCCCCCCGCCACTGCCTGTCCGGTACACCC
>Ga0194049_1000647_pt1 | contig 11745 bp, 7 predicted proteins | sample JunL2225m_MetaG_FD_148665 | JGI IMG/M metagenome (GOLD analysis project Ga0194049, IMG submission 148665) | Anoxic zone freshwater microbial communities from boreal shield lake in IISD Experimental Lakes Area, Ontario, Canada - Jun2016-L224-25m | ecosystem: Environmental > Aquatic > Freshwater >... | reverse complement strand
TCTCCACCGTCAACGAGGACGACGAGGCCAACGAGGCCAACGAGGCCAACGAGGCCAACGAGGCCAACGACCCAATTGCGCCAGACGAGCCGATCGAAATCGAGGTTCCCGAGCGCGCCGAAGCGCTCCAGGGGCCCCGTTCCAGGCTGAGGCGAGTCGGGCTCGGCCAGTGGGTCGGCCTCGGTCTGATCGCCTGCGAGACCTTCTTTTTGATCTCGGCCGGATCAGTAACGATCTCATCGTCGCCACAGGGGCCTCCGATGAATGCAGCTGTGCTCGAGTTCAAGCAGACGGTGGGAGACGCGACGGTGGCCGCAGGTGCTCCGCTCGCCTGCGGCAAGCTCGGGGTGCTCATGAACGCCAACATCTTCTACGGCATCCACGAGTTCGGTATCTACGACCCCATGATCCCGACCCGATATGCGTCAGCATGGAAGTCGTCGGTCCATACGCCAGCCGGCATCCTCCAGTACAGCTGGTTCTGCCCCTTGGTGACGGATGCCTCGTTGGCCAGGATGTGGGGAGTCGGCTACGTCATCGCACCGAAGGGGCAGGCTGGTCCAACGGGATCAGTGTTCGTGAAGAATATTGGCGACGAACTCCTCTATCGGATCCCCGGCGCTGGCCCGGCAACGGTGACCCCGCTGACAGCCGCTCGTGCGCTGCCCCCCATCGAGGCGCCAGGACGTACCGTGCCCGTGGATCAGCGGCAATCGTCGGTCTGGAAGATGACCACTGACGAACCCACTCCGGTCGTCCTGCGACTCCGCCTGGCCAATGTGCCCGGTTGGCACGCAACCATCGACGGCAGAGATGTGCCACTCATTGCATACAACGGCATCATGCAGGAGTTGGTTGTTCCGCCCGGTCGCCACCAGATCGCCGTGAGTTACTGGCCGCGCACGATCGACATCGGCCTCGTGATGGCCGCCACCGGCGCCCTCGGCCTGCTCGGGCTTGCGCTCGCAGAGCGCAGGCGGCGAAGTCCACCAGAAGCTCCCATTTCGTCCTCGCCAGAAGCCCCCGAATGAGCAGATCCAGCGACCGGCCGCGTCAGACCCTAGGGACGACGTTCGACCCGCGTCACAACAGCCTGAACCTCCTGCGCCTGGTACTTGCACTGATGGTCGTCTTCTCCCACTGTGGCCTCGGCGGGTTCCGAGATCCGCTGCTCATGGGCCACACAACCATCGGCATCGTCGCCGTGTACGGATTCTTCGCAATCAGCGGCTACCTGATCGCCAGCAGCGCAGAGAGAAACGGTCTCTTTCGCTTCCTCTGGCTTCGCTCGATCAGGATCTTCCCGGCGTTCTGGGCCTGCCTGGTCGTCACCGCGTTCGTGTTCGGACTGATCGCATGGAACCATCAGCAGGCTGCCGCTGCGCATCCGTGCAGCTTCTCCTGCTACTTGCACGCTCCGATGGGTCCCCTCGGTTACATCCGCCACAACTTCTTCCTGCATATCAACCAACCAACGATCGCCACGACTCTCAATGGGAATCCCTGGCCGTACGAATGGAATGTCTCGATCTGGACGTTGTTCTACGAGTTCTCCTGCTACCTGATCCTCGCCGCACTCGCCCTCCTGCGACTCTTGCGCCATCGGGTAGTCGTGCTGGTCCTGGTTGCCTGCCTCTGGACGGTCGAGATCCTCGTGGGCATGACGCACCCATCCCTGACACCCGAGCAGTGGGCGATTCTCACCCTGGTGCCGGTATTTCTGTCGGGGACGCTCCTCTATCTCTTCCGAGACGTCATTCCCGACTCCCGAGTGCTTGCGCTAATCCTGGGTCTCCTCTACTGCGCAAGTCCCTGGATCCCCTTCGGCGGTCCCGTCTTGCCATTCCAGAGTCCCATCACCGCGTCCCAGGCGGCAGCTCCTCTACTCGCCTATCCAGTGTTTTGGTTGGGAAGCCACCTCCCCTTCACCCGCGTGGGTGCCCGCAACGACTACTCCTACGGCGTCTACGTCTACAGCAGCCCCATCCAACAGCTGCTGGTAGTTCTCGGGTTGCAGCGCTTCGGCTTCGTCGCCTATCTGGGACTCGGCCTACTCATCACCGCTCCGTTCGCTGTCGCCAGCTGGTGGTTGATCGAGAGGCGCGCCCTGCGGCTCCGCTCCTTGGAGATTCGACGCCGCCAGAACAAGCCGTCGCTCGGCGTGCCCGGCGTGGACGCAGAACTGGGGTACCACGAACAGCAGACGCTGGGCCAGACACAGTTGGCGGACGAAGTGACATCCATCGGTGGGTCCGTCGAGTCTCGCCACGAACCGGGTGAAACCACCCCCATGCAACCCAGGTCGTGACCAGCGCCGTACCATTGCCACGCGTCATGTCCGGCCAACCGACAAACAGAGATGCTCCATGGATGCCTCCACCAATGACAGACCCGCCCTACCAGCCCTAGCCACGCACGGATCGCTGGCGCCATCCACCGAATCGCTGCCGGTGCCCGAGGGCGGGGGGCCGTTGCCCATGGCCAGGTTCGGCAGCAACGCAAAGGATCTTGGCGTCATTGCTGCCGCTCTGCTGATCCCCGTGGCCTTTGCCGTCTATGTGCTGGTCTACGGCGTGGACGTCCCTCAACTCCTGGACTGGCAGGACATCCCGATGGTCCACGCCGCCCTTCACGGCCACCTCGACGTGCACGGCCTCTGGGCCCAGTACAACGAATCGAGGGTCCCAGCGGCCGATCTGGTTTTCATCGCATTCGGACTCGGCGATCATCTCAATTTCAGGGCACTACTCCTCTTCGACGCGTGCACCTTCGTCGCCTCCTACTGGATACTCCTGGTTCTCGTGCGGGCCTACAAGCGTGCACCGCTCTCCGTGGCGAACGTGCTCATTCTTGGGGTTGCATGGTTTAGCCTCGTCGACGCCCAAAACCCACTGCTGTCGTTCATGTTGACCTGGTATCTGCTCGTCGCTTGCTTCTTGGTAATGCTCTACCTCCTACTCGCCGCACCATGGACCCCGAAGATCACCGTGCCTTTGGCGTGCGTGGCGGGTGTCATCGCCAGTTTCTCGGCAGTCCAGGGCTTTCTCTTGTGGCCGATAGGGATCGCCTGCATCCTTTGGGAATCACCATGGACGCGCTCGATCCTGAAGAGAGCGACCCTGATGCTGGCTGCCTCGATCACCACCGGCGCCCTCTACTTCAACGGATTCGACACCAGCAACAACGGCTGCATCCCATCAGACACCTGCACCATCGGGTACGCGCTGCACCATCTCGATGCCACGGGTCGATTCCTATTGGTCGTCCTCGGAAGTGTCTTCCCACCTGACTACATAATTACCTTCGGTAGCAGTTCAGCCAGTGCGCCGACCTTTCTCGTCCAAGAACTGATCGGTGCACTCCTCCTCGCCCTATCGGCGGTCGTGCTCTTCGTCGCCGTGAGGGAGCGGAAATCCAGCAACCGCATTCCAGTGCCGGCAATGCTGATTCTGTTCGCGCTTCTCTTTGCCTCCATGATGTCGACCGGCCGCGCCGGCCTCGGCCTCCGGTCAGCCATTGACAACAACCGGTTCGTCATGCCGGGGCTCATCATGGTCGTCGGGATCATCGTCCACTTCATCGGTCACCTGCCTGGCCCCATCCACGACGGAACCGGTCGTCGCCGCTCTATCTTGCAGCGAGCAGTTCTCGGTCTGCTCCTGACTCTGCTGTTCGTCCAGGTAGTCGCGTCCACTCAGTTCGGTTTGGACCAAGGACGATCTACGAGGACGGAACGAACGAACGCAGCCCGCCTGCTCACCAACCTCGACCGGCTTTCGGTGCCAGCCCAAGGTTGCGAGTTGAGCCAGAACGTCTTCTATGGGTTCGCTACCCCAGAACTTGCATCATCGCTACTCAACACCAACATCGGGTATCTGCGAACGCACCAGCTCAGCCTCTTCGTTCCGGCCGAGTATGCGCACTGGCGTGCACTAGGACTACCCCCGTTATCGCCTGGCTGCGTGCCAGCGCAGAAGCCCTAGACCGACGGGCGGGCTCCAGTCCGACCGGCCGAGCCGGATCACTATCTCTAGCGGCGGTGTTCGAACCGTAGGCGGACGATGTCGACGAGGGCATATGCGGATCCTCGGAGATCGACCTTCGAACCTTCGACATCACGCCAGGTGCGCAGCGGCACTTCGAGGAACTCGGACTCCGAGAGACCAGGGATGTCAGGGGTCCCACGAAGCATGCGACTCAGTAGACGGACATCGAACCCCCACGACGAAGGGAAGGGTTCAGTGAGCGCTGCATCCAGAACTGGTAAGTGCCGGAAGAACTTTGCTCCGCACTGCGTGTCGTAGACCGTTATCCGCAGTGACCATGATGCAACGGAGGCGAATACGCGTCCCAGGTAGTGCCTTCGACCCGATCGGTCGATGGCACTACCCATACGAGCAATGCGCGAACCGAAGACCACTGAGATCTCTGGATTCCCCTCTAGTGCGCCCAGAAGGCGGACTAACTCGTCAGGGGGTGTGGCTAAGTCGGCATCGCAGTATCCGACGATCGGGGCCCCGGCTTCCATGGCAGCCCGAAGACCTAGCCGCACCGCCTCGGCCTTCCCTTGATTGGATGGAAGGGGGAGCACGTCGATGGCGCTCGACCGCGATGCCAGGTCGGTGAGCATGGATGCCGTTCGATCACTCGATCCGTCATCGACGAAGAGGAGCGAAGCTCGACCTGATTGCGCCAACGATTCGAACGCCTTGCCGTCAAGCCGCTCGGCCTCGTTAAAGCACGGGATCACAAGGATCGGAGGGACGGCACCATCCATGGTCAAACAACGCCGGTCTGGGCCCGGCGGCAGAAGGCCCAATAGCTGAGCCCGGGAAGGACCATCGATGAGCGGGCTCCCATCCACAACGAAAATCGGGCATCCGCGGACAGAGCGGCCGTGACCAAACTGGTCATGGCCTTCCCGTGAGTCCAGGCGCCGACGCCAGCGGAATCACCGGTGACGGGACGGAGTTTTTCCTTCAATGCCACTGCGCCTCGGGCAGGGAGGAGCGAGTGGAAGAGGCCGCCCTCGGCTTCCACGCTGAGCCCCACCGACTCGAGGAGCGTTCGTCCCTGGGCTGGCGAGTAGCGCCGATAGTGACGGAGGTAACGGTCATGCGAAACGAACAGGGACTGGTAGGCAGGGACGCTGATCAGGATCCACCCATCATCGGCGAGGTTGCGCTCCACAATGGATCGCACGAACTCCCGGTCGTCCTCGACGTGCTCGATCACGTCGAGCATCAGGATCCCCTCGAAACGGTCCAGGCCGGGAGTCGTACCGAAGTTGATCTCGGGGTGAGCCAAGGGCAGCTCTGCCAGATCCTCTTCGGTGTAGTTGAGATCCCAACATGTCATCGAGGTGTCAGGCCGGCCCTCTACTAGTTGCGCAGCGAGCCATGCATCACCCGATCCGACGTCCAGGACCGAAATCGCCCCGGCAGGAACCGTCCGAGCGATCAGCCCTTCAAAGAAGCCAGCGCGAGCGATCTCCCAAGGGTGGCGACCCGAGGAATCTGCCTGACGCTCGATGAGATCCACAGGCGCATTCCTTCGCTTTCCGCTCGCTGGTTCGCGTACGTTAGCCCATGACCTAGGCGTAATTTGGCATCCGTACCCCTGACCGCACGGGATTCTCAATAGTACCAACCTGACCCTCGGTGGTCCCGGGCGAACGGACCTCCGGATCCAACCGTGCGCTGTTTGAACGCCGACAGCAGTTCGGTGGCAGATCGGTATTTGATACGTGATTCCCCTTACAACAAGGCACAATGTGACGGTAGAGTTGGAGGCAGTCGGCAGAGCGTGTATCCGGGACGCACAGAGCGGGAGCCAATGCCGCAACGTCTTCCAGGCCCTCGGGATCTATTATCTCGAACCGAATGGAGTGGATCACTGAGATGACGATGGATCAGGTCACCGACCAGTCGAGAGTTCCAGTGCTCGACTTCGACAAGCTCGAGAGCAATATCGACGAGTTTCGGACGTCCTACGCTGCTGGGGCGCCCTACCCTCACATCGTCTTCGAGGACTTCCTCGAGCCTGCGGCTATCCAAGCGGCAGTTGAGGAGTTTCCGCCGCTCGACCCCGAGCAGTGGAACAACTACCTGCACGCCAACGAGCGGAAATTCTCCAACACCGACCCGTCTTCTTGGGGGCCGACGCTCCAGGACATCCTGGCCGTCCTCAACTCCGACCGGTTCGTCGCTTTCGTCAGTGAACTCATCGGGGTCGAGGGACTTATCGCCGACCCGTCCCTCGAAGGTGGAGGACTGCACCAGTCGACCGCGGGTGGGTTCCTCAATATGCACGCCGACTTCACCGTGCACCCGCACAACCGCAAGCTCCAACGGCGGGCCAACATCTTGTTGTACCTCAATCCAGACTGGAACTCGGAGTGGGGTGGAGACCTCGAGTTGTGGGACCGACAGATGACTGCCTGCGTGAAGACCGTCGCTCCCATCGCCAACCGGGTGCTGATCTTCTCCACTGATCCCGACTCGTTCCACGGACATCCTGAACCGATGAGCTGTCCAGAAGGAACTGCTCGCCGCTCCATGGCGCTCTACTACTTCAGCGTCGAAGATGATCCGCTGATCCGGTCCACGGAGTACCGAGCCCGTCCCGACGACTCCCGACTGCGATCTATGGCCATCTGGGCAGACAAGCTGGCACTCCGCTCCTACGACTGGGCAAAGCGGAGGCTGGGTCTGTCGGATCAGGCTGCTCACAAGCTCCTGGCATTCACCGATCGTTTCCGGCGGAAGAAGAAGCCACCAACATCGTGACCGACTCCCAAGTCGCCACCATCACAGGCGAGGCTGAAGCACCGCAAGACGCCGACGACCCTACGACCGACGCTGTCTCCATCGCGTCGCAAAGCCAATCACGGAACAGGTTCACGGCCGCAACCATTATCGGATCTGCGGTCGTGGCACCCATCTATCTGTGGGTCCTGTGGGACCTGTGGACCGGCAAGATCAATGCACTCCGCAGCGTTGCGCCGGATAACTTCTACGAACTCCAGGCTCGGGCCATGTTCGGCGGCCATCTCAACGTCCCTTCCGGATCGCTGGGCATCGAGGGGTTCCTGCACGGCGGGAAGACCTTCACCTACTTCGGCATCTGGCCTTCGATCATCAGGATGCCGGTGCTTGCCGTCACTCACGCCTACGACGGGGCGCTGACCGCTCCGTCGCTTCTGATTGCGTGGTTCCTGACCGCCCTGTTCACCGCCCTGCTGATCTGGCGGATCCGCATACTGGTGCGGGGTTCGGCAGCCTTGGGCTGGGCCGAGGCTGCCTCGTATGGCGCGCTGATGGCTGCCGTCCTAGGTGGATCAGTCGTGCTCTACATCGCCGCCAATCCGTCGACCTACGACGAAGACTTTGCCTGGAGCATCGCTCTGGTCGTCGCCAGCATGTTCACACTCCTCGGGATGGCCGCGCATCCGTCAGCCAGAGGAGCTTGGGCCAGCGGACTGCTTATCCTGGCGGCCAACTTGAACCGGAGCCCTACCGGCTATGCGTGCGTCATCACCGCGTTCCTGCTGGCCGGCTGGTTCGCCCTGGGCAAAGGCGGAAAAGACCAGCGGCGCTGGGCGTTCTGGCTCGTGCTGGTGGGAGTCGTCCCCCTGCTCGCCAACTGCGCGGTCACCTACGCCAAGTTCGGGATGCCGTTCGGGCTGCCCATGGCCGAACAGGAGTGGGCCCACATCAACGCCCATCGACGGCACTTCTTGGAGGCAAACGGAGGCAAGGCATTCAGCTTCGGCTTCATTCCGAGCACCGCATGGGCCTATCTCAATCCGACCGCGCTGCGCTTCTCCCCGGTATTCCCCTTCATCGGAGCGCCACTGACTCCGGCACACGCCATCACGCCGGTCGTGCTCGACCAGACGTATGCGACAACCAGCGTCACCGACGCTTCACCCCTGCTGTTCTTGCTCAGCTGCTGGGGCATGGTGACGGCCTTCAGGCCGAAGGGGATCGGAGACATCCGCTTCGTTCGGCTCATGCTCATTGGGTCGGCAATAGCCACAGGTGGCGTACTGGTTTGGGGCTACATCTCCTACCGGTACGTGTCCGACCTCATGCCCCTCCTGATCGTCGCCAGCATCATCGGCCTCATCGACATCTGGCGGCGACTGCACGGCCGGAGCAGGCGAACCCGAGGCTGGGTGCTCGGGATCACCGCCGCACTGGCCCTGTTCGGCATCGCTGCCAACGGCGCCATCACGGCCACTCCGTCGACCTGGTTCTCCAAGGCCCAAGTGTCGAGCTTCGTCGGCCACCAGCAGTCGCTGACTCCATCAGCACTGAGCAGGACGGTCATCCGAGGCGATGTGCTCCCGTACTACGCACCGGCAGGCACGCTCTTCGTCGCCGGCCACTGCGACGCCCTCTACCGGTCGAGTGGGGACTCCTACGTCAACTCTCCCGGCCAGCAGATCCAGCATTCGACGTGGGCACCGATCGAGCAGGCCGGCTACATGACCCACACCATCACCATGCAGTTCAACACCACCAACTGGAAGGGCCCCGCAGTACCCCTCCTCACCTACGACGGTGCGACCCTGTTGCTTCGGGCGCTGCCGGGCGACAAGGCGCTGGTCCAACTCGTCCACGGCAGCCCGACACCCCTGGCGTGGCCCAGTTCGGTGGGCTTCGCCTTCCCACAGGTCCTCCACGGCGTCTACACGATCACCGTGACCACCGATCCCTACCTCAAGTCGATGGTCGTCGGCTGGTACGGATCGACCATGATCAACCGCTATCTGGCGGGCAACGGCCCCGGTGTCGTAGCGGTCACCCCTGAGAGCACGACGCTGCCGCTCCCTGCCGTCGTGATAGGCGAGACTTCCTTGCCCGCACCGGACATGTCGATCTGCCGAGCCCTACCTCAGGGCCGAAGAACGACATCGCTGCTTCAGGCAGACGTAGCTTCACCCGATAAAGGGGGGTGGCAGTCGCGTCGTTGAACGTGGGATGCTTCAATCAGAGCAAGCGGCAGAGCGAACGGACGAGAGGCAACGGGCATGGATCATCAGCACATGACTCGCCGCCAGTTGCTCGCCCTTGGTGCCGGCGGTGGTCTGGCCGCATTGGTGGCCTTGTCCCCACCGGCAGGGGCCGCACCCAGAGTTGTGGGAGCCGCCAAGGCAAAGGGTGCGATGCACATCGTGGCCCACCCGGACGATGCCCTGCTGTTCCTCAACCCGGACCAGCAGAGGGACATCGTCTCGGGGAGACCGGTCCAGATCGTCTACTTGACTGCGGGGGAGAACACCTTTGACGCCACCTACTGGCAGGCGCGGGAGGTTGGGGCGCTTGCCGCCGCTGCCAGCCTGGCCGGAGTGGCAAACGCGTGGACGCCCTCCATTGTCCCTGTCAACGGGTTCAACCTGCTCGTGCAGCAGCTGACAGCCAAGCCCACGGTGACCATCGTGTTCATGCGCTTGCCCGATGGCAACGCCGACGGATCAGGATTCCCGTTGTCCAACAATCAAAGCCTCCAATCGCTGTGGACCGGGACAATCGCCGCGATGGATGCCGTCGACGGTTCGGCCAGCTACGACAAATCCGGACTGATCGCCACGCTTGTGGCCCTGATGGCAGCGACTCGGCCTCTCAGCATCCGGACCCAGGACTTCATCAACACCTTCGGTGGCGGTGACCACAGCGACCACTACGCCGCTGGGGCGTTCGTCCAGGCCGCCAACGCCGCCTACGTCGGATCCAGGCGGACCCTCTATGCCTACATGGGCTACCCGGCCTCGTCTCAGCCCGTCAACGTGGCCTCCAGGAAGTACCAGGCGAAGACCGCCGCCTGGCTCGCCTATGCCCCCAACGACGAACTGGTCCCCCAGACCATCGCAGATGCCAACCAGAGCGTCTACGGCTCCTGGCTGGCCCGTCAGTACCAGTCTGGGCACATCGTCAGCTGACATCAGCAGGCGAAGATCGCCTCCTGCGGGCCTCGATTGCGACGCCCAACAACAATCCGAGCGCGCTCACGGCTGCAAGGGAGAGTCCGAGGGTGAACAGCGGCGGCCAGTAGACGACCTCAACTTGGTGTTGACCTGCCGGCACCCGAGCTTGCAGCATCAGGCCGGAGTAACGCGTCAGCGCAAGCGGCCGGCCATCGATCGTCGCTGACCACCCCGGCACTTCGGTCAAGTGGAGCCGGAGCGCCTGGGGCGAGTCCGATGACGTGGTGAGCCGCCAGGTCGATGGCGACGGCGTCGATACGGACACCGGGCGGCCAGCCACGGAATCGGCCGGCAGGACTCCACCGATGCCGAGTGGGGCGAGTGTCGCCGCACCCGCACCGGGGACCCGGAAGAGGAGCTCGTCGCCCACCATCTCCACGAATACCGCCCCGATGGGTGGCGATGCACCCTTGACGGTCAGCACGTATTCGACACCGAACTGACGAGCCACGGCCGACGACGTGACTAGAGGGCAGTAGGTGGCCAGCACCGGGATCCCACCGGACTGCCCTGTGGTTAATCGCCAGGAAGAGAAGTAGGCGGGGGGGATGACGGGGTCGTAGATCGCCATTTCGTGAAGGTTGTAGGCGATGTTCGACTCCGGAGGGATCCCGACCACCGGACGCAACAGGCAGTCGCCGCTGCCGAAGCCGACGTTCGCCGTCCCGACCGCTCGGACCAGTGCCGTGCTTGCAGGTGTCGAGGCGAAGAAGGTCGTGCTCGACCCGAGCGCCGGCACCCCTTGGGCCATTAGGAACGCCGTCTCGGCCAACACGAGCACCCCTGCGATCGACCGGCGCCAGATCAGTGCTCGTCGAGCATCCCCTTCCGGGTCCGTCGAAGACGTCTGGCTCGGCCGATCGAGGAGGAGCACACCTGCAACACCGACTAGCACGAGCACTGTCGGCCAGACGAAGCTCGAGTTCTGACTGTGTGCGTATGCCGCCGACACCGCTCCCCTGCCGAACAGCCAGAGACTCAAGAGGTAGAGCGCTGCGACTCCGACTCCAATGGCAAGCCATCGCCGGACCTGAAGCCGATCGTCGTCGTGGACCACGATGTCGATTCCGACTCCGGCCAACAGGGCGAGGCCACCGGCCAGAGGAACCAATGCGCGCATCCAATAGACCAGGTGAAGGAACGGCAGTAATCCGACAATCGAGTCCACCCAAGGAATGGCGACCAATGCACCGCAGACCACCACGACCGCGGTGGTGGCCATCACCGCTGGTCGGCGCCAGCGCCGGGCCACAGCGAGCACCGACAAAGCGATGGCGATGGCGCCCACGTACCCCTGATAGTGCAACAGAAAGGCCGGGGCTGGGCCACCGGCGAACGAGGCCGGCATCAGTAGCGAAGTCAGTGAGCTCACACCGAAGATCTTTCCGCCGCCGAGGCTGTTGCGGAGCGTGCCACTGGCCAGTTGATAGCCAGGCAGAAGGAGCGGTGCCGACAGCGCCAGCCCTGCCACCACGGCCACTGCCAGGTCGAGCACGGGCCGAACGAGAGCCGACACCGCCCGTCGACGCAGTCGGATTCCCAGCAGCAGGACCAGAAACACCGCAGCCACGAACGCCAGAAGGATCACGGTCTCGGGGTTCCCGGCGTACATGGCGCAAGCAACAACGACGGCCAGCAGCGCAACAGCGCGCGCCCTTTGGCGCCCCTGGACCACAAGGACCACAGCGGCCAGCACCCATCCCGTCCACGACAGCACCGCCCCGAGTGGGTAGCCGAGCAGGCCCACGAAGGCG
>Ga0194049_1000644_pt1 | contig 11757 bp, 16 predicted proteins | sample JunL2225m_MetaG_FD_148665 | JGI IMG/M metagenome (GOLD analysis project Ga0194049, IMG submission 148665) | Anoxic zone freshwater microbial communities from boreal shield lake in IISD Experimental Lakes Area, Ontario, Canada - Jun2016-L224-25m | ecosystem: Environmental > Aquatic > Freshwater >... | reverse complement strand
GTTTCGCGCAGCAAGGCGAACGCCGCGGCGTCGACGCGCGCTTGCAGCGGATCGGCGGGGCTCGACTTATCCACCGAGGTGGCACTGTTTTGCACGAATCTTCCCTGGGAAACAGGTGTCCATGAATTCCCAGAATAACCGATATAATCCGTTATAAAAAGACCATCACTAGCGATAAATCCTGAGAGCGAGTTTTGATGCTCAAATCAGATTGACGGTAAAAAGTGTGGAGGCGATATCCAGTACTTTGTAAATCAAAAGCTTAGAAGGCTTGTTGATGATCGAGTGGGAGTAGGGGTCTTTCGAGGTCTTTCGACGACTATCGGTATCTATCGGGATCGATCGGGATCGATCGGCAGAGTCGGCCGAAGTTTCCGTTTGGGAATGTGGCCAGATTGGGTTGAGAGCTCGCGGTGGTGCGAAGTTTCTAGAAAACTTGGTGAAAGCCGCAAACGACCTGTTCGCCACGTTCTGGCTGATCGGGTGGCTGTTGGGTTGAGGCTGGCGCAGCCCAATGGGCTACGCCGCCGGATCAAGCCCACGGGTCAACGACGACAAGACCGGGGAAGTTGAAATGCGCCACATTGCGCGTCGCAACCGCGTAGCCGAATTCGAGCGCAATGGCCGCGATCATGAGATCTACCGACGGCCGGTTGCCGCCCGCTAGTTGGCCAGCGCGAATGGCAGCCCCTTCGTTGAAGGGAAGCACATGGCCCGCGTAGGCCATGCGAAGCGCATTAAACCACGTGCGCAGGGCGGGGCCTTGCGGTGAGTTCTTCGTCTGCTCCACCAGCGTGCCGCGTTCGATCTCCATGATCGTCAACGTCGTGAGATAGAAGGCGCTCGCCGATTGAATCTGCGACCAGGCGCGGACCTTGGGGTCCTGGTTGTGCGGCTTCTTGCGCAGCTCCGAAATGACATTGGTGTCGAGGACGATCATGCGGACTCAAAGCTCGACATCACGGAATTCGACATCCATGCGCGGAATCTCTAAGACGTCATCGGGAAGTTCGGGAAGTTGCTGCATCAGCGCGAACAGCGAAGGCGCCTTGCCTTGCAAATGGTGGTACTCGTCAATGTTGAGCAGCACGAAGGAGGGAAGGCCGCGGTCGGTGATCAGAACCGGACCTGTGAGCGCAGCAGCCTTGGCTGCTGCAACGTCTCGGGTGAAGTCTCGGCTGGAGAAGATTCTGGTGCTCATGATGAGCCTCCGTGGGGGAGTGGGCTTTCAATGTTTGTATGTTAAAACATTGTCGTTTGAGCCGCAAATGGCTCGGGCCACACCATCGTCATGACCACGATGAGGTGATCTTTGCGCTGCGCTGCTGGCGTGGTGACATGACGGTAAAAATAGTGCGAAATAAACCAGCCATGACAAGGACTTAAGGCATTTGATGGCACCACATTTCGCAGCTAATTTCATATGACCGGCAGCGCCGGAAACCGCTCCTGATGGTCACTGCGCAAGTCGATACACGTCGATAGACCCCGAAAGGTGGGGCTCAAAGGTGTGCCGACAGCCGTCGATAGATACCGATAGATCCTGCGAGCGAGTTTTGCGGCTCAAATCAGATTGACGGTAAAAGTGACGGTAAAAAGTGCGGAGATGGTGGACAACCACTTGTAAATCAACAGCTTGGAAGGCTCGTTGATGATCGAGTGGGAATAGAGTCACTGCGTGGTATCGCGGCAGCGTAGTCAGAGCCCTCGCTTTGAGAAGGGATTGAGCGTCCGCGTGCCGAAAGGTACGAAGTCACGAATGTTGCGTGTGACGACGATAAGATCGTGGCAGAGCGCGGTGGCCGCGATCATCGCATCCTCGATCCGATTGTCGGTGCGGCCGTGCATCAGTCTCGCCCATTGGCGGAATGCGCGCCCGTCCATCGCAATCACGTTGTAAGTCGCGGCAACCTGTTCGAGCCAATGTTCGAGTTCAACGGCCTTTGCGGAGTCAGTGCGTTTTGTCACTTCAATCCCCGCTTGAATTTCGCCGAGCGTGACGACGGACAGGTGCAAGTCGGCATCAAAAATTCCGCCAACCCATTCTACGACCGCGCCATGCGGCTTAATCCGGCGGAGTTCTGAGACCACATTGGTGTCGAGCAGGTACACGTGTCAACCCGTGCTAAGGGCCGTACGGCGCTTCAATCCGCCGCGCGGTGGAATGGGAAGATCTGTTCGATGCGCATCACACAGTAAAAGGTTTTTGAGAGTTGGCCGCGCCTGGTATTGGAGTCGATTCCAAGCGTCGATTGGCACGAGCACCGCAGCATCGACGCCGCGTTTGCTAACGAGTTGAGGGCCCTCCCGAACGCAATCGTCCAGTAACTCGCTGAAGCGAGCTTTAGCGTCTTGTACGGACCAAGTTTTCATATGGGCCATCTGTCGAGGTTGTAATAGACTAGTCAGAAGACTAGTGATACGGAGATGGTTTTGTCAACGCGTAGGGTAAGGGTCCTTGACGCTTGTGGCCCCGTTAATCGCGCTGAGCACGATACCGCTAAGGAAGGTCTGCATAAGTCTGCCGAACGTGCCCACAGCGTCAGAAAATAGACGCATGAAACAGCAGAGTCTTGCCCATTCTGGCTTTGATCTGACGCCGAAGAAGACTTGCAAGCGGGTATTTCTGGACGCGATGGAGCGAGTAATTCCCTGGTGCCGGCTGGTGACCTTGGTGGTGCAGTACACGCCGGCGAGGCCGCCGATGAGCTGCGCGATGCAGTAGCAGACCGCATCCCATACGTGGATCTTGCCAAGCATCAGAAACGTCAGCGTGACCGCCGGATTCATATGGGCTCCGGAACGCTGGCCCCAGGGCGAATAGATGAGTGCGACCGCCGTCAGCCCCATCGATCTCCCGATCAGGACCCGACGAAGGTCGGCATTCGCGATCAGTCCATTCACCGGCGAAGCGCTCGACTCGAGCAGGACCGTGAACAGGCCCGCGCCCTGATCATAAACATGCCGAGTGCCCGGCCCTCAATCAGAAACTCCGGCCAGTGCCAGGTGAGCGCGTTGCGCACGGTGAGCCGCGCCATCGGACCCTCAGCCGCCGGTCTCGAAGCCGGGGTATAACGTCATGCCGCCGTCGACGAAGATACTCTGCCCGGTGATGTAGTCGGCATAGTCGGACGCGAGCCACGCCGCGACACGGCCAATCTCGCTCGGTTCACCGATACGCTTGTACGGGATCAACTTCATCAGTTCCTGGTAGGCTTCCGGCGTGTCCCAGGCATCCATGTTGATGGGGGTGCGGATGGCACCCGGCGAGATGCTGTTGACGCGGATCCGATGCGGCGCAACCTCTTGGGCAATACTCTTCATCATCAGCATCACACCGCCCTTGGACGCCGCGTAGTTGACGTGACCGGCCCACGGAATCACTTCATGCACCGAGCTGATGCAGATGATCTTGCCTGCCGCGCAGGAGACCTCCTTGCGGACGCCGCGACGCTTGAACTCACGGATCGCGGCCCTGGCGCACAGGAACTGCCCTGTCAGGTTGACGCCGATGACCTTGTTCCACTGTGCTAGCGTCATCTGATCGAACGGCGCGTCCTGCTGGAGGCCGGCGTTGTTGACGAGGATGTCGATGGTTCCGTATTTGGCGTACATCTCCTTGAACATCGCCTCGACCTGAGCCTCGTCCGACACGTCCGCCCGGTAGGCGATCGCCGATCCGCCGGCCGCAACGATGTCGGCGACGGTGTCCTCCGCACCGGCGCCAGAGACGTAGTTCACGACGACATCGGCACCAAACTGGCCAAGCGAGAGCGCGATCGCGCGTCCGATGCCCGAACCTGCTCCGGTGACTAGGGCTTTCTGGCCGGCAAGCCATCGCTGCGGGGCGCATGCCGGCATCACCGGTTCGGGGTGCGGAGGCGGCTTGATCGTCATATTCATGGGGGCGTCCTGTAGATGGTTGGCGGTGAGGCTGGCTTATTCGGCGCCACGTCGTCGCGGCGATCACATGCGCGGGGCATCAGCAACTTTGCGATCAGGCCGGTCCAGCCGGTCTGGTGAGAGGCGCCGACACCACGACCGGAGTCGCCATGGAAATACTCGTGAAAAAGCAAGTAGTCGCGGAAGTGCGGGTCGGTCTGCAGGCGCGCGTCGGTGCCGAAGACCGCACGTCGGCCGTTCCCATCCCGCAGGAACAGTTGTGACAGCCGCCGCGAGAGTTCCTGCGCCGCGGCGTCGAGCGTGATGAACTTACCGGAGCCGACCGGACACTCGATCGTGAACTCATCGCCATAGTAGTGGTGGAACTGCTGCAGCGACTCGATCAGGAGGAAGTTGACCGGAAACCAGATCGGCCCGCGCCAGTTCGAGTTGCCGCCGAAGAGTCCCGAGTCGGACTCCGCCGGCTGGTAGCTCACGGTCATGTCCGTGCCGCCCACATGGAATACGTACGGATGCTCGGCATGCACCCGGGAGAGGGCACGTATGCCATAGTCGGACAGAAACTCAGATTCATCGAGCATTCGGCGCAGGAGCCGTTTCATCCGATGGCCGCGCAGCAGTGACAGTAGCCGCCGGTCGCCGCGCCCTGTGTCCGCCCAGTGCGACACTAGCGACGCGAGGTCGGGCCGGTAGGTCAGGAACCACTCAAGGCGTCGCTTGAAGTCGGGCAGTCGGTCGAGCAGATCAGGCTCTAGCGTCTCGACCGCGAACAGCGGGATGAGTCCGACCATCGAGCGGACCTTGAGCCGCACCTGGTCGCCGTTCGGCAGGTGCAGAACATCATAAAAGAACTTGTCCTCGTCGTCCCAGAGCTCAATGCGGTCACAGCCCGTGCCGCTCATGGCCGCGGCGATGTGCAGGAAGTGCTCGAAGAACTTAGTAGCAATGTCCTCGTAGACCTTGTTGTGCAGCGCAAGCTCGAGTGCAATCCGCATCAGATTCAGCGAGTACATCGCCATCCAGCTCGTCCCGTCGGACTGATCGATATGGCCACCGGTAGGCAGCTCCGCACTGCGATCGAACACGCCGATATTGTCGAGTCCGAGGAAACCGCCCTGGAAGACGTTCCGGCCCTCGGCGTCCTTGCGGTTGACCCACCAAGTGAAGTTCAGCATCAGCTTGTGGAAGACGCGCTCAAGGAAATCGAGGTCACCATGTCCGCCATTGCGCTTGCGGTCCATCTGGAAGACGCGCCAGGTGGCCCAGGCGTGCACCGGCGGATTCACGTCGCCGAACGCCCACTCATAAGCCGGCATCTGGCCGTTCGGATGCATGTACCACTCGCGAGTCAAAAGCAGCAGCTGGTCCTTGGCGAAGCGGGGGTCGACGAGCGCGAGCGGCAGGCAGTGGAAAGCGAGGTCCCAGGCCGCGTACCACGGATACTCCCACTTGTCCGGCATCGAGATGATGTCGGCGTTGTTCAGGTGGGTCCATTCGGCGTTGCGGCCATGGCGACGGTTCGCTGGGGGCGCGGGCTGCGCGGAATCGCCGTTGAGCCACTGCGGAACGTCGAAATAGTAGTACTGCTTCGACCAGATCATACCCGCGAATGCCTGACGCTGGACGAGTCGCGCGTCCGCGTCGGTCATGTCCCGCTGCAGTTCGTCGTAGAACAGATCCGCATCGCGCAGACGCTCCGCAAAGAGCGTATCAAAACTTGAGAACGGATCGTCGAGCACCTCCCGGCGTAGGCGCACGCGCACCTCGACCGACGAAAGCGCGGGGACCTCGAAGCGATACCAAGCCGCAGCCTTGGTGCCCTCGCCGAGGGGGTTCACGGTCGCAAGCTCGTAGAGGCAGCAGAATTCCATGCGATTTAGGCGGCGCATGCATATCTGGCTACGAATGCGCAACAACTGTCGCGGTGGAAGCCCTGTAGGACGAACGGGAAGCTAAGCAGTAGCTTCGCAAGTCCTTGCTGGAGCGCCGGGGTCAGCCCGCGTGGTGGCAGGACACGGTTCCGGCCGATCGTTCCGAAAATGGGGGGGTAGTTGCCGTCTGGGTGCTCGTGCGTTATTCGCCATTCGCGAATAGCGAATATACGGAAATATAGAGCAATTACCTTCATGTAACGGCCCAAATCCAACCCCCAAATGGTCCTGCGACAGCAGGACCTGGTCGTTCTCCTGCGCTTGTCGTTGGGGCAGGGCGCCGCCCCAACCTATGCTGCTCTCGGGGCCGAACTTGGGTTTACTGGCCCCACTAACTTCTAATCTGCGTACTATTTATCGCTAGTGATGGTCTTTTTATAACGGATGATATCGGTTATTCTGGAAACTCATGGACACCGGTTTCGAAGAGAAGATTCGTGCAAAGCAGTGCTACCTCGGTGGATAAGTCGAGCCCCGCCGATCCGCTGCAAGCGCGCGTCGACGCCGCGGCGTTCGCCTTGCTGCGCGAGGGCCGCAATCCGACCGTGTCGCAGGTACGCGCCCGCATGGGCGGCGGCAGCCCCAACGTCGTCGCGCCGGCATTGCAGCGCTGGCGACTCACGTTCGCCGGCCAGCTCGATGAAAACGCGGGCTCGGCGCTCGAGGTGCTCCCACCCGGCGTGCTCGAACTTGTCCAGGCGCTCTGGTCCCGGGCCCTGTTCGAAGCCCATCGCGTACGCGCCGACGCGCGTTCCGCCAGCGACGCGCTCGAGCAGCTGAACGAGGCCATCCACGCGTTGCACGCGCGAACGGTTCGCCTCGAGCAACGCGAGGCCGCGCTCGATGCCGAGCTTCGCGCTCTCGACCAGCAGCGCCGCGGGCTCGCGGACGACGACAGTAGGGCCGCGATACCGCGCGCGCGCCCGAAACAGCCACGCGCCGTGCGCCAGACGACGAAAGCGCGTCCGAAGGCGAAGCCTGTCGCATCCGTCTCGCCGACGAAACGGCGTCCGCAAGCGGCTCGGGCAGCCCAAAAACCCAGAGCACGCCCCCGTCGTGCCGCAGCGCGGCGCTGAAACCGCCCGTTTTGGCGCCGACAGAACACCTGGCCACTCTATCTAAGGAGCTGCAATGGAACCGGTCAGCGAAAGCCTTCGCCTCCTGAAAAGGCAAGCCGAGATCGAGCGCCGCGAGGTCTGCCGCATGACCCTGCTGGAGGAGCGCGAGTTGTTTGCAATCCGCGCACGCCTGGCGAACTTCCCCGCCGCCGTTCGCGCCATCGCTGAACTCAGCGGCGCGAAGCACCAGTGCGTTGATCAGATCCGCGTAGAAGACGTCGAGCGCTGGGACGCCCGTGGCTAAATCCCGCCGCCCACCCCGCTGTCTCGTGATCGCAGGCCCGAACGGCGCCGGCAAGACCACCTTTGCCCGCGAATACCTCGCCCGCGATGCGCGCGTCATCCACTTCATCAATGCCGACCTGATCGCCGCGGGTCTCTCGCCACTCGCGCCCGAACGCGCCGCGTTGAGCGCCGCCCGGCTCATGCTCGCCGAAATCGAGCGGCTCACCGCCGCGAGGAAAGACTTCGCGTTCGAAAGTACCCTCAGCGGCCGCACCTACGTCAGTCGCCTCGAGCTCCTGAAGGCCGCCGGCTACTACCTCGAGATCGTCTACCTGCGCGTCGCTTCCCCCCGCCTCGTGCTCAAGCGCATCGACGCGCGTGTCCGCCAAGGTGGCCACGACGTCCCCAAAGCCGACGTCCTGCGTCGGTTCAAGCGCAGCCAGCGGAACTTCGAAACCGTCTATCGCCCACTGGCGGATGCCTGGGCGGTGTACGAGAATTCAGGTCCGAAGCCGATACTCATCGAACAGGGGCCCTGAGCCATGCCGAAGACATCCAAAGCCCCGCGGAATACTCAATTTGCCAAAGATGTAGGCAAGGCGCTCGTGCGCGCCGCCGCCACAGCCCGGCTGACCGCGCGCCGCTATGGCACGCCTATCTACATTTGGGAAAATGGCAAGGTTGTCGCCAAGCGGCCTTGAGCGGCGGTTCTACGTTCAAGCGGCGACCGATATACCGCGAACTGCGTCTGCGCATCTGAAGCGCGCCCGCGAAAGTATCGCGGTAGGGACGTGCATTGCTGCGCGCCCCCCGCACAGATCCCGGCGGGCGCGATTCACGCACCGGGCTCCCACCTCGGATGTTTAGCGACAAAGCGCTCCTGAGGCCAAGGATGAAGGGCTTCGATCCACGGTAGGTATGCGCGCGCAAGCTTGGTCATCCGAGCCCACGACGTCACATCCTTCTGGCCACGGCGCAGCAACGTGCGCCGCCAGAGGCGAGTGACGAGTTGGAGGAACTCTTGCAGGCGCGAGTCGTTGGTGGGGACCGCATGGTAGGCGAAATAGCCGCGCACCACTTGGCCAAGCCACCGACCCTGTTCTGGTATCGGATCGTGCATTCGCCGCCGCAGTTCTTCCTTCACGGCCTTCACGCGGGCTCGCATCCGGTCTCGTCGGGTAATCCGCCGAAGCAGAAACCCGCCTTTCCGATTGCATAAAGCCGCTTCGTTGACCAATAAACATTACCGTGGTAATGTTTATTTATGCCAATCGCACACTCCAAATTAACCACGCAAGGTCAAATTTCCGTTCCTGCGGAAGTGCGAAAAATACTTGGTATTGGTCCAGGCTCAGTTTTGGAGTGGCACGACAACGAAGGCGTCTTGGTCGTACGACGAGCTGGTCGATTTAGCTCTGCTGACATTCATCAGTCGCTATTTCCAAATGGCGCACCCACTCGAATCAGCACAAGCGATGTTAAATTGAAAATCAAAGAATATATGCGCAAGCGGTATGCTGGCGGTTGACACCAATGTACTCGTCCGGCTCATCGTTCGCGATGATGCCGATCAAGTTCGCTCGGCAGAACGTTTTGTTGGAAAGGGCGCTTGGGTCTCCCACCTAGTGTTAGCAGAAACATTGTGGGTACTCGATTCCGTCTTCAATCTGTCGCGAGATCAACTCGTGGTGACGGTAGAGATGCTACTGAATCATGTTGATCTAACAATCCAGGAACCCAGCGTCGTAGTCGCGGCGCTTGAGCACTTTCGTTCGTCGCGCGCGGTCGGATTTTCAGACTGTCTGGTGCTGGAGATCGCGCGAAAAGCTGGACATGTACCTGTTGCTACATTTGATCGCACATTTGGAAAGTTGCCGGAAGTTCATCGTCTGATCTGAAGATGACGGAGCGCGTCGATGCGTATCCTATGCCACGCATTGACCTGACCTGCGATTCCTGATCCAGCCTGATGTTCCCTAAAATGGTGGAAAGAAGGGTTGGGAATCATGCCGAAACAACGGTTTACGATGGAAGAGATGGTTCACAAGCGACGTGAGGCGGACGTGCTGTCTGGTCAAGGTCAGACGGTGGCACTGACAGATTTACGTCGCTTGCTGACTTGGCCGACGGTGCTGTTGGCGCTGTCAGTGGTTGGGATTGAGATGGGCTACATCCTGGCCTACCGTGCGGGCTGGAAGATTGGTGTGACGTACGCGTTCGCCAGCGGCGCGACGGTGGCGATCTTGGCGCTATTAGGTGCGCTATATTTCGGGGATCACCTCGATATTCGAAAGTGTCTCGGGCTTGTCTTGGTGTTGTTGGGTGGATGGTTGGTGGTCGCGTGAGACTCTAGCGTCGCAGCTACGATTGTGGAGTTTTCTGAAGCCCGTGGGAGTTGCATGCTTATCGATCTTCATGCACCGCCTTGGCCCGCCAAGCCGAGCGAATAGCGCTTCGGCTTAGGGGCGACTATAGCCATTGAAATTTTTTCTCATGTTATTGAGTAGTGATACTCACTATGAGCACACAACGCGGATGGCGCGAAGAACTGAGGTGCAGGACATTGATAGAACCTTCGCGACGGTCAGGCCAGTGAGTCTGATCTATCAGCGTTCCGGTAATCGTCGCGAGGCGTGGAAGACGCGCAGTATTTCTACCGTTTCGCCCTTGATCCGGTACGGAACAATATACCGAGTCCTCTGAACGACCAATTCTCGTGTACCGGGTACGCGTCCCGGACGACCTAGACTTGGTTGGTCGGCCAGTGCTTCGACCGCGGCCAATACACGGGTAACGACAAGCCGCGCCGCCACGTCGTCGTCGACCGCGATGTACGACGCTTCTGCGTCCAGATTGCGTAGGGCTTTTTGGAGCCACCTAACGCGCATTCACCTTCCACTTCTTGCCAAGGGCTGCGACCTGCCTGTCGCTAGCAAAGTCACCTGCATCGGCTTCCTTGAGTGCTGCTTTGATCTCTGCGATCTGCCATTCATTATTTTCGATGAATTCCCTAATGGCTTCGGCGGCGAGGAACGACTTGCTTCGTTGGGTGGATTCTGCCAACAAATCAAGGCGATCCTTAACGTCTTCCTCAAGGCGAACCGTCATTGTGGTCGACATACGCAGGACTCAGTGTGCTTACTTGTACACAAAATATCACAATAGGTGCTCCCCGAACACTCCGCGCGTCAGTTTGTCAGCCTAGCGGGTTGCGGCATGGGCCTTAGGGACGCGTGGCTCAAAGGAGGCGGGAGGGTTCGTGGCCAATGCAGGGAGGTCGACCCCGGTGATCTGTGGGCTGAGTCTGGATGCTGACGGACCGCCCGGAGCCACACATGGCGTTGCTGCAGAGTTATGCACGCGGCATATTCGGAATTTGCAAATAGCGAATATTCAGGATTTTCGGGCGATTAGCATCCTGTAGTGGCCTAAAGCCAACCCCCAAATCATCCTGCGGCCGCGGGGTCCTTGGCGTATGAAATCGGCTGAGCGTGTCTCTAACTTCTATTTAACTGACGCTTAAACTCTATTTATCATGTTCGAGACGAACAGCTGCGCGAAGTTGATGCCGCGCTGGAACGCGATGACGGCACGATCGCGGGGATCAAAATTAAGGCATCCGCGACGGTGAAGGCCGGCGACATCGGCGGTCTGCGGACATTCGGTGAAGCGTGTAAGGGACGGTTCGCCTATGGCTTTGTTCAAATATGACAGCAGCGACTTCGTTCCGTTTGGCGACAGGTTGGCCGCCTCGCCATTGTCGTGCTTTGGAACTGAGAGCACTTCTGATGCGCTTGCTCTGCATTGCTCAAAATGGGGCGGCGTCCATGCGTCATGATCGGTGCATTGGATTCGTCTCACTGCCTGTCGTCCCAGCGAACGGTGAGCGCGAGCCGGGTTTATCGAACGCGGCGGGACATCAGACTTGGGCCGTTTATTCACGCCGGTCAATGCCGCCTCCAGCATGTAATCGGAAACGAGAGCTTTCTAAGCGTGGCCGTCGCTCCTGCGTAGTGCCGCGTTTGCCGCAGCGGCTGCCGGTCTGCTCGTCTGAAGTGCGTCCGTTGTCGGGTCGAAGTGCTTGCCAAGTTTCTGTAGTTCTGTGTAAGTAATTGATTTTTCGGAGGGGAGAGGGGATTCTGCACCTCTTCCGCTACTCCCGCAGATACATCGGCGACGCCGATCTCGAAATTAAAATTTGTAAAATAGCTATCAAATAGCGAAAATACAAGGATGATTATTCGACGACTTGAAAGCCGATTGCGGTATCTGCTCCGCCATTTTCCGGCCGTGGTACTGCTCGGACCGCGTCAGGCAGGTAAAACCACGCTTGCTCGAGTCCTTGCGGCAGAGCGGCCGGCGGTGTACCTCGACCTCGAAGACCCACGCGACCGGGCGCGTATCAGCGATGCGCGCACCACGCTGTCGGAATACGCCGATCGATTGGTCGTGTTGGACGAGGTTCAACGAGCCCCGGAAATCTTTCAGATCCTGCGTGGATTGATCGATGAGGGACGGCGTACCGGATACGGTAACGGTCGGTTTCTTTTGCTGGGGTCCGCGTTGCTGGAACTCCTGCA
>Ga0194049_1000641_pt1 | contig 11769 bp, 15 predicted proteins | sample JunL2225m_MetaG_FD_148665 | JGI IMG/M metagenome (GOLD analysis project Ga0194049, IMG submission 148665) | Anoxic zone freshwater microbial communities from boreal shield lake in IISD Experimental Lakes Area, Ontario, Canada - Jun2016-L224-25m | ecosystem: Environmental > Aquatic > Freshwater >... | reverse complement strand
CCAAGTGCGACATCCTCTTCACCCACGCCACCGCCCACGCGCCGGGGGGCCAGCCCGCCCCCCGCTGGCCGGTGGAAGTGCGCATCGGCGACTGGGCCAAGCGCTTCACCGTCACCGGCCCGCGCTATGCCGAACCGACCCGCGACCACGGCTGGCGGATCACCGGGCCGGAACCCGCCTTGCAAGTTCCCATCCGCTATGAGCAAGCCTTCGGCGGCACCTGCCAATGGCCGCTGCGGACGGAACCTGATCAACAACCGGAACTGCTGGCCCGCGAGGAACACAATCCAGTCGGTTGCGGCTATGTGGACGAAGCTTGGCTGGCGAAAAGCCGGGTCGCCGATATTGATGTCCCGCAGATTGAAGTGCCGGACCGGCCTTTTGACGAAGGCGCGATCAAAGCCCAGTCCTACCCGGCCTTAGGCCTGGGGGCGATAGGCCGCTGGTGGCTGCCGCGCAGGCTCAAGGCCGGCACTTACGGCGACGACTGGAAACAGACGCGCTGGCCGCACCTGCCGCTGGACTTCGACTTCGGCTATTGGAACGCCGCCCCCGAAGACCAGCAGATCGACTACCCGCAGGGCGGCGAACCCGTCGTTCTTGTCCATCTGCACCCAACGCCCGAGGTCAGGTTCAACCTGCCCAAACCCGACCTGAAAATGCTGCTGCACCTGGATGCCGGCGTGCCACTGTTCAAACTGATGAACATCGACACCCTCATCTTCGACATGCAGACGCTGCAACTGATCGTCGTCCAGCGCGGGCTGGTCGCCGCCCGTGCCGGGGTCGACAGGATCGAACTCGGCACCTGGGACATAGCCGCGGCGCGGGCGGCCAATGCCAACCTCCTCAACCCCCCGCCCTAACGGAGACATGCCATGGCCGACGAAGCCGCCACCGCCCAAGACGCCCAGTTCATCCTCGTCAGCACCCTGCCCGACGTGTGCCTCACCAACGGCTACCCCGTCCCCTACCCGATCACCCACGCCATGGACCAGAGCGGGCACTGCTCGCCCAACGTCTTTTTTCGCGGCAAGGCCGCCTTCCTGCACAACGAAAGCTATGTGGACAAGGCCACAGGCGACGAACCCGGCAGCGGCAAAGGCGTGGTGTCGGGGACCCACACCGGGGTTAGCCACAGCATCGGCAAGAGCGGCAGCGTCTACGTCAACGGCAAGCCGCTGGTGCGCACCGGGGACGCCGTGTGGATGAACTACCAAAAGCCCTGATGGCTAAAACAACCCGGATGGCCCCATGCCGGAAGAACTGAACAAAGGGGCGGTCAAGCCCAACGCGCAAGCCAGCCCCGGCCCGATAGGCAACACCCAGGGCATCATCGTCCCCAAGACCGCCACCCACCCGGACGGCGACAGCGCCCCGCCGCCGCAGCCGCAGCCCAAGGAGGAAGGCTGGTGGAAGCGATGGGGGAGCGATTGGACGCACAATGCCTTGGATGTCGTCGGGCTCATCCCGGTGGCGGGCGAGCTTAGCGACGGGGCCAACGCGCTGATTTATCTCGCCGAGGGTGATAAAATCAACGCCGCCATCAGCCTCACTGCAATGGCTCCATTAGCCGGCGATGCCGTCACGGCGGGCAAATGGGCATTGAAAGGCGTCAAGAAGATTGAGAAGGAAGCCCTGAAGGAAGCAGAGGAAGCTGCCGCGAAGAAGTTAGCCAAGGAAGCGGAAGAAGCGGCGGCGAAAAAGGCGGCAAAGGAGGCCGAGGAAAAGGCGGCGAAGGGGGGGTATGTTGAAGGGCCGAAGAAGTCTAGGGAACCAATTGAGACAGATAATACCACCACTAGGGATAAAAATGGCAAACTACGAGACAAGAATGGAAAGTTTGCAAAAGACCCCAATGCTAAAGGAAAATCGAAAGACAGTTATAAGAGAAGCCAAAGTGAGAGAAGGAAAGCGTTATTGAGGGATGCTAAAGATCCAAATAGTGGCTTAAACAATAGATCAAGAAAACAAATTATAGACTCTAAAGGGAAAACAGTTCCTAAAGGTTATGAGGTGTCACATGAACAACCATTATATACGAGAGGCACTAATGAAGGAAAAGCAAAACTTGATAAAGCTGAGAATATGAAAACCCAACGTAAATCAGAGCATAGAGATAGGCATAGACAATGCGGTGATCAGTATCATGAGTACGGTCCTTCAAATAGCCCAACGATTTTCAAACCTTAAGATTTATTAAAATGCTAGACGAACTAACTAATATTTATTCAAAATTAGTCCTTGCCGAAGATAGCGATGATTATATATTTGAATTCAAAAATTTACTTTTAAGTTCAGACGGAACAGATATTTTAGATTTTCATTTTCTCATTTTGGGAAACCGCAAAAATGAATATTTATATCACTCCATCCGTTCCTTTTTTTCAAAAAGAAAAGATAAGGAATTCGTTTCTGAATTTTTATATAATAAATATCAAAATGGGATTACTGATGACATATTAAAGGCAGATGTTATTCAAATATTAGGGAACTTAAGAAGTAAATATGCGTACATACTGTGCATTAATAACATTCGATCTAATTTGCGTGATATTAGGTATCGCTGCATCATAGTTTTAGGATGGGTGGGAACATCAATAGACTTACCTATATTATATGAACGAATGGTGAACGATCCTGATGGACAATTAAGAGGTTTTAGTGCCACAGCAATGCGGCAAATATGGTATAAGAATAAAAATGCCAAAGATGAAATAACTAAGTATCTAAATGAAGCAATAAGAAAAGAAGAAAACGAAGAAGCCATTATTGGCATGATTATCACATTACAAGATTTGCAAAAAAAGAAATTTGGCATCAAAGAGTCACAATATGGAGATATTTCAGGGGATGTAGTACTTTCTAAGCAAAAAGCAATCACTAATTTGGATAAAATGTTTAAGGCATGACAATCACATGAAAGTATATTTATATGACTCAGAAACAGAATATGATTTTGATGATATGATAAATGATGACGATACCGATTTAGAAACAGCTATCGAAGAATTTTACGAATTATCCGAAGAAGAAGGCTCATTTTTAGGTATTATCACACCTGATAATAGAATTATCCAATTTGCTTATGTGGATAATAATAAATGGATTCTTGATATCCCATCAAAGGATAATCCACAAGACTTTTATCAAAGAGAAGTTACTTACGATGCATGCGTACAAATTATTAAATCTGTGTTTAGTGGGACGAGTATAGATGAAATCAAAGGGCCGTAGTGCAGGAGGGCGCAATAGCGTCCTCGCGTATTGCGCCGAATGGCAAATACTACACATGTGGCGGAATACGGCGGAGTGCCGCCTATTCCGCCCTACGATCCTATAATCTTTAATTCCAATCCACCAAGTCAAACGGAAAATGCCCCATAGCCTGAATACTGTAAAAATCGCATGATTCGCACAATAGCTATTGAGTGCTTGCTCCATCGGTTGCGGCAAATGAATGGAAAGAGTCATGGTGGTTTCCTTGAGTTCAAAGCATCTTTGGAAAGCCCAACTATTGTGTTAGCTTTCAGAGAGGTATTTCGCTTAGAGCGCAATAGGCGTAAGCCATATTGCGCTGCATGGCAAGGCTTCAACATTCGGCACAATACGCTATTGCGCCCCACGCGGGCTATGCGGTGTTTCATGGTGGGTTATTATTAGCGAAATACAAGAAACGCGACATTTGTAGAATGTGCCAACGAAGGAGGCGCATCTTTCGCGATTGATGCGCTTTGTCCCTCAGCGCATCCTACGGCCCTTCGTATATGCTAGGGTCTAGCGTATTCGCTTATTGCGCCTTACGTTCTTAAATTACGGCAATCATAACCATCCCTCTCTAACTAGGTTTGTTCACTGATCCTGACTCACTAGGATTATTTACAGAAATCTCTGAAGTCTCTAGACTAAACGGAGTGAAATTTGTGCCTATGTCATAATAGTCAATTCCTTCGTGTTTCTTGAGGAAATAGACCACGATATAAGTGACCGGAGTCATCGCGGTTTCAACGACTGTCTTAATTGCCCATCCAGCTAAAATACTTTGAAGTAATACATCGGCTGGTAGAACCCCCCCCAAAGCAACTAAGTAAAACACTGCTGTATTTATGCCTTGTCCTACAATCGTGGAACTTATGGTTCTTACCCAAAGATGACGACCCTTCATCAGAATCTTAAGTTTTGCTAATACATAGTTATTAGATATGTCACCAGAGAATACTGCCAACCAGCCTCCAAATAGAACTCTCGGTACAATACCGAATACATCCTCATAAGCTTGGCTTTTCTCAAAAAAAGGTGCTGCTGGAACAGCGACAGCAATTTGGTAAAATACACCAGCCAACACGGAAGCTAACAAGGTGTACCAAAGCACTTCTCTTGCTCGTGCATAACCATAAACCTCAGTTAGCACATCAGAGATAATGTATGTAAAAGGGAAATAGAGAACGGTTACGGACACGCCAACACCGAAAAATAGAACTATTTTTCCAGCAGTTGCATCGGATATCAATTGAAACGCAATATTTAATGTCATGAATAAAGGCAGAAAACGAAATCTAGTGTATAAAGTCATTTTACGTGGCTCCAATTGATGCATCGTATCGTGGATGCATGAAGTTAGGATTAGGATGATTTTGATATCGAAATTATTTAGCTTTATTCGACACAACAAGCGTTATGACATTAAAAAAAGATAGTATTGATTCTTCTATATTGTCTCCGACAAGTCTAGGGAGTGATTATTTTAAATACAAGTCGCAATCATTGTAGCCTTGTTGATACTACTTTTTCATTCCATTCCGGTACTGTCGAAGCAACTTGGTCTAAGAGCGTACTGTTAAAACTATCTTCATGTAAATTATTAGGGATTGCTATTGGTGACTTGGTGCTAGCACTTCGGGCTACCATCTGTTTCTGCGCGGCACTGATTGCCAAGAGTGCGATTGTCTCTGCATACTCTTTAGGAACGCTGGTATATTGCGATGCAATCCCAACTTTTTTTTCATTTCCGCGTACAGCGTAAATCTCGTGTTTTCCGCTGCCGTTTACACTAAGCCGATAAAAGATATAAGGCACATCATCCCAGTCACTTGGAAGTGACCAAATATCAATAAGTTCTTTGATCCCTTTTCCCTCGCTACGACCTTCATTAACAACATCTTGGGCGATATTTTTAAAGGTAAGAAACCAATGGTCTTTGTTTTCTTGCCATCGTGAGTCCGGGACAATAAAAAGATACTGTACACCGCGTCTGAAATTCTCTCGAACTGACTCGCGTAGTTTATCGTCAGGTGCATCAATTCTTGCTGACACTACAATAACTTGAGATAAAACTCGTTGTCCTACGTGCATACCGAGTGCGCCCTCCAGTAAGCCTAATTGATGCCTAGAAAACGGTCGATTCCACGCTAGCATTCTGAAAGATGGGGATGCGCCCACAATGGCTTGCACTGATGTGGGGAACCCGCCTGCTATGGTCGCCAGCAGTTCAAATCCATTCTCACGCTTCAACAACGCACGGACAGCCATCTCGACGGGATATTCGAATTCATCAGGACTATCTAGTTGACAGTCACTTAGTAGACGAAGCGCAGCTTCTGGGTCCCACTCTGCAAGAGCGGCAATCGCAGTCGGGGCAAGTACTGCATCTTTCCCTTTTAGATCAAGTCGCTCCCATACTACGGCAGAGTAAGCAGCATCCTCAGCCACCGCTGCTGCCGCTATTACTCGAATGTCGTCGGGGAGATGATAATCTGACATGAGCGGCATAGCTATTGAAACTCGGGACTCAGTTCCAATGCTAGTCATAAGGAAAAGTCCTAGCCGATAAGCGTTGTATTTTTTCTCACCTGTGAGCCTAGTTCGCGCATCAGAAAACATTGTCACGATTGCGTCTTCCACTAGGCGTTTTGTAGTCATACCTAAGTGTCGCAAGTGAGTGGCGAAACGCACAGCTAGATCTTCGTCCGGGTCAGTGACGATGAGACGTGCGACTCTGGCGGGCTCTAAAACTAGGTCAATTAATATATCTGCCCAGTCTTGACAATTAAGTGACTCTAGATAATCAAAAAGTTCTTGTTGATTTGTTGCCTTGGGAAAATCACCCGCTTTGCGTTCGTAGCCTCTTACGCTCATGAAATGGCCTCCACGGGAAGGCTCAGATAAGCAAGAGAGAGAGGCTCATGAACTACTTCCGGCTGCGGATGCGGTGTCCATAACTTGAGTGCCGACGGGAGAAAATGTGTAGGCCAAGGACGCGTAAGACCATGCGCGTCGAGTCCCGGTGGGGGTGGCTGGAAGAATGGAAATAGCCCCGCATCTGCGACTGTAGGTCGAAGCACTCTCAAATCGGGCGGGACTTCGTAAACCAACAGAAGCAAAATTCGCCCCCGATCAAGCGGATTTAGCCCTAGGGACGCTCGTACCTCATCGGCAAGGCCATGGGTTAAAAAATTAAAAGGCTTTCCAGACTGGCAAGGATCAAACGTCGCCCAAGCTTGCTTGGAGGACATAAGCAGTAATTTCTGGGCTTTTGTTAGTGAAGTACCCGAAACCAGATCATCTATGAATCGATCACAGTTCTTTTCCAATCGAAAATATTTAGGATATTCCTTCCATAGATAGCTTTTGAAGCTATCTTTACTGACCGCACGGCCAAAAAAGATGTCAAGGCTATCTCGTTTGGCGGAACCCCCACAGCCTTGGTTTGCCCAACACTCGAGCTGGTATTCTCGCTCAAGTTCTGGGATAGGAGTTAGTGGCGCGGCTAGGAGACGACGCAGCAAGCGCTCCATGTTAGTTGAGCGTAAAAAACGCTCTAATGAAGACACATTCTGAGATACCACGCGACCAACATCAGTTGCCTGAGCCCAAGCCAAAAGACGAGCCTCGACCGTGCGACGTTCTTTCGGCGTCAATTTGCTGGATGCACGAGTATACGAACTGTTGACAGATTTTGGGTGATGAACCATGGTTTTGTTTCCAACAATAATGTTTTAAGAATACTCCATTATCTAACCGAAGTCGAGACGAGTCTAAGTCTCCATGCCGACGGTGAATGTTGAAAACACTATCCAGCGTCAACATCAGACTTTGCGGATACAATTCCGCCATGCGCACCAGACAGGCATCGGCCAAAGATGTATGCACATTTCGATACTTTCGTTTGAACTGCTCTGTTGCCTAGACATGGTGATGGCGAAGCGCGACGGGATATTTACCCCGTCGCAACGTTTGGTGTGTCGTGGGTTGCCGAACATTGACGGAGCCGGCGCAGCCCGGATGGAGCCACCCTGCGGCGCAATCCGGGATGGACATGGCACGGAAACCATCCGATGCTTATGAGTTGCCCGACTTCAGTCAAAAGTGTGGGCTTCACGACTTTCGCATGTTATGAAATTTGAAAGGCAAAGACAGTGCTTCGTCATTCGTTTGACAATTTTTCCTCCAATTTGGATTTTGGGTTGGATTGCGCTAGAATCAGCCGAAAAGAGGGTTCCTTAAACCATGCCCATCTCCCAAAAAAACCGCCCGATCAAAGTGTCCACGCCCTTGGGCGAGGACGTGCTGCTGTTTTACCGGATGCACGGCACTGAGAGACTCGGCGGGTTGTTCGAGTACGAACTCGACCTGCTCAGCGAAAACGGATCAATCGACCCCGACAAGCTGCTTGGCGAGAACGTCACGGTCGGCATCAGCCTGCCCGAGGGTGAATGGCGTTACTTCAACGGCTACGTCGCCAAGTTCGGCCAGCACGACATGAAAACGGCAGGCACCACTTGATCCTCGCCGACTCCCCCTCCGCCCACGACCCCTTCCCCGGTTACGAGAAGATCCCCTACCACCCCGAAACCGGCGGCACCGACAAGACCCGCGCCGACCACCTCCACGCATGGACGCTTGGCAGGGAAGTCCAGCCCGGCGCCCATGCGCTGACCGACTACGACTTCAAGAAGCCCAAGGCCGACCTGCGGGTCAAGTCCGTCATCAAAATGCCCCATGCCCACGCGGGCTACGAGCAATTCGACTACCCCGGCCGCTACGTCGAAATCGGCAACGGCGAGAATCTTGTCCGCAGCCGCATGGAGCAGCGCCGCGCCGAATTCGAAGGCTGCACCGGCCACGGCAACGCCCGTGGCCTGGGCGTGGGCAGACTGTTCAAACTCACCGGGCATCGCAGCGACAAGCAAAACCGCAACTACCTCGTCGTCTCCGCCGATTACCGCATCAAGCTCGACGGCCAAGTAGTCGTTCAAAAGTCCTTTAACAAAACTGCAAATAGGCTTAACCGTTCGTCCTGAGCTTGTCGAAGGATGGACGGTTAAGCCGATCATGGTTCGACAGGCTCACCACGAACGGCTTAACTTTGAACCATCCTGCCAACCAAAATGTTAAAAAACATATGACCACCTGCTTACATCGCCACCGCCAACCCGGTCTCCGAAGGCGACCTGTTCCAATGCACGTTCGCCGCCATCGAATCCGCCCAGACCTACCGCCCGCCCCGCCTGACCCCAAAGTCCGCCGTCCAAGGCCCGCAGACCGCCGTCGTCACCGGCCCGGCGGGCGAAGAGATTTACACCGACCAGTACGGGCGGGTGAAGGTTCAATTCCACTGGGACCGCTACGGCAAGCGCGACGAAAACTCCTCCTGCTGGGTGCGCGTGTCGCAGCCCTGGGCGGGCAAGAACTGGGGCATGATGGCCCTGCCGCGCATCGGCCAGGAAGTCGTCGTCGACTTCCTCGAAGGCGACCCCGACCAGCCGCTCATCACCGGCAGCGTCTACAACCACGGCCAGATGCCGCCCTACGCCCTGCCCGCCAACAAGACCCAAAGCGGCATTAAATCGCGCAGCACCAAAGGCGGCCAGCCCGCCCACTTCAACGAATTTCGCTTTGAGGACAAGAAGGGCGAGGAACAGGTTTACATCCACGCCGAAAAGAACCAGGACAACGTCGTCGAACATAACAAGACCCTCCACGTCGGCAACAACCGCACCGAGACTGTCGATGGCAACGAGACCCTATCCATCGGCGGCAGTCGCAGTAAAACCATCGGCCATGATGAAACTAGCCACGTCAAGCATGATCGCACGGCGACCGTGAACGGCAACGAAACCTTAACCGTGCATGACAGCCAAACCACCATCGTCGACCAGGCCATCAGTATCACCACCAATCAAGCCAATGTCTCCATCAAAGCCGCGACGGAAATCCGGCTGCAAGTAGGTGGAAGCAGCATCGTCATGACCCCCGGCGACATTACCCTGATCAGCCCGAAGATCAACATCAACCCCTAGCTTTGACGGCTTCCCAAACGAGGACCGACCATGCCGACCTACTATGCCAACGATCTTATTTTTGATATTCCTGACACACTTAAAGACCAAACCACGCACATCCTGACGGTGAACGAAGACGGCCCAAGCCCGTTCAACATCACCATCGCCCGAAAAACCATTGCCCCCGATGAAACCCTGCAGGCTTTCGCGGAGCAGTTGAGCCAGGAACTGCCCAAGGCATTGCCCGGCTTCAAACTTTATGCACGGAAAGAAATCGGCATTGCCAACCAACCGGCGATCCAGTTTGATTATCAATGGGAGAGTGAAGGCAAAAAATTGCTGCAACGGCAGGTCGGCCTAATCGTGGCCCTGCCGGATGGCGCAAGGCGTTTCATCCAAATAACGGCCACCGCAGCAGAAGTGTTCACCGCCGAACATGTCCAGCTATTCGGTCAGTTGCTCACAACGCTACGCCTGCGGCAGACGGACGCAGCCCACAGGGACGCATGACCGCCGCCGCCCGCCTTGGCGATTCCATCGCCCACTCGGCTGCGATGGGGGGGTTATTGGCCGGGCTGCTGATTGGCGCTGCGGTGGCCGTTGCCGCCGTCGCCATCATCGGGACGGGGGGCCTGGCGGCGGCCGCCATGATCGGGGCGGGTGCCGCCACGGGCGCGGGCATCGGCCAAGTGCTTGGAAGCCTTTCTTGTGCGCCCCAACCCGTCACCGGGACCATTGTTGCCACGGGGTCGTTCAATGTCTACATCAACGGCATCCCCGCCGCCCGCGCCCATGTGGATGTGGTTCTGTGCAGCCAGCATCCCGGCCCGCCGGCCCCCATCGCGGAAGGCAGCGCCAGCGTCTCCATCAACAGCCAGCCGGCGGCGCGGGTCGGCGACCACACCGGATGCAGTGCCGTCATCAGCCTTGGCTCGCAAAACGTTTTCATCGGCGGGCCGACGACGCAAACCGATGTCATGCACCCGGAAGTGCCAAGCTGGGTGTCATGGTCCATCGGCATCGTGGGGATAGGGGCCGCGTTGGTGCTGGTGGGGCCCCTCGTTGCATTTGCCGGTTTGGTGGGTAGCCTAGGCATGGGTTTGCTGGGCAACTGGCTGGGCGGTAAAATTTGGGGCGAGGGTTCGGACGGGCAAAAATTGTCGATGTTGGGCGGTTCCATCCTCGGCGGGTGGATGGGGATCAAGGGAGGGGTAAAGTTTAATGAGAACTACACGATTTCTGTCGAGGGGTTGGGGTCTAATCTGGGGAATGTTAGAATAACGCCGCGTTCAAATTTGGAAAACAATGGGGTTGATTTAGCTCTTAAGTACAAATCCGGTTGGACTGACGCGCAACGGGCTGAAGCTTTAGCGAAAATCAAAGTTCTAAACGATGCGCCTACGGTAGTAACTGCTTCCCAGCGATCAGGAACGGCAGCAGCAATGAGCCGTTATCGAAAAGCGGAACAAGTTTTATCAACCAGAGACATAGACCACAAGATTGATTTGCAACTAGGTGGCAGTAAAGAAGTTAACAATTTGTGGTCTCTTGATTCAAGTGTAAATCGAAGTCTTGGTCCTCAGATACACCAACAAATTAAGAATCTACCGCCGGGTACAACAATCAATCAGGTAACAATTGGAGAATAAATTAATGTTCGAAGCTTTCAATAGAGCATTCATTCAAGATATGAAAATGGTTGATGCTGAAATTATCCTAAGTACGGCAATATATTCAGATGATATGCTTGGCAAACTATTTAGTTTGTATGGGGGTCAATCATTCAATCAGGGACTTTATCGTATCATTGACTATAATAATATTAACTATTGGAATGACTTAGTAAAAACTGCATTTCCAAGTTTTTCTAACCGCATAACTTGTTTTTCTTTTGATTGGATGGGGCGGGTATTTGCTATTGATTCTTCAAGGATTAAGGACAGTCATTCAGGGATCGTGATGTTTGAACCTGGGACGGCAGAGGCATTAGAAATACCATGCAATATCGAAACTTTCCACGAAAGCGAACTTATACATTATCGTGAGGAGGCTTTGGCTGAAAATTTTTATCACCAATGGCTGGCTTCGGGAGGAATTTCACCAAGAATAACACAATGCATAGGTTATAGTATACCTTTATTTCTTGGGGGTTCAGATACAACAGATAATCTTGAATTATCAGATTTAGACGTTTATTGGACGATTACTTCACAATTGATTCAGAAAATAGGAGGGCTACCGATAGGTTAGTTTATAAGGAATAAGACAGTTAATAATCTATCCCTAACTATTAATTACAACGCAATTCAAATAATTATATTTAGCTAAGAATTATATCTTGCTTTATACTTAAATTTGCACCTGACCCTGCCACGCGACTTCGCCGCCCGCCACATTGTATTGGGGACCTTGGTCCCGCCGCCGGAACACTGCGGCGACCTGCGGCGCAAGTTCGCCCACGACACCGCGCATGGCTGACAAGCACATC
>Ga0194049_1000640_pt1 | contig 11774 bp, 10 predicted proteins | sample JunL2225m_MetaG_FD_148665 | JGI IMG/M metagenome (GOLD analysis project Ga0194049, IMG submission 148665) | Anoxic zone freshwater microbial communities from boreal shield lake in IISD Experimental Lakes Area, Ontario, Canada - Jun2016-L224-25m | ecosystem: Environmental > Aquatic > Freshwater >... | reverse complement strand
TGCGGTGATACGGATGCGCCACCGGCTGAAGACGGCGGAAGGCAAGGCGATCTACGCACGGCGCAAATCCACGGTGGAACCGGTGTTTGGCATCATCAAACAGGTGATGGGCTTCCGCCAGTTCCTGTTGCGTGGATTGAAGGCCGTGACGGGGGAATGGACGCTGGTCTGCATCGCCTACAATTTGAAGCGGCTCCATGTGCTGGCGGGATAACTTTGCCCAAAGGGAAGGAAAAGCCGCATTAATGTCGAAAAACGCTCCATAAAGGGGCGAATTAAGGCGTGGCAATCGTTTTTCAGCCTTTTTGAGGAAGGGAAACTGTCGTACAACTCTAAGTCGGACAGGCTCCTAGCAACTTTCTTGTTCTCTCGTCGGGTCAAATGGTCGATAATCCACAGGTGCGTTGCGAAGTGATTCCGAATGGCGGAGTATCCGCAATGTTCCGGCTTAAAATGAGAATTGCCGGTCGCCTATCGAATAACTACCCATTTTGAAAAATCATGCAAACTCTCACGATTCCAGTCACCGATTTTCAACAAAACTGCACCCTATTGTGGTGCGGACAAACGATGGAGGGGGCGGTGGTCGATCCCGGCGGGGACATTGACCTTATCTTAGCTGCGGTGGAAAAAAAAGCGGTAAAACTGGTGAAGATTTTGCTGACACACGGCCATTTGGACCATGTGGGCGCCACCGCAGAGTTGGCGGCTCAGTTTGGCATACCGGTGGAAGGCCCGCACATCGACGAAAGCTCCCTGATCGCGCAACTGCCGCAACAGTGTGTGATGTTCGGTTCTCCACCCGTTCAACCATTCACCCCTGACCGATGGCTGGAACAAGGCGACACCGTCAGTTTCGGCAAGCAGGAATTGGAAGTTTTGCATTGCCCCGGCCATACCATGGGCCATGTGGTGTTTTTTCATCGCGGCGACAAACTGGCCTTGGTTGGCGATGTGCTGTTTAGGGGTTCCATTGGCCGCACAGACCTGCCGGGGGGAAACCATGCCCAACTGCTCGCGTCCATCCGCAATCGCCTGTGGCCCTTGGGCGATGACATTACTTTCATTTCCGGCCACGGCCCGCGCTCCACCTTCGGCATCGAACGAAAACACAATCCCTTTGTGGGCGACAAGGTCTTATAGCATGAGGCTTCCCGTCAACCTGACCCTCGCCCTCAAACTCGTCCGCCGTGATTGGAGCAGCGGGGAGTTGAACATCCTCGGCTTGGCGTTGATTATCGCCGTTGCCGCTTCGACGGCGGTGAGCCTGTTCGGGCATCGGCTGACCCGCACGATGGAAACCCAGGCGGCGGAGTTCCTGGCTGCCGATCTGGTGGTCAGTTCGCATGATGCCTATGCGGAGGAATGGTTCCGCAAGGCTGGGGAAATGGGGTTGGCGAATGCGCGGACGGTGGAATTTCCCAGTGTGTTGGTGGAAAACAACGAATTGCTGTTGACCGGCGCGAAGGCGGTCAGTGACGCCTATCCGCTACGCGGGGCCATGCGGACGACACTCTCGGACTTGGCCGCCGAAACGACGGCAAAGGAAGCCCCCTTGCCAGGGGAGGCATGGGTGGATAGCCGGGTGATGCACACGCTCAAGCTGGCCTTGAATGATTCCATCACCTTGGGCGAAAAACCCCTGAAGCTGGCCCGCATCATCACCCATGAGCCGGACCGGCGGGGCGATTTGTACAGCCTGTCGCCGCGCATCCTATTTAATTTGGAGGACTTGGACGCGGCGGGGGTCATCCGTCCCGGCAGCAACGCCCATTATTATGCCCTGTTCGCCGGCGAGCCGCTACAAATCTTGGCATTCAAACGGTGGCTCAAGCCCCTTTTGCATCCTGGCCAACAGTTGGTGGACATTCACGAAGACCGCCCCGAGTTGGGCAATGCGCTGTCCCGGGCGGAACGTTACTTGGGATTGAGCAGCATCGTCATCGTGTTGATCGCCGGTGTCGCCATCGCCATGAGCGCTAGACGCTACACCGAACGGCATTATGATCTCACCGCCCTGTTGAAATGCATGGGGGCAAAAGAACGCGACGTACTGTCCATCCATTTGTTGCAGTATCTGGTCATAGGGATTGCCTTTAGCGGGGCTGGCTGTGCCATTGGATTTTTGGCCCAAGAAGGCGTGGCTTGGTGGCTTAAAGGCATTTTGCCCCATGAGTTGGTCCCTCCCGCCTGGTATGCGCCGCTGTTCGGTGTGGCGGCAGGGCTGTTCGTGTTGCTCGGCTTTGCCTTGCCCCCGGTGCTGAGCCTGAAACGGCTTCCGCCCTTACGGGTGTTGCGCCGTGATCTTAGCCCCCTGCCTTCGAGTGCGTGGACGGTTTATGGCTTGGCGCTGGCCACGTTGGGGATTTTGGTCTGGCGCTACACCGGGGACGGGCGGATGACCGCCATCGTGCTGGGCATCACGCTGGCTACTTTGGCGGCTGCCGGTTTGTGCGTGTTGGCCCTGTTGAAAGCCTCGCGCCGCCTGATTCCTTTCCTCAGCCTGTCATGGCGGTTCGGCTTGCAAAACCTGACTCGCCGGCCCCGCTTGGGTATGACGCAAATTCTGGCCTTCGGCCTGACGGCCACGGCGATGTTGATCAGTCTGCTGGTGCGCACGGAATTGATCCAAGAATGGCGGCGGCAACTGCCCGCCAATGCCCCCAACTACTTCGTGCTGAATCTATTCGAGGAGGATTTGTCCGCGTTCAGGGGTTTCCTAGCCCAACACAGCATCATCGCCAGCGATTTTTATCCGATAATCCGGGGACGTTTCACCGAGGTGAACGGTGTGGATGTGCATACCCTTGCCCATAAGGAATCTCAAGGCGAGGGTGCCATCAACCGGGATTTGAGCCTGACTTGGAGCCAACTGCCGCCAGCGGACAACCCACTCACCGGAGGCGAATGGTGGGGGCGGAACCCACCGTCTGGGCTGGTGTCGGTGGAGGCTAAATTGGCGGAAAGCCTACAAATCCATCTGGGTGACACACTGGCCTTTTCCATTGACGGCCAGAAACGGCAAGCGGTGGTGAACAGCTTGCGTTCGGTCCGTTGGGACACCATGCGGCCAAATTTCTACATGATTTTCTCACCGGGGACGTTAGACGGTTTTCCCGCCCGGTGGCTGACCAGTTTTTATGTACCACCTGATAAAAAGCCGGATTTGGTGCAATTGGCGAAACGATTCCCCGCCGTGACCTTGCTGGAGGTCGACCAACTGCTCAAGCAATTCCAAACCATCCTCAAAGAAATTTCCCTTAGCATCGATTTCATTTTGGTATTTGCGCTGGCGGCGGGCTTTGCCGTCTTGTTCGCGTCGGTCAGGGCCACCTTGGACGAACGCCTGCGGGAGGATGCCATGCTGCGGGCCATGGGGGCAAGCAGCAGCCTATTGCGCAAAAGTTTAAGCATTGAATTCGCCACGCTGGGCATGCTGTCGGGCCTGTTGGCCGCTGCCACCACAGAGGCCATCGCTTGGGCGCTGTTCAGCCGGGTATTCGACCTTAGTCCACGGTTTCATTGGGAGATTTGGATTTTGGCCCCTTTGCTTGGCGCCTTGGCGGTGGGTGTTGCAGGTTATGCGCACACACGGGGGATTGTCCGCTCCAGCCCCATCAAAATCCTGCGGGAACTGTAGCTGTCACGGCGATGGCCCGTCATGGAGCCATCGCCGTCGTGGGCGTCACTTTAAATTGACTTTCGGCATCCAGCCAGTTTTGCCCAAGCAATCGCCGCTTTCAAGGGTTACCTTGGCAAAGGGGATGTAGTTGACAGTGGTTTCTTCATTCAACGTCGCGGTGGTTCCTGACAGCACTCGTTTACAGACGATCATATCGTCTTGGTCATTCTCGCTATCGGCCAAACCGACCGCGCCCGGTGCCGCCAAGAGGATGGTGTTGCCTACGTTGGGGTTTTGGATGGTCACCTTCTGGCCTATGGTCACCGGCGCCACTTTGGCGGCGGTGACGCCTTCGTCGCCGCTCCCCTTGAATATTAAAAACAGCACTAGTGCCAACACACCGCCCGCTATTGCCAAAGCCTTGGGATTGGATTTCAAGTTGGCAATAACGCCGGCCAGGCCGCTAGTCGTATTATTTTCGCTGGACATTTTTTATTCTACCTCTGTTTGAATTTATCTCTACACCGGGGTTCTAAACTAATGTTTAGTTGAACGGGAACGTTATCACAACGGAGTTAGTTCATGCAAAGGCACAATAGTTCCCCGATTAGGTTAGAATGCATTCCTTCAGATGATAACCTCAACTTTTCGTGAGGCCGAATTGATCCAACTCGTTCTGTTAATTTTGCTTTTGCTGATGTTCGTCTACAGCGTTCGCCAGTGGTTGCCGCCGTTGTCTCCACAAGGGGGTGCAAAAGCCCGAAAAGCCTTGGTTTTGATCGGATTGTTGGGCCTTGTGGTGTTGGTCGCCCGCGCCAATTGGGTCATCCCGCTGATCGGAGCAACCGTGATCGCAGTGCTTAGGATTGTTCCTGCCCTGCTTCCGCTGGTGCCAGGGTTGCTGAGGCTTTTCCGTCGTTCGCCCATGGGCGAGGCTAGGGATGCCCCGCCTCCCGCGCCTGGGGGCGGTCGCATGAGTCGGCAGGAGGCTTACGAAATCCTTGGGCTTGCGCCTGGGGCATCACGGGGGGAAATCGTCGGTGCCCATCGCAAACTCATGCAAAAAATGCATCCTGACCGGGGAGGTTCGGATTATCTTGCTGTAAAGATCAATCAAGCCCGTGATACCTTACTTGCCAATTGATCTGTCATGACTAGACAAACAAGAAATGACCCAGGGCTGTTGAACGATCCCAGGCTTGACGAAGAAACGCCTCCTTTCATTGCCGAATTGGAAGCGGATGGGCTATTCATCGAGGGGGTTCTCGAGTCCGAGGAAGCATTTGAACCCGAGGTCAATCATTCCAAACACTCCGGCGACCGGCAATTCGACGCAGCCCAAATTTATCTGAAGGATGCGCAGCGCTCAAAGTTGCTAACCGTGGAGGAGGAACAATATTATGGGCGTTTGACCCAGCAAGGCAACGAAGCCGCACGCCAGAAAATGATTCAAAGCAATCTGCGACTGGTGGTAAGCCTGTCCTGGCGCTATCTTAACCGGGGCTTGCCGCTGATGGATATGATCGAGGAAGGCAATATCGGGCTGATTCGCGCAGTGGAAAAGTTCAAACCAGAACTTGGCTTTCGGTTCTCGACTTATGCCGCTTGGTGGATTAAGCAAAGCATTGAGCGTGCAATCATGAATCAGAGCCGCACGATTCGCCTACCCATCAACGTGCTGAAAGAAATGAACGCCTATCTCAAGGTTGTTCGGCATCTGGCCAATAGTCTGGAGCACCCACCGACAGCACTTGATGTGGCAAAGCATATGGACAAGCCGGTATCCGATGTTGAAAAGATGATGAAGCTGAGCGAACGCGTCGTTCCGGGGGATTTGCCAAATGCCTGGGATAGCGAGAGGAGCATGGTCGACACTCTTGCCGATGATGACAAACCCACCCTCCCTGACATCACGCACCAGGAAGGCATGGCCAGCCATCTTTGTTGCTGGCTTGACCAACTGAACGAACAACAACGGGAGGTCATCTCCCGTTGCTATGGTTTGCGCGGCTATGACCAGGCGAGTGTCCCGGAAATTGCCAAGGCAATGGGCACAACCAGCGTGCATATCCGGCAATTGCAGGTCAAGTCCATGACTCTTCTGCGAAAACTGGCCATTAAAGAAGGGCTCTCGGTCGATTCGATATTTTTTTGAATGTGTAAAGGAGAAAAACACCCCATGTCCACCGATAACATTTACGACATCAATCCCGACATTGCCGCGACCGCCCATATTGGCGAGGCAGATTACCTTGAGATGTACGCCCTATCCATAAAAGAACCTGAAAAGTTCTGGGGGCAACAGGCGGAACGGTTTTTGGACTGGATGGCGCCTTGGGAAAAAGTGCAAGAGTACGATTTTACAACGGCAACCATTCGCTGGTTCGAGGGTGCTAAACTGAATGTCAGCCAAAATTGCCTGGACCGTCATTTGGAAAAGCGTGGCGGGCAAACTGCCATTATTTGGGAAGGCGATGACCCCGGCATGGATAGGAAAATCACCTACCGCGAGCTTTACCAATGGGTATGCCGCTTTGCCAACGCATTGAAAGCCCACGGTGTCGGCAAGGGGGACCGGGTCTGTATTTATTTGCCCAATATCCCGGAGTCTGCGGTTGCCATGCTGGCCTGCACCCGCATTGGTGCCGTCCATTCCATTGTCTTTGGCGGTTTCTCAGCCGAGGCATTGAAAGACCGCATCTTGGATTGCGGATGCCGGCATGTCATCACCGCAGACGAGGGCCGTCGCGGAGGTAAGAAGATTCCCCTCAAAGAAAATGTTGATGAAGCCCTGACCCACTGTCCGGGTGTGCAGACCCTGTTCGTGGTGAAAAACACCGGGGCCGCCATTGCTTGGGACGAGGGTCGCGACGTTTGGTATCACGAGGCGATTGCACTGGCGGAGGAGGAATGCCCCGCCGAACCGATGGATGCGGAAGATCCGCTGTTCATCCTGTATACCTCGGGTTCCACTGGAAAACCCAAGGGAGTTTTGCATACCACGGGGGGTTATCTCCTCTACGCGGCGATGACCCACCACTATGTCTTCGACTACCACGAAGGCGATGTGTACTGGTGCACGGCTGACGTGGGTTGGGTCACTGGACATTCCTACGTCGTTTACGGGCCTTTATGCAACGGCAGCATCACCTTGATGTTCGAGGGCATCCCGACCTACCCCACCGCCGATCGGTTTTGGAAAATCATCGACAAGCACTTGGTCAACATTTTTTATACCGCCCCGACCGCCATTCGGATGCTGATGGGCATGGGCAAAGAGTTGGTGAAAAACACCAGCCGTCAAAGTTTGCGCATACTCGGCTCGGTCGGCGAACCGATCAACCCGGAAGCTTGGGAGTGGTATTACCATACCGTCGGGGACGCACGCTGCCCGGTCGTCGATACTTGGTGGCAGACCGAAACCGGGGGCATCCTGATTACCCCGCTCCCGGGGGCGACCCGGCTGAAGCCAGGGTCTGCCACGCTGCCCTTCTTCGGCGTTGCCCCAGTCATTCTCGATGCGCAAGGCGAGGTGATCGACGGCGAGGGGGAAGGTGTGCTGGCCATCACCGCCTCCTGGCCTGGGCAGGCGCGTTCGATTTACGGCGACCATCGGCGTTTTCTCGAAATCTATTTTTCCCTTTACCCAAATAAATATTTCACCGGCGATGGCGCGAAACGGGACCGTGACGGGTATTATTGGATTACAGGCCGTGTCGATGACGTGCTGAATGTGTCAGGACACCGCATGGGAACGGCAGAAATAGAAAGCGCCCTGGTGTTGCACGATGCCGTTGCCGAGGCCGCTGTGGTAGGGTATCCCCATGACCTAAAGGGCCAAGGCATCTATGCGTATGTCACGCTAGTTGCCGATGTGGAACCGAACGAGGCATTGAGGCAGACACTGATCCAGTGGGTTAGGCACGAAATAGGCTCCATTGCGTCACCGGATATCATTCAATGGGCATCTTCCCTACCGAAGACCCGTTCTGGCAAAATCATGCGTAGAATTTTGCGTAAAGTCGCCGCCAACGAAATTGACAACCTTGGCGATATTTCCACGCTCGCCGATCCCTCGGTGCTTGACGATATTATCGAGCATCGGGCAAACAAAAACTAAACCATAACCGGAGGAAACATTAATGAAGTTAATCACCGCCATCATCAAACCTTTCAAGCTCGACGATGTCCGCGAAGCGCTGTCCGACATTGGCATCAGCGGGGTGACCGTCACTGAAGTCAAAGGCTTCGGCAGGCAGAAGGGACACACCGAACTCTATCGCGGAGCGGAGTATGTGGTGGACTTTTTGCCGAAAGTCAAAATAGAAATTGCCGTAACCGCTGCCTTGGTGGAACGGGCCGTCGATGCCATCATCAAAGCCGCCAACACTGGCAAAATCGGCGACGGCAAGATTTTCATCTCCCCTCTGGAGCAAGTGATCCGCATCAGGACCGGGGAGACTGGGGAGCAGGCGATTTAAGATTCCATGTTCTGAGTTCTAGTTTCGCTCGTTCCCAAGCTCCTGCTCTCGCCGTTATACACAAGTGTAAGAGGCCCGTCATTCCGGCATGGACTGCCGGAATCCAGTCACAGGGATGTGAACCTAGGGGCTGGCAACTTACCTGAATCAAGCGCTTGTGCAAGCGACAAGTTACCGTCCATGGCACTGGATTCCGGCATCCATGCCGGAATGACGGCGTTTCTGGGTTGGCGGGACTTGTGTATAACGATGAGCCAGCGTAGCCCGGATGAAGCGAAGCGGAATCCGGGAAAATGATGCTTCAAAGCCCCGTATTCCATTTCGTTACATCCGAGCTACATAGTTTAGCCCTAACATTTTTTTTCGAAGAGATGCCATAATGCAAGCTATCCAATTAGAAACCCACATCCAAAACGACGGCAAAATAACATTGCCGGAAATCTATAGAGAATGGTATGGCAAGACTGTACAGCTTGTATTGCTGGAGTCCTCCCTATCCGAACAAGAAACTTACTCTGCCTTTGATATTTATGATAAGTTGGATTTGGGTGAAGGTGGTTATACTCAAGCTTCTTCGGCGAATGTGAAGCAAGGCATTAAAGATATTAAATGCTTTGAGGTTATTGGCTAACCGATTGTCTTGTATGGCAAACCCTCAGTTTGAATTATTTTAAATGCTGCCATGACAGAAAACCACTAACCACAAGCAACCGAAACGCCTTACCAACGCCTAGGCGGCGAAACCGTTTTACGTCAACTCGTACTAAAGTTTTACGAAATCATGAATGAATTGCCCGAGGCTCGCGGCATACGCAAAATGCACGTTGCCGACCCGATTGCAAAAACCGAGTCGGCCTTTCTTCATGCCTAGATTGCGGGTATCAGGCTGGGGATCAATTGTTTTAGAAAAACTTCTTCTTCCGTTTCCCGCAGTTTGAATTGGACATTGCGTTGGGCATCCAGCGTTCTAATTAAATTCCGGGCGTAGCCGTAATATATGCGCGCTTTTACGGCCTTGGCAAGTTGCTGTCCGGTGTTGGTGAATTTGCGATAGCCGAAGCAGATTTCGCCGCCTTCCACCTTGGCACCCGTTTCATCAGGTAGAATCAGATCGTATTCCTTGGCAAAGTAGCTTATTTTCATGCCGCGTGTCGCCCTTGGCCGCATGTTTACCAGTTCCGGCGAGAGTAGGCCAATGTTGATGAAATGCTGAGTGTAATCTTGGCCTTGCACATAGCCCCACATTTCCCTTCTGGTTATCGCCTCCTCGAATACGAATCTCCAGCCGCTATCCAAAATAAAGGCAAACGAACAGTATTCAATGAAGGCTTTCGCCTCCCACACATCCATCTGATGCAAGGCGATCAGGCTGCGCTTGAGCACCGCATCGGGATTGGCGATGTAAAGGGCCAACAGCCTTGCCCAGAGTTGCTGGGCGGTTTCGTCTGCAACATCTTGGGCATAATCGAAGAACTGGTTCAGCCAGTCGCGGGTGGCAGGATTTTCGGTCATGCCGTCGGGTATCTCGGCGGCAGCCAATGCGACGATGCGCTCAATGTTTTTCTGGCGTTCCAAGTCGCGAAGCTCAATCCGAAGCCGGGCGCGTTCTTCCAGCATGGGCCGTTCGGTTGGATGATTCATGGCGAGGGACTGGATGCCGATGATGGGTTCGAGGGCCGTGGCGAGTTTTTGTTGGTAGTGGGTCATATTGATTTATAGAGGTAAGGTAAAATTGGTTTATGTATCGTCGATAGGGCGTCAGCCAATCACCGGCAACCCGCCCATGTAAGGCAACAACGCCTCCGGTATGCGGATGCGGCCTTGCTGATCCTGGTAGTTTTCCATCACCGCAATCAGCGTCCGGCCCACGGCGAGACCCGATCCGTTGATGGTATGGGTCAGTTCCGGTTTGTTGGTGGCCGGGTTGCGCCAGCGGGCGCGTAGGCGGCGGGCTTGAAAATCACGGAAATTGCTGCACGAGGAAATCTCGCGGTAAGTGTCCTGGCCCGGTAGCCAAACTTCCAAATCGTAGGTTTTCGCCGAGGAGAAGCCCGTGTCGCCGGCGCACAGCACCATGCGACGGTAAGGAAGCCCCAACTTTTCCAGTATGGTTTCGGCATGGCGGGTCAATTCCTCATGGGCGGCGGCGGAGTCCTCGGGCCGTTCGATGCGCACCAGCTCCACTTTCTCAAACTGGTGCTGGCGGATCATCCCCTTGGTGTCCTTGCCCGCCGAGCCCGCCTCGCTGCGGAAACAGGGCGTGTGGCAGACATATTTCAACGGCAGGTTTTCCACGATTTCATCCCGCACCAGATTAGTGACCGGCACCTCGGCAGTGGGGATCAAATAGAACGGCGGTTCGCGGACGATCTTGAACAAATCTTCCTCGAACTTCGGCAATTGCCCAGTTCCCCTCATGCTGTCGGCATTGACCATGAACGGCACATAGGTCTCGGTATAACCGTGTTCGCCGGAATGAATATCCAGCATGAACTGGGTGAGCACCCGTTGCAGCCGCGCCAACGGGCCTTGCAACACGACGAAGCGAGCGCCAGTCAGTTTTGCCGCAGCCTCGAAATCCATCCCCAAAGCCGCACCCAACTCGGTGTGGTCTTTCGGCGCAAAATCAAACTTCGGCGGCTCGCCCCATCGCTTGATTTCAACATTGCTTTCTTCGCTCTTGCCGTCCGGCACGTCGGCATCAAGGATGTTGGGGATGTCCAGCAGCATTTCTTCAAGACGCGCCTGGATTTCCTCCAGCGCTTGCTCGTTATTTTTCAAATCATCGCCTAGGTGGGCGACTTCATCCAACAGTGGTTGAATGTCCTCCCCACGCGCCTTGGCCTGGCCGATGGATTTGGAGCGGGTGTTACGCTGGTTTTGTAGATTCTGGGTCAATACTTGGATGTCCTTGCGGCGGCTTTCCAGTTCAACAAAAGCAGGTTTGTCTAGGCCTAAGCCACGCCGGGCCAGTTGCGCGGCGACCTCGTCCAAATTTGTGCGGAATAAACGGGGGTCTAGCATTCATTCACCTTAATAAAAAAATAATGTGATAGGCCGGAATAAGCCTGCCCTGAGCGAAGTCGAAGGACGCAGCGTTTCCGGCATATGGGCTGGGCGATGCCGGAAACGCCCGCCTTTGTAAACCTTAGATATACCGTACATCAGTTGCGGGCGGGCTTATTCCGGCCTACGTTTGCTGGCTGTATCATTTTATTTCTATATGCCTTGGTGGATGCTAAATATTGAATTTAACACCAAAAAGATCCAAAGATACCGCCATGCACGTTTTTATTCGCCAGCGTTTCTGCTCATTCCAGTCATCAGCAGTGCCTCCTTCACCACATTCACAACCTTTACGTTCTGGTGTAGCTATGGAACGTTCCATAATGGAAAATGCCTCATCAGCAGTGGGAACAATAACCAGCATCTTATTTTTGTCAAGTTTCAACTCGTTTGTCTGGATTCTCCATTCACGCTCCCAAGTGAAGTCTATTTTTTCTTCAGGATCAAAAGGGACTAGTCGATATTCTTGCTTTTTATCGTTACTACTCAGGTATCCAAAAGCCGCGCCCACCGATCATGGCGAATGCGGCTTTTTATTGAGGGGCGCAGGACGGGATGAAGGGTTTGCCGCAGAACGCGTCCCGGATGGCATCGAACACATTCAC
>Ga0194049_1000639_pt1 | contig 11783 bp, 28 predicted proteins | sample JunL2225m_MetaG_FD_148665 | JGI IMG/M metagenome (GOLD analysis project Ga0194049, IMG submission 148665) | Anoxic zone freshwater microbial communities from boreal shield lake in IISD Experimental Lakes Area, Ontario, Canada - Jun2016-L224-25m | ecosystem: Environmental > Aquatic > Freshwater >... | reverse complement strand
CATTTCCTCGCTTGTCCGTTTCTTATTCCTCGCAGATAGCATATCCATTGTGGTACAGATATCTTCGACAATAGCTCAGGCAATGGCTCAGGGTTTATCTCAGGCATTGTGTGGCTTATTGTGGATGTATTTCATTGTATTGATAATAGTATATTCCTTCGATATTAGATTGGGTGTGTGTTTATTATGAGCAATATGATTGATCGCTGTAATGATTTGGTTGGGCATAGTGTCTGGATTCGTGATAGGGATTGGGGCATTGTTACGGAATGGTATAGTGTTACTGACGATGGTTGTACTCGTTATGTTGCGGTTACTGATAAGGATTTGAAATTCGAGATTGGTTCGTATTTCCATTATCTTCGTGTTAACGGTTTGACTTATGATGGGTGGGGTTGTGATTCTTCTGAGTTGGTTTATCCTGATGGTTCTGATTATGCTGCTCGTTTGCGGTTGCCTAAAACGTTGACTAACAATATTAATTATGTTCCTGCTTGCAGTATTTCTAATACTGCTCATTCTTCTTATAGTGGTACTAACAAAAGGGGTGGTGTCTGATGTCAGATTATGAGTATGTTGATGCTTCTAGTATTGTTTCGGTTTCTCGTCGGAGTCGTCCTAAGTATAAGCATAAGCCTTGGGAGTTTGTTACTGATAAGGAGGAGGCTCGTTATTTGCTTTTGCTTTCTGCTAGTTGGGAGCGTCGGCATAAGGCTAAGGATACTGATGCTTATGCTTATTTGGTTACTGATCGTCTTTCTTATGAGATTGGTATGGAAACAGTTTTTCATTTGGATCAGGGTGATGTTGATGAGTGATAATGTGTTTTTGTTTTGTGTTTCGATTTGGCTTGGTGCCATTTTCTATTTGATTAGTTTATGATTGGAGAATCATTTATGTCTATGTCTGAGTATATTGATGTGAGTCAAGCTAAGGTTTGTACTTGTCATTATCCTGATTATGAGCTTGCTGTTAAGCATGTTTATAGTAATTTGTTTGGTATGACGCTTTTGCTTAGCAAGATGGTTGATAATAAACATATTGTTTGGCAGGCGGCTGAAGTGTTTAGGGAAGAAATTGTGAAAACTATTGCTCAATTGGATTTAGAAACAGATAGGATTTGTGGTTGTTATGAATAAGGCTTTTATATTGAAGTTGGCTGATCTTTTGGAGATTTTGCCCTCTGAGCGTTTCAATATGGATTATTGGTTTTCTTATGTTTCTGAAGATAGTTTTGGTAAACCGACTTATGAATCTTCTTATAATGTTGCTTTGAATAATTGTGGTACTGCTGGTTGTGTTGCTGGTTGGACTATGGCTTTAGCTAATGATGGTGTTTATGATATTGAAGCGGTTAGAGAAGTTCAGGATGGTATGAATTGGCTTTATTTTTCAGATATGGAAGATATGGCTGCTAATCATTTGGGTTTGACTCACTTTGAGGCTCAACAGTTGTTTCATGTTAGTAATGATTCTAATCTTTGGGTTAAGTATGCTAAAGAGTTAGGTTTGGATAGTAAAGTTCATAAATATTATGATGATAACAATAATTTGACGGATCAGCTAATATTTGGTACTGAGGATATTGATTCGTCTGTTGCTTCGGTTTTGTTGCGTGGTTTGGTTGATGGTAGGTTTAAGTTTGATAAAGCTGAAACTTTTAAGCTATCTAATTTTGTAGATTTTACTGGGAGGGTTACGGAGAATGATTAATATGGATTTTAAAAAGGGTCAGTATGTAAAAGTTTCTCATTATCGTGGGATTATCTTTTATGTTGTGGGTAAGTCGGTTGTTCCGAATGATTATGATTATGATGATGAGTTAGAGTTTTATGATGATTTTTATGATGTGTGTATGGTTGGTGATGACCGTATTCATACGGTAGATGTTTCGGATATTGAAATTGCTCATGGTTCTTCTTATTGTTTTTGTGGTCAGGAAGGTTGTGGTTGGAATGAGTCTTAAGAATGTTCAATTGACTAGGTTGGCTGATACGTTGGAGGGTTTGCCTAATGCTAGGTTTAGTCTTTCTTCTTGGGTTTCTTCTTGGAAACCTTTTACTGGTAGGGTTATGGCTGATGTTTTGGATATCAACATTTGTGGTACTGCTGGTTGTTTGGGTGGTTGGGCTTTGGCTTTAGAGAATGATGGTGTGTTTGATACAAATTCTTACAGAGATTTTGGTAAGGTAAGTTTCTTTAATAATATTTGTGAGGCTGCTGCTAACGCATTGGATCTTTCTGTTGAGGAGGGTTCGCAGTTGTTTTTGTATGATGATAATTCTGTTTGGTGGCGTTATGCTGATGAGATTGGTATTACTCGTATTTATGATGATGGTGATCGTTATGATACTAATGAGGTTAATCCTGAAAGCATAACTAAAGATATTGCTGTTGATATGCTCAGGAAGCTTGTTAGTGGTGAGTATATTTTTGGGTTTGAGGATTTTGTTGCTGATGGCAATAATGATTGGTGGGGTGAACGTGAGTATGATGCGGATGATTACTAATGAATTCTGAACCTTATACTTGTTTTATTTGTGGTGAAGCATACGATATTAAACCTATGTATGGTTTGTGTGCTGGTTGTGGTGAGCAAGCGGTTATTGATACAGATTCGCCTTTGACTAACAATTGGGATGGTTATGATGATTGATTATATTAGTATTGGGTGTTCTCCTTATGATGAGGATTGTGCTCAGGTTGGTAGTGCAGGTTTTCGTGAGCGTGCGTCTATTGAGATGAATGTGTATATTGATCAGCTTCATCGAATGTTTCCTCAGATTGAGGATTCTGATTTGACTTTGGCTATCAAATGGTTTCCTCATGATTTTGGTTCTTATGGTGAGGTTGTGGTTAAGTATTCGGATGCTAATCCTGATGATGAAGCTTTGGCTTTGTTTTTGGAAAACAATGCTCCTGATTTGTGGGATGATATTGCTAAAGAAAGGTTGGGTTTGTTGTGAAAGCTTTTTGTGGCTCTATTGAGTATGGGTCTGTTCATTCAGATATTTGCAAGCATAGTGATTTGCCTTTGTCTGATGATTTGCGTTCCTTTTTTCATGCTGCTTTGGATGAGTGGTTGGATAAGTCTGATGGGGATGGTTCGTTTTGGTTAGGGAATCCTTTTATCAATTGGGAGAATGTTGATGACTGATTTGCATGGTTTTACTTATGGTGGTTTGACTTTGGTTGAGTTAGCTGCTCAGTCTTTGACTAAACCTGAAGATTTTGGTTGGTGGGGTGATGATGATATGTTTGTGTCTTGGGGTTTTGCTGGGATTGATAAAAACAATTCTTCTAGCCTTTTAGATGTTTGTAACTTTGATTGTGTTGCTGATCATTTGCGTTTTCTTTTCCCTGACGATTTTCGTGTTGTTGGGATTAAGCATTGGGCTGTTGGTAGCCTTGATCGTTTAACTGTGCGTGTTCTTATTGATGCTTCTAAGGGTATTGTTGCTGGTAACATTACTGAATCTTTTGAGGAGGTTGTTAAGATTGTTTTTCAGTTACGAGAAGATTATCCTATTTTTGATGATGATGCTTATAGTTCAGCTTTGCATTCTGAGGCTAAGCTTTGGGTTGAGAATAGTATTCCTTCTTGTGTTTTGATTAAGGATTCTGTTGGCGATACTGCTGATGCTCTTTTGTCTTGGTTTTATGAGAATGATTATGATGTTGATGAGATTGTTTCTTCTATGCTTAGTTTTAGTGAAGAGATGATGCTTACTGCTGCTTATGATTTGGGTTTGATTGATCCTTCGTATAGGGAAGAATGGGATGATTATGCTGACCGTTATAGTTTGGGCACTATCTTGTGGAATGAGTATGGTAATGTTGCGATGCCTTTGGATGGGCAACTAGATATCTTTGGTAACGCTTTTGTTAGGGAGAAGCGTAATGGGTAATACATATCAGTTTAATAGTGATTGTCCTTTTGAGGATTTTCATAGGTTGATTAAGGATTGTAATATCCCTAAGAAACGTTTGGATAATGTTAAATGGATTGCTCGTAACTTTGAGTCTTTAAATCCTGATCATCCTAAGGTTGAAGAGTTTAGATTTCTTGTCCGTAAGCTTTTATTTATTAAGGAGAGTAGTGATGCCTAATTGGTGCGAAAATAATGTTGGTATTTTTACAACTGTAGAATATAAAAAAGAGTTGGATGACTTTTATAATAAGTCTACTGATGAGGGTGGCGGTTTTGATCTTTTGAATAGGCATATTCCTATTCCTAAGCCTTTGCTTGAGCATATTGCTCCTAATCCTGATAAGGCTATTGCTGATGAGATGGTGAAGCTGTATGGTTATCCTGATTGGTATAGTTGGGCTGAATCTAATTGGGGTACTAAATGGAATCCTGATATTAATTCGGTTGATTATGATCAGGTTGAGTATGATTATTTGAATGGTTTGCATATTCATTTGAATTTTGATTCTGCTTGGAGTCCTCCTATTGCTGGGCTTCTTAATTTGTCTAAGTTGTATCCTACGCTTATTTTCTTTATCAAGTATGAGGAATCGGGTGAAGGGTTTGCAGGGTTCTTTGAGTGTATGAATGGTGAGGTTATTTCTGAGCAGAAAACTGAAATGCTTTGGCATGATTCTTTTTATGGTTATTATGAATCTCTTGAGAAAGAAGATTTAGATTCGTATTTTGTAAAGTATGCAGGTATTGTTCCCCCTATTGGTGATGGAGATGATGTTAGTGTTTAATTCTAATGATGATTCGGATGAGATGATGGCTCAAGATGTTAGAGTTCCTGATGCGTTTATTGATGGTACTCAGTATGCAAATATTTTCGCTGCTACTGTTAACGACTTAGATAAGTTTGTTTGCAATGATTTCCAGTCAGGTCTTGTTTGGATGATGAATTGTATTAACAATGTGTATGATGAAGCCGGTGAGGATGGTCTTTCTGTTATCAATACTCATAAGTGTACTGATACGATTACTGCGTTGAGCTATATGGTTATGACGTTGTTTAATTCTGTTGAAGATCCTGCGTTTAAGGATGAGTATGTTGCTCATCAGAAAGATGCGATCATTCCTTCTTTGTTCAAGAACTGTAAGACTATCCCTTACTATGATGTTCTTAATGAAGTTATGGCTATTGACGAGGCTTTGTCTGGTATTGATTTTAGTGCTTTGGAGGATAATGACTGAGGTTAAGTTTTTAGCTCAAGCTGCTTGTAAGGATGAGGATACTAATCTTTTCTTTACTGATGAAGGGCCAATGTCTAGTAGAAGTGTTCGCATTTCTATTGGTCGGGCTAAAACTATTTGCGAGGGTTGCCTTGTCAAAACAGAATGTTTGATGGAGGCGATTAATAATTATGAAATGCATGGTATTTGGGGAGGATTGACAGGTAAGGAACGTAGTAAGATTATTGTTCCGGATCGTCCTGTTGATTACAAATTTGTTAGGAGAGCGTTGTATGCAATATCAAATAGAGGTTATTAAAACTTTGTTTGTTGATTTGGATTCTGAACATGAAGCAAATATTTTTGCTGAGTTGATGGTTAATCGTGCTTGTAATGAGCATTTGGCTGGGAATAGTGTTTTTGTAACATCCGATATTAAGGAGATAGCTAATGCAAATTGATTCTACTGTGGATTATACTAGTGTGGAGTTTACCTCTATTCAGGAGGTTGAGTCTAAGCTTGGTATCAGGTTTAAGGTTAGGCAGAAGATGACTTCTGCTGTTAAGCCTGATGATTTGTTTGTTGATATGTCTTATCAGCGTGAAGCTAATGTTGGTAAGATTAATGAGATTGTGAAAAGTTTCAATAAGAACGCTATTGGTGTTGTTATTCTTTCTATTCGTGAGAATGGCGATTTGTTTATTATTGATGGTACTCATCGTGTTGAGGCTTTGAAGAAGCTTGGTCTTGGTGGTTCGGATTTGAATGCGATTGTGTATTTTGATTTGACTGTTGAGGATGAGGCTGCTTTGTTTGTTTTGTTTAATAATGTTAGAACAAAACCTAAGCGTGCTGATTTGCATAAGGCTTCTGTGCGTGCTGGTGATACTTCTTATACTGAGATTGATCAGATGCTTGCTTCTCATGGTTTTATGATTGCTAAGAAGCCGGGTAATGGTATTGTTCGTGCTGTTGCTTCTGTGTATAGCATTTATAGTAAGTCTGGGCTTTTGGGTTTGGAACGAGTTATTCTTGTTATTAAGGGTGCTTATGGTGTTCATTCTTCTGGGTTTCAATCAGAGTTGATGAGTGCTGTTAATATGGTTATTGCAGCTAATCCTGCTATAGAAAACGATAAGCTTTCTCGTGCTATTATGCGTTCGGGTAGCCCAGATCTTTTGCTTGCTAAAGTGAATGGGATGATTAGTTCTAGTAGGAACATTAGCAAGGTTATTGTTTTGGCTAATATCTTTATTGGTAATTATAATCATAAGTTGCGTATCAATCGTTTGGATGAGTTTAATATTGGAAAGGTATAATGGCTACTAAAAAACATGTTTCGGTTGATCGTTATTGGTTTGCTGTAGGTTATTATCATGCTATGGTTTCTAAAAAGGAACCTCCTAGCGATGATGTTGTTGTTTATCTTAGTGAGTCTATTGGTGTTAATATTATGCATTCTTACATGAGTGGGTTTTCTCATGGGGAAAAAGATTTATTCGTCGGTATTAATTAAGGAGACATTATGTCCATAGAAACTGATAAGAAGTGTAAAGATCTTATTGCTTCTCGCTTAGAGGGGAGGGAAACAGATTTGGAGGTTATTTATGATGCTTTAGATAATGGTGATGATGTTGATATTGATGGCGATGATCCTTATGATGCTTTGCATCAGTTACCTTTGGATATCGAATTGGTTCGCAGTATCAAGATTTTGTTGTCTACTGGTGGCCCTTCTGATTGGCTTGAGTGTTTGATTGAGGGTGAGGGTTTCGATTCTTATGTTCGTGGTGTTCAGTATCATTATGCTGATTGGTATGATCATGCAGAAGTTACTGTTTCTCGTGATAGTGTTTTGTTTCGTTATGCCCAAGAGGTTTGTGAATCTATGTTGAGTGGAGGCTGATACTGTTATGGATAGTTTTCGATTGTATGTTGAGTGTGATGTTTGCGATAAGAGGATTGATCATGAAGATGATCAATCCTCTTTTTGTAATGAGTGTGGTAATTGTTTAGAGCATTGTGTTCGTTCATCTAATTGTCTTATTAATTCACTGGAAAAGGAATAGCTATGTCTGATTCTTTGTATGATGTGTATTGCGATAACTGTGGAGAGGAGTTTTTGTCTGTGGATATATTTCACATTGGAGAATTGCCTTGCGATATTGTTAGCGCATTAAAAGGAGAATCTGGTTCTCTTTGTGGTCCTTGTTTTTATCCTATTGATTCAATTTACAATCTTTCAAATTCACTAGAAAAGGAATAATAGTCATGACACGTTTTAATGTTGAAATTGATCTTGATGAGATCAAGACTGAAGTTTTAGATAATATTGATGCATCTGATTTGATTGATCTTATTGATCTGTCTGATCTTGCTGATTCGGTTAGCCATTATCTTGATATGGATACGCTTGTTTCTGATGCTATGGATAACCATAATTTTGGTGATTATCTCACACAAGATTCTTTGTATGATTTGATGACACAGTATGATCCTAGTAATAGTTGTTCTTTGGGTATCAAGGTTACAGATATGGTTTCCGAAGCTATCCGACATCTTTTGACTAAAGAATCTGCTTTGGTTAATGTGGAGTTGAAAACTTTCATTGGCAAAATGATTGCGGATACTCTTGTAGATCAGGGTTTGCCTCATCCTGTAACTCAGGTTGTAGAAAACAATCTTCCTACTATTGCATTGAATGAAACTGAGCTTATGTCTATTCTTCATAATTACAGTATCCTTATTAAGGATGGTTATGTTGAGGATGAAGATTTCTTTGGTCCTGATGGTCAAAGGTTCCTGATTGCTTCTATGAGGATGTATTCTTCTAAGCTTGCTGATCGTGCTATTGAAGTGTTTGACATTAACTTTGATGGTGTTAAATATGTTGCTCCGTCAATGCCTCCTTCTCTTTCTATTTAGATTGGATTTATAATCATGGTTGGTAAATATATTCGTATTCGCAACACGGCTGATTCTGTCAGCCGTGTTGCTTTAGAAAAGCTTGGGTTTTCTTCTAAGCGTAATGATCCTAATACGATTGGCCAGTTCGGTTCAGGTATTAAGTATGCTCCGATTGCTGCTTTGCGTAAGGGTTGGGATTGGATTTTTGTTGGTAAGGACGGTCTTGGTTCTTATACAATGAAGTATGCTGTTGAGGTTGAGGATGGCATTGATTGTGTAGCTTACGATTATGGTGATTATGTTAAATCATCTTCGTTTACTGCTGATGCTGGTGTTATGTCTTGGCTTGATGCTTTCCAGATTTATCGTGAAGCTATTGCTAATGCTATGGATGCTTGTGTTGATGGTGTAAATACTTGGTCTGTTGATGTTGTTTCTGCTGATAAGGTTGTTTATGAGCCGGGTTATTTCAGTATTTTTATTACTGCTGCTCCTGAGCTTATGGAGATCCATAACAATTATGATAAGTATTTTTCTGTTAATCGTGATGTTATTGATGTTCAGACTATTCCTTGGACTAGTCGTAAGGTGAAAATCCTTAGCAAAGTTGACTCTTTGTTTAGAGTTTATTCTCATGGTGTTCTTGTGTTTACGTCTACTAATCGTAATTCTGTTTTTGATTACGACATTGATGGTCTTGCTCTTAATGAGGAACGTACTGCTAAAAGTGTTTGGGAGATTGATTCTGAAATAGCTCGTGTTATGGCAAGCACAAAATCAACTACTGCTATTCTCAAGTATTTGGATGCCGGTTTGTCTTATGAACCTGATCATTACTATGAGTTTGATCGTGTTGCGGCTAGTAGTTATGGTTCATATTCTTTTAGCGAAGATTGGAATCGTTGCTTTAAGGATGTGTACGGAGATAACAGTATTGTTTACGATAAGGTGGGGCAGGCTCGTGGTGTTAGGGAAGCCATTTCTTTACGAGGTTATACACCTTATTATATTGACAACACTGTTGTTTATAACATTATGAAGTACGCTGGTGTCAGCGATTATACTTCGATTGCTAATGAAGAGATCATGTATGATTTGGATTATAATATTGATGACTTCCCTAATCTTAAGAAAGCTATGGCTATTGCTTGTTCTTTTGAGCCGGGGTTGGTTGAGGTTATTGATTCTGGTCGTATCGCTGTTTTTGATGGCAAACATAACGCCATTGGTCTTACTCTTAACATGAGCAAGCCTACTGCCGAACGAGTTATTCTTATTGATAAGGAACATGCAGATGCTTCTATTGAGAATATTGTTGGCACTTTGATTCATGAGTATGATCATTTGTTTACTGGTTGCTTTGATGGTAACGATGCTGGTCGTGTTTTCCGTGATCTTGCCGATCATCGTATTGGTAGACTTATGGCTCGGTTTTATAAAGCGGATTTGCTTACTGTGACCGCTGCCGGTGTGGTATCATTACCTTTCAGCAATATTGCGGATTTCGGTTCGGAGTTGAAGTACAGCTTATCTTTTGTTTCTTCTCTTGATAAGTTTATTCTTCAGATTGGCAATAAGACATTCTTTGTCAATTCTGATATTGATTATAATCATACGAATGGTTCACTTGTTTTGAATAGTGATGCTACAGCTTTCACTTTGCCCGTTTCTAATATCAAGGAGTGGAAAGAGATCTATGCTTAATAGACTTGCTTATATTTGGCTGTTTGTAGCAATGGGGATTGCTTTGATTGCAGCAATCCCCTTTGCTATTATTGCTTTTTCTGTTTGTGCCGTGGCTTTTGGCCTTGTTTTGATTGGATAATTGATGCCTAAGTTTGATAGTTATTATATTGTAGAGTTCAGGGTGCCTATTAGGGTTTCTGATGCTGGTTCTATTGCGGAAGCGGTTAGCCAAGCTAATCGTATTTGTGAAAGGCAGCATGGTTTTAAACCTGATAATTGGTATGCTAGAATCTTTGAGTATACTTCTGGAGATGGTGGGGCTGGTCCTTTTAGAGAATACTTTTATAATCCTAATTCAGCTACTCATCGTGAGGTTGAGAAGAATTTGGGCTATCATAGCGATTTGATTAAGCAGGGCATTGATCCTGAAGATAGTTTTGATTATGACCATTTGGAAGACATTTTAGAAAAGGATGTGTGAGTATGATTATTAGTTTTACTTTGCAGGATATTGCAAGTACTAGTATTGATAGTCTTCTTTTCCATACGAATTGGGATGATGATAAGGGTAACCTTATTACTGGCACAGTATATGCTCAATTTAAGAATGGTATGGAATATGAATATACGGGTGTGTTTTTGCATGCCTTTTTGGAAGTTGCCGGGGCTAAGTCTATTGGTAAAATGTTCAGAGATATCATTGTTAATGGCAATTATCCTTATCGTCATGTTAGGAGTCGTTTAGTGGAAAAGGTGGCTGATGAGACTAGGGTTTAGGATTGCTAATCTTGTTAAGGAATGGCGTTCTCTTAAGAGTGAGTCTTATGTTGTTGATCCTGATGGGTTAGCATTTGCTGTTTCTTGGGTTGATGGGCTTTTGATTACTTTGAGGCGGCATCGGAACGATAAGGATTTTTGTTCTGATATCGTTTTGTCAGCGCATGAACATTTTGTTAAGGAACTTACCGATCAAGAACAGGGCGATGTGTTTGCATATCTGCTAGGATTGACGGTAAGAAAGTAAATGGTTTTGCCCGTATATTCCAACTGGCAGAGAAAAATGGCTTAAACCCATTACAGTACGGGTTCGAATCCCGTTACGGGCACGATAAGTATTTGCACCGCATGGAGCGTCTGGTTGACGTTATCTGTCTTATATACAGTAGTAGTTGGGTTCGATCCCCAAATGCGGTACTCCCAAAGTTATATGAAAGGTTATTTATGAGTATGGTCTTTTTTGCTAATGATGGTTCTTATGGTGATGCTACCGATTTGGTTGTGTTGAATTGTGAGCATTTCAATAATGAGGATTGGTTGGCTATTGATGAGGCTAATGATTATGATCGTTTGCCTATTGCAAGAACTTTAGCCAAACATTACGCTGATATGGTATAATGGTTGTATGTCAGGAATCATTGTTGATATTGATGGTACGTTGTTAGCTGGAAATAATGGTATTAAGCATACCATTGACTATGTAAATAGTCAGGCTGGCAGATATGACATTTTTGTGGTAACGGGTAGACCGGAATCTGATAGAACGGTTACGGAGAAAGCTTTAAAAGCTAACGGTGTTAAGTATAATCGTTTGCTTATGAAAGCTACTTCTTCTTCTGATTCTATGGAGCATAAGAGGGATGCCGCACAAAAGCTTCTTGCTAAGCAAAGGATCGTGTTAGCTATTGACAACGATGCTAAGGCTAGAGGCGTGTATAAGAGTTTGGGGATTAAAACTGAGTCCCCTAGCAGCTTACCTACTGGTTAGCTTTTATTTATCAGAGCAAGTGTTTACACTTATCGTGTTTTGTGTATTCTTTTGCATACCCAAGGAGGTGATGCGTTCGTTTAAAAACTAGTGAAGCGATTTATTGTTGATAATCGCTTTGCGCCGAATAGCGATGCCAAAAACGGTTTTCGTCGTAGACATACTAAAAGGAGCAAAGATGAAGAAGAATTCATTATTAGTTAGTGTATTATTGGGTGGTTTGGCTTTGGTGGCCTGTACCCCTGAGCAAGTTGTTTCGTTTGAATCTTTGAATGGT
>Ga0194049_1000637_pt1 | contig 11810 bp, 7 predicted proteins | sample JunL2225m_MetaG_FD_148665 | JGI IMG/M metagenome (GOLD analysis project Ga0194049, IMG submission 148665) | Anoxic zone freshwater microbial communities from boreal shield lake in IISD Experimental Lakes Area, Ontario, Canada - Jun2016-L224-25m | ecosystem: Environmental > Aquatic > Freshwater >... | reverse complement strand
GATGAATATAAGCTACATTTCTCAACAGGAACTTATAGATCAACTATTAATGGAATTTCTTCAGAAGAGTTCCCTGTTCTTCCAGATATTAAGGATGGTAAAGAATGGACAATTGATTCAGGTCTCTTGAAGAAAAAGCTTCAGCAAGTAATTATTGCGGCCTCAAATGACGACACTCGCCCAGTATTAACTGGTGTTTACTTCCATAGTAGTGAAGGCAAGCTAAAGATTGTAGCTACAGACAGTTATAGACTAGCTGAGGCGGTTGTTATGGACACAAAGCACGATATGAACCTTCTTGTACCAATCAACGCCACACAGGAGCTTCTAAGGATTGTCTCGGATTTTGAAGGTGAAGTAAGAGTTACTTATGATGATCAGCAAGTGCTCTTTAGTGTTGGTGATGTTGAATTAGTTGCAAGATTAATTGAAGGAAAATACCCAAACTATGAAAGTCTTATTCCTAAGAAATTTGATACAAGAGCTAAATTATTAAAATCTGAACTTTTGAATATTACCAAAGTATCTAGTTTATTCGCTAGAGAAAATGCTGGATCGATAACTTTAGAGGTTGATGATCATGACCAGACTTTAAATATTCACTCTATTGCCTCCCAGCTTGGTGAAAATATAGCTAGTACTAAGGGCGATATCAAAGGAGAAGGATCTATTACTTTGAACTCAAGATACTTATTAGATGCGCTCCATGTAATGACTGGTGAAGATATTGTATTTAGCTTTAATGGAAAACTAGAGCCATCAATTCTATCCGATCCTAAGGATAAAGACTACATACATGTCATTATGCCCCTAAAGAGTTAATATATATTAATGCTTACAGACATTAGACTACAAAACTACAGGTCATATAAGGACGAATCATTCGAGTTTAGTAAAGGTGTAAATATTATTGTTGGGCCTAATGCATCGGGTAAAACTAACCTTCTTGAATCGATACTTATTAACTGTGGTGAAAGTTCATATAGAGGAAAAGATATTGAGTTAATATATCATGAATCAGAGTGGGCTAAGATAGATTGTCACACTGATGAGGATATAGATAGAACTATAAAGCTCGTAAGAAATTTAGATAATCTAGAGAAAACGTATGTTATAGGTGGCCAGGAATTAAAAAGAATTAGTTTACAAAAAACCATTCCAGCAGTACTTTTTGAACCTAATCACTTGAATATACTTACAGATTCACCTGACAGCAGAAGAAATTTTTTAGATGATCTTCTAGAAAAAATAGTACCGGGATTTAAGGAAACCAGGAAACAATATAGGAGAGTCTTATACCAAAGAAATACGCTTCTTAAGACTGGATATTCAAACGCTAGTAAAAATATTTTTGTATGGAATTTAAGACTAAGTGATTTAGGTGAAAATATATATTCACACAGAATTAAATTAATTGATCTCATTAATAAGTCTGCAACTGAAATCTATAATTCTCTCGCACAGAAAAAATACACAATAGAATTCAATTACGTAACTAAGATTAGCTCTAAAAATTACTCCTCTAATCTTATAAAAAAACTAGAAGAAAGTATTAAGACTGATTGTGAACGGGGCTTTACTTCATATGGCCCTCATAGGGATGATTTTTCGGTACTTATAAATAATCACGAAGCTGAAGAGTCTGCATCAAGAGGTGAAATGAGAACTTTGATGCTTGTTTGTAAGGTGATTGAAATGAGAATTATTGAAGAGTCGAGAGGAATTAAACCAATAATACTTCTAGATGATGTGTTTAGTGAACTCGATGGTAGTCGAAGAAAAGCTCTAACTAGTTTTTTGAATGATTATCAGTCATTCATAACCACGACTGATGCGGATATAATACTTCATCACTTTACTGATAAGGCTAATATCATTGCTTTATAATTATTGACCCGTTTGATTATTGGCGGACGATAAGTAATCCACCTGGTAGTTATTTATATCGAAGCCCTTACTCTTTATCCAATTTATGGCATTTTGCTTTTCTTGACCATTATTCGAAGATATTATAATAATGAGCTTCCCGCCATTTACATTAGAGTCGTAATTGTAATCTATTCTGTAGCCAAGATTGGGACCATTGAACGGCAATAAAACAGGCAAACCATTATACATGTCATTATTGTATTGACTCTGGTTATTTAACAGAACATCTCTTTGACCCTTTGTAATATTACTGTTACTTGCAGCAATAGTCTTAATTTTGATTGTTTTATCTGGTAATGTTTTTCCGTCAATGCTTGAAATATTTTTTATAAATAAAACATATTCTTTACCAAGGGGCATTGGATAGACTAAGTTAACAGTAATCGACTTATTTTTAATATTAAATGAACTAATCATATTAGAGTTAGAGCTTACTGATATTTTTTTTGATAAAGATTTATTGAACTTAAATTCAATATAAGGGGATATAACTGTCACATTTTTTATAGATGGGTCAGTAGAGATTAGTCTAAATAAACTATTTTTGTAAGCCAATAATCCTATTAGTGCTAATAAAAATATGCAGAAAGTTATGACTATAATCTTAATTCTATTATTCATAATATTAATCCGGACTCACGAAACCAGTTATGCCATCACTGTGAAAACCGCTAACTGTTCCCTCTGACACAACAGATCCTCCTGGATAATCAGGGTTACCTTGGTCTCCACCTATATAAGTTACGCTACTACCACTTACTTTTTCAACTACGTTAACATGACCAGCACCATGAATTGCTAAATCACCCGGTTTTGGTGTATATCCAGATTCTGGATGCCAATGAAAGTTTTTATTTTCTTGTCCTACTGCCTGAATGTTTGGAACGTATGCTATATTCCAGGCAGAACCTGGACGAAGAGGGTATTTAGACTGATCATAAAGCCAACTTGCAAAATCTGCACACCATTGTTCACGTCTATTTTGACTGTATTTTAGATAACCTGACTCAGCATATGTGTTATTGCCGTGCCATGGATAACCCGGTTGAGACTTCCATGTATTAAGTTCTTGAATAGCTAAACATACTACATTTTGTCTCACCTGGCTCACAGAAGTATCTGTCGAAGTAGAACTACAACTTACACTACCACATCCTCCAGAGCTAGACTGTGATGACTGAGGATTGATTGGTACGCTTTTCTTAATACCATCGAATATGCCCTTCTCGTATGCAGCAAGTTGAGCATCGGTAATGTTTAGTGATCCAGTTTCGTTATATATCCAAGGTACCTTAGAAAAAAGCTGAACTAAAGCTAAGTTACCAGGACTAAGACCAGGCCTATTAGAATAGCTATTTTCAACAATTTCCGGTTTTATACCTTGTGTCGCTTCTCTAGTTTGTTGGAAGATTTGAGCAAAAGATGCGCTTTTATCTGCTATAGCTTGATCTGTGAATGTGGTATTTTGACCTTGTGGATTAGTTCTATATTCACCCACCCTCTGGTCAAAAATTTTCTGGAACGAACTATAGCCTTGACCACCATCGTCATGAATACTTACGGCAATTGCGGCATTTGCTTGGTTTGCTATATCTGATCTAGACCTCAAAGATACGTAATCCATTACATTTTGTTTAGTCATTACAACCTTATAGCCTGCTGTCGTTAACTGTCTTTGTAGGTCCTGAGCTATTGTAAAAACCTGGTTTATTTCTGGAAAATTAGGATAGTCATGATCTAAAAGTCCTGTTTGAGTATCTATAATAGATTTATCTATACCACTATGACCCGGATCTAAAACAACTGTTGTACTACTAGTTGTAGATCCGGAACATGAACAGGCTCCAGCAGCCGAAGCTGAACCAGTGGTCGTGTCGTTACTAGGCGAAGAAGCAGTTCCATTAGTTAAATCTATCATTTGCTGGACATGATCGTTGATGCCTTTTGCATATCCAGTAGGATCATTTCCATCACTATTTGGAGCATATAATATTATAATATTGTAAAATCCACTATTCGCATCGATTTGTTGACCATACTGATTTCTGAGATATGTTGCCATATCACCTCCTCCGGGAATATTCTGGTTTTCAGCAGCGGTATAATCCACGCTTGCAGGAACTGAAGACCATTTATACCAACTCCTTGCACTTTGAAAGCTTGGCTGACCTGCACCAGCTGATCTTCCGAAAGCATTACTTCCGTGAGATACGTTAAAGTCAGAAGGATTTGCAAGTCCAGACTCTTGATATGCAATGGATACAATCAAAAATGGGCTAACATTCGAGTGTTGAGCACTAGCAACAATTTTTTGCCCAGTATCTTTTAGTAAACTACTGGAATTATGATCAGCTATCCATTTATTGATTGCATTACCCATAGCGTTAGGGTCAAGATTTGGGAAAGTTGTGCCGTTTGGTGCTCCAGACCCAGCGGCAACTGATGATGATGCACCGCTACTATTGCACTGTGCAGCAACCCAGTTAGTCCATTCACCCAAAGCGTTTAAATCTGACTGATTCATAGGTGTTGCGCTAATAATATTTATAGAAAATAAATTAATACAAACTATCAAATAAACCATATTCGAAAGATAAGCTTTTATTTTTTTCACTGACCACCCCCTACATTAGTCTGTTGACTAGGTGTTAACAGACCCGTGTCATAAACTGCTCCTGTAGCACCAACAGTAGCCTTTATTAACAAGCAAGGATTAACTGTATTATTTACACCCTGTTCAGTATCAGAGTCTACATTATTAACTGCTGAATCATTCCAAGAATTATCTTTTTGATATGCCTGGGACTCATTGTCTGAACAGTTATTGTTCCAATATGTTTCTGGGTCATCCGGAATGGAACCTGCTGGGTAACCATATTGAGTAATCCCAAATGGGTCACCCTGAAAGACGGGGGCAGCAAAAACCTTATGAGCATTCATGATTAACGAAAACGAACCCATAATCTTGTTAATAGGGTTGCTTATATAGCTAATTACAATATTTTGAATTTCTACCCCAAAACTATTTAGAGGTACCTTCATAGCTATTGTTGATAATAATGACATTGGAGTATCTCTAGAAAAAATCTTTGCCATTATCGGTAGTTTATTAAACTCTGCTACTTGCTGATTGTATTGAGAATTCATGATATCCGCGGTTTGTTGGTTGGTTAATTTTTGACCACCTAAAGTTGAGTGAGCATTATCGTTTCCTGCTACATCTGCTCCAGCCGCCATTACATCGAATGTTCTACCCCCACTCATATTGGGCCCCACCGTCTGAGGAATAAGGTAGCTTACTATAGCATTGATTAACTTAGGTAAATTATCGTTTACGAAACTCATTGCTCCACAATAAAACGCAACACCAGGAATTATGTCTGAAAAAGGCTCTACATTACATAGTTGATCGCCACCTGCCTTAATGAATCCCATAATATAACTCAAAATACTCTGAGCTCCATTAATAACAAAACCAATAGTATCGTTCCAGATAGTAGCAAGAGCTGTTAAACCAGGGATCCCATTAATTACACTAGATATATCATTGGCAATTGCGTTGCCCTGGGTGAAGCCTTCTTCTGGACAAACCAATTGACCCTCTGGAACTGATTTGTCATTATTGCATTTATAAGCTGAATCCGTACTCGACCCGTTGGCTGCAAATACCGAAGGGATAAGGGTTTGAATAAGTGAAGTTGAATTTAATGCACTACTCGAAGATTGATTAGCTGTAACTCCACTACCCATCAGGTTCGCATATAAAGGAGTCTGTTCTGCTCCGGCTGTACCACCAATAAGTTTATCTGGATTCTTTGGATCTGTTTGAGTTGAATCTGCAGGGCCTAATTGACTAGTAAAACCACCAACCTCGGCTGCTTTTACGTGTCCAGTATGAATTTCGTCAGCAAAAGAACTATATGTACCCCACATAGAAACAGCGGTAGCAGCATTAACCATATACCCTATTGCCTTAATCTTTGGACCAATGTTCTTGCCGGCCGTCACAATCTCTGCAACCATATTAATCTGACCTATTACTGGAATTGCTTTGCCGGCCGCCTCTCCAGCCGCCTTACCTAGAATCTTATCAACAACTCTAGTAACAATATCCTTAGTAAAACCTCCGGCTTTATTTATTCTATCTAATTCTTTTGCCAAATCTTCAGCTGAAGAGAATCCAAGCTTTGCGAATAATGTATCGAGTTTGGTCGTACTATCTTTTTCAAGTTGGGTAGTAGCTCTACCGTTTTCTCCATCGCTATTTGACGGATTAGCAGAGTCTGTTGGACTAGTTGGTTCAGGTTTGGATGGATCACATTTAGGTTCAATAATACAATTTACTGCACCACCTAATATCTCACTTCTAGGAGTAATAACTCTATTAACTAAGAATAGTTTTGCGGCAATTTTCTGATCTTTAACTTTGTCAAAAATTGGATCACTAATTTTGCAGAAAAATAAACACAGTCTGACTCCGTATTTCTTTTCTAGTAACCTACCAACCTGGAATCTTGTATATACCTTTTTAAAACGAGTTTCATTGGCAGTCGCATCCCTAACTGCTTTTCTAGCTCCAGCACTATCAGAGCTATTAAAAACACTATCCCATTTTTCATTGTAAGTTCCTTCATGACCCAGGCCTCTAATAGTATTGCCAGGGGTTTTTAGTTGTAATTCACCACCAATTATTCTAAACTCAACTCCGTATTTAGTAGCCAGTTTATTTTCAAGCTTATTATCTCGCCAGGTATTAAATAATTTGCTCACTGGACCATCGCCAACTGAGGATTTAGCACTACAATTCTTGTCTATAGTGGAGCCACAAACGCCCTTATATCCGGGCAATACCCTATTTATTATGTAGCTTTTAAACAGTTTATCTGTTTCGTTACCAAGCGCATCTTGACCAGTGGCAAAGAAATGATTTTCTAGATTTTTAACCATATGTTCAATTTTTAATGGAATTAATAACATAAAGATTGAAACTATCAGAGCAATAATTCCACCAATTGCTCCGCCACCGTAAGCTGCTTTCTTCTTATTGTTCTTTAGAATACTTAGAGCTTTTTTAGCTATGCCTGCAGCACCGCTTGCACCAGAACTGGCTCCGGCTGCCTTCCCAATATTCTTAGAGGAGCCTGCCGCCCCCTTTGAAGCTAAAGACTCTTTTCCGGCTAATGAATCAGAACTATCGCTAGATCCTACCACTCCCTTTTTTTCAGATGCATCTAAGTTTGACCCAGTATTTGGTTTTTCTTTTTCCTTGTCGTATACACCGGGTTGCTGATTATCCATAATTTACTCAGTTAATGGAGTTGGTTGATCCAGGAGTTAGTGTATTTTGGAGGTCTATTGTGCCTTGTTCATATCCGGCCTGTGGCTGATTTGGATTTGAATTAACAAGATTCATTTCAGTCGCAGAGGCTACAACCTGAATATGAACGTGATTAGGACCAGCAAAGAATAGACCCTGTCCTACAGGGAACTGACTTAGTCTTTTTTTCTCTTCTTCAGTAAGCTTAAATACATCAGCAAGATCATCAACGGCCGACGGAGACTGCTTAAATAGCATTTGCATAGAAGCATTAGCTACAATTGCCCTACCCATTCGACTTCCCATAAAGTCTTCAACATCCTGACTAATGGTCGTTATGCCCAGGTTATATTTACGTGCTCTTTTGGCGAGTGAAAATATGAAATTTGCTGAATCTTCATATTTCATTAATTGCCACGCCTCATCGATTATGAGAAGACGTTTCTTCTTGTCGGATTTAGTTTTATTCCATATGTAATTAAGGACAATATACATAGCAACTGGTCGCAGTTCATCTTCAAGGTCTCTAACATTGAAAACAACAAACGGGTTATTAATGTTTATATTACTTTGCTGAGAAAATATTCCGGCAAATGTTCCAGAAGTATATTTTCTAAGTCTCTGAGCCAGCTGTGGACCAGTTCCACCCATATGTAAAAGCGTTTCATAGAGATCTGCAATTGTTGGAGGAAGAGTTGTATGAGTTAACGGATCGTTAGTTATTCCAGCTTTAGCGTAAGTTTCAATTAGTGCGCTATCCAAATCTGACTCTTCAACAGGGTTTAGAGCTGGAGTAACAGTATTATTTCCACCAACTAGTTGCGCTTGAGCTCCGCCCATCATAAGCCTAAGCAACCCATGAAGCATAATTAAGTTGCTTCTAAGGGCGTTGTCTGCCTCCTCTGGGTCAATAACCTGAGGCAAATCGAATGGGTTTATACGAGTACTCGAACTAAGGCTTAATCTGACATAGGCTCCGGCCACTGAGTCAGCCAGTTTCTGATATTCATTTTCTGGATCAATAATAATAACCTCAGTACCAAACATCATGCTTCGAAGTGCTTCAAGCTTAACCGCAAATGACTTACCAGCACCAGATTTTGCGAATACTACCGAGTTACTGTTTTCTAGGCTGAACCTATCGAATATAACAAGGCCCGAGTTATGCATATTAATTCCGTAAAGAATTCCATTGTCCTGACTCAGGTTTGCACTTGTGAACGGAAAGCTTGTCGAGATAGCACCGGTATTCATATTTCTTCGAATCTGCATCTCATCAACGAATTGAGGAACCACAGTATTCAAACCCTGCTCTTGTTGAGAAGAACCAGGCTTAGAATAAATAAGCTGTTGCCCAAGCATAGACTCAACCTTGTGAGATATAATTTCAAGCTCATCCATTGAACTAGCATAAATATTGAAGTAGAGTCCAAATCTAAAGAATCTTTCTTCGCCAACCTGAAGCTTATCTCGCATCTCTTCTGCATCTTGGATTGCTGCTTGTTTTGCTGGATCTCTTACTCTTCCCTTTTCTGAATCAATCTGTATTCCTGCTTCAAGTTGAGTAACTTTTTTACGAAGATTTTGCATAACAACCTGACTTGCAACAGGATAAATGTAAATACTGATATCAATGACTTCATCTATATTGACCAAGCTGCTGAGCCAGCCAGTATAAATTTGCCTTGGATACCCATAAACGTAATAGCTTCTAGCAAGCCTTGTTCCGATTCTGAAGTAATTACTACTAAGTTCAATTGAGCTTGGTGCAATGAAGTCTCTAAGCGCGGTTATGCCTTTTTGAAAAGCATTCATCACTTCTTGTTGCTCCTGCCTTTTTTGGCTTTCTGCAACCATTAAAGGGTCTACTTTTTTAGCTCCAAATGCCATTATGCCATCCCCGATACGTTTGGTTTAGGCGCGTGCCCTTCACCTTTTTCGACTACATCTACCGTCAGGCTATCGATTGGAGCAAGTGGCTGAGCTGAGGCTGTATCTGGGTTATATACGTTATAGTAAAGCTCAATTAGCTCTTGAGTATCCAGTGGAAGACCCTTAACACCACATTGCTGCAGGCCTTGTATGACTGCCTGAACCCGATTTCTAAGTTCGTTTTTAGCAGCTTCAAGATCGGCTTCACTCACTACGACATGCTTTTCTTTACTTCCAAATAGATCTGAAAAACCAGTTATGAAATTTCGACTTCCACTTGTAATATTTTTCTTAACTTCTGGGCCTGGGAAGAAAGGCACAACAACATAGAAATCTTTATCCATGATGTTTGTTTGGCTACTAATTTGCTCAATAAAATCTAGATAATCATCCATTAGCATAGATAGAAGCATGTTATCGTGTTGAGCCTTTAGGGTTTCAAGTTTTTCAATATAGCTGGACAAGTTAACTTGTTCCGAGTGAATGTATATTTGGACTGGAAAATATAGGGAGTTAAGAAAGCCCTGATAGCTAAATTCTACGGCCTCTTGTTCCCGCTGGCTCATAAGATCGAAATTAATAGCCTTACACATAATGACCGCTCTATACGAGGCATCATTCATGATAGCTATACCGTCTCTAATTTCGGCAATCTTTAATAGATTTTGAGTGCTATTGTTAGATGATTTTTTCCCTTTGGCGGCTTGTTGAGTGACAGCAGGAGCTATTCCAGGATTTACGGCTGAATTTTGATTATTAGGATTCATTTTTCACTTTCGCCACCACTTTAAATACTTTTATTTTAGCCTAATTAAGACTAGTGCAGATTAATAATGACTTCATCGCCCGAATCCAACCTACCTTGCTTATTAGCTTCATGTTGAATTGTGGCGACGCTTAAATCGTTACTATTTGCCATACTAATTATAGCAGGGTCAATTGGTCGTGTCATCTTATTAGCTAAAGCTTTTTGAGCTTCTTCCTGTTCCCTTTTCTGCTCCGATAATGGCTTTATAACCTTTAGGTTGCTTTTATATTCTGACTCCAACCTATCATGTTTTTTATGTAGATCTTCATTAATAGCTTTTTCTTGTTCGGGAGTATAATAACTCCTCTCGATCTTCGGTGCTAATGGCTTCGGCTGCTGGTTATTTTGAGCAAACCATTTTGGCTCTTCTTTCTTTTCATGCTTTTCTTTTCTAGCGAGCGATTCTAATAATTCCTCTTTGTGTTTTCTGGCGGATTCTTGAATTTTTTCAGTTAATTTAAACGCAGTCGGATTATTCTTTTCATCCAGAACGTCATCATTGGCCTTAACTTCAGTTGCCTGTTCCGCGACCATACTTCCAGAGGATAATCTGTCATTGTTTTGAACGACCGGCATAGCACTACTAGATGGATCGAACATGTTTACGTTGACGTTTTTGGTAGCCCAGCCCCTAGTGTCAATTGTTTCAGCAAGCGCCTTCAATCTGCCCTGGACCTCTTCTTGCGTTAGGCCATTAGTATAGTTAATGGCAGCTTTTTTGGGAGCGGTAACTCTAACTAGATTAATATTCCCACTCTGATTCCAGACTCTACTGTGGGGATACACAAGAAACTTCAGTTTAGCTAAGGCCCAAACTTCAGTTGGCTGTTCTCTGCCCCATGGAAACGCGAAGAATCCTGTAAAGAGGGATATGGGAAGAAAGACAAAAAGCAGAAAGCTTGCATGTTTGATATATACGATGTAGCTTAGGTAAAGAAAACCTGCTGTCACACAGGCGAAAATAAACTGAACTGCAGAAAGAGGGCCAATTAATTTGTCCTCTGCCTCTATGTCTTGAATTACTTTATATGTTGCCATAATTAACTAAGGTGCCGGTAACCTCGCTGTGGCCACCGCATTAGCATAATCTGCATTACCAGGAGTAGTAGCCCAGGCCATATATGGATTCACACCTCCTCCCAGTCCAGTTACTCTTGTGTTAATATCATCAAGTGCTTGCTGGGCTGAAGTTCTTTGATCCGGAGATGCTGTTGGACTGTTGATGACTCCGTTCAGTTCAGTTATGGTTCTTGCAAGCACAGGGAATGCTAAGGGATCGGCGAGAGCAGCATTAACAGCGTCCTGTCCTTGAGCTATATAAGCAGACCCCCTGTTATTGGCATATGCATTTCTGTCTTGTCTGTTAATTCCAGCGGTAGCATTATAGCCCTCATCAGTGTTGTTTAGATGACCAAATCCTGCAGCACCTAGTACTCCTTTTGCAACAATAAGTTTTTGACTAGCATTTCCAAAATTGGGGTCACCCTCATCGAGCTGTAGTCTCCCGGATGCTGCATCTACTGTTGTTCCGCAACCAGAAGCTCTTGCAGCTTCACGAACCAATTTGTCGTGTACTGCTCCACCTTCATATCTGCCTCGCAAATTCGCCAACTGTGCCGTGGCAGCATCTCTATTAGCAACAGTGTCGGTTCGATCAAAAACAGTTCTTCCGTTTTGCTGTACTGTTCGGCAGCCAGTGGCATCAGCCGCCATTTGCGTCCAATTATCAACCTCTGCCTCAGAAGCTGAGCCGTATCCGTATGCTGCTTCAACATTTTGAGTTCGGAATACTTCACCCATCCCCGCAGTCTGCCTCATTTGTCC
>Ga0194049_1000635_pt1 | contig 11833 bp, 10 predicted proteins | sample JunL2225m_MetaG_FD_148665 | JGI IMG/M metagenome (GOLD analysis project Ga0194049, IMG submission 148665) | Anoxic zone freshwater microbial communities from boreal shield lake in IISD Experimental Lakes Area, Ontario, Canada - Jun2016-L224-25m | ecosystem: Environmental > Aquatic > Freshwater >... | reverse complement strand
CTCAAGCGCAACCTTCGCCTTTAACTCGCCAGTGAAAACCTTGCGTTTCTTCTCGCTCACAACAACCCCCGTTTTCCAGAAGGCTACCATCTTAAATGATTGTCCGAAAATTGGGGTCCACTATAGTCCGTCCAGCAGTAAGTCCAGCAGTAAGCTTCGGCCACGACCTTATCGAGCGTCTTGTGGGCATTGTCTAGCCAGCTAGGGCGCTGGTTGTAGAGGTTGGTCAATGTTCGCTTTTTCATAGAGACCATCCCCAACGAATTGAAGAACTCCCAGATAGAACACACTTGCCACAGTTCAGTTACTAACTTCATCTCTTACCTCAAACCGAAAATAATCGCACAACCGCTTCGACTCCGTGATCTCGTCGTGGGGTAGGAGCAGATATTTCCATGGTTTGGTGCCAACCTCCGCAGCATGGTCGGTTGCGTGCTTGCACCAGCGTGCTGCCGAACTCGCTTTGGCTTGCACTTCTTGCGTATTTATCTCATTGCGGGCTTTGGTTTCCACCATCAAGTTTGCCATTTCTGTTTCTGCGACAAAGTCGGGGATGTACTCCGGCTGTTCCGTGCCTAGCTTGTAATAAATCTGGAACTGGCCTTTCGCGGGCTTGAACCACTTTGATACATCCCTTTCTAGGATAATGGCGAAGCGTCGTTCGGTGTCGGAGTCAAACCTTTGCAGTGGATACAGGCAGTGAGTAAAGCCACCGAACAGGATCTGCTTGATGCGGCTTGTTTCAGTAACAGTTTCGCGGAAGTGATGAGCCGTTTGACCAGCAGTGACGGTGTAGTTGCAGGGCTTCAATTCGGTGAAGCCTCGGCTGACTTGCACCTCGTACTCGGTCGCCTGCTCCCAGAAGTGCGCCATCATCTGCGCATGAATCTCTCGTGCGATTAGACGGCGATCCCTATCCAGCACACTGAGGGCTTCATCTTCGGACAAATAGCCCAACAGGTGCTGGGCCATTTGACCAGAGAGGTCATAAAGCAGATCGGCGTGGGTGAAATAGTCGATGTCGTCGAAATCAACCAAGGCATGGACAATGTAATCCTCCATCCGCTGCTCCTTGATGCCGATTTCCGCTGCCAAGGTGAATTGTTTGTTGGTGCGCAACATCTGGCCGACAATCTCGCGCTCACCCGGCTGCAAATGCAACTGGCCTAGGTCGAGCTTAAACGGGTGGAAACCTGTCGTGACTTCACCTGTTGGCACCACGGCAATACGTGGAATGTCGATAGTCTGCTGAACCATGATCTCCGTCGTCTTTGCCACTACGGCAGCCAGGTCAATCGGTGTTTCCCTGTCATCTACTTCCGCAAACAGATTGCCCGGTATAGGTTTGAGCCGCTCAGTCACCTCAGCCAGAATCACCTTTTGCACTTCCGGCTTGAGCAAGGCGCTACTGGTCGGAACCAGTTCGCGCACAACTTCACACTTGCCAATCACCTCCATTACGACACGCGCAGCTTGCCGCTCCGAATCCGTGGCAAATACAGGTGCCAGTGGCGATTCCTCAGCAGTCGCACCGTTCCTGTTAGGGGCAATTGCCATTGTCGGGGTGTCTGTCAAGCCAAGTCGCGTCATCACTCCAGAACCGACTTGTACGCTGACCTTCTTGTCGTCATCGCTAGGAGCATCAAGAATCACCTGCTTCAGCCGAATCGGCGAATCCGAGCGGTTCGCTTCGTCAATGATCTCTTGAAATTTGTCATGGGCGACGATATTCAAGCGGTCCACGGCGGCTACGCCAGTTCGCTTGCCGTAGGGCAGGCGCAGGCCACGGCCTATGGATTGCTCAATCAGTGTGCGGGCATTGGCAGCGCGTAGCGGCACAATAGTGTAGAGGTTGGTCACATCCCATCCCTCTTTCAGCATGTTAACGTGAATGACAATTTCGGTTGGCTCGTCCACACTTTCCACGGCCAGCAAGCGAGTAATCATTTCCTCTTCTTCCGCACCCGTGCGGCTGGAATCCACTTGGATCACCTTGTCGCGATAGCGCCCGCCGTGGAATGCATCCGATTCCAGCAGTGTCAATAATTGACCGGCATGAGTGGTGTCACGGGCAATGACTAACATGAACGGCTTTACGACCTTGACACCGTTTTCACGGGCGTAGGTCAGCAATTCCACTTTGGTGGTTTCGTGCAAACGCACCCCATCTTCAAGCTTGATCTTCTCGATTTCTTCAGGCGTATGCGCCTTAGCATCGAAATTGCGCTGTGTGACGACGGCGGGTTCCTTCACGAAACCATCCTCCATCGCCCGAGCCAACGGGTAGTCCATCACCACATTTTTGAACGGCACTGGTCCGCGTGTCGATTCTATAAAAGGCGTTGCCGTCAGTTCCAACCCAAACAAGGGCTTCAATTCGTTGATGGCTCGTACCCCCGCACTGGCCCGGTAGCGGTGCGACTCGTCCATCAACAACACCAAATCAGGCAGATTCGCCAAATGGTTGAAGTAGCTATCACCCAGCACCTCCTTCATTCGCTTGATGCGTGGCTCCTTGCCACCCCGTACTTCACTGTTGATCTTCGAGATATTGAAAATATTGATGCGGACATCGTGGGCAAATCCCATGGCTTGATGGTCAACTGCCGCGCCCGATTGATCATAGTTGTCGCCAGTGATAATTAACGGCGGTTGTTGGGCAAATTCGGCGATGCCCCTGAACACATACTTCGGCGTATTGCGGGTAAAGTCAGCGATCAGTTTGTTGTAGATCGTCAAGTTCGGAGCCAGCACAAAGAAATTATTGATGCCATGGGCCAAATGCAGATAGCTGATGAATGCGCCCATCAACCGGGTTTTGCCTACGCCAGTCGCCAACGCGAAACATAGCGAAGGGAATTCCCGCTCAAAGTCTTCCAAGGTCGGGAATAAGATTTTTAAACTCGCCAGCACTGCCGGGACATCACGATCTTGGCCTATGAGTTCAGGCGCTGCCTCGATAGCTTTGGCAAGACGGTAGAGCGATTCCATCTGTGGCGGACGCAGCGACAAACGGCCGGTGATGTGATGTAAAACACGGGCATTCATGCCTTGCCCTCTTTGCGAATATCTTCCGCCGTCAAGCGCATAATTTTATGATCCTTAAGCACCACAATTGCCGTGTCGGTTTGCATCGCCTGTTTACGAGCCAGGGAAGCGGCACGTTTCATCGCATCCAAGGAGGCGATAATATCTTTGTCTTTGGCGTTTTGTAGTTCTTGTGTTGTCATCACTTTTCTCCCCATTCAAGCATCACGGGTTCAACTCCTGCATTGTCATAAAGCGCCCAAGCATCCACGGCACTGCGATAGTGGCTATCAAAATTAGCACGACCCGCAAAGAATCGCCGCCGGATAACTGGCTCGGGTATATCATGTCCGCCTTGTTTGACTCGTTCCGCCACCCGTGCAATTGCAAGTTCGACGGATGGCAGGCTCAGAAAGAATAGGCCAACGTGATAGTTCAACCTTTTCCACTCAGTGATGTGTCGCAAAAAAACCAGGCCGGACAGCGTTGTTTCGAACGCAAAACTGTCCCCATGTGCCACGCATTCGGATATTTCGTGCAGCATCAGACGACCCGCTTTGAGTGCCGCCGACTCCGGCTCAAAAGGTGACAAACCTACGGCAATCAGGTCGGCATTGATGAAGCGTGGACATTGTGCCTCTTCCGGCAAGAATGCTCTGGCAAACGTGGTTTTCCCCGCGCCATTTGGTCCGGCGATGATGATGATTTTTTTGCTCACGCTTCATCATCCTCGTTAAACAGGCTAGCTTGGGCAGGGTTGGATTTTTTTGTTTTTGCCTTACTTATCTCTTGGCTTTCCGATGGGGGTTCCGGCGCGGCCATCGGCAAATTGGCCACATTCAGGCTGTAATCATCATGGCCCCATTCGCAACGGGCTAAAACCATCTTGGGGATTTTCTTCAGCGTCAAATTCGGCCAGCGATCCGTCGCTTGGGCGGAGGTCGCACCGTGGAATGCCGAGCAACAGACCAATAGGCTTTGCTCGTTACCCACCTCGTCGGAAAGCCCTTGCAATTGCTCGGAGGATAGATTCTGTGTGGTTACGTAGATGAAATCCCGCTCGCTGGAAGCCCCATGCTGCCACCAGAGGATTTCGGATGGCGCATAGCTAAAGCCTTCCAGCTTGCACAAGGCTTCGGCCAGCATCGCCGCGTTGTACTCGGGGTTGATGACTTGATTGCCCCAGCGGTCATTAATGATCAAGGACGGGGCGAGTTTGTAATAACGGAAACCACCACCGCCTTGCCAACCGACTACCTTGGTGATGCCACCTAAGTCTTCGCCGTCGATGACTTTTTTCAAGCGTGGGATGATGTGGGTGTGGGAATGCTCGCCTAGCTCAATCATGATCCAGCGGCGCCCCATTTTGTGGGCAACTGCGCCGGTTGTTCCTGACCCACCAAATGAGTCAAGGATTAAATCGCCTGGATCGCTTGCGATGGTGAGAATTCTATGAAGTAGAGATTCGGGCTTCGGAGTTATAAATCCTGAATCACCGAATAGCGCGAGTACCTCTCGTTTGGCATCTTGATTGCCCCCAACTTCCTTATAAGTCCACCAAGTACGTGCAATTACGCCCTTTTTTGCATTTTTTAGGTAGACTTTTTTGGTCGGCATTGCATCACCATCTTTTCCAAAATAAATCTCCCCAAAAGATCGCTGACGCTCAAATTCTTCTTTTGGCAAAGCCCAGTGTCTACCAAGTGCTGGCTTTACCACTCGTCCAGAAGGAATTGTTACCTCGTATCGGTATTTTTCTCGTTTTGCACTGTCTTCTGTTCGTACATCAAGTGGATAAGTTCGCCAAGGCCCTTCTGGATCATTATCTAAATTCTTAAATCTTCCTTGTTGTTCCTCGCTTCTGGGAATCATATTCCAGCCAGATTCGAACCACTTTGTGGATTTTGCATAAACAAGTACATGATCGTGATCTGCACTAAGTCCTTTCCCATTACTTTTAGGGGTATAAACCTTTTCCCAGACAACATTAGCAACAAAATTAGGTCGCCCAAATACTTCATCACACAATACTTTCAAATAATGGCATTCATTGTCATCAATCGTGATCCACAACGACCCATTCTCCGATAATAACCGCCGGATAATCTCCAACCGATCCCGCATCAAACCAAGCCAAATGGAATGTTCCATCCCATCGTCATAATGGGTGAACGCACTGCCGGTGTTATACGGTGGATCAATGAAGACGCATTTCACCTTGCCGGTAAATTCCTGCTCCAAGGCTTTAAGTGCCAATAGGTTGTCGCCAAAAATCAGGCTGTTGTCGAAAATATCCTCCCTCGCGCCCGGCTCATCTCCCACAGGGCGAGGGGAGTTTTTGAATTTGGCGTGATAAGACTTCTCCGGGTCTTCTAGCAGTATTCGCGGCTCCAACCGAGGCCGCTTTTCCTTGCCAATCCAAGTCAGTTCGAGTTTTTGTTTGTTCATTAGAAAAATTCCGAAAAACGAACTGTTTCTCCGTTGCGAACGCAAAACATATCGGGTGATCTTGGTGTATTGGCACTGCGTGGGGTAAATCGTGTTTTTCTTTTTAGTCCGCGTCTTGTTCCATTCTTGGTATCCGTGTGAAATACCACGTATCTCTCGCGAACAATTTTGATTGGCTGGTCACACAAGCTTTCAGACAATGCGCAGACATACCCGATAAAGCATTGAGTACTCTTAAATTGTCCTTCGTAGCCGCCCGGATTATCTGATTTGAGTTCTATGTAACAGGCTTGGTAGCCATCGTTGATTTTTCTTAATATCACTGCATCACAAGCGCGATTTTGATCGTATAGGCCATCATCAGCAAACAAAGGCGACATACACACAGTTACTGGATTCCGTTTTCGCCCCTCATCGGTTGCCAGCAATAACATGCCCTCTCCAAATTCAGATATTGTTAGCTTTTTAAGCTTGGCCTCTTGTTTTTCTTCGAGAATAACATGGGAAACTTTTGATCCATCCGCCTGTACACAACTTAGAATCGCCTTAATAGCATCCAAACCATCAGTTAAGGCCATAGTAAATAGCCTCCTGAACAGCGTTCATGTCATCAATAGTTTCATCGAAACTACTTGCTTCTATCCCTAGGGTAGGGCTAATTTCTGCCTTAACCAAAGTACGTGTTTTAATTTTTCTTTTGCCTCCAGGTCGGAGTACAGCCTCCTCCCGCGCCATATAAACGGCAACACTGTCAGCACTTAATTTGTCCTCCGGCGTATAATCTTTGAGTTTATCAAGAACAGCTTGTAATTTAGGAGAGTTCTGATTTAGCATAATAAGTGTATTTAATTCCTTGACGATATAGTCGCTATGCGTGGTGAGGAATATCTTAATACCATGATTGACTAATGCCGCGATAAATCTTGCAAGTTTGCGCTGATTGGATGGATGCAAGTTAAGCTCCGGCTCGTCAAGCATTAACATGTCACCCTTCTTGGCAAAATATTTAAGCCAATACCAAACGATTAGCAATGAGCGCACCGAACTAGAAACCTCACCTAAGCCTAGTTTTAATGTCGATCCCTTTGGTTGGAAATAAGTCACGCCTTCCTTATTTGTGACATAAGTTCCCCCAACGATAGCTTCAAAACGCGAAAGCAGTTCTGGCGCAAGTTTGAAAATTTCGCCCTCTTCAGTGGTAGCGTTGGGAAGTTGATTGATAAAATCTACATTATGCTTGACAGGCAGTGCATAATCTCGACGACCGTAGACACTTTCAAACAATTGTCTGGGTGTGATACTTTCCGCACCTTCTTTGTGTACTTGACTTAGTAAATCAACAAGATTGCTGGTGGCTAAATTCAATTGTTTTCTAAAAATCGTTGCGCCAGTTCTTTCTGTGCTGGCGATGAAAACGTTTGGGATCACATTCTCTAGCATCAAGTCGAGTAACCGCTCTTTAATGAAATCTCCTATTGCAAGATGTGGGCTTAAATCTACCGATTGCGGTGCAGCTAATTCTAATTCTCTGGAATTGGCAGTTTTTGTCATCGTAACCAGTAAGTTACCTGTAGTGCTACGCAGCTCATTTTTATACTCCCTTAAATACCACAAATCTCCAAGAGGAGCATCTAGGCCAAGCTTTAATTTTGAGAATAATGCAGCTTTTGAGGCAAGCATTTCAGGAAACTGATCAGAAAACTTATTAAGTGCTTTAGAGCATATATCAGTCCAAGGATCGGCAATTACTTTTTGCAAGTCAACCTTAGTAACACCATTTTGACGTAATTCAGAAAAAACACCTTTTAGATCAATCTCTATTAGATATTTCCATGTTGTCATAAAACAATATACAAGGTAAGTAATATACGTTTTACCGGTATTGTTTTCTCCACAAATTATTGTCAATTGTGCGAGTTCGATTTCACCAAAATCCAATGCTCCTATATTTTCAAAAGTAATTTTTATCATCTTGTCACACTTTAGTTAGCGGAAAGGAAAATTCTGAGTCGTTGTTTAGCATGAGAATTACCACTTTTTAAATTTTAGTGAAGGCAAGTAAGCAGAATGTAGTAATTTCAAAAACATCTCGAATTCGATAGGTTTGCCCCTAATAAGGCAAATATCAAACCAACTCCCATTCGATGGTAAACAGTGTCTTCTCCTGCACCTGTTGCCGCAACTGGACTTCAAGCTCTTCAATCAGTTGGTTGCGCTGGGCTTCAATTTCATCCTGACGATTGAACAGTTCCCTGCGCAATTTGCCGCGCTTAGTTTCCAGTTCGCGCTGGTGCTTCTGTTGTGTGAGTTTTTCTTCAAGTGTTGGCGAAATGGCAGCCGTGCGCCGGGTTTCCTTGATCTCGCGGTCGATTTCCTTGATCTCTTGTTCCAACCCTAGTTTTAAGTCATCAGCCCAAGCATCGAGCTTTTCAACTTCTTGCTGAAAATAGCTGAGATTGCGTTGATTGATCTCGCGCAGGCATTGCTGTTTTCGGGTTTCCATATCAATCGCTAGGTTTGGCGGTGCTTGCCCCACACTATGATTATTGGTTGAAGGGGAAAAGACTGCCGGGAAGCGCAGCAGTTTTTCAGGATCGTCTTCTTCCAGACTGTCGCCAGCCGCTGTGCAAGCCGCCGTAATAAGATGTTGTTCCTGGCTACCCAAGGCTTCAACACTGAGCAACATGAGCATGAGCCAGCCGGTCTGTCCGCGATAGGCTTTGAGTGTGCTGACTTGTGTGCCGTAGCCTTCATAATCAAAAACGAGACGGGTGGGGGGCAGTCGCCGGGTTTTGGCTTGCCCTGTGACCCATTCGGCCAGCGGATGGCCAATCCGGTACAGATGGGCATCGCCGCTGCGTCGGGGAAGTTCGTAGCGACCTAGGGCAATGCCTTCAAGGTCTGGGCTAGGCGGATTCCGTAGTACAAAACCGCATTCGTCAAACTCTGCGCAGTCACCTAGCTCCACTTGCGTGAGTTCCATCAACATGCACTCAAAGCGGCTACGCGCTGCGCGGCTGTCTTCGGCGCGGGTACGCAATTTCTCTTGCACCGCTTCATCAAAATGATCCAGCAGCAATTGGCGAGTCTTCACCATTGCTTCGCTGATTTCGCCGGACAGATCAAGTTGCAATTGCTCAAAGCTGGCTTTGATGGCTTCCGAGTCGCGGCAATTCTGATAAATCTCGGCAATGCGTCGCTCGAAGTCAACACCTGAGCCTATGGCCCCCAGCACTTCGTCGCTGACTCCGAATACGCCGTCGAAGAGTTGAAATTTCTGGGCCAGAAGCTCGTAGACGCGGGCATCGGCCTCGTTAGTGCGGTCAACGAAATTGACGACGACGACATCGAATTTCTGCCCGTAGCGATGGCAGCGCCCGATGCGCTGTTCGATGCGTTGCGGATTCCATGGCAAATCATAGTTGATGACCAGGGAGCAAAATTGAAGGTTGATGCCTTCAGCCCCAGCCTCGGTCGCGATCATCACAGTGCCAGGTTCTTGGAAATGCTCGACTAGGGCGGCGCGGGTGTCGGCGGACTTGGAGCCGCTGATATGGTCGGTGCCTGCGTGGCGTTTTAGCCAGTCTTTGTAAACCGCTTGGGCGCGGGCATCGCTATTGGTGCCGTTGAACAAGACGATGCCTTCGCCATAGTGAGTGTTGACAAGCAAGGAAAGCAGATAATCCTGTGTTCGCCTGGATTCGGTAAAAATGATGGCCTTCTTCGCCGCCCCTAGCCGTTCCAATTCGGCAAATGCTCGATCCAGTGCGGTGAGCAGTGCTTTGCCCTTGGCATCCTCGCGGATGTTGGTGGCGAGCGTCTTGAAGTGTCGGAGTTCTTTTATTTCTTTCCCGATGGCATCGCGTTCATTCAGATCCAAGGATGCTTCGCCGATCTCCTGCCCAGTCCACTCGTCGGCGGTTTCTTCGAGAGATTCGTAGTCCTCGTCTAGCTCCTTGGCGAGATCAGTCAACTCGGAAGCTTCGTCAAGCAAACGCTGCAAGCGATTGGCCATCGTTTCCAAAGCACCGGCAATCGCATGTGAGGAAGATGCCAGCAGTTTCCATAGTACCAAAGAAATCAGTTGGCGCTGCCCTTCAGGCAATGCCTTAAGATTTGGGCGACGCAGATAATCAGCCACTAGGGCGGACAGTTCCTTTTCTGCATCAGACGGCGTGAATTCCTGGACAATTGCGCGGCGGACAGTGAAGGATACATATTGTTGGACGTTTTTGCGTAACGTCCGCATACACAGCGGTGCAAGGCGGTTGCGCAGATTGGCGAAGCCTTGGCCTTTGCTTGGGGCTGCAAACTGGGCGCGAAAGCTGTCCAGATCACCAAACACACGGTCGTCAATCATGCTCACCAGCCCATAAAGCTCCAACAAGGAGTTCTGCAACGGCGTCGCGGTGAGCAGCACCTTGGAATGGACGTGTGTCAGCGCCTCTTTGAGCGCTCTGGCGATGACGTTGCCCGGCTTGTAGACATTACGCAGACGGTGCGCCTCGTCGAGTACGACCAGATCCCAGGCTATTGCCTTGATGTCATCGGCTTTGGCCTTTGCAAATTGGTATGAACAAATGACGGGGCCAGTAGTTATGAGGAATGGTTTTTTACGTTCCTGTTTGGCGATGGCGTTGTAGTTCTTGGTCTCCAAAATCAGACCTTGCAGACCGAATTTGTCTTGCAACTCCTGATACCACTGCTTGCGCAAGTTGGCCGGGACGATAATTAAGATTCTGCGGCGGCGTTCCGCCCAGCGCTGAGAGATGACGAGGCCGGCCTCAATGGTTTTCCCCAAGCCCACTTCGTCGGCTAGGATCACACCTCGGGAAAGGGGGTTCTTACAGGCAAACAGGGCAGCTTCGACTTGGTGTGGATTGAGGTCAACCTGCGAATCGACCAAGGTGGATGCCAGCGACTCCACGGTATCACCCCCTGTGCGACGGGTCAGCAACCATGCATAGTACTGGCTTTGGTACGGTGTTAGTCGCTGTGGTGTTATCACTTGCGATCCTTCGGCTGGTCGATCAGCTTGGCGTGTGGTTTCATGGGAAAGCGTAGACCGGGCGCGTACCCACTCTATTTCTTATTTCTTTGGTTAAGATGGCGCAATTAGCCAATATCGATCATGCCAAGCTGTTAGCCCTGTCCACTACGACGCGCAATTTCTTCCAGTAATTTCAAGCCACGCTTAGGATTGCCCCGCGTTGCGCGTTCGTGAAAGTGTTGCTCTGCTTGTATTTCCCTGATGCTATGTTGGGCCATTTCGACCAATAGCGATTCGGTCGAAACATGGCGCAAACCGGCGACTTGTTGTAGTTCGGAAAAGAGAGAATCAGGGAAATCAATGGTTAATGTGGTCATTGTGAAGCTCCTCTAGCCAGTCTTTAGGCTGTAAAATTCGCGGGTACGGAAAGCGTAATTCCCCGCGCTGAAAATCACGAATATTCAGAGTGACGATAGCATTGGCCCCGCCTGCCAGAGCCAGTTCCAACACATGATTGTCGGCTTCATCGGGCAAGTTTGGACGCCAAGTGAAATAAACCCGCTGCCAACGACAAACTGCCAGAAAGTCATCCAGCAACGCCTCGCGTTCTTCTGGGGATAGCAAGTAACGCCGTTCCAGTTCCGGGCGGTGCAGCAAGGATTCGTATTCGGCCAGCAAAGCAGAACCGACCAAGGGCGTAGCCTTTTGGTTAAGGCAAGCCGCCAACACACTATGGGAGGGTCCGGTTCCCATCATTGCGGAAACGAGAATATTAGTGTCTAAAACGACCAAAGTGGACATTGCAAACTACGCATGTTTTCTCGCCGCAACTGCTCGATTTCCGTCATTTGTCCTTTCGCCGCCATAGCTGTACTGACTTGCAGATTTACAAAGAGTACGGCATGTCCGCACCGAGGTTGGCAATGCCGGAATGTAACGTTGACCTCAACATCCTCATCAAGCTTGCTGTCGAAAGCGAAAATGGCCCCTTCATGCTGCGATGCGGATATCTTTACTGAGTGCGAAATAGAAGAAGTTTAACCGAAACCCCTGCTAATTGTTTGATATTGGGCTTATCCACACAATCTGTGGATAACTTGGTGTCTATGCTGTCAAACCTAGCTGACTCTGCGACTTACATCCACTGTACAAAAAATGACCAATCCGTGACAACGCGCCAAAAATGTAACAGCTTTGGCTTTCCGCTATAGCCACGATTTTCGCTTAAGCGAAAAAAAAAGGTTACTACTCAGGTATCCAAAAGCCGCGCCCACCGATCATGGCGAATGCGGCTTTTTATTGAGGGGCGCAGGACGGGATGAAGGGTTTGCCGCAGAACGCGTCCCGGATGGCATCGAACACATTCAC
>Ga0194049_1000633_pt1 | contig 11883 bp, 8 predicted proteins | sample JunL2225m_MetaG_FD_148665 | JGI IMG/M metagenome (GOLD analysis project Ga0194049, IMG submission 148665) | Anoxic zone freshwater microbial communities from boreal shield lake in IISD Experimental Lakes Area, Ontario, Canada - Jun2016-L224-25m | ecosystem: Environmental > Aquatic > Freshwater >... | reverse complement strand
ATAAGCCCCGGAAGCAGAAACTCCTCCAGCAGAATCTCGCCAGGATGGAATGGGTTGGTAGGCTGCCCTTTCATTGATGTCGCCATGGCTTGCTCCTAGTGAGAGTCGATTACGGCAACTTCAAATGCTGTGCCGCGCTCGAATTTAAAAACGACTCGCCACTGGTCGTTGATACGAATCGAGTAAAACCCTTTCCAGCGTCCTTTCAACAGCTCCAGACTATTGCCCGGAGGCACCCGAAGGTCGGCAAGTTCCGACGCATCGTGAAGGTAAAGAACCTTTCGGCGCGCCGTCCGCAACAAATCAGGCGGGAATGATCGAGTCGCGCGTGTATGACGGTCGAAAAACAGATCTTCCGTCAATGCGTTACCAAACGATTCGATCATATTACGATGTTATCGAAACTCGATAACATTACTCAATCGCAGACTACGACACCCCGGAGGAATCGCCCAAAAACTGTGCAAAAGGTGTGCTACGGCATACCGCCACACATCTGAATTAATAACGTGTTGCATTAATTAGAATAAATGGTGGCCAGGGAGGGAATTGAACCCCCGACACGCGGATTTTCAGTCCGTGGGCTTGGCGCCGCCCGCGAGGTAGTCATCCAGAACCTTGTGAAAGTGCCGGATCCTCAGTTCCTGCTGGCCGAGCCACAGCCCATCAAACCCGGCCGAATGCATACCCGCCTGCACGCCCGGCAGATTGTGGGCATCCTGATCGAGCACCAAACCGATCGATTTGTCCCCGTGCTGTACACGCTGATGCCGCGGCCGCTCCGGCCACGGCGCGCCATCAGCGATCAGTTCGAAGGTCCAGATGTCGTAATACATCCGGCTCGGATCGGATTCATGCGGTCGCTGACGGAACAACATCAGATCGTCTGCATGGGTGTTCAGCGTGACGTTCGGGAAAATCAAGTAATGATAGTCATCCGTCAGCTGATCATCGTTCAGGCCCGAGTAATCCTTGCCCTGCGCCGCGCCGTGCTTGCGTTTCCACTTCTGTACATCGCGACGGATGTTCTCGATCGGCTCATCGTAATCGGCCGGATCCATACCCGCCGCTTTCATGATCACCTTGATCGGATCGGGAATCGTGTTGGGCTTGCGCACGCGCGGCGACAGCATCCCGAACGGAATCAGATACCGATTGTGGCGCTCATAGGTATCGATCTGCAGGTCCAGATCATGCAAATACCACATCAATTGCGGGTGTATGCCCTGTACGTGGTAGCTCTCATTAAACGCATCGACGGACGCCTTCCAGTTGCAATGCCACTCCACCGTGACGTCGCGCGTCAGCGCCATCTTGGAAAAATTATACGGCGCCAAGTGTTTATCAACCGGGTCGAGGTAATCGGTGAGCGGGCCGGCATCGGGGTTCAGGCTAAACCAGACCAACCCACCCCATGCCTCGCACGGCAAGGCACGGATGCCTTTGCACGGCGGTGGGCCTTGCACAAAGGTATCCAAATCCGGGATGCGCAAGAACGAGCCATCCAGATCGTATTCCCAATGGTGGTACTGACACCGGAAGGAATCGCCACTGCCGGTGCCTTCGGGCCGCAGCCGATTGCCGCGGTGCAAACAGACGTTGTAAAAGGCTTTCAACGAGCCATCGCGCTGGCGCACGATCAGTACCGACTCTTTGCCGATGTGCGTGGCGACGTAATCACCCGGCTCCGCCAAATCACGTTCCCAGGCACCGAGCAGCCACACCTTGCTCCACATGCGCTCCCATTCGAGCTGCATGAAGTCCGGCGAGGTATACCGTTCTTTGGCGATCGGGCCATACCCCAGTTCCGGATCCGGGGTCTTGTCGACCGGCGTCACCGGACTCTCCGCGGGTGTCACCCGCCGCACCTTTTTATACTGGGGCGTCAGGGACGCCGCGTACAGAGCGTCCTTCGAAGGATCGGTCGACATCGCTCGTCTCCCACGCCGGTCAGGCGCGCTCTGCCATCCAAGCAAGGCCCCGACGCAACAGCGTCTGGAAGGCCGGTGTCTGCCAACTGCCACGCTCTTCGTGCGGATACTCTGCCATCAGCGGTTGCATGTCATAGCGACTGCGGGCGTGACCGAGCGTGCAGTACAGCACACTGCCCGCCTCGATCGGCTTCAGATACAGCACCGGACGTATCTCATCGCCCGACCAGTCTGCTGCAACGAAACCCGGCGCCGTCCCTGCAAACCGCGTATGCAGTAGCACTTCGATCGGTGGGTGCAACTCGGACAGATACAACTCATCGTCCGCACTGAACGGCGCGATACCCGCCACCAGCGGATGATCCGGTGCCGTCACCTCGACGGTATACGGCGCAATGGGTGGATGCGCGAGGAACTGACTACCCAGCGTCTGCATGTACAGCGGCGCCGCGCGCGGCGCATCCCAGCCCTTGCCCTTCACATACTGGAGCACCGAGTTGGTCCCGTGCAAGGCGAACCAGCGCCGCCCACTCGCCACAAAATCGCGCAAGCGCGCCGCGCCGGCGTCATCCGGCACCAGGTCCACCGTGTAAGTCAGCACACAGTCCGCCGCCGTGATCTCGTCAATCGCCGTGTAGTCCGCATACACCTTGGTGCGCAGGTGCGGCGTCTCGAGCAAGGCCTGCAAAATCTGCGCCCGTGCATAGTCTATGTCGTGGTACTTGCCACCACAGACGAAGGCGACATTGACGCGCCCGGTGGCCATACCTTTAGTACCGCACACCCTTGGTAAAGCCATTATCGGCCACAATATTCGCACCCGTGATCAGGCTCGAAGCGGGGCTGGCGAGGAATGCAACCACGCGCGCCACTTCGTCCGGCACGCCAAAGCGTCCCGAAGGAATCGCGCGCAGCGTGCTGTCGTAGAACTTCTGATTGGTGCCTTTGATCATTTCCCAGGCGCCGCCCTCGAAGTAGATCGGACCCGGCGAGACGGCGTTGACCCGCACGTTTTGCTTGCCGACGAACTGCGATAATTGCTTGGCGTAGGTGATCAGCGAGGCTTTCATGGCGTTGTAGGCCATCGGGGCCGCAAAGGTCTCGATCGCATTGGTCGAACTGATGATCACCACCGAGCCCTGACCGGACGCCTTGAGCGCATCCATCAGCGTCTCGCAACCGCGCACCGTGTGCAGCACGTCAATCTCAAAGTTCTTCCACCAGTTCTTCTCAGAATCCATGCCGCCGCCGGCACTGACGTTGGGGACGAACACATCGCAACCGCCGAGGGTCGCTGCAGTCTCGCTCAGCCAAGCCTTGTAGGCATCGCCGTCGCGGACATTGACGGCACCGCCCACTACATGGACGCCCTTCGCTTGCAGGGCACGGGTCGTTTCTTCGACCTCGTCCTCGCTACGGGCACAAAATCCGATGTCTGCGCCTTCCGACGCGAGCAACTCCACGATCGCCCGACCGATGCCTTTGGTGGCTCCCGTCACAATCGCCTTCTTGCCTCTGAGCTGCAAATCCATATCGAACTCCCGTACTGACCGCAGACGCCGCGGGCGCTACGCACGCCCAGATGGGGCCCAGTATAGGCGTCCCCCGGACTGCATATAAACAGTCAGTACTGATTTTTTTCTAAATTGAATGCCCCCGCATCGCCCCGGCCCGCGCGGCCGGGGCGCGCGTCCTCACTGAATCGTCAGCGCATTGTCGATCAGCAACTCGGTGCCGTTGATAAAGCGCGACTCTTCCGAGGCCAGGAACAACACCAGGTTGGCGATGTCCTCGGGCTTACCCAGACCCTGCGGGCTCTGGTGATACATGTCCATCGTCATACCCAGTTCTTGGGTGGCATTGACCACCATCGCCGTTTCCATGGCGCCGGCATGGATCGAGTTGCAGCGGATATTGTACTTTTGCATCTGACACCACACCGCCACCGACTTGGTCATCGATCGGACCGCGCCCTTGGCCGCGCCATAGGCGTGGAATACCGGGTAGCCCAAGTGCGAGGCGGTCGACGACATATTAATGATCGAGCCGCCGCCGCTGTCCTTCATCAGGCCCAGCGCATGCTTGCAGGCGAGGAACACACTCTCGGACAATACCGCTTGATGGCGCCTAAAGTCCTCGAGCGAAGCGGATTCCGGGGTGCCAATCTTCACCATGCCGGCGTTATTGACCAGGATGTGGAGTCCGCCGAAGTGCGCTTTGACCGCTGCGAGCGTGTCGATCCAGCCCTGCTCCTCGCAGACGTCCTGACGCAGAAACAGCACGGCCCCCGGCGTCGTCGCATTGAGTTCTGCCGCGAGCGCTTCGCCCGCCGCCACATTGATATCGGTGATGCACACCTTTGCGCCCTCGCCCACCAGCGCGATCGCATCGGCCCGACCCAGTCCCGTCGCTCCGCCCGTGATGAGCGCTACTTTGCCGCTAACCCGACCCATATTTATTCCCCTCGAAGCTGTGTGCCGCCTTGGTAAACCGACCGACGGCCATCGCCGCGGTCCAGACGGACGCTAACAGTCACTTCGGACGGTTTCAATCACCTTTGACTTTTTCCGACAGGCCTTACATTCTTGACCGACGCGCCGCGCCGCACCCAGCGGCCCCGCGCCCGAGGCAGCCCATGGATGATGCAGTGGAATTGGTAGTGGATCCGTCGGGGTGGCAAGCGCAAAAAAGCGCCGCCACCCGCCGCCTGATCCTCGACAGCGCGATCCGCTGTTTCGTCGAACTCGGCTATGCCGGCACGACCACGACCGCGATCGCCCAAAAAGCCGGCTTGTCCCGTGGCGCGATGCTGCACCACTTCCCCTCGAAGATCGCCGTGGTCAAAGGGGCCATCGAATATCTGCACGGCAAGCGCCTCAAAGCGTTCCGCCGCGCGATGGGCCGCCCCATCGATGCGTCCGCAGATCGCGTCATGATCGCCGTGCGCGCGTTCTGGGACCACGTTCGTCATCCGATGTTTGTGGCTTTTTTTGAGTTATCCGTCGCCGCGCGCACCGACCCGGAATTGGCGGCGATCCTGCGCCCCTCGCAGGAGTCATTTGAGCGCGAGTGGTACGCGACCGCCCGCGACGTGTTTCCGGAGTGGCAAGGCGCCGGCCGCCAGTTCGACCTCGCACTGGACCTGTCGCGCTTCGTCCTCGAGGGCATGGCGGTTAGTTTTATGACGCAAGCCAATGCGGCCCGTGGGGAGCGCTTGCTCGAGTACCTGGCGGACAAGTTGCGCGAACTGCGCAGCAGCAGCCCCTGAGGGGCGCAAAAGCTGAGGTTGCGAATAGAAACAAGACCTTAAACCGGGCCCAGATCGCTTTTGTTGCAAATTAGCAACGCCTGCGGCGCCCCCGCAGTACGTCCTGCGGTCCGGCCGAACGCCGCCCGCGGACTGCCAAGAACGAACACCACGTCAGGCAGTTAGCGACAGAAACGAAACAGTCATGCTTGTTTTTTTTCTGAGACTGCCTAAACTTGGCGTGCGTATAACAACACGGGCTCGCTCGTGCGCGCGGCTTCAGTATTTACTTTCTTGGGGGTACGGATGGACATTCTTCGCTTCACCTCGGTCTCATTGCGTGGCGCGATCGCGCTCGCACTTGCGGCCGCTTCGGCCACAGCCGGCGCGCAGAGCGCGCCTTCGGCGCCTGCCACGGGCGCACTCGAAGAGGTCATGGTGACCGCCACCCGGCGCGAATCCAACCTCCAGTCGACGCCAATCGCGGTTAGCGCGATCGATCAGCACCTGATCCAGCAGATCTCACCGGAGACGATCAGCGACCTGGCCGCCTATGTGCCGAACTTCTCGGCCACCAAGGTCAACGGCTTTAATGCCGCCTCCTTCGCCATGCGCGGCGTCGGCCAGACCGACATCATCGTGTACAACGAAGCCCCCGTAGGCGTCATCGTCGATGACTTCGTCATGCCCAACGTGCAGACGCAGATCCTCGACGCCTTCGACGTGGACACCATCGAAGTGCTGCGCGGCCCACAGGGCACGCTGTTTGGTAAGAACACCACCGGCGGCGCCGTCGTCGTGCATACCAAGCAAGCCGTACTGAACGAGTGGAGCGCAGAAGGCCGCATTGAAGCCGGCACACCGGGCTTCCAGATGCGCAACTTGCAAGGCTCGATCAACATCCCGTTGATCACCGACAAACTGGCGTTGCGCGTCGTCGCCTCCCAGGAAACGGTTGAAGGCTGGATGCGCAATGGCGCCTCCTCCACCTTCGCCACCGGCTATGCGGCGAACGGCGGCACGGAAGTCGCGCCGGGCGTCTACGTCGGCAGTTACAAGGGTGACGGTCGCCCGGTGGGCGGTACCGATGGCTTCTCCGGTCGCGCCAAGCTGACCTGGCAGGTCGCCGACAACCTCGTGGCGCACCTGCAATACGAGCGCGTCAACGACCGTTCGCAGACACCGGCTGCGGTGAACACCTCGCCCAATGGCAGCGTGTTTTCGCTACTGGGTCTGACCGCCAACTGCACCGGCGACGTCTACAACTGCGCCGGTATCGATCACCGTAACGGTTACCTGATCGATATGGACAAGGGCCACCACGTCGACACCGAGGGCACGTTCCTCAATGTCGACTGGAAGCTCGCGCCGGGCACCGTGACCTTGGTCTCGGGCTACCGTTCGCAGATCTCCAGCTTGCCGTCGGACTACACCGGCGTCGTCGGTCCGGTCTCGGTGTTCGATGCCAATCGCTCCGACAACCGCAAGACGAGCCAGACCGAATTGCGTTTTGCCAGCAAGGACATCGGCCCGGTCAACTACGTGGTCGGTGCGTTCTACCAGCATGACGACACGAAGTTCTGTGTCTCGCAGGTACTGGGTCTGTACGACCTGTTCTTCAACAAGTACACCAACATCCTGGGCCTGACGCCGGGCGGTTGGAACAACAACCCGCAGGTCATGTGCAATGCACAGAAGTCGACCTCGCAGGCCGCCTACGGCGAGTTGAACTGGAAGGCCACCGACAAGTGGACCGTCACCCTCGGCGCCCGCTACACGCAAGACAAGAAAGACTTCATTGCGCGTCGCCAGGTGTTCGTGCAGCAACTGAGCGCCGATGGCTCGATCGATCCGTCGTTCACTTGGGACAAGTTGCCGGGCGGCCTGATGGGCGCTGCGGACTTCAACAAGTACTCGTACGGCGTCGTACGCGATTCGCGCAACTGGTCCTCACCGACCTACCGCGCGATGGCCTCCTACCAGATCAATCCGGAGACCTTCGCGTACGCCAGCTTCAGCCATGGCTACAAGGCCGGCGGTTATAACGACCAGATCGGCACCAGCGGCAACGCGATCACGCCAGACGAACTGCGCCCGACCAATCCGGAGAAGGCGGACTCCTTTGAAGTCGGCATCAAGGCCGAGTTGATGGACCGTCGCATCCGCGTCAACGAAGCGCTCTTCAGCGTCAAGTACAAGGACGCAATCCGTCAGGTCGTCGTACCGGTCACGAATCTGGCCGGCGACCCGGGCGAAGAAACCTTGTTCCGTAACGCAGCGAGCATGAGCGTGTACGGCATCGAGAGTGAAGTCACCGCCAGGATCAGCGACCACCTCACGCTGCGCTTGCCGGCGAGCTACCAGCACTGCAAGTACGATGAGTTCAAGAGCGACATCGCTGCCTTTGATCTGACCACGATCCCGGTCTCGCGTTGCCCTGAGTACACGGCCACTGTGGCCTTGGCTTGGAGCCACTCGGCGGGTGACGGCAGCATCACGATCGAGGGCTCGTCGAACTACCAGAGCCGCAACCTCGACACCTTCTCAATCGCCAACACGGCGCCTTGGGCACAGACCTACATCGACTCGCGTACGCTGACCGATGCGTCAGTGACGTATCACAGCGAGGGTGATCGTTGGTTCGTGAAGCTGGTCGGCCGCAACCTGGCAGACAAGCGTTACGTGGCCTCGTCGCAGAACGTCGATCCGCTGTGGATCTGGACGCTCTACGGCGAACCGCGCTACGTTGGTGTGCAACTCGGCCTGAAGCTCGGCGGCAAATAAGTCGTCGCGTCCTTAGGACGAGAAAAGGGCCGGCTTTGCCGGCCCTTTTTTTTGGTGTCTGCCCCCGTTGGGGCGGGAGTGTCCGGACACTCGGCTGGCGGCGCGCGGCGGCTAGGACCGCACGGCCGAGAAAGAGCAAGACAAACGCAGCGTAGGCACTGGGTAGTGCAGGCAGGCGGCTAGACTGCGGTGCTATTGCAGCGGACGCGGCGCCTACTGCGCCTCGACGAACGCACCGCGCCCATCGAGACGTTTAGCCTTCGGGCGTTCACGACAGGCCCACTGCTGCACCAATGGAGGCGGCTCAGGTCGCAAAAAGCCGCCCTCAGGGCGCAACGCAGGGCCCGTGCAAGCCGATCTCGGGGGGCAAGCAAGACCGGCACCTCTACCGCCTGCTGCAAGCGCCTCAGCGCCTCGGGTTCGCACGGACCGCGTGGCCCGCGTACCGTTCTGCAAGGCCCCGTTAATCCCGCGCTCGCGCAGGTACGCCGGGCGCGGCGACGGGACTGCATTGCATACCGGCGCATGTCTTCGTCTTGTTGTAACGGCTGCACCGACGGTGCTCGCTATGGGCGGCCTGAGCGCCGCGCCTGCCAGTGGGGTACACGTGCCACAGACCGTCCGTACCGCCGAGAACCGCCGCCTTGTGCGCACGCGGGCGCCGGTCGGCGTAACCGGCTGTCACCCCCCCATTGCGGGCGCCCGGCCCGCATAAAAAAAGGCACGGGCCACCCGCAGACGCCCCGTGCCTTTCATCCGCAGTGTGCTCAGAGCCCGCCGAGATACCGCTCAAACCACGCGATCGTGCGCTGCATGGCATCAATCTGGTTTTCACGCTTCATAAAGCCGTGGCCCTCTTCCGCATAGTAGTGGCCTTCGACCGTGCGACCATGCGCCTTGAGAAAGGCGACAATCTGTTCGCTTTCCTCGCGCGGCACGCGAATGTCGGTATCCCCCTGCAGAACGAGTAGTGGCGCCTTGGCGTTACCGAGATACGTGAGCGGACTGGTCTTCGTGTACACGTCCTTATCACGCTCGGGAGTACCGATAAGGGCTGCCTGATAGAGCCGCAACTGGGGCGAACCATGCGCATACATGGAGACCCAATTGACGATGCCATACTCATCCACAGCGGCCGACCACACCTCTGGGGTCTTACCGATGGCCATGAGCGTCATATAACCGCCGTACGAGCCGCCCGTGATGCCAATACGGTGGGCGTCCACATAACCGGTGTCGGTCAGAAACTTGGCTGCTGCCACCTCGTCTTCCAGGTCACCGCCGCCCAGATCCCGTTTATTGGCCTCCATGAACGCCCGACCGTACCCGGTCGAACCACGCGGATTAGGCGCAATCACAAAAAATCCACGGTCCGCCAGCGCCAGCGGCGTGCGATCAAAACCATCGCGCGTCTGCCCGGTCGGACCACCATGCGGGTAGACCACGCCCCGTGCATGGCCGTTACGCGCGACGCCGTTCGGAATCCACAGCACGGCGCTGATGATCGTGCCATCCGCGCTCGGGTAATGGACGATCCGGGTACGGGGCAAGGTCTTCGTCTCCAGACTCGACAGACGCGTGATGGGGCGCCCCGGACCACTTTTCAGATCCTGCACCCAGTATTCGAGCGGTTCGCTACCCGATTCATGCGGGAACACGAGGCGCGCGCCATCCGGCGTGAACGCAGGCAGCAGGCCAAACCAGTCGGAACTCAGTCCCGGCGGCAGCGGCACTTCCCGCGCCTCGCCACCGGCGATGGCCGCCAGATACACCACATCCCGCCCGTCCACGTTGCTGCGCACCAGCACGTCCTGACCATCCGGCGAGAACCGTACAGCCGCCTGCTCCCACGGATCGGGCTTCAGCCAGCGCATCTTGCCGGACGCCAGTTCCACCAGTGCCGCGTTGGATTCGCCGGCTGCCGTTTCCACGTTTGCCGCCAGCCATTTGCCATCCGGCGAAAGATCCGCCGCCGATACCTTACCCTTCGCGCCTTGCACCAAGACCTTGCTGGTCTTGCCCGTGGCCAGATCGACGCGATAAATCTCGCCTTGGCTTCGGGTCACATCCTGATTGTTGGCAATCAGCGTCTTGCTATCAGAGGAAAAAGCGACCGCCGACCACATGCGCGTCGGATCTTTCTCCTGTGTCAGGACACGCGCTTTGTGCGTCACCAGATCAAGCACCGCCAGATTGGTGGCAGGCGCCTTCTCGAGACGGCTGGAGAACGCCACAGTACGGTTGTCGGCGGCCACGACGGCCGCCGTGTCGGATGCGCCCGGTGTCTGCGTGAGGTTGACCGGTTTCCCACCCGCAGGGGACACCGCGTACAGGTCATACATCTCCCGTCCGCCGACATCGGACTGGAACAGCACCCAGCGGCCGTCCCGCGTCGCCGCTGTGACGAACTGCCGATCCTCCGCATGGGTGATCTGCACCGCAGCGCCCGCGCCCTCCAGCGGCGCACGCCATAAATTCAAGCGCCCGCTTTCGTCACTGGAGTAGATCAAGGAGCGGCCATCGCCGCTCAACACCGCGGTCCAGCTCGCCGCACTCTTGAAAAAATCCGCTAGCGGCCGTGCCGCCGGCCCACTGCCGGCCGGCGACACGATGCTCTTTGGATCCGTGAGCGCCCGCGCCGGCGGCCCGTGGAGGACGGCCGTCGCCGCTAGCACTCCCGCCGGCAGTGCGAACAGCAGCGGCGCCACCACCCTAGCTACACAGAATAAACGTACGCGGCGCACGCTCAGAACTCCGTCCGCAGGGTCAGACCCACCGTCCGCGGCCGCACATAGTACGCGTACTGCCCATTGAACGTGATCGGCCCGAGCGACTGGGCATCCAGCGCGCTCTGCTTGCCCTTCACATCCGTGAGGTTACTCACGAAGGCGATGAACTCCGTCGTGCCGACATGCACACCGAGACGCAAATCGGCCTCGGTGTAATCGCCAAATCGACTGCCAGCACCGGCAAAGCCGGTAAACGCTTCCCCAACGTAGTGCGCGCCTAGGCGTGCGTACGCATCATGCCCACCGAAGGCTTGGAAATTGCCCTGCAGGAAAGCGCTTAGCTGACGCTGCGGTGCGGCCGGCAGACGGTCACCGGCCTTGACGTCGATGACACCGATCGCGGTAATCAACCCGTCGACACCTTCCTTGATCTTATTGCGGGCCCAGGACCCGGATACACCGACATCAAGCCAACGGGTAGCGTGCGCATCCAACTGACCTTCCACACCGGTCAAGTGTGCGCGCCCGGCATTACCGGTGTAGTTGCCGAAATTATTGGAGAGGGAAACCTGGATCGACTTCCAGTCGATATCGTAGACACTCAAAGCATAAGCCATGCGCCCACCGAGGCCGTGGCCCTTCACGCCGACTTCATAATTCCAGAGGTTATCCGGACCGTAGGTCTTGGGGCTTTCCCGACCACCGACACCCGAGGTGATGTTGACGCCACCGATACGAAAACCCCGCGAGGCTGACGCGTACATCGTCGTATCCGGATTCATGTGGTAACTGATCGAATAATGCGGGGTCAGCGGCTTGTCGTTCTCGTGGAAGTCCTCCAAGTGATACGGCCCGCCAAACACCGCAAGGAATCCGCCGGTGACCGCGTGATAATCCAGCGTCGTGTGCGAGGCACGCAGACCCGCCGTGAGTTCAAGCTTGCCTAAGGTATAGCTCGCCTCACCGAAGGCTGCCAATTCCTTCTGTTTGGTAGACGAGACGAGATCGACCATAGTGCCAGTGCCGATATACGGGATGACTAGATCTGAGGAATTCTCCTGCGACAGATCTCCCGTGGCGTTTAGGTAGAATCCTCCCACCGTCCAGCGCAGCGGGCCGGTGCCTTTCGACGCCAAACGCAGTTCTTCCGTGACGTAATCACCGTTGACAAAAAACGTAGCCTGCCCTGGGG
>Ga0194049_1000631_pt1 | contig 11891 bp, 13 predicted proteins | sample JunL2225m_MetaG_FD_148665 | JGI IMG/M metagenome (GOLD analysis project Ga0194049, IMG submission 148665) | Anoxic zone freshwater microbial communities from boreal shield lake in IISD Experimental Lakes Area, Ontario, Canada - Jun2016-L224-25m | ecosystem: Environmental > Aquatic > Freshwater >... | reverse complement strand
AAAACTACAACGCGCTTGGCAAACATCAGCGGGCGAGTGCGCCGATTTCATTGCAGCCCGGCAATCATCAGATTGGTGTTCGATTTGATCGTGAAGATTCAACTGGCACGATCACGCTGACGGTCGATGGAAAAGATGTTGGCTCTGCGCATATCCCGAAGATTGTGCGTGTACTCGGCTCAATGGGGATGGATTTGGGAAGCGATCAGTTGTCGCCTGTGGTCAGTGACTACGTTGCGCCATTTGCATTTAACTCAACTCTCTCAAAAGTGCATTTCGAAATTCGAAGTCGAGCAACTAAAGCAGACATTGATGCGTTCTTGATCACTGAAGCAGCGAAGGAATAACACCTGTATGTCAAACGATTTGATCCTTGATTCATTGCAGCGGCGCATGAAGGCCCTGCATTCGTTGTACGACCAAGCATTGAGCACCATGACGATTGATCATGTCAATCACTTTGAGCGCGAGGGCGTGATGCCAATCGCTTTCAGTCTGTTTCACATTGTGAACATGATCGACGCATCGTTCATGATGATCACCGGCGTAGCCCCGATCTGGAACGATGAGTGGAAGGCGCGTGTCAACCCATCTATCGCAGATCATGGCAAACACAAAACAGTGGATGAAATGGTTGGCCAACGCATTGGTAACTACGAAGCATTTCAGGAGTACCTGCAATCGGTGTTTGGTCGCGTGCACTCGTGGCTCGAGACCTTGGATCCAAACGACCTCACCCGAGTTGTGATTGCCCGTCCGTTTCCAGCGCAGATTGAGTCGACGTACTCGGCTCGCGTAGCGGGCGACGTGGGTATCACCGTGTTGGATGCGGTTGAGTGCTGGATTTATCAACACGGGTTGCGTCACATGGGCGAGATTGAGCTCGCGCGCGGGCTTGTTGGTCTTGGGGGAATGACAAGTTAGAGACTTGCGCTGTGTTTAGCGCTGCGGCCCACGGATGAGTTTGCCTGGCAACTCTCCGGTGAACGCATCGTTTTCAACAGTTTGCACACCACTAACAAATGTTTTGTTGTAGCCCCGCGCAGTTTGCACGAGGCGTCGACCCTGAGCGGGTAGGTCGTAAGCCATATATGGCATATCAAAACCCAGCTCGTCAAAATTGATCACATTGAGGTCGGCTTTCATTCCTGGCGCAACAATGCCGCGGTCGAGCAAACCGTGCAGCTCGGCGGTGTGTCGCGTTTGGCGATAGACGATGTGTTCAAGAGAAAGTTTTGGGCCACGTGTGCGGTCGCGCGCCCAGTGCGTGAGCATAAATGTTGGCATGCCGCCGTCACAGATGGCGCCGCAGTGTGCTCCTGCATCGCTGAGACCATTGCGCGTTTGCGGATGTTGCATCATCTCGTACGTCATTGAAAGATCACCGTAGATGTAATTAAAAAATGGTGAATACATCATGCCCTTGCCATCGTTCGTTAGCAGATGATCAACTATCAGTTGCATTGGTGCAACACCAGTTCGCTTTGCTATTTCGCCGATCGATGTGCTGGGGTGCGGCTCGTAATCGATGTTTGCAGTAGTGACGGGATACATGCGATGCAATGATTTTGTGACGAGCCCGTTGTAAAAGCCATCGGTTGGTATCTCGCTCACAAATCGTGCACGTCGCACTGGATCTTTGAGCGCTGCAATACGTTCGGCAAATGGCAAGTGAGCAACTTCGTGATATGCGGGGTGGGCGAGCAACGGATGCACGCTGCCCTCAATGCACATCATGATGCCGATAGACCTGCCGGCGGTTTGGGCAACGATCTTTTCTCCATCGGTATGAGCCTTCGTGAGCAGCGCAAGAGTTTTACGCCATACTTCGCTGCCGTCATCTAGTTGATTGACGTTGACGCTGACAGTGGCACCAGAGCGGCGCGCGAGTTCTTGCATCCACGGCCATTCATCAACCGGCACGCGCGAATGTTCAGGAGAAAACTGGAAGATGCCATGTCCAACTCGTTTCATCGCATCGGCAATACCAAACAACTCGTCCGGCTGGGCGTTGGTGCCCGGCACGAGCTCGCCGTTCTTGCTGCGATGCAACGACGTGCGCGAAGTAGAAAAACCAAGTGCACCGGCTCGAAGTGCTTCTTCGGTAAGAGCGCTCATCTGTGCAATGTCTTCGGCAGTTGCGTCTTCATTGGCGGCGCCGCGGTCACCCATCACGAATGCTCGAAGTGCGCCGTGTGCGATCTGTGTGCCCATGTCGATTATGTGGGGAGTGCGCTCAAGAGCATCGAGATACTCAGGAAACGAAGTCCATTCCCACTTGATTCCCTCCACCATTGCGGAGCCAGGAATATCTTCGACTCCTTCCATGAGGTCGATGAGCCATTGATGGCGCTCGGGTGCTGCTGGAGCAAAACCAACTCCGCAATTACCCATCACTACAGATGTGACGCCGTGCCAACTACTTGGGGTAAGCCAGGGATCCCATGTTGCCTGAGCGTCGTAATGCGTGTGTACATCGACCCATCCTGGAGTGAGCAACAGTCCATCGGCATCTATGTGGCGATGTGCGTGGGTTGCCGATACCGAGCCTGGTGCGCCAACTTCGGTAATGATGCCGTCGACAAAAGCAACGTCGGCATGCCGTGCTGGTGAACCGGTGCCGTCAACAAGGTTGGCTCCCGTAATGACGGTTCGTTTGCCAGTGTGCATAACTGGAAAATCTAATGCGAGGCGAGCCAGTTGCGCTACTAGACGCAGCGATTGCGAATTATTCCAACGCCCTCAAGGGTTGTCTCAATAATGTCGCCGCACTGCAAGTAGATAGGCGGCTTGTGCCCGTGACCAACACCAGAAGTGGTACCAGTAAAAATTGCGTCACCAGGAAACAGTTGGCAGATGCCCGACAGATACGAAACAATTTCGGGAATATCAAAGATCATGTCGTTGGTCTTGGTGTCTTGACGCATCTGGCCGTTGATTGAACATGTGAGGCGCAGATCGTCGCGACTTGAGTTGTCGTGCATGTCGGCAACCCATGGACCCATCGGAGTAAAACCAGTGCGACTCTTGCCAAGACTGAATTGCGGTGGCACGCCGCTGTATTGCAGTGTGCGGTCAGAGATGTCTTGGCCTGCAGTGATGCCTGCGATGTGTTTCCAAGCATCTGCTTGGGCGATATTGGTGCCGCCAGCACCGATCACAATGACGAGCTCTGATTCGTAGTCGCAGGTTTCGCCTACAAGATGAACGTCGCCACTTGGGGTGTTGATTGAGCTTTGAAACTTGGCAAACATGAGTGGGGTAGTTGGTATTGGGCTACCCATTTCTTCGGCGTGTTTTTTATAGTTGAGGCCCACGGCAAATAGTTGTCGTGGCTCAGGCACGGGACAGTCAAGTTGTTCGAGTGAGCAAGCAACACCATCCGTCTTGGCAAGCGTTGCGGCATGCGCACGAAGCAGTTGCCAAACCGAATAGCACTCCATCACATCGCTTGGCAGCGCGCCATTGCTGGAGCGCTCAACGTCTACAACCCGAAAGTCGGCTGATGACCCAATAACAAACTGCGCTCGACCTTGAAGCGACGCAAGTCTGAGCGACATAATGATCTTTATGTACTGAGTTAGATGCGACCGTATGCAGCGCGTCGCTGTGCTTCGGCCTTTGCTCTGTCGAGACGATCTTTTTCTTTACGCTCTGCGCGTGCGCGACGCTTTTCGTCTTGTGCTGCTGCATCAACAGTTGAGTTTCCGGTTGCACCACGAGTGGTAGTAACTGGTGCGCTTGGAATTTTGAATCGATCATCAGTTAAAACAAGTTTGCGAAAACCGCCAAGTGAAACCGAGTACTGCACGGCCATGAGGCGCACTGCATCAAGTCCAAATGTTTCAACAAGTGCTGGGATCACAAGTTGCAGATCTTCCAGGCTTGGGTCGTCTGACTGATCGCCGAGCAACTCAATTGCTCGTTCTGTTGCGCCTTCACCGAACAACACGCCGGTGTCGAGGTACGAGCGACGCTCTTTCATTGCTTCACGAATCTTTGGTGCGAGCGTGGCTGGCTCGGTAAATGCGCCGGCTGGAAGTGCGAGCACCTTGGCAAGGGCGTCGCGCAGTTTTTCTTCAACTGCTCCGGCAAGTTTGACGATTGATTCGTCGGTCAGGGTGCTGAAAACTGCCGCGTAACGGCGCTCGATCAAAATGGTGTCTCGGGAGTTGCTAACGGGCATGGGATGTTCCTTTTCTGCGCTGTTGAAGCGACGCTTCAGTGTGTCAGGTGCGAGCCCTCGTTACTACGTATTTTGGCTCTTGTTTCGTATCTTGTTTCGTATGATGTGCCCATGAAGGCAGCCACTCCAGCCCTCGTCACCTTGGAACAACTTGGTATTCACTATGTAGCGCACACGTTTGACCACGACGCAGCCGCTACGGATGAAATTGGTTACGGCAGGGCTGCTGCTCACGCACTTGGCGTGGAAGAGGATCGGGTCTATAAGACGCTTCTGGCGCAGTCGGAGAATGGACCTGTGGTTGCGATTGTGCCGGTCAATACGCAGCTTTCGCTGAAAGCGCTAGCGCAAGTGCTGCACGCAAAGCGTTGCGAAATGGTGGCGGCACAAGATGCCACACGCATCACTGGTTATGTCGTTGGCGGCATCAGCCCATTTGGTCAAAAGCGAATGTTGCCAACAGTTATTGATGAAAGTGCAGTGCTGCATACAACCATTTTTGTGAGCGGCGGACGCAGGGGTTTAGACATAGAAGTTGGTGCTGTCGATCTGATTGATGCGCTGCACGCAACGCTTGGCACAATTGCAACGGTTAATGACTAACGAGGGCTTGCACTTCACGAATGTTCATCTGATGTGATGTGTGCAACGTTAAGTCGCCAATAGTTCCATTCGCTCCCAGATTTGTGGTCCATGTGACGTGCCATTGCACAGCAACCTCGGCCTCAAATATTCCGCTGGCTTGTGTCGCCGAAGAATGGTGGTAGGTGTACATGCACGGAGAAGGCATGCGGTCTCCAAATTGCGACATCCAAATTAATCCTGGGTTGTTGCATGTGAGCGGACCAGAGCCCAAGTCACCGTCACCAGGGTTGAAAATAAGTTTCTTTGGTGTGGCTTTAGTAGTAACCGAAATGATGCCCGCCGGAGTAACGATGGATGCTGTGACAGCAACAGGAATCCATAGCAAGGGATTGACCCAAATCCATGTCCCCACATCGACAAATCCGCGCCGTGCGGGTGGGGCAAAGTTGCCCCACATTGCTGGAAGATTGTCGTACACGACTGATGCTGCATGTTGTGCAAGTTGTTCGGTCGAGACCTGGGGGAGCCAGTGGTAGGTGGTTGCCGGATCGCGAGTGGGGCATGTGTAGTCAAACAACCTGTAGTTGGTAGAACCAATCTGTTTTGTCACGGCAGTGCCTGGTCCGGTGGCGCTTGCATCGCGAGGCATTGACTCTGACCATTCGCATTCGGGGTCTGCGCCACCGCCACCCGCTGGTGACGCACCATATTCGACACCAGCAATAATTTGATCACCATGCGCGGATGCGCTGACGTCAATTGATGATCCATCGATTGCTGGAAGTTGTGTTGCGTGCACCACAACCGAACTCACACTGCTCAACAGTGTTGCCGCAATGGCAATCAAGATGATGTTTTTCGTGTCTGATTTCGCGTTTAATTTCATGACTTTGCGAATCCGCATTGATCAACATTGAATTTGGTCATGCTGGTTGTCCATGAATATATTTTCCAGACTCCGTTGTCTAGCGTGAGCATCCACGCCGACAAATACGAGGCAACTGCGTCGTTGAAGATGATGTCGTCAACAGGACTGTCGGTTGCCCCGCCATCGACCATGACAATCGAGTTGTAGCTACAGGTATTGACCATTGCATTACTTGCATCAATGATGCTGAGCGAGTCAATGCGTATGAGCGCAACGCCCGAACCTGTGCGGGCATGAATGTTGGCGACGGAAAAATCGTGTACACGCTTGATGAGGTCTGCGCGCTGCGGAGAGTTTGGTGCAGAAATACGTGTGACATCGCATTTCTTCGGCGCAACCATGCACTGGTGGTAGTACAGATCGTTGGCGGTGAAATCTTTGCGCAATTGCTCAACCATGTCGAGAGGCGCATCAATTGAAGTATCTGTTGTTGACGGAACCGAATCCATCACCATGCTCATTTCGCCCGTTGGCGACAACACCAACTTGCCAGTATCGAGTTGGAGGACGCCTCCTTGAGTAACGCACGAGCACAACCCAAAGAGCACTGGGATGAATAAATATATTCTGAGTTTTTTGAGTGGCATAGAGGTCCTTTGTTTGTGACCGAATGTGGATATTGACACTCCAAAAGTGCGGTGGGCAGATCGTGCTCACAAAAACAGACGGTAGAATTGCTAGACCCCAAAATGAGTCAACATCACCCAGACCTCGCGGCCGAACAGGCCCATATCGACAGGGCATATGAGTGCCTTGAGCGCAGTCGCACTGACGCGTGGCGTATTAGAACCCTCAACGAAGCCGATACGGGCGGCACGTTTCAGGCCCGCTACGAGCGCAATGCGTTCGACGAGCAATTGGTACTGCGTCTGACGCAACTCGACCTTGGCGACGCAGCACTTGTGTTTGGACGCATCGATCGATTTGGTGAGACCGAAGGCGAGATCGAGAGTTTTCATATCGGCAGACTTGCTGTAGCCGACGAGCATCGCGAGCCGGTGGTTGTCGACTGGCGGGCCCCTGTGTCCGAGCCGTTTTATCGTGCAACTGGTCGCGAGTCAATGGGTCTTGCGCGTCGCCGTCACTTTGCTGTCAATGGTCAAAAATTGTTGGGCATCGAAGACGAATTGTTTGGCGAAGGACACTTGGGTGTTGGTCATGATGAAGGTCTTGGCGGAGGAGTTGCGTCGGGTGTTGAGCAAACCGCAACTGGGTTGCGCGGATACTCAACGTTGTTGACAGCACTTGCGCGCGGACGCACCGGACAACTTGGCGACATTGTTGCGACAATTCAGGCCGAACAAGATCAGATCATTCGCTCTGGTCACAACGGAGTGCTTGTGGTGCAGGGTGGCCCTGGCACCGGCAAAACAGTTGTGGCGCTCCACCGTGCCGCGTACTTGTTGTACACGTTTCGTTTTCCACTTGAAGATCAGGGCGTGTTAGTCATCGGTCCAAACCGCGTGTTCTTGCGTTACATCGAGCAAGTGTTGCCCTCCTTGGGCGAAGCAGGAGTTGAACAAGTTGTGCTTGCCGACTTGGTGCCGGGTCATCGCATTGGAGTGATCGATACGAATGCCGCAAAGCGAGTTAAAGGCGACATTCGCATGGCGAAGGTGATTGCAAAAGCCGTCCAAGATCGACAGCGACCTGTGCGCGACGATGTCGAGATTCCCTATGGCGCTGGTTACATGCGCTTGCGTGCCACTGAGTCTGCGCGCATTGTGCGCGACGCACGACGACGTTTTCGTCGACACAACGCAGCGCATCGCTTTGTTGAAACCGAAGTCGTCTCGGCAATGATTGCATCGAGCCGCAACCCAGACGCCGATGTAGATACTTTGCGCGACTCGTTGCGCGACATTCCAGAGTTTCGTGCAACTCTTGCGCGCATGTGGCCGATGCTTGTGCCGGCCGAGTTGTTGCATGACTTATTTGGGTCTGCAGCGCTCGTGAAGTCAGCGGCTAAAGACGAATTCTCTGAGGAAGAGTACGAATGTCTGGTGCGCGAACGGAGCAACTCGATTGCCGAAGTGTTGTGGAGCGATAGTGACGTTGCATTGCTCGACGAAGCACTTGCATTGTTGGGGCCACGACCGCGCAAGAACGGCAAGATCGACGAGACCGACGAAGTGCGGGTGTTTGGACACATCGTGATCGATGAAGTACAAGACCTCACACCGATGCAGTTGCGCATGGCGTCGCGCAGGTCGTTGAGCGGAGCAATGACCGTTGTTGGAGACTTGGCGCAGGCAACAGGCCCCTTTGCACCAAATGATTGGTCGGACTTGTTGCAATATTTGCCAACGAAGCGCGAGCAAGAAGTGATCGGCCTCTCTGTTGGGTATCGAATCCCTGCTCAAATCATGTCTCTGGCAGACAAAGTGATGCTCGAAGCAGCACCGTCATTGCGCGCACCGAAATCGGTTCGCGAAGGAGACTTTGGACCCGACATCGTTGCAGTGAAAAGCGGCAACGACTTGCTTGACGTGGTGATCGAACAAGCAAAGATCCTGTTAAGAAATGTGGGCGAGGGCAATGTTGCAATCGTTTGTCCAGACGACATGACTGATGCTGTTGATGGCGCGCTCACCGCTGCCGGTGTGGCTCACGGGCGAGCAAACACGACTGCACTCGACTCGCGTCTTACGGTGGTGCCAGTGAGTGTTGTGAAAGGTCTGGAATTGGACGGAGTGCTCGTGGTTGAGCCCGCGCGCATCGTGGCAAGCCAAGTGCACGGCCTGCGATCACTGTATGTTGCCCTTACTCGTTCGACGCAACGCTTAACAGTTGTGCATAGCGAGCCATTGCCGAGTGCAATGCTGAGCTAATTGGCTCGCATATTATTGCTGCTGTTTATTGTTGTGACTCAATCACTAAGTCAAGAAATCGCAATGCCTTGTCAGCATCTGCGGGACGTGTGCGCTGCACCGAGCTAGATGCAAGATTGACGATGCGCTGCATGTCCTCAACTGTTTGATCAACTGTCTCGCCACCTGCTGCCACAATCTGAGGTTGCAGTACTCCCCAAATATTGAGCACAGTTGCAAGAGTTGTTTTTGCGCGAGGTTTGTCTTCGTTGGTGATGGCAAGCGAGAGTTCGGACAGAGCGAATTTCAATTGACCGAACAGTTCAGAAGTTGTGCCAGTTGGCAGAGTGGTGACAGCTGGATGCGCGAGCGTAGTAGGTGCCGAAAGGTTGATGGTCGTTGCACAACTCGAAGCAACAGCAATGAGGGCACTGATCAAAACAAAAGTGCGCACTTGTCGCAGCACATGAAAGCGTTCACCGTGCATATATTTATGCAAGTACAAGAATGCGTGCACTCGTAAATTCGTCTAGTGCCACATCATTGTCGTCGACACGCACGACGCGCGAACCATCTTTGTTTGAGGTGACGACCGTGCCACTGTGGCCTGGCTTGAGGTTGGCCTGTTCAAGAATTTCAAGAACGCCAGGAGCGAATTCGAGCTCTTCCGGAATTCGATTAATAGTGAACAACTTTCCTTCAACAACATCGCTGAGTTTCGCTAGGCGCTCCTCTCGATATGAAGACCCAGGGATGGGGTTGCCGTGTGGGCACGTTGTTGGGTTGTGCAGCACACGGTTCATTGCACTTTCTACGTCTTGGTTCATGATGTGTTCCCACTTGCCGGCCTCGTGGTGTGCATTTGCCCAAGAAAGCCCGAGCACGTCTGTAAGAAATCGCTCGGCAATGCGGTGGCGACGAACTACTCGTTCGGCGAGCACATCACCGTCTGAGGTGAGTGAAATCTTTGCACCGCGAATAACGATCAAGCCTTCGAGCTCCATGCGCTTGATCATTTCGGAGACGGATGGGCGAGAGACTCCAAGACGATCAGCCACTCGAGCCTGAATGACATCGACGTGGTCTTCGCGCAACTCAAAAATACATTCGCAATATTCTTCAAATGCCGGATGATGTTCGCCTGTAGTTGCCACTTAGTCTCCCGACGAGTCTCGTCCGACACCGCGTAGGCCTGCCCACACGAGGTCTGCAACTTGCTTTCCGATGATTTCTGGATTGAATGCAATGTTGTTGTCGAGCAAATGGCGCACAACACCTTCTGTTGCGCCGATTACCCCGTGCGCAAGTGTGCGCAAGTGTGCTGCATCCAGATCGATCGCAATGAGTGGTGCAATTGCGTTTGCCGAATTGTCAACCACTCTACGAACCGCACTTGCAAACTCTGCATCATTGCGAGTGCCGCTATCGAACAAAAACTTGAAGCGATGTTGGTCTGCTGAGGCCCATCTGAAGAATGCGATTGTTCCTTGCTCGGCTTGCTGCCTGCCACCCGTGGCCTGCACAGTTGCCTTGGTGATTTCGTTGATCATTTGTGTACCAGCGTCTTCAATCAGCGCCAAAAACAATGCGCGCTTCGATTCAAAATGTTGATAAACAACAGGCTTCGTCACGCCAGCCATGTCGGCGATGTCGTTCATCGACGATTCGTGAAAACCTTTGGTTGCAAATACCCGGAGGGCAACATCCAATATCTGGTCTTTGCGTTCGTGAGCGGGGAGTCTCGTTGACATGTCTCTACTACCGTACTCGCGTTGTCGGCATGCGCCTATTTGATTGCTAGACGCCGTTTAATCTGTCTTCTTTTTCGGCGGATTTAATTGCGTATCCCAAAACAATGGCTGGGGCCAGCAGGATGGAACCGATGACGAGACCGGCAGTAGCAAGGCGACCGATGAGGGGCGTAAAACTATTGATCAGCCCAACCGCAACTGCGACAATTGACACGCCAAATGCGAGATAGCCAAAGCGATTGGCTCGTTTCGTCCATACGGCAATAAGGCTGCGACGGCGCCGAACTGGATCAGGAGTTTGTGGTGTTGATGTCATAGCCTCAAACACATGGTAGAGGGCGCACGAGTGAATAAAGACATCACTGTTTCGCTCGACTGGCGCGACCAAGTAGCGGTTGTCACGATCAATCGCCCTGATAAACGCAACGCTGTTGATGTCGCAACGTTGCATGCATTGCGACAAGCTCAACTCGATGCGCTCGCAGGTTCGGCGCGCGTGTTGGTACTCACTGGCGCAGCGCCAGCATTTTGTGCTGGAGCCGATTTGGCAGGAGTACACGAAGACGAATTTCATGAGGCATTGCAGGTAGTGCTGCGAGGGTTTACTCAATTGCCGTTTGTAACCATGGCTGCGGTCGACGGCCCAGCGCTTGGCGCGGGCGCACAACTTCTCGTATCATGCGATGTTCGAGTTGCAACGCCAACCAGTGTGATTGGTGTGCCTGCAGCAAAACTTGGGTTGGTTGTTAGTCATTGGACTGTTGAGCGCATTGTGCACGAATTGTCATGGCCTGTTGCTCGCGCAATGTTGCTCACTGCTACTACATATACGGGCGCACAATTAGCAAGTTTTGGATCAGTGCATCGCCTCGGTTCATTGAGCGATGCTCTTGAGTGGGCGGACGAAATTGCTCAACTTGCACCGCTGACGATTGAGGGGCACAAGATTGCACTTGAGTCGACAGCAGGACTGCCGGATGTTGATGAATTGGTGCGCGCTGCTCGTGAAAAGGCGTTGCTGTCTAGCGATGCAAAAGAGGGTCGCACTGCGTTTAGCGAAAAGCGTAAGCCGAGGTTTACTGGCTCATGAGCGCTGTTATCGATTTTCGTAATGCAGTAGTCGTGTTTAACGGATTTCCCGCGCTAGCCGAAGCCTCGATTGAGGTGCAACGCGGCGAGATTGTGTTGTTGCAGGGACCAAACGGTGCAGGCAAGACAACATTGCTGCGTGCATGTGCAGGGTTGTTGCCGATCGTGCGCGGCGAAGCAAGTGTGTTGGGGGTTGACCTGAGTGTTGACCGCCAATCTGTGCGCTCACGAGTTGGATTGCTTGGACACGCCAACGGTCTATTCGCAGACCTAACAATTAGCGAAAACGTTTTGTTCTGGGCACAGATGGTTAGTGCATCAGAAGCAGAAGTTGCATCAACATTGCAGCGCTTTGGCATCGATGGGCGGTTGGCTGAGCAAAAAGTCATGCAGTTGTCAGCGGGTCAAAAACGTCGTTGCGCATTGGCATGCCTAGTTGTACGTCGTGCAGAGTTGTGGCTGCTCGACGAACCACATGCAGGGCTCGATGCAACTGCACGCGATGAAATAGATGCAATTATCCGTGAGGCATGCGCTGCCCC
>Ga0194049_1000630_pt1 | contig 11900 bp, 13 predicted proteins | sample JunL2225m_MetaG_FD_148665 | JGI IMG/M metagenome (GOLD analysis project Ga0194049, IMG submission 148665) | Anoxic zone freshwater microbial communities from boreal shield lake in IISD Experimental Lakes Area, Ontario, Canada - Jun2016-L224-25m | ecosystem: Environmental > Aquatic > Freshwater >... | reverse complement strand
GGGCGGCGATGGGTTACACTGGCTGTGGCACTATTGACGAGTTGCGCACCACGGCCCGCTTCGTCCGCATCACCTCGGCGGGCATCCGGGAAAGCCATGTGCATGATGTGACCATCACCAAGGAAGCGCCGAATTATCGGTTGGATTGAGGGATACGCAAATGCACGTATCCCTCATCGCATTGTCGAATAGCTGTAAAACAGATTAACCTGAAGGTAACACGATGCTGCTAGACTATTTCAAAGCCGCCATGCGCCATGCCCATTACGAAATACTTTCCAACGACGGCACGTTTTACGGTGAAATACCGGAATGCAATGGTGTGTATGCCAATGCTAAAACCTTGGAATCTTGTCGGGATGAGTTGGAGGAAGTGTTGGAGGAATGGGTGTTGTTTAGGGTTTACAAAAACTTGCCGATTCCCATTGTTGACGGATTTAATATTTCTATTAAAGAAGCCGCCTAAATGCCAACATTTGGCCCGATTTCCCGGCGGGATTTAATCCGATACCTTAAAATGCTTGGATTTCAAGGGCCATTTTCTGGCAGTCGTCATGCTTTCATGTCGAAGGGTGATATTTCTTTGAGAATACCCAATCCACATGAAGGTGATATTGGGCGGGAGTTTTTGGCTAGGATTTTGAGACAGGCCAAGATTAGCCGGGAGGAGTGGGATGGACTCTGATATGACAAATGATGAAACAATTGCCGACAAAGAAAAACTCGAAGCAATGTCGGGTTTAGAATTCTTGCGCAAAGAAGCCGAGTTAGGAAGGCGCGAAGCTTTTGAACAGTATTTGAACGCAGTTCCAGATATTCCGCCACAAGACGATGATCAGTTATAGAATTAGGAGAAATACATGGGCAATATCAGTGCTGAAATTCAATTGTCAAACCCTAGAAACAGGGCGCTACATCCGGTGACTTTTAGAGCTTTGGCGGATACCGGGGCTTTGCATCTTTGCATTCCCGAACACATTGCCATCCAACTGGAATTGGAAGAATTATACAAGCGCGAAGTGACGACCGCTGATGGTGGAAAGCATTTATGTTCGTATGTTGGCCCTGTAGAAGTTAAGTTTGAAAACCGAGGCTGTTTCACATGTGCTTTGGTATTGGGTAATGAAGTTTTGTTAGGCGCAGTCCCGATGGAGGACATGGATATATTGCTTTCCCCAGCCCGACAAGCCGTTATCGTGAACCCGGAAAGCCCGAATATTGCCTTGTCGATTGCGAAGGCATCAAAATGATTACCAAAAGATAGAGCATGATGAGTGAGCGATTTTCAAACAGACAAGGTTTTTATCGACCGCAAGAAATTGAAATTACAATACGCCAAGACGCACCCTATGAGCTTCGTGGGTTTGTAATACAACTCGCCTATGATTGCAAGTTAGAAGTTGATCCTCTTCGGTCGCTGATCTGTCTCGTACTATATAAGCGGCAAGACCGAAATAACACCGAGTATGACGAAATTGATGAAGAGATTCATCAACTCATCGATAAGTGTGAATGGTATAGAGTTTATGAAATTATCGAAGGCATAGCACAACACATCAGCGAGAACTATAACTTATCAAAATATGAAGAAGAATTTGAAAATGGAATAAACCAATACTTCTACGAAAAAGGCATAGGTTGGAAACTCGTAGAAGGAAAAATTGAAGTCCGTGGCTCAGAAAGTTTTGAGGAAACTGTCCACACAGCTGAATCGCAACTGATAGCAAGAGGCTATAGCAATGCTCGAAACGAGTTGCATGAATCGCTTCGTGATCTCTCACGACGTCCAGCACCGGACATTACCGGCGCCATTCAGCATTCAATGGCTGCACTTGAGTGTGTTGCACGAGAGGTATGTGTCGATAAGAAAGCAACACTTGGTGAGATCATGAAAAAATACCAAGATTTAATTCCGCGCCCACTTGATGAGGCAGTTCAAAAAATATGGGGCTACGCATCTGAAAATGGGCGACATATTCAAGAAGGTCGTGAACCGACATTTGAAGAGGCAGAGTTAGTTGTGAGTGTCTCATCTGCCATCGCCACTTATCTAGCTCGAAAAAAGACATGAGCAATCGGGGGCAAGCAATTAGACGCTTGCTCTCCTTACGTGACACTTGAGGAAACCATCACCATGAACCCAGAATCTCTTCGTGTAATTGAGAAACTGAATCTCCCTTTTCCTTGGGAAACCAACGCCAGAGGCCAAATCATAATGACTCCCGTCAACTATGGACATAGTAGCCATGTCGGAACGCTAATCAAAATTCTGGCGCGTATTGCCCCAACCTGGGAAAGCGGGTCTGAGTTAGGCATTTATACCTCCGATGGGGTGAAAGCCCCTGATGTGACCTTGGCCAGCCCTGAGTACCACGCCCGTCACCTCAAAGATACCGGTTATGTCACAGAAGCCACGGAAATTTGCGTTGAGGTTATGTCGCCGTCGAATAGCTGGCAGGAAATGCTGGATAAAATGCCCTTGTATTTTGAAGTGGGCGCCCAAGAGGTGTGGATTGTGGATGTCGAAGGCAAGGTTTTCTTTTTCGCAGATGGCAACGAAAAACTCCAAAATAGCCGTTTGATACCTGAAGCCCCACAATATATTTAACCTCACCCTAGCCCTCTCCCAGAGGGAGAGGGAATTGGAAACATTATGACCGACATTCACTCCCACAAAATCCTCATCCTAGACTTCGGTTCCCAATATACCCAGTTAATCGCCAGGCGCGTCCGTGAAATAGGCGTGTATTGCGAAATCCACCCATGGGACTGCAACGAAGACTATATCCGCTCATTCAATCCACAAGGAGTGATCCTTTCCGGCGGGCCGGAGACCGTCACCGAGGCCGACACGCCCCGCGCCCCGTCTGTCGTATTTGAACTCGGCAAGCCAGTACTGGGCATCTGCTACGGGATGCAGACCATGGCGGTGCAACTCGGTGGCAAGGTCGAACCCGCATCCCATCGTGAATTCGGTTACGCCCAGGTGCGGGCGAGGGGTCATTCGCTTTTATTGCGGAATATTGAAGACCACGCCAGCCCGGAAGGTTACGGCCTGCTTGATGTGTGGATGAGCCATGGCGACCAAGTGACTGTGTTGCCGCACGGCTTCAAGCTGATTGCCAGCACCGAAACCGCCCCTTTCGCCGGCATGGCCGACGAGGAGAGGCGTTTCTACGCACTGCAATTCCACCCGGAGGTCACCCACACCCGACAGGGCAAGCGCATCATCGAGCGTTTCGTGCGCGGCATCTGCGATTGCAATGCCTTGTGGACCGCCCGCAATATCATTGATGAGAGCATCGGCCAGATTCGCCGCCAAGTCGGCAACGGGCAGGTTATCCTTGGGCTTTCCGGGGGTGTCGATTCATCCGTCGCCGCCGCCTTGCTACACGAGGCCATCGGCGACCAGTGAAGACGAGCTGCGCATCCCCTTTACCGTGGCCTTGGAGGGTGCCGCAAAAGTCAATTGGATGGGGCGAATCACCGGTTTTATCGTGCTCACTTTCTTCGGGGCGATGGGCTACATTGGCCTACGCACCTTTCGCGCTTACCGCCCCGGGAAAAGGGCTTCGGTCGGGGCCGAGGCTTAAACAGGTGACGCTATCCAAATTAACCGAACTTTAGGAGATATTTCACATGTTAATGGGCGCATTTGCCATTTTTACTCTTGTCGCTGTGATGGGCTTGTCCATGGTCCCAAGCGTTTGGCGTGGTTATGCCGTCGAACCGGGTTTCCCGGTGTTGCACGGGGCCATTTCCTTGGTGGGGGCCACCCTAGTGATATTCGCCGCATTGGGTGGGGATACCCGGCTGTATGTGAACATAGGCTTGGCCGTGGTCATTATCCTGCTGGGCGTCACGATGGGTGTGCTTGGCAAGAAGGGGAAAAACCGCCTAAGGGCATCATTGCCGCCCATGTGGGCCTGGCTGTGGCCTGTTACGGCATACTCGGCTTTTTCGCGATGAACCCCTACGCGACACTGATCTAAAACGCCACGTCAATCGCCAACCTTTCAACTGCTTGTGGGCGGACACATGTTGCAGACCGCCCACAGTCTTATTTTGTTGGGGCAATTCAAACCGTAACGTTCGGCATGAACCCAAACGCCTCTGCCCTGTCTGCCATTCAGGCGGCGAAAGACAGAATGGAAAGGGTTACGCACGGTGACTGAAGATGCAAGCCGCCAGCGACTTTAATCAGCGGGCAACATTCCACCTATAATGTCCATGTCAATTAAATGGCTTATGGATTTGAATTAAAGTGGTCTACGAGGCTGCAAGGAAGGAACATCCCGAACGATGGTCAGGCGGCATTCGCAATTGGGATCGGCCCGAAACTGTCTCCCTTAACTCGGACAAATCCAACCATCAAAAAGGGCAGGATTCACCTCAAAATCAAAACTGAAAATGCGACACCTTACTTGACAACGACCGGGCGAACCCATAAGCTCACGAATTAAACAAGCCGATGACCTTGCCCGGGGCCGGCATCCTCAAGGATTGCCCCCTAAACCGAAACACAAGGAGACCACGCAATGAGCGACACCCCCAGAGAACTTCCCGACATCCCCGGCCTGGACATGGTCGGGCGAGGCATCTACCTGCGGCCACAGCAAGCTTTCGAACTGAAGGGAATCCTGTTTCGCCAAGCCAACCCCAAAATCTACCCCTCCAAGGAAACCGGCCTAAACTACCAGGTTCCAGAGGGTTATGAAGTGAACGACAGCCCGCCCATGCCGGCAGCGCAGGCGCTGAACCAGATGCGCATTGAGGAGTCCTGGGAGCGCTTCGAGAAGTCCACCAGCCTGGACGTGTCCGCCGCCGTCGGCAACGGGCCGTTCAGCGTCGATGTCAACGCCAGCCAGACCGGGCAGATGCGCTCCGAGGAAGAAGCTTACTACGCCCTGCGCAACTCATTCATTCCGTTGTGGTCGGTGTACATCCCCGACGACCGGGGGTTTATCGACGGTGATTTCGACCTCGACATCCCCGTCCCCTACGACCCGGCGCAGCGCCGCGCCTACGAGCGCTTCTTTGACCGCTTCGGCACCCACTACATCAAGCGCGTCTGGGTCGGCGGCAAGGCCATGCTGGCGTTCACCGTCGCCAAGTCCAAGGAGATGAGCAAGGAGGACATCAAGGCCGGCATCAAAGCCAGCATGGTCGGCATGGGCTCGGCTTCGGGCAACGCCAGTTCAAACAGTGCCAAGGAAAAACTGCAAAGCAATTCCGAATGCACCGTGTTCGGCAAGGGCGGCGACGAGTTCAAGCTGGCAGCGCTCAGTTCCTTGGACGAGGCGCACTATAACGAATGGCTGGCGACGATCAAGGACAACCCGCAAGTCATCGAATTCGACGCTTGCGGCATCTGGACGCTGATCGACGACGACGACAAGGCCAAGGCCTTGCGGCAGGCGTACATCGAAGCCACCGTGTTCACGCCGTTGCGGGTGGTGTTCAACCTCGACCAAAGGGTGCATGTGTTCCGTGGCAAAAACTGCTTTTCCTACAACCCCGACAGCGGCGAAACCAGCGCCGCGAGCCCGGTCAAGGAAAAGTGGCCGATGCTGCCCGAGGTCGGCTTCGAGCAGGTGGACGCCGCCTTCCTCGGCAAATACCTCGTGTCAGCGAAGGGCGAAGACTTGAGCCGCAAGCTCTACTTCTTCAACCGCGACCGCTACATCCGCATCGACGTGGACGCCATGGCGATAGACGAGGGCTACCCGAAGACCATCGCCGAAGGCTGGCCAGGCGTGCCGTTCGAGCGCATCGACGCCGCGTTGAACGTGTCCCCGGAAGCCCTGTACTTTTTCTTAGGGAATCAGTACGTCCGCTTCAACATGCTGAAAAACCAAGCCGAGGCGGGTTACCCCGAGGCCACGTCCAAGCGCTGGGCGGGCCTGAACTTCGACCGCGTCGACGCGGCGGTGTACTGGGGCAATGCCAAGGTGTTCTTCTTCCGGGGCAACCAGCACATCCGCTACGACATGGTGACCTACCGCGCCGACCCCGGCTACCCGAGATTCATCTTCGGCAATTATGTCGAGGACTGGAAGTTCTTCGACTGAGCACCCAACCCAACAGGTGATTTATGGCAGAAACCAACCCAAACACCGCAAAGGCGGAACAAACCATCAAACATCACATGCTGGCCGCCGCCGGCATCGGCCTGATGCCCCTGCCTTGGGTGGAACTGGCCGCCTTGGCGGGCCTTCAACTGAACCTACTGCGCAGACTGGCCGGCATTTACGGTGTCGAATTCTCCAGCCAGATCGGCAAGTCGGCCATCGGCGCGCTGGTCGGCAGCGACCTGTCCGTGGCCTTGTCGGCCAGCCTTGCCAAGGCGTTACCCGGCCCCGGCTGGGCCATCGGCGCGGTCAGCGGTGCTTTGCTCGGCGCTGCCTCCACCTACGCGCTGGGCAAAGTCTTCGTGCAGCATTTCGAATCGGGCAACACGTTTCTCACCTTCGACCCGGACAAGGTCAAAGCCTACTACGCACAGCAATACGCGCAAGGCAAGGAAGAAGTGCGGAAAAACTTCACGGGGTTAAAGCCTTGAGTTTTTATGAAATGTCTACAACAATAATAGACAATAATGTAGGATGCGCTGCCGAAAATCGATGCGCATCATTCGTTTCCCACAACCCTTGCCGCGCCAACTCAAATTCCCTTGTCGCTGGATTGGCCCGCATCCGGGGCTCCATCCAACAACGGCCGTTGCGTGCTCCTGATGCCGTTGATGGCATTGACGACCACCAGGGTTTGTAAGTACCAGAATTCAAATGGCAGCGCCAGCACACCGCCTACGGGGGCGCGAAGGCTTCTCCCCGCCCGGCTGTGCCTCCAATGCCGTGGTGCCCTTCTCGCTCCGTTTGCCATAGAGCCGCCTGCTCAAGGTAGCGGATGCGCGCCTGCGCAAGCTCCAACGCCTGATACAAACGAATTGCCATATCCCGATCAATTTTTATTGGTCTACCTACAGATGGTTTATCATCAAACTTAACAACTAAGTGGCAAGTTCCAATTAATTCAGATGTTAATTTAAAAAGCCTTAAGCCTTTTTTAACCTTTAATCTACCAATGTAATGCGCTTTATTTGTACGATTGTTGTAATGTGTGAGTGGTAATTGTGAATTAACTGATGTTACGCATGGATCTATGGCTGGAGCGTCAAAGCTTGCTTTGACATCAAGGCGAAGCCTTGACGGATACGTTGCCAAAGCAAGCTTTGGCGCTCCAACCCCAACCCGGACCAAAGCAAGCTTTGGCGCTCCAACCCCAACCCGGGCCAAAGCAAGCTTTGGCGCTCCAACCCCAATCCGGGCCAAAGCAAGCTTTGGCGCTCCCTGCGTAACATCAGTCATTAAGTGGAGTTCGCGCAATATCTCAACTGCTTGCCACGCCAGTGGGACAATATGCCGACCATTCATCTTCATGCGCTCGCCCGGTATGCGCCACTCCCCCGCGTCAAGGTCAAACTCCGCCCACTCGGCTTTTGATAATTCCCCCGGTCTTAGGAAAACCAAGGGTGCAAGCTTGAGTACCGCCCGTGTCACGAATGTTCCGGTGTAGCCGTCAGTCGCCCGTAACAGTTCCCCCACTTCCAAAGGTTCAACCAAGGTGGCCCGGTGTTTTGCCCGTGGGGAAGGCAACGCCCCGATAAGGTCGGCAGTCGGATCACGCTCGGCCCTGCCACAATGGCATAGCGGAATATACGCCCCGTGTCGGCCCTGATACGGCTTGCCGTGTCAATCCTGCCCCGCGCCACGGTTTGATTTAACGCCGCCAATAGTTCACGCGCCGATATTTCGGCAATCGGTCTTGATCCAAGCCAAGGGAAAAGGCATTGCTCCATTCTTTCCTTGGTGCGCTTGTGGGTGTTTTCCGCCCACTTTAAGGCATTCAATGCCAGCCACTCACGCGCCACGGCTTCAAAGCTGTTTATTGCCAGTTCCTCAATGGCTTCTTTCGTGGCCTTGCGGCTTGCCACGGGGTCTATGTCATTGGCAAGCATCCGCCTCGCCTCTTCCAGCTTTTCCCGTGCATTGGATAAGGTAACGTCTGGATAGCCGCCAATGGCTAGAGTCTTGCGCTTGTCTTTGAAGCGATAGTCAAACCGCCAGAGCTTGCCGCCTTGCGGTTTTATCAACAGATAAGCCCTTTCCCGTCTGTGAGCTTTTAGGGCTTGGCTTTGCTTATTTTGAAGTCTGAGAGCATGTGTCGCCTGTCAAAAAGCTGATTTTGACGGTATCGCTTGGCGGTATTGTCAAGATACCGTCAAAAGTACCGTCTGAATGTGTGCGCTTTAACGGTATGAGACAACAAAAAACCCGCAAGCTGTTGAAACTTGCGGGTTTTGGTGCGTCTTGGGACTGCTTGAAACGCTTAAATTGAGGCTGAGGTCGGAATCGAACCGGCGTACACGGCTTTGCAGGCCGCTGCATGACCATTCTGCCACTCAGCCGAAATGGGTTAAACTAAAAAGCCGCGTTTTTGCATCGCGGCTTTTGTTGAAACTTTGGAGCGGGAAACGAGACTTGAACTCGCGACCCCAACCTTGGCAAGGTTGTGCTCTACCACTGAGCTATTCCCGCACGTCTTTATAGGGCATCATTATACAATGCCTGAATTTTCTGTCAACCCTTGTTGTCATGATTTGTCAAAGCCGGCAACGCGGCCTGTATGTAATTGAACATGGACCACAGGGTGAACACGGCGGAGACCAGTAGTAGCACTTGCCCCAGGTCGCGCAAGGTTTCCTTCCAAATGTCCATGCTCAGCAACAAGGTCTCGATGGCGACCATTTGCGCGGTGGTCTTCCATTTGCCGACCCATGAAACTTCCACCTTGTTGCGCTGGCCGATTTCAGCCATCCATTCGCGCAGCGAGGCGATGGTGATTTCACGACCAATGATCACCGCCGCAGCGATGGCAATCCAAGGGTTGGGGTCGGCCTGTACAATTAGCACCAAAGCCACTGACACCATCAGTTTGTCCGCCACCGGATCGAGGAAAGCACCAAACAAGGTGGTCTGGCACATTTTGCGCGCCAAGTAACCGTCCAGCCAGTCGGTAAAACCGGCAATGGCGAAGATTACGCCGCAGGCAACGTGAGCCAAGTGCCAAGGCAGATAAAAAACAGCCACCATCACCGGAATTAGGATAATCCGCAGCAGGGTCAGCCAAGTTGGCAGGTTGAATTGCATGGTCAGGCTTCCTGTTCGTGAAACGTTTCGTAAATGCGTTGGGCAAGTTGCCGGTTGATGCCGTCGACGCTGCACAGAGCGTTCACGTCGGCACGACTGACTTCGCGCAAACCGCCGAATTGCTTGAGCAATTGCTGGCGGCGTTTAGGGCCCAGTCCTTCGATCAATTCCAGCGAGGATTGGGTTTTTGCCTTGGCTCTCCGCTGGCGATGGCCGGTGATGGCAAAGCGGTGCGCTTCGTCACGAATCTGCTGGATCAGTAACAGCGCGGGTGTGTGGCTAGGCAATAGGATAGGCTGGTTCTGGCCTGCTGGAAACAACATTTCCATGCCGGGCTTGCGATCCGGGCCTTTCGCCACGCCGAGTATGTAGATTTCATCCATTTCGATGGCCTTCAGCGCATCCGTCACCGCACTAACCTGGCCTTTGCCACCGTCAATGAGCAAAATATCCGGAGCCTCGAATTCGCCCTTCTTGATGCGTTGATAGCGCCGTGTCACCGCTTGCGCCAATGCGGCGTAATCGTCACCCGGCTCGATGCCTGCGATGTTGAAGCGCCGGTAGGCCGACTTCACCGCGCCTTGGCGGTCAAACACCACGCAAGAGGCGACGGTCTGCTCGCCCATGGTGTGGCTGATGTCAAAGCATTCCAACCGGCGAGGCGGCTCGGTCCGGCCTAGCGCTTCGCCGAGGCTCAGGAAACGCCCATGCAAATCTTGCTGGTTGGCAAGCTTGACCTTAAGGGTGTTTTCCGCATTGGTCTGCGCCAGCTCCACCCGCTTCAGCCGCTCGCCGCGTGTGTTCGGGCTAATGTGGACGGCGTGTTTGGCCTGGCCCGTCAGCACTTCCTCCAACAGCTCGCGATTTTCAATGTCGTGGCTCAACAGAATTTCACGGGGAATCTGCCGGGTCAGATAATATTGCGCCAGGAAAGCTTCCAGCACACTGCCGGGGCTGTGTTCATCGGCCATCTTCGGGAAAAAAGCACTGTCACCGATTTGCTGTCCGCCGCGGATGAACATCACTTGCACACAGGCCAGATGCCCTTTGATGGCGCACGCGACGATGTCCAAGTCGCCCTGTTCCCCGGTCACCGCCTGCTTGGCAAGGATGGTGCGCAAATTGGCGATTTGGTCGCGGTAGCGGGCGGCTTTTTCAAACAACAGTCCGGCAGATGCCTTTTCCATCCGGTCGACCAATTCGTCGATCAACCCCTTGCCATTGCCTTCCAGAAACTTGATGGTGTCTTCCACGTCCTCGGCATAGGATTCTGCTGCAATCAGATTGACGCAAGGCCCGGAACAGCGTTCGATCTGATATTGCAAACAGGGGCGCGAACGGTTCCTAAATACAGAGTCATCGCACTGGCGCACTGGGAATATCTTCTGCAACAATTTCAGGCATTCCCGCACTGCCCCGGCGCTGGGGTATGGCCCAAAGAAGCGGCCCTGCTTCTTGCGCGAACCCCGGTAAAAGCCAATTTTGGGAAAGGTTTGCTGCGTCGTGACATGAATGTAAGGGAAAGACTTGCCGTCGCGCAGGGAGATGTTGTAACGCGGCTGGATGCGCTTGACCAATTGGCTTTCCAACAACAGCGCCTCGCCCTCGGTATGGGTGACGGTGACTTCAATGGACGCTATGCGGGCCACCATGGCCTGCTGCTTGGGGGGCGCATCCTTATTCAGGAAATAGCTGGAGACGCGCTTCTTCAAATTCTTCGCCTTGCCCACATAAATCACCACGCCAGCCTCATCCATCATCTTATAGATGCCTGGACGCTGGGTCAGCGTTTGTAAAAAGGCATGAATGTCAAAGCCTTCAGTGGTGGGCGATTCGTTGGGGTTCATGGGGCGGCGAGTGAAGAGAACCCGACCATTATAATGCTAATTTGATGGAAGCGGGTTTTGCCCGGAGGAAATAATCGCCAAGCGAGCTTGATGGATGGGAGATAGGGCATCCTTCAGGCCGCTATGGTGGCCTGAAGGCCAACTTAGAACAGCGGCAACTGATGTTACGCTCTGTGCCGCTGGAAGCCCCTATGTGGGCAGGAAGGAGACGGTGATGATCGGCAGACTGAAGAGCGACAGCGATTCTCATTATGAGCCAAAGTGCTGATAGACAACTCGTCATTCCGGCTTAGGATGCCGGAATCCAGTCACAAGTATGTGAATCCAGGGGTGGCCATCAAGCCTTTTTCAAACACTTACGCAACCGACAAGTTACCGTCCGTGGCACTGGATTCCGGCATCCATGCCGGAATGACGGCAATGGAGCCATAATGAGAATTGCTGGAAGAACGAGGACAGGCCAACTTCGTGGCAAACCCTGCCTGGCGGCATTGGTGGCGCAACGCATCGCACCTAAGTGCCGCCCGGTTCCGTCACTAGGGTGACCGGCGAGCCAAAGCGTATCAGTTCGCCGAGGAGGGGGGCCAATACTGTTGAATTAAGGATTTTTCCGTTCGCCCTGAGCCTTGTCGAAGGGTGAACGTAAAAATATCATGCTGTTGATAATTAAACCGTTCATGCCCATTCGGAATGGAAAAGGCTCTATTTTAAGGGTTCCCGCCGACCTCCGCAGCAAGGACTATGGCTGGCTACCACTGAGCATAGCCGAAGGGTGCAGAGGAATCCGGGTATAAAGGGCAAAAATACCCGGATTCCACTGCATTGCTGCCGTGGTGATTTCTTC
>Ga0194049_1000628_pt1 | contig 11943 bp, 11 predicted proteins | sample JunL2225m_MetaG_FD_148665 | JGI IMG/M metagenome (GOLD analysis project Ga0194049, IMG submission 148665) | Anoxic zone freshwater microbial communities from boreal shield lake in IISD Experimental Lakes Area, Ontario, Canada - Jun2016-L224-25m | ecosystem: Environmental > Aquatic > Freshwater >... | reverse complement strand
ATTTTGGTCGTGTAAATCGAGGTTCAGTTAAGCCTGGAGACTCTATTGTACTTTGCAAGAAGGATGGCACTCAAGCTAAGGCAACAATTGATCACGTGTATATATCTCAAGGCCTAGCTAGTGCTGAAACACCTGCCGCAATCGCTGGAGATATCGTGCAATTAACCGGTATCGGTGATGCACAGATTGGTGAAACAATTGCAGACGCCACCAACCCCGAAGCCCTACCTATATTAGAGGTAGAGGCCCCAACTCTAAAAATTTACCTAGGCCCAAATACTAGTCCGGTCAAAGGTTTAGAAGGTGACTTCACAACCAGTCGACAAATTGGCGATAGACTTAAAAAAGAACTAGAAACTAATGTAGGTCTTGAGCTTGAACAAAGTGACGTTGGTTTTCTTGTTAGTGGTAGGGGTGAATTGCACCTAAGTGTACTAATCGAGACCCTAAGGCGTGAAGGTTTTGAATTTGAAGTCGGTCGACCTCAGGTTGTAACCAAGCTAGAAGATGGAAAAGTCATGGAACCAGTCGAAGAATTAATTGTCGAAGTTCCAGCCGAATTTGTTGGTGCGGTCCAAATGGAATTAGGTACCAGAAAGGCAACCCTAAAAGAGCAGTTTGCTACCTCTAAAGGTGTTACTAAACTAGTTTATGAATTACCTACTAAGTCAATATTAGGGCTTCGCAATGTACTTATGACCAACACTAAGGGTGCTGCTGTTATGAACAGCTTAATGGTAGGCTACCAGCCTCAAGGTTCCGCCCTGCAGCAACTCAGAAATGGTGCTCTCATATCTTTCGAACAAGGTTCTACTACAGCATACTCTCTTCAGAAGGTAGAGGAGCGCGGAATAGCATTTCTCGGACCTGGTGAAAAAGTTTACGCCGGACAAATAATAGGTCTAAACAATAGAAGTGAAGACATGGAGATAAATGTTTGTAAAGGTAAACAATTAACCAACATGCGAACTAGTTCAAGTGACGGTGTTGTCCAACTTATGCCACCGACTGTATTTAGTCTTGAGCAGTGTATTGATTTTATAGAAGATGACGAGCTACTAGAAGTAACTCCAAAATCTCTTCGATTAAGAAAACGTGAACTCGACCCTAATAAGCGTAAACGTAAATAAACTAGTTCTTATTTTTAGCTAAGTTATTATAAGTCCGATGTATATCATTGATATCGATTTATATTCGTAATAAAAAGCCAACACCGAAGTCGATTTTAAGTACCCACTATATAGAGTTCTTTTTCGGCTCTTGTGACTGCCGTATATAGCCATCTTTGCCATTCTTCTTGATTCATTTGAGGGAATCGTTCCTCAAAAATTAAGACTTTCTTAGACTGTGAGCCTTGGGCCTTATGTACAGTCAGGCCGTAGCCAAAATCAAATAAACCTGTTATCTGATCTTTCGGCCGCTTGGGTGGGTGTGAGATAGTGGTTTTAGAACCAAACTGCTCGCGTAGTGCATAACCCTCAAATCTTTGACCATCAAAGTCGGCTACAATATACCACCAGAGGTTATCTGGATCCTCGTCGGCTGATAGGATTGCTTGAATTGTACCAATTTGTCCGTTACTTAAGCCAGACACGCGGCTATTTCTAAGACATACTATGGTGTCACCACGCGCCGGATCAGCGCTTTCAAATTCTTTTAATTCACGAATATGATGATTCAATTTCTGCCTGGTGTGGTTGTAACCACAAAGCACCATAGTGTCACTACCGTAGGACTGCAAAATCTCTTCGATCATGTCACCGGTCTGGGGGTCAGACCGGTCTAGTTTTTTCACGCCGGGACCGTAATCACCAACCGGGATATTTCCAGTTGTCCTAGCCAGCGTTGCCAGCTTAATTATTGGACTACCCGCGGCTTGACGCCAAATTTTCTCTAACCTGATGTCTGGGTCAGCCATCAAGCTAAAACTTGAATTGATCGGTGGTAATTGACCATGGTCACCAACCGCTAAGATGGGAACTCTATAGCTAATAATGTCTTGCCATAAATCCTCGGAAACCATACTGGCTTCATCAATTATAATGAGGTCAGTTTTTAGTTCCGTCTTACGGCGCCACGCCACGCTGCCGTCTGACTTGGTTTCTGAGTTGTATATCAGTGAGTGCAGAGTTGATACGGCGTCACCCCTAACTAGCGTCTTGTGTTGCCTGAGTCTAGCCTTGAGTACCTGAGTGGCCTTACCAGTATAGGCAGCGAAAGATAGCCGCATGTTAGGTCTGTTGTCGGCTAGGATTTTTCTTAAGGCTGCAAGCAGTGTAGTTTTGCCGGTGCCTGCATAACCCCCGATGGTTAAGTATTGTTTTTTACCATCGATTTCGTAGGCTTTAAGCCAGGCTGCTATAGAGCCCAGAGCCTTGGCTTGTTCGGAAGACAAAGTTTTCATAGTTACTTAATTGTAACACTTAGTAAGGTCTAGTGTTCGAGTGAGGCGTTGAGGGCGTCAGACTTAGTAGCGTGAATAGTGCCGTCTGGGTGTTCTGGCGGAGTGTAGAGGGTGTACAGCTTTAATTTATCTGTTCCAGTATTTATTATATTGTGTTCAGTTCCAGCTGGTATAACCACTGCAAAGCCGTCAGTTAACTCATGCTCCTCGCCGTTTAGCAGTGCCTTGGCAGTACCGGCTTCGACACGAATAAATTGGTCATGCCCTTCGTGGGCTTCTACCCCGATATCTTCCCCTGGTTGAATGGTCATAACTACTAGTTGTGAGTTTTTTGCAGTGTATAATACTTCACGAAAATTTTCATTACTGAGGGTTTTTTTTTCTAGATCTACGATGTATCCGGTCATGTTTATTCTCCTTGTTACTGTCTTGTTATATTAACACAATATTGCAACTTAAATTATTCTTATGCTAATATAGAGTTATTATTTAAACAGGAAATTTGTAAATGGCCAAAAAGAAAATTACTATCGAGGGGCTTCGTAAGTTTAATCTAATTATGTTTTTTGTCTTTGCTGCAGAGCTTGTGGCTATGGCTTTAATCGCCAATTTTGATGTTAAGTTTCCTATTACAACCAACTACCTCACCTTCGATATTGCGACCAAGACCCTAACGTCGGCAAGTAAGACTATCTATAACATTCCTTTAGTTTGGCCTCTTCTAGCATTCCTAGCCATGAGTATGACAGCCCATCTAATTATTTCTTCGATTTGGTATAGAGGATATAAGAGTGACCTCAAAAAGGGCATGAACCGAGCCCGATGGATAGAGTACAGCTTTTCAGCCAGCACCATGATCGTAGCAATTGGTTTACTTTCTGGAATCTATGATCTTGCAAGCCTTGTTATGCTATTTGCTCTAATAATGGTCATGAACTTGCTCGGTATGATAATGGAAATACATAATCAAACAACCGAAAAAACTAAATGGATAAGTTATTACGTTGGTTGGATAGCTAGTATAGTGCCGTGGATTGCGATTGCCATTTACTTCTGGGCCAGTGCATCTAACGCCACCGGTGGGGCGAAAATACCAGCATTTGTGTATTGGATATACGTTACTATATTTATCTTCTTTAACTGTTTTGCTATAAACATGTTCTTACAGTACAAAAAATGGGGACCATGGAAAAACTATCTATACGGCGAAAGAGTTTATATTATCCTAAGTCTTGTGGCTAAATCCGCTCTGGCGTGGCAAGTGTTTGCCGGAACCCTTAGACCCTAGTTTTTTATCATAATTGTAGTCAGTATTCTGTTATAATTAAGTTATGACTAAATATGATGTAATAATTATTGGCGCCGGCCCTGCTGGTTATACAGCTGCCGTCTATACCTCTCGCGCAAATTTGAAAACTATAATGCTCGCTGGCGACACCCCGGGTGGCCAGCTACTACTAACCAGTGAAGTTGAAAACTTTCCAGGTTTCAGAAAAGGCATAATGGGACCAGATCTCATGACCGAAATGAAGGCTCAGGCCTTAAATTTTGGCACAGAATTCAGGTCTGATTTCGTAACCAAGATAGATCTCTCTGGAATAACCAAGAAAGTTTGGGTGGGTAAAGATTTATATGAATCAAAGGTAGTTATTATTTCTACCGGTGCTAGTGCTAATTGGCTGGGTCTTAAAAACGAGCAACGCCTGATGGGCAAGGGTATATCGGCCTGTGCTGTTTGTGATGCATTTTTCTTTACTGGCAAGCATGTTGTGGTTGTGGGTGGAGGGGATAGTGCCATGGAAGAAGCTACCACACTTGCGAAATTCGCCGACAAGGTTACAATTATTCACCGCCGGGATAGTTTTAGGGCAAGTAAGATAATGCAAGACCGAGTTCGAAATAATAAAAAAATAGATATTATATTAAATACCGAAGTTATTGATGTTCTGGGTGATAACTTTGTTGAGGGAGTTACGCTCAAAGATACCGTTTCTGGGGGTGAAAGCAAACTAGCCTGCGGGGGCTTATTTGTAGCAATTGGACACACTCCAGCCACCAAATTATTCAAGGATGTATTGACTCTTGACGGGAAGGGTTACATTAAATCTAAGCCAACAACTGAAACTGAAATACCCGGTGTATTTGCAGCCGGCGACGTATCCGACAGTAGATACCGTCAAGCCATTACTGCTGCTGGCGAGGGCTGTAAGGCTGCCCTTGAGGCCGAACACTACATAGAAAATATATAATCATTAACCCACTAGCTATAATGTTATTAGAGAGCCAATAGCTAATACTAGGTTTATACGACAGCTCCGGGCCTAACCGTAGCAGGTAGCTGTAAGTAATAAAAAATAGCCTCGTAGTGAGGCTAATTTTTTAGTTTATAATTTTTTAAGCTTTAAGCTTTTATTCCAGTGATAGTTATTAGGCTGTATTTTTGGCGGTGACCAGTTTTTACGGATTGGCGTTTTTTAGCCTTATAGTGAAGGATAACTTTCTTTTCACCTTTAACAGGCTCACTTGCGACTTCAGCTGTAACAACTGCACCTTCAACAGTAGGTTTACCAACCTTGACGTTCTCACCATCAACAATCATTAGTGGTTTGAATTCTACTTTATCTTTATCTGCATGCAAAAGTTCGACCTCGAGTTTTTGGCCTTTTTCTACGATATATTGTTTTGCACCAGTTTCAATTACTGCTAGCATTTAAATTCTTCTTTCTTTTTACAGTTTCAATACCGTATTTTAGCAAATATAACCTTAAATGTAAAGGTTTTATAGTGTTACTGCTCATCTGTAGTGACTTTGTAAGAGACTATGTTCTTATGGTAAGATATGAGGTGTAATAAATAGAAGGAGGGTGGCGCTAAGTGTCACATATAATAGCTGTTGCAAATCAAAAGGGCGGTGTTGGTAAAACAACTACGGCAATTAATATCGCTGCATACCTAAGTAAAATGGGTAAGCATGTTCTTTTGATTGACCTTGACCCCCAGGGTAATTCTACCAGTGGGCTTGGCATCGACAAAGATAGCCTAAAATATACTACCTATGACGTATTAATGGGCAGTGTTGTAATCGAGCAGGCTATAATAAAAAGTGATTATGCCAATCTAGATATACTTCCTACTAGTCCAGTTTTAGCTGCAGCCGAGGTGGAGCTAGCTCATCGCCCTAAGCGCGAGTTTGTTTTAAAGTCCAGCTTGTTATCTGCTGCTTTGGGCAAATATGACTACATCTTTATAGATTGCCCACCATCACTCGGGCTACTGACAATTAACGGCCTAGTCGGTTCTGGTATGCTACTAATCCCGGCTCAAGCCGAATATTACGCCCTCGAAGGCCTAGGCCAATTATTAAATACTGTAAAGAGGGTTAGGGCCGCCCTAAATCCACACCTTAAGCTACTTGGCGTAGTTGTAACTATGTTTGATTCCCGCACCAGTCTTTCCGGAGCAGTAATTAAAGAACTAGAAAAGCATTTTGGTGATTTAGTATTTGACACCACTATACCGCGCAATATACGATTAGCAGAAGCACCATCCCATGGCAAACCAATTTTCGCATATGACAGATTTTGTCGAGGGGCATTCGCTTATAAGAAACTAACCAGGGAGGTATCAAGTCGTGTCGAACGAGCAAAATAATATAGGTCATAGCCGTCTCGGCCGAGGACTAGATGCGTTATTACCCACAAGTCTTAATGAGATGGAGGATTATACGACCGATAGTCTGCCCGAAGAAGTAAAGCAAAGTGACAAAAGCGTTACCGAATTACCTGTCGATAAAATTGCCGTCAACCCTTACCAGCCGCGGACTGAATTTAAGCAGTCGGATTTAGAAGACTTAGCTAGTAGCATTAAGGTTCATGGCATCATACAGCCACTAGTGGTGATGACCGACGGCGAATGGGGGTACCGTCTTATCGCTGGTGAACGAAGACTCAGGGCCGCTAAACTTGCTGGATTATTAAAAGTACCGGTAATTGTGCGGACATTTACTCAACAGCAACAGCTTGAAGTAGCAATTATTGAAAACGTGCAACGTGCTGATCTTAAGCCCCTAGAACAAGCCGTGGCTTACCAGAAATTAATCGATCAATTCAATATGACTTATGAGAGTATTGGTAAGTCAGTTGGCAAAGCTGGCTCGACAGTAACTAATATTGTTAGATTATTAAAGCTTACCCGAAGTGGTAAAACTGCCCTTAACGATGGAGTAATAACCGAAGGACACGCCAGGACCCTTCTTTCGCTGTCCGACCCAGTTCAGCAAGACAAGTTCTTGCATTACATTATTAAGCACAATCTAACTGTAAGACACGCCGAACACCTAGTTCGAGAATTTAAGGGTGGGATTGAGATCAAACACACCAAGGTAAAAGAGGCTGATGCACCAAAGCTAAAGATAACCACTGACTTAGGTAAGTATTTAGGAACTAAAGTGAATATTTCAAAGACTGCTAAGGGCGGTAAATTACAGATTGAGTATTATAGCGATGAAGAGCTGGCTCGAATCTACCAGCAGATCATGGGTCAAGAGCCTAGTCTCTAACCCTTATTGATTTTGGTAGTTATAGCTGCCACCAAACTTTATAGTGTTTACAGGCAGTAGTCTTAATACAGCAAAGCCTGTTACGTTACCTTGTGGTAGTTGTCCCCATTCGCGACTATCGAAGCTTCCGCCTGGACTACGGTTATCTCCCGACACAAAGAACTTACCCTGTTCAACAACTTCATCGATCGATCCTTGCGTGACATACTGCGGATCTACATAACTTTCTTTTAGTATTAGGCCGTCTGGATTATCTTTATTATAGATTGTATAAACCCCGTCTTTTAATACCACTCGATCTCCAGGGAGCCCGATAATACGCTTAATGAAAAAAGTATCAGGTGCGTTAGGATAGCGAAATACTATTACGTCACCTCGGTGGGCGTTCATGTTTTTTTGGCCAAATAGGTGGCCGATATCGAATTGGGTGATCGGCAGCTTGGATATAATTAAGTAGTCATTATTGTGATAGTCCGGCTCCATACTACTACCGGAGACGTAGAATGCCTGGAAGACAAAGTTTTGAATAAACAGCACAATACCTATCGTTATCGCTCCCCACACGAGTAGCTCTACAAATAAGGGATGTTTCTTGCCGCCACCTTCCGTAGATTCTTCCTCGGGCGCCTCTGGCTGTGTGATGCTCTGCAACTGCTTTTCATAATCTTGCTGAGTGGTATTGTTTTGCACTGCAGTGGCAGCGGCCTGAGCTTTCTCAGCTTCAGTTTGCGGCTTTATAGCTTCGCCCGGCTTAGGCAAGTTAGTTTCATCTATTCGGACATCGGGCTGCTCTTGGGAGGTATTGTCGTTTGAGGGTTCCATTACTGTCTATTATACATAGGTGTTGGGATGTATAAAAGCTATATAAGTAAGATATCTAAAATAGGGTATAATTAGTTAAGTGAATAAACATCATAACGACAAATTAGACATTGAAGTGCATGTTATTGATGCCGATTTAGTAAAGACAGATAGTCCACATTCAATTCAAGACATAGATATGAAGTTAGATAATAATAAAAAAAATAAGAAGAAGCATTGGGTTTTAAAGATAGTAGTTATTTTGCTTGCAATAGCCCTACTGGTAGCCGGCTATTTTGGTTGGCGTACCTACGTATCGCTTCATAAGGTAATTAAGAAAAACAATGGAATCACTGCTGCGGGTCTTAAGAGTGCAGACATTGCTCCTGAAAACCTAAAGGGCGAAGGTGATGGTAGGGTAAACATACTACTAATGGGTATGGGTGATCCCGGTCACGCCGGTGAATACCTGACTGATACAATAATGGTTGCTAGTTACGACCCTAAATCTAAGGACGTCGCCATGCTTAGTATCCCTAGAGATTTATATGTTAAAATTCCCGGGTATGGCTTTAGTAAGATAAATGCCGCCAATGCCTATGGTGAACAAAACAAACCTGGTAGCGGGTCGGATTTAGTTAAGCAAACCGTCTCCCAGGTGCTTGGTATTCCGATTCACTATTATGTTAGGGTTGATTTCAGTGCCCTTAAGCAGGCTGTCGATAGCGTGGGAGGTGTAGATGTGAACGTAACGGATAGCTTGGCTGACCCGGAATACCCCTGTGAACGAAACGAGGGCTTATCGTGCGGATATAGCATTTTAGCTGGCCAGCAACATTTTAATGGCAGTGCGGCACTAAAATATGTTAGATGTCGCAAAGGTAATTGTGGGGATGATTACGGACGAGCAAAAAGACAACAGGACGTCTTAGTGGCTCTAAGACAAAAAGCTACTCAGCTTAATTACCTAACTAACCCTAAAAAGATAACAGATCTATTAGACATTGTCGGAAATAATGTTACTACCGACCTTCAGCTCTGGGAGATAGAGAGGTTGGTTAGTATTGCCAAGGACACTGATCCTACTAAGATAGTAAACAAGGTATTAGATAATAGTACAAATAACCTGGTAAAAAATAGTCAGGTTGGTGATGCAAGCGTCGTGGTGCCGGCTCTAGGCATCGGTAACTATACCGACATTCAGGCTTTTGTTAGGTCAATTTTTGTTGATGGCTACTTAAAAAACGAGAATGCTACAATTCAAGTAGAAAATGGGACTACCAATCTAAATATGGGAAATCTGGTAACTAAGTTACTAAAAAGTTATAATTACAATGTAGTCGCTACGGTGCCCGCACCAACTACTTACCGCAATACTCAAATCATTGATAACACTGCTGGCAAAAAGCCTTACACCATTCAGTACCTAGAGAAAAGATTTGGCGTTAAGGCTCAGGCACCTGCGGACGGTAGTACCGACCAGTCTAAAAGTGATATAACAATAATAGTGGGGTCTGATTATAAAACTTACTGAAAAATTTAAAAGAATAGAATTTTTGACTCATGACCAGAGGACGGTTTTATTTGCGTCCGTACTGGTTACATTATCTGCGATCGGTTTGATGTATTACACTACTATGCAGCTACTTATCGCACCGCTAGTAGTTGCTTTAAATTATTTCGTACTTTCAAATATCTTAGTTAGTCGGAACCGATCACATATTTTGGCTAAGTTAATTAAGCCAAGTTTGTGGTTAATTATCCTTTACAGCTACATCTATTCTATTCACGCAATATTTCTAATTCCTATTTTCTGGTTTACAATTTTTAATATTTTTGTAGCTCTTGGCTACGGTATCATGATTTTGCAAGAAGCAAATGCCAAACCCAAGATAATTGTCGATAATGCTTTAAGTATCACTTTAATGATTTTTAGCATGAGCCTAGCCAGCTTGATGCTAGCTTACTGGCATTGGCCGACAGTACTCGTGATGCTCTGTGTCTGGCTGGTGCTATTTTTCATATCACTCTCATGGCTGTTGGATTTTACTGATAAACCCTACCTAATTGCTAGTGTATGGGCCCTAATATCGATTGAGATTTTTTGGATATGTAGTCGATGGATAAACCTCTACCATGTACCACAGACCTCGCTGCTTGTCAGTCAGTCAGCTCTGGTGCTATCCGCCTTAGCCTACGGCTTCGGAGGCCTGTATTACCACTTCAAAAACCACACCCTCAAACGGTCGCTGTTATTTGAGTACATTAGTGTAACTACCGTTGTGTTTGCCGCGCTGATGTTACTTTCTAAGTGGGCAGTAGCTATCTAATTTTTTTGAAAACCTAGTATTAAGTAGCGTTCAAATATTGACTCAAGTCCAGCTGATGAAGCCAGTTCAAATAACTTTTCGTGTTGCCATGGATCGGATTCGTGGTAGACCCTCGTTCCAGCAATAATATGTTTTGGTAATTGTTGGTAGAATTTTCGGTACAGGTCTAGGCCATCGCCCTTACCGCCAAATAAGGCAATTGCTGGCTCCTTTTTTACCTCAGCTTTCATCTGCGGTAGGTAGTCTTCTGAGACGTACGGTAAATTAGTTACGACTGTCTCAAATTTACCTTCGATGTCATCGAAGATGTCCGATACTACGAATTTGATGTTGTGATCATCCCCTAGGATGCTTGCGGCGTTAAGTTTTGCAACGTCTAAAGCGTCGGCTGAAACTTCACTTGCGGTTATTTCTAGATCCGGTCGATTTTTAGCAATTGCAATTGCTATAGCGCCACTACCGGTGCCGATGTCGATAAGCTTAGAATTTTTAGGAGCGTTTTTAATTGCCTCCTCCGCTACTAGCTCGGTTTCTACTCGGGGGCTTAAGACGCGATTATCCACATAAAAATCAATACCGTAAAAATCCAGCCTGTTAGTTATATAAGCTACTGGTTCATGATCAAGTCGCCGGTGAATAAAATTGCTGTACTGTTTGAGCTGCGACTCGGTGAGATTTTCATCGTCGTGAGCAATTAGGTACTCCCGATTTTGTCTAAGCAAGTGTGCGAGCAGTAACTCGGCGTCCAGTCTGGGCGACGGAGTATGGTTGTTTTTTAGTTGTAGAGTTGATTCTTCTAGGGCCTGTTTTATTGTCATTGCTGATTCTCTAGCGCCTTTTGAACCTTAGCGTCTCTTAGGGCGTCGAAGATAATATCAATTTCCCCATCCATAATCTTTTGTAAATTGTGGGTAGTAAAACCTATACGGTGGTCAGTAACTCTGTCCTGGGGGTAGTTGTAAGTTCTAATCTTTTCGCTTCGATCGCCAGTCCCTATTTGACTCCTTCTGGCGTCACCTAGCTTTTTGGCTTCTTCTTGCAGCTGTATATCCAGCAGTCTTGTTCTTAGAACGTTCATAGCTTTGAGCTTATTTTTTAACTGAGACTTTTCGTCTTGGCAGGTAGCTACAACACCAGTCGGTATATGAGTAATTCTAACAGCACTATCTGTGGTATTTACACTTTGTCCGCCGTTACCACCACTTCTAAAGACATCTATTCTTAAATCGCTAGGGTTTATTTCGATATCGGCTTCTTGAGCTTCGGGTAGCACCGCTACGGTAGCAGTGCTGGTGTGTATACGACCAGCACTCTCGGTAGCCGGTATTCTTTGCACGCGATGTACGCCACTTTCGTATTTGAGTAGTCCGTAGGCGTCATGACCGTTTACTGCAATTATGACTTCTTTATAGCCACCATTGCTGTTCGAGCTTTCACTGAGTAACTCGACTTTTAGATTATGGGTCTCAGCATATCTTGAGTACATTCTAAGCAGGTCTGCGGCAAATAGGCTAGACTCGTCACCGCCAGCTCCAGCTCTAATTTCTACAATAGCGTTTTTGTGATCGCTCGGGTCGACTGGTAAAAGGGCAACTTTTGCTTCGGATTCAAGAGTCGCTAGTTTCGGTTCAAGCTCAGTAATAGTTTCCTCAGCTAGATCCTTCATCTCAGGGTCTTCCAGTAATGTGCGGGCCTCTTTTAGGTCATCGCTAGTTTTTTGTACGGCATTAAATAGATCTAATTTTTTAACTAGATCACGCTGACGAGCTACGAGCTGAGCGCTTTTGGGGCTAGCGTAAACAGAGGGGTCAGAAAGTTCTTTCTCCACAGACGCTAGCTCGCTATTTAAT
>Ga0194049_1000624_pt1 | contig 11960 bp, 7 predicted proteins | sample JunL2225m_MetaG_FD_148665 | JGI IMG/M metagenome (GOLD analysis project Ga0194049, IMG submission 148665) | Anoxic zone freshwater microbial communities from boreal shield lake in IISD Experimental Lakes Area, Ontario, Canada - Jun2016-L224-25m | ecosystem: Environmental > Aquatic > Freshwater >... | reverse complement strand
CCCCATTGACCGGTATACGTCAACGCTTGGTCATACCATAACAACAGCTTTTCATCTTCTTGCAGGGCATCTTCTGGAATTTTTTGGGCAACGCTGATGATGGTCGCAAAATCCTTGTTGGCCCAAGCGGTCTTGAATCCTGCCCGTAAGACTTCAAGGCGGAATTCCTTCAAGCGCCGTCCGGTGAAGGCGCGGTAGGTTTCAAAATCTTTCAACAGTGCCTTTTCGCGCTTTTTCTCCAAGTCCTGGGCCTTGTTGGGGTCTGGCACGTACCAACGGTCTTTGGCCTTGGCGGTCAGGCGCGGGTCATTTTTCTCCAAGCCGCGTAGGTCTTTAAAATTGGAAGACAAGTAACTGTGAATCTGGCTAGGGACATCACCGTTACCGTCAAATTCGATGAAATTGTCTTCAAGCAATGCCATCAGTTCGGGTCGGGCTTCGTGCTTTTTCCAGCCCGCGCCGAGTTGATTAAAAAATTCAGGGTTGATTTCCTGATAGGTTGAAGGCCGTTTTTTTAAAAAATCCGTCAGCCAATCAATCGCGCTGTGTTCGTCGCAGACAAACAATTCCATCTGTGGTGCTTGGGCAGTTTGCAGACGTTTTTTGTCGTATTCCGTGGCTTGTTCTGGCAGAAACACCATGCCATCACGCGGGGTAAATCGCTGCGTCAACCCGGCTTGGAATTCTTGGCTGGACATCGGCACCGGGCAGTTGTGGCGGACGAACCAAGCCACCATGCGGTCAAACAAGATGCGCGGGTCGCGCTCGGCAATGTAATCCAGTTCGCCCTGTTTCATCCTCACTGTTGGCAGATATTTCAAATGGGTGCGGACAAAATCCCAGACTGATTCCTCGCCTCCGCCAGTTGGGGTGAAACGATCCTCTAGGCCAAAATTTGGTTTGTAGGCGGAAATAACGAGGTCTTGTTTGACGGCTGTGGGGGTATTAACTGCCTTGAAACTGCCTTGTTGCTTGTCGAGAGCGGAAACATTAGCGACAACAAAACCAGCTTCTTGTAGTGCTGTTTGGATAGCATTCCAGACTCTGGCTTGTGTGTTGGAGAATTCGACGGTCATCCAGTGACCAGGTTTCAATATTCGGTATGCTTCTCTGAAGCATGTCGTTATCAGTTGACGATATTCATTTATGCCCTTTCCTTGAGTTTTATTTTCTATAGCTTCAAGTTTATTATTAGTTAAAACTTTAAGCCATTGCTCCCACAAGATATTTAATTCAGAGTAATTTAGATTTGCGCCAAAAGGTGGATCAATGAATATGTAATCAAAGCTATTGCTTGGTATATTTAATGATGAAGAGTCACAGCAACCAACATAAGATACCCTTTTTTTTCCAAATTTTGGAGCTTCATTATTAACTAGCCGTTGTAGCTTTCCATTTAGGATGTAATTTGGCGATACTTCGACTTGTTGTGATCCTATGTAAAGCGTTCCACTAAGATATTGATTTACTTGTGAGAAATGATTTGGGACATACCGAGATATTTTTGAAAATCCCAATGCCGCATATTGAACGAAAAAAATACATAGTTTACTGTGACATTTGAATGCTGAATCATATAAATCTGCTAGAGCCCATAAATTACGCTTCGTATAGAAATGATGGATATGGGTAATTCCAATAGGATCGTTTCGACGTGTTTCACCACCTTCCATCATTCTTTCAGCCGGGAACCAATGTTGTATGTTGTTAATTTCAATTTTTTCGATAATTACTAAATCTGATGTATCAAGATTTTTTTCGTATCGTTGTTTTCCAACACTGTAATTAATCAGAACAGGCACTTGTTTAGCTTGACGGATGGTTTGGTTTATGGATTTATCAAATTTCGATATCCAAGCACGTTCCATCTTACGTTTGGTTAATTCAGAACCACAATGAGGACATTGGAAATTGCTTTTTACGCTGCCCGTTTCTTTGTCCAAAGCTGATTCCCAGAAAATCACTTCACCAGTGCATTCAGAACAAACAAAAACATCCGACCAAACAGTATAGTTAATGCGCCCCTTCGTTTTACCGTCCGTGTGCAGCGTCTCATACATCCAACCGCATTCGGCTTCCACTTCGGCTAATATCCGTTTGGCTTCCTGCTCAAAAGCATGGACATCCACTGGTGTGTTGTAGTTATAGGCGATGAAGGTTGCCGCCGGTGATAAGTCATTGAGTATCGCCCGTCGCGCTCCAAGTGTGGAAAATGGTTTCCAAACTGGCTTACCGTCTTCCTCTTCTTGGGCAAGGATGGTTCCATCGGCTTCCACTCGGTAGCCTAGTGATCGCACCGTAGCCCGGTCGCCGCAAAGCTGCGCCGCCACGCCGGTCATGCCAGTACCGCAAAAGCCATCGAATACCACATCCCCCGGTTGGGTGTAATGCAGGATGTAACGCATGATGGCCTTGTGAGGAACCTTGGTGTGGTAGCTATGGGCATTGTAGATCGGGTCGTTTTTGCCTTCGCTGACATCCGCCGCGAAAGGCTCTTTGCTATACGGTACTGACGGGTCATAAGGCTTGCCGTATTGCTCGATGAAATCCTCAATGAACGGATTCGGGCAAGCGGTGTAATACGGCGGGTCGGACAAGGCCAGAATGTCCTCGTCCGTGCCAATCGGGAAACCTTCAATCTTGCGGAATTCCGGGTCTTTCAGCTTATCGGCCAGCAGCTTCAGGTAATGCTCACGACGGGCTTGGTCGCTAGTGAAGGTTTGGCCTAGGCATTCAACCGGGCCGGATTCTGTGGTTTGGCTTTGGAAAAGATCATTCATGTTTTGGTCCGTGTTGTTTCAGCAATTCTCATTTTGGCTAAAGTTCCGTCATTCCGGCATGGACTGCCGGAATCCAGTGCCATGGAGGGTAATCCATCGGTTGCATAAGTGGCTGATTGAGCATCGGTGGCAAATTCTAGTTTCACGTCCATGTGACTGGATTCCTGCTTCCCGGCAGGAATGACGGTCTATATTTCAACGATTTGCCTCATAATGAGAATTGCTGGTGTTGTTTTGTCCTGCCTTAATCGCTTCGCCACGTTCAGTGAGGTGGTAACGCTGTTTGCTGGAACGCGGCTTGTCGGGTTGAGTCATTTCGATCACATTTGCTGCCAGCGCGGGAAGTAGGTAAGCATCGCGAAAATGATCCTCATGCTTAAGCCCTAGGGCATCTTGAATCTCTGTCCGTTTCATTTCGCCCACCATGACCGATAGCAAGCGCCAGACTTCCCCGGTGACTTCCCCGGTGACTTCCCCGGTGACTTGTTCAGTCGCTGGCTTGGTGCTGTTGGCAAAGCGTTTGCGTAGAACCTCCCGCACTTGAAACAGTGTCTCGCTGGCGGACTCCAACAGTTGTTGGCCTACCAGATAATCAGCTATTTCTTTGGCTTGCCGGGTGGTGTTGATGCCTAAGCCGCGAATTTCGGTGAGGCTGAGATAATCGCCTTGGGGTTTTTCTAACGCGAGTGCAGGCACATCGGCTTGTTCGGGTGTCAGACTGACACCGATGGACTGCCGGAAGCGTTGCATGGCCTCGGTCACCAAAGGCTTGTTGACCAATACGAGATCGAACTGCTTGCGGGCTTTGTCGTTGATGATGTGGGGTGGCGCTCGGCCCAAATCATGCCAGTTGCGGAAGATAGCCCGGATGCCCGTACCGGCTTGGTCAGAAAGGCCAATACGGCGAAACGCCTTGACGATAGCCGGGTTGCGCACTTCCTTTTCGGTCGGTTCCAATAATTCGGCATCGGTTGCGAAAGCATCCCCAGGATTCCAGAAGATGGTACGGTCAGTGAATAGCTTGATGGATGCCTTGCGTCCGTGGTCGCCGTAATCTTGATGTACGAGAAGGTTGATAGCGGCTTCGCGGAAGGCCACATAATCGGGCGGGTCGTCGTTACGGCGTAACGTGGCAGGATCAATGGAAAATGGATGTTCTGCAATCCGCATGTAGCGGGCCACCAAACCTTGCCACGTTTGGAATATGTTTTCCTCAAAAACATAGCGGTCATGCCAGCGTTGCTCTGCCGACCATAGGTCAAAAGCCGTGTCGATGCGTTGATAATCCAGCACCGGGCGCGGAAGGATTTGGCGCACATAGCGGCCTTGACCAAACAACAGCACTCCGGCACGAGTCGGCCACAGGCTTCCATTTTGCTCGACAACGAAGTTCCAGTTCAGCAGGAATTGGATAGTGTCGCCACTTTCAGCATGCTCAGGGTTGCGCTGTGCGAACAGGTTTTGATACCAGCGCACCGTGGCTTCATCGAAACAGCGATCCGCCGAAAAATCCGTAATGACCCCGGCATCATGGCGTTCTTGCGAAGAATCGCGCAGGAAGCGTTCCAACTCGCTTGGTGTGCATTGCTCATCGCCTTCGCCACGGCGTATATAAGTTTGGTATGGGTTGTTTTTAAGATAAACGGGTTTTTCAAAGCGTGAGCATTCCGGCACATGGAAAACCAGCACATGCTTTCCATCGAAGTCGAAGCGTTGTTCATCGACGCGGATAATACGATTAAGCTTTTGTCCGGCGCGTAGCGTACTCAAGAAATCGTTCATTACCCGGTTGGGTTCCTCCACTCCGGTAATCTCAAGCTGACGGTTTTGCTCACTCACGCCAAACACTAGCCAGCCACCAGCGGTATTGGCAAATGCCGATACCGTTTTATAGGCATCATCAGGAACTGAGCGTTGTGCCTTCTTGCACTCGAAATCTTTCCATTCCAAGCCGTGCAGACGGGTGAGCAATTCGTCTTGATTCATGCTGATTACACTACGAGTTGGTGGAATAGGCCGTTCATCATCCTGCCAAGGGTTCGTTCCAAGGATTGATTACCCGCAGCGATGACAGCTTGAAGTCAATCACATTGCGCGTAACCATCGTCAGATCGTGACTCATGGCGGTGGCGGCAAGTAGGCTGTCGATGGCGGGTAGCGGACGGCCGGCGGCAGCCGACAAACGCCCCCAACATTCCGCTACCGGTAAGTTAACCGGCAACAGACGCGGACCAAACCAAGGCAGCAAGATTCCTTCCAACCATTCGGTGACCCCAAGGCGTTGCGATTCAAGCTTAAGACGCTCGACTCCCCGACGAATTTCCCCAACCGATAACACGCTGAGATAGAGGTTTTCGTCTCTTACCCCTGCAAACCATGCCATCACTTGAGGATCGGGCCGCTTGCGCCGCAATTCTGAGACGATATTAGTGTCAAGCAAAAACTTGCCGCCGCTCATAGTTCAATATCGCGGGTCAGGTCTATCTCCACATCCATCAATGGAGAGTTGCGGATGAGTTCAACGAAACTCGGCTTCGGTTCGAGCATACGTCGATAATCCTCCGCAGCCAACACCACCACTGCCGGTTCGCCGCGCAGGGTAATTTCCTGTGGTTCGTGTTCGCTCGCCAATCGCACCACTTCGCTTAGACGCGCTTTGGCATCTTGTAAGGCCCATTGTCGCATGATGAATCTCCAATACTAGTCAGACTGGTTATTATGATACGAAATCAGCCGTGATTGGCAAATTGTTTCAGTAAAGCTTAAAACACCGTCGTTCCTGCATGTATCGACTTGTAGGGGACGGGTTCGGAACCAAATGCTGTTGAATTAAAATCTAAAACTCCCTCCCCCAACGGGGGAGGGTTGGGGTGGGGGCGAGTTAAATCAGAGGCTTCGCTGCTTTCTGATCGCCCCCCTCCTAACCCAATGCTGTTGAATTAACACTTGAGTTTAATGCGTTCCGCTGGCTGAGCGGAGTCGAAGCCAGCTTGTTCGCTTCGACTTCTCCCCTCGACTTCGCTCGGGGAACAGTCTGCGGATGGCTTAATTCAACAGCATTGCCCTCCTAACATCCCCGTTGGGGGGAGGAACTAATTCAGCGGCATTGGCTTCTGAACCCGCCTACGTCATTCAACGACGAAACGCAGCTTTTTGGTGTCCTTGCCCTTGCAGCGTTCGTTTAGGAATGTCTCAAAGCGTTTGTGCAAATCTTCTGGCGTAGCCGGGGAGCCGCCTTTCAGCAATGCCTTCTTGATGTCTTCGCTGGTGACATCTATCTTTTCCAAACCCGACAGGGCTTCTTGCACGGCACTGATGAAATAAGGTGTCACCGGGGCGGGAAGCTGCCGGGTTTTAATGAAAGTTTCGACGGGCTTTTGGGTCTCCGGCGTGAGCAAATCCGCAATGGTTCCACGGATAATTGGATCGTCCAAGTTATCGAGTAGGGTTTGCTGCCAAGCCTCTAGTAGCCTGTTCAGTTCTTCGTCGAGTTGGTTGAGCGCATTGCTGGTATGGGCAAAAGCCAGCGATTCGTTGACCGGGCGGAAATTGCAATGCGGGCAGATGGGCGTTGCGGTGAGGTCGGTATCTGCCAAGGCGAAGCAGCTTTTCAGGTTGTCTAGCTTTTCTTCAAATGCGGTGAGTTGGCTGGTGGGCATCAAGCCAATGCCAGCGAGACAGCGCAAGGCCACTAGGCGCGGGTCTTTTTTCAGCGCGGTTTTGGTTTTGTCCTCGGCAACACCTAAACGCGCTTTGCTGTGCTGTGCGATATAGGCGTTGATGTAGTCTTTTTTGAGCCTCGTCAGCGTCTGCCGGTATTCCGTCGCGTTTTGGGCGGTGCGGTCTTGGGCTAGGGCGGCAAGCATCGTGGCGCGTGTCGTCTGCGCCTGTTTAATCCAGTCATGGTCGCTGGGCAGAACCATTTCGGCTTGCGACAGATAAGCGGCGACGGCCCCCCATTCAGTCACCAGATCAAGCAAGTTTTCGACGGAATCCAACGCGGCGAGATTTTGGGTTTGGGCGGCTACGTCGTCAAGCCCAATGCGGAGGTTCTTGAGCTTGCCGATGGTATTGTACGGGCTTAAGGCTTCGGTAAATGCTTTTAGCGATTCCAAGCGCTGGCGGGTATCTTTGGCCTCGTCTTCGCGCAACAGGGCTTGACCCCAAAGGATGATGCGGCTTTGCATGTCCGTACCCGCCATCAAGACGCGGCGAACCAATTTATCCAGTGCCTCATGCAGTTGCTTGACAGGTTCCTCGGAACCTTGGATAGCCATTTGCGCCAAACCGGGCGGAATGTCCAGCAGTTGGAACAACGACCGCAGCAATTCGGGGTTGATGGCTTTGGGTGCCTCGATGTGTTTGAACTGCTTGAGTTCGTCTAACGACCTTTCGGCGAGTTGCGCGAGTTTCCCCGAGTCAATCTTGTCCCCGGTTACGCTCAAGACAATATCACCCGAATAGACCAACCCGCCCAACACCACAACGAACAAGTCAGGTTCCAAACGGAATTTGACCGGGGAAAAATATTCGACATCCAAAGCCCCGGACAAAAGTTCGCTACGGTTGATGACCTGGCCCTGCCCTTTTGCCTTCAATCGGTTTAACACGTCTTGTGCATAGCGGGAACGTAACGGCTCAATCCGGTCGCCATCGAGCATTTCCATCGCATCGAGAATGGCAACGGCATCTTTGGTTCTGGCTCCACCCGCTAACAATCGCAGGGCATTCAGAATTTGTGGCTTGCGGTTGGTTTCGGTCAAGAGCAGGGAAAACGTGGGGTACTCCGGCGCGAGATCGGCGAAATGCTGAGTCAGCGACAAGCCGGAAACGATGTTGACCACATCACGGAAATTGATCCGGTCTTCCGGGCCGAGTCTGGCCTTGTCGCGCAAGGAAATGCCACGCACCCAGTCTTGCAGGGATTTGGTTTTGCCTTGGTGGGTAACCTCAAAAGCAGTCATCTGCTTTTCCTGCAACCATTTACTCATCAGGCGCAAAGAGTCTTGTGTCTTGGAAAGATAGATAGCCTTGGCCCCGCCACTGGTGGTGGTGGATAGTTCAAGTGCCGCCGCATATCGGGCGAGATAACTCTTGATGTTGGCATCCAAACCTTTGAGCCTGAAAAACACTTCGTCGCCCAAGTTGGCATCCGTGAACTTAGGCCGTTCAAACGGCTGAATGAAGTAAATGTAGAAATCGCGGTCGGGCTGTGCGGTCGGGCGGTCATTCGGCGCACCAAAAAACAGGTAGCCAATACGCTCAACACGGCGTTCCTGCCATTCGATTTGATATTGCCAGATTGGGTGGCCGGTGACATACGTCGTTTCGTCAGTCCGCTCCATCAATTGCTTCATCGCACTGAAGTAGGCGCGCCCCAGTGCGTCATCGGACAATGCCTCCGCCCGCTTGTCGATTTGGGCATCGTAGTCGATGTCTTTTTTTAGATCGAGATAATATTGCTCGGTGTCCCCGGTCTTGGAGATAAACTGCCCGTTGACCGTTTTGATGATGGTTCCAAGGACTGTCACCACCAACCCGAGCAAATCGACTGCCGGATCACCCCCCATTTCTTCAATGCCGGCATAATAGAGGCATAGCGAGTCGCGCAATTCTTCTGCCTTTGGCCCAAGGGTTAAGTAAATATCACCCCCCGTGGTGAGGCGATGAATTGAAAGCGCATGGATGATTTGCAATGCCAACGGCTTGTAGGCTGGTCTTGGGAAGGCTTGCTGCACACGCGACTCCAGCACTTCCGAAACCCGAATCACTTCCTTGATGTTGTGGTCGGCACGAAATACGGGGTTGTTGTGGATCGTCTGCCAGTAGTTGGGTTAAGTAATCAGGCCGGGGCGATCATTGGGAACCTCCTTGTCCAGCACAGCCCGCATTGCCAGCGACAGGGTTTCCAGTGCATTGCGTTTCTCTGCAAAGCTGATTCGTTCAAAGGTTTTAAGGTAATCTGGATGGACGGGGAACAGGCTAACGTATTCGTCCATTCGTTCATTCATCGAACCATAGAATTTGGTGAACGGTGCGAGATGGGAACGGATTTTGTCTTGCTGGTCGGCAGACTTCTTCAACAAGCGTTCGGTAACAACGAAACTCACGTCTTGGCGGGCCAGCAGGACTTGGGAGAAACGGTCTTTCACCCGTCTTAGGCTATCGGCCACATGTTGGAAACGACCACTGTCAAAAATGGCTTCTTGCACACCGGCAACGAAACGAAACCGCAAATGTTTGGCGACTTCGCCAATCTCGCGGAGAAACGACAAATCCAATACGAGGTCATGATCCTTGCGCGAACGGAGATATTCAAGGAACTCGTCAACCACCAAGAGGATTCCCTGATCGGGGTAGACTTCCTCAAACGCCGCCATCATTTCCTCAAAGGCGGTTTTGTTATTAACAACCTTGCCGACTGGCGGGAAAGAATATTCCACGCCGCACTTGGCCAGTAAACGCTCAAGTTCGCCGGTGATGATTTCGCGCAAGGACATTTCGCTGGAAATCTCAATCCGGTGAACCTTGAACTTGCCCGCAATCGCCGTTGCCGCATCTGCCACCTTGGAATGGCGAAGCAAGGGAATATAGGCTTCGTCTTCGGCGATCAGCGAAATCACCGACATCAAATGAGACTTGCCCGTGCCGTAGTTGCCGACAATTAGAATGCCTTTATGATCGACCGCATCATCAAAAGCCAGTTGCGGAAAAACTTGTTTGGCGATTCGTTCCGCCATGTCATCCGAAATGACATAGGTTGATACCAGCCGTTTGGCATCGTCCGGTCGGTTGGCATCACGAAGCGCAATGACGGATTCAATGGGTTCAAACTGAATGAGGTCTCCATAGTGCATGGGTTGTCTTGCCTATTCCTGTTGTTCAATGCGAAGATGGACTACGCCCTCTGCGGCATAGTCTCGATATTCTGGGTGGTTGAGTTCGGCGTAAACGAGGCGACCGTCACGCAAATCTCCGGGCCATATACTGATGACCTTTTTGATATGAGCATGCCGTTTGAGCAAGTCTAGCGGATTGAGTTTTAATGAAGCGTCGAACAGCAGTTCGATATTGTCGATGAGCAGCAAATCACCAAGGGTGTGCTGTGCGATGAGTTCGTGTAGGACTTCCGCCGATTCGAATTGCCGTTGGCGGTGTGACAACCCGATGAGCCGCCGCCCCAACGCGGCACCTAGGTTAAATGGCGCAATCCCTTTGCTTTCACCATAAGCGCGGAGTAATTTGGTCTTCCCGCTTTTTGGCGGTCCAATGATAAGGATCAATCGGCTGTGCAGGTCGCCAATGTTTGCCGTCAACTGCTCAAGGCGTGAAGGCATACGCTTGGCTTTCCGGTTTCAATGAATCAATCATGATTGGCATCATTGTCGTTGATTGCTTGTCTAGTAATACATCCAAAATCGTTAGGTTTTATCTCCATCAAGTTTGCCGGAGAAAGCGAAAATCGGCTCATTCATGCTACGAAATGGTTATCTTTGTTGGTATGAAATAGGAAAAGTTTAACTGAAAACCCCGCTAATTGCTTGACATCGGGCTTATCCACACAATCTGTGGATAAGTCTGTTTTTATGCTGTCAAATCCTGTTGCCTCTGCGGCCTAGGCCGATTGGATAAAATATGACCAATCCGTTAAGACCATCCGAACAGGAAGACTACAACTAATGACTGGCCCGTACCATCGTCGAAGCAGTCATTACGCTACTAACCATTTTCGCGTCGCGAAAATCATCCCCTGCCCTATCCAGCAATGCCCCAAGTTGACGGCTGCGCCAGTCAGAGGAATGGCTGGATTAGCGTGGGCAATTGTTGTAACCAACAATGCCAAGCAAGGGGGCATCCTTGGCCGTAACGCCCGGAAAAACGCCGGGGGCTGGCAAGGCCAGGCAATCGTTGCCTTGCCCTGTTTGCTCACCAAAGCATAGGCATCAGTCATAGACCGATACACCCGACCAGAAACAGCCCGCCGAACCTTGGAAGGCCCAAGGAAAACCGCCACGGAAACGGGCTTAAACCGGGCGGTTCAAATTCAGCGAAAACCCGCATGGAACCTGATTTTTTCAAAATCCTGTGAGAGTTTTTATCCGTTTGCGCAACCCCACCCGGCATCGTTCAGCAATTCTCATTATGACTCCATTGCCGTCATTCCGGCATGGATGCCGGAATCCAGTGCCATGGACGGTAACTTGCCGGTTGCGTAAGTGTTTGAAAAAGGCTTGATGGCGACCCCTAGATTCACATCCTTGTGACTGGATTCCGGCATCCATGCCGGAATGACGAGTTGTCTATCGGCACTTTGGCTCATAATGAGAATTGCTGGGCATCGTTGGGTTTACCCCTGTTTCGAAACCGTAAGTTTCCGTTCAAATGCCCCCGCTAGTCCTGGCTTACCGTTTAGGCTATCAAGTCCAAGATTTTCGCGACGCGAAAATATGGGCGTTGCGGTCGCCGGTCGGCTGGCCTTGGCGAAGCTGGCCGGTTGATCGGCAAGGCATACGGACTGGAACGGAAGGAAGGGGAATGAGGGATAAAAGGCAGGGAGAGCTTTTATATTTTCGCGTCGCGAAAATCAAACACCCTGCCCAGCCATGAAAAGGCGTGCCCCCTTGCCGCGCAAGGGGCGCACCGCCGCCGACGGGACAATGACCGGCACCGTTTATCAGTCTGCCACTGATAAACGAGACCGGACAGGCCGGTAGCGCCAGATTATTCCCCTTGCCTGGACTTATCGCCAAAGGCATTTTTTACGGATGCGGGCGGCCCAGGATGCACGACATTCTGTGAGTGTTTTTAGCCGTTTGCGCAAACTTACCCCAAAAACGGGCGCTTCGCGCTCGCCGCGCCCTCCGGGCGGGCCTGACACTTGGCTTGGCTCGATGGACCTCAGGCAAAGGCGAAAGCCCTGGCCCCGGAAGGCAATGCCGGGGAGGAACGCGAAGCGGCAGGCCGAACGCGCCCTCCTGGCGAGGTCGATGCAAGAGCCGCCGCGCACGGCGGGGGGCGTATCCTTCTTACAAGTGTAGGTTTTTAAAAAATGTGTGACGAGACAGTGCGTTGCGGTAAATTGATGGGTGTCAAAAACATCATTCCACCGGAGGTGCCGCCATGTCTCGCCAACCCGAACTTTACCACTGGATAGACACTGTTGCCATGCGTTTTCCGAAC
>Ga0194049_1000620_pt1 | contig 11984 bp, 27 predicted proteins | sample JunL2225m_MetaG_FD_148665 | JGI IMG/M metagenome (GOLD analysis project Ga0194049, IMG submission 148665) | Anoxic zone freshwater microbial communities from boreal shield lake in IISD Experimental Lakes Area, Ontario, Canada - Jun2016-L224-25m | ecosystem: Environmental > Aquatic > Freshwater >... | reverse complement strand
GGGGTAAACATTTACATTTGCTGATTTTTTTCTATTTCTCCGACGTTACCTTTACATGCTGGTTAGCAAGTATATGTGAAATGCGTGTTTTTGCGGTTCTCAAAACTGATCGAACAATATCACTAACTTTTGCTTAAAACGCTTCTATTGCGTTCCCATGAAATAGTGCATATACAGATTTATTGAAATTTGATTACTAACAATCCATAATGCACACATGCCATTGTCAAACCAAATATGATTATTATCAAACCACTAATAATCGTTGGGATCTCACGTCTTGTATACCCAATACGTATCTGATATACCCCGATGATCATAATTATACCTTCACAAAATGCTACACATATTTCTTTTAATGCGTTAATATCTACAGTTGGGATTATGATTTCAACTACCATGTTTCACCTCAATAATAAATCCGTTTGAATTCCATAGGATCGTGATAATTTGACCAGTTGCACGTCGATTCCATATCGTCGCTTACAGCTTGAGGAAACTGGATAATGGCGTCATATATAGATTCATCAATTGTTTGCGACGGTTGCGTAATAATGATTGCCGTCAATGCTATAATTAAGATTGTGGATAATACGAGGATTATCTTAATTGTTTGATTTCTATTGATTTTTGTCGTCATTATTTATTCTCCTGCGTCTTTTTAGGGGTTTTGTTTGAATTATGTCTGCATAGTATATCAAACTTGCCCTGCATGATATGATTAAGTAGATTAGTTAAGGGTAAGATACGAATTTCGTAATCGTTGCTTTCTGATAAATGTCCATCTACTATCGCCGCATCACGACGTTCTTTATACTTGCTTTGTTTGACTGTGATGTAATTAATCACCAAATCTCTGTTTAGTTGTTTCATAGTAATCATTTCTCCAAATTGTTTGTTTTCATATACATTAAAAATCAATAAACTGTGTGGCGGTATATCCAAAATGGCATATTTCAACCAGTTCAAGATCTCGGATCAGTTTGGACATACTACTAATACTGCAATAAAACGATTTAAACTGCCTTTATTGCCTTTGTGTATTGTGGCGTTACCAAAAGGTATATTATCCCATAATAACCAGTATATTAAGAGAATATTTATGGTACGCCCACGAAAGTCAATGGCAAAAACCCAAGAACAGATACGAAACGAACTCTTTGCTGAACTTGAAAGCATCGAACATGACGTTTCTGATAAACACCCTATCGTAAAAAATATCTATAATTATCACCCTGATTGCCCATATGCTGACCAAAATACAGGTATTGTGTTAGAGTCACATTATCAGTATTGGCGATTTTATCCAAAAGATATCATTCAATCGGACGAAACTATCAAGCACTTGAATAATGACCGCACGGACAATCAGATTGAAAATTTAGTTAAGTGGAAGAAGCAAAAGAAACCTGATTGTCCCGTCAAAGGGCATATGCCGTCTATTAAACATGGACGGCATACGAAATAATTACCTCATATTGCGTAGCGAGATATTTACAACAACATACTTTGTTGCTTCATTTTTAATAATAGTTTCCTGAATTGTTTTGTTCTGCGGTTTGTTATTTAAAACTGTTTGTTTGTATTTAATTAATTCCATTTTAGTTACTCCATATACATAATTTTGATCTGATCACATTTTCCTAACCATAATTGTAGGTTTGGATCACATTTTTTGAAATTCCATTTTCATTGGTTTCGGATATTCCCCGGTTCTGATATATTTTTCAATGTCCTCTACAAGACCGAACGGCGCAATCTCATTTAGATTTTTTAATCCCCCATTAATGATTGTTGCTGATGTAAACGCCGCACACAGTTGAAATGATAACTCGGCTGCTTTCATTCGTATTTCCATATCGTTTGATGTCATTTTAATTACTCCATATACATTTTTGTTAAAGATACCCTGATAACAACCCATTGTTTGTTGACGGGTACTCTTTGAATAGATGATCGTGTAGGATCTTGACAATCCCTAACTGCCACTTGAATTGATACCGGGCATACGATTTCCCGGATGGTGAAATCCCTGTTACCGGCAACGCTTCCGCATATGTATCACCTTTCTGGGTCAGTATCCAATGGTCACTGAATCGTTCAAGGAAACCCAGCTTATTTAAGATGCGATTAACTGATGCGCCAGCATAATTCCCTAATCTTAGTTCTCTCCCGATCTCGGTCACTGTGAGATACCCGATAGGTTTAGATACTTTATCTTTATGCACAGTGTTTTTCCACATTGATAAATCTGCACCCGTATCAAACTCTACTTTAGATAACGCCATACTAATTGCCATACCCCGGTCTACATGCGCATACTTTGACATGGCATCAGCAATCTGTAATTGGTCTTCTACAAGACTGCCGATTAAAGTTCTGTCTGTGCGGACAATCACGTTTTTGTCGAATGGTTTGATCTCGGTTATATTTCCACTCATTGCTTTACTGAGTGTGTTAATCGCCCATTTTCTGAATTTCAGGATCGTCTCTTGTTTCTTTTTATCTTTGACGCGATTGATATTCAATGCCATGAATAATGCAATAACACCGTCTCGCGTCAAACAAATTAACTCCTGAACGCCTCCGGGGGTGGTCATAGCAACCACCCCTTTGAATCCGTCTTCAAAGAAGGTACTGTTATTTTCAATTACCCTTCTGATTGTAGACCGATCATAACCGATGGTTTTTGCAATATCAACTAATGGCATCATGGGGGTACCATTCTTATTGAATATGCGTATCTCATTACCATCAAATAATTCATTTATAACTATCCCGGTTGTCATTTTAATCCCCTTTTTTAATATCCGATGCTTTCATAAATGCTGATTTCGGTGTCGGTTTATAAAACACTTTGCGGGTGTTCCCAGACCACACAATATACCCAAACGTGTCCACTAATGTTTTTGATATTATGCGGACTCGAACACTCCGATGAATTTCAATCCACCGTTTTTTTCCATCTGATAGTGTTTTATCATTTTTTGTTAAATCACATAATATGTCATCAAGTTCACGTGTGTTAATAAAAACGGGGTTCATTTTTGGTAATACGCGTTTGATTAATGGTGTGACCCATTTTACCATACGTAGGATATATGTATCCATATTAATATTGTTCTGTGTTGAAGATCTGCCCTTTTTATACATGTTATACTCCACGAAAATGCGTCTGTTAAAAAAAGAAAATGTATATTAACTGATGATTGTAATATTTGGTTTGCCGATAGTATTATTTGTATTTATACCTTTCGCTACATTGTTTGCGATTTTCTCTATTACAACAGATACGTCGAATGAATTACCATTTATTTTTGTTAGACGCCCATCTGTATTACGGGATACGCGACTATCAACTGCTACAGCATATCTACCCGGATCTTCAACAGTTACTTCAAACTGTTGTAATGCGGATCTGTATTCCCCGATATATACTACATCAAGATTCCCAGTTTCATATTTCTTTGAAATAACATCATAAACCGGAGTTGCTTCACTATCATATAGTACACGGTCTATATCACTTAAATGGATGATATATGCCAGCACTGGAATAGATGACTTGATAGTATACCGGAATTTATCTCCGGGTTGACTGACTACCATCTCTGGCGCATATTTATCATTACTTATGACTAACGGATCTCCTTCATACATACTTATGAATTGTGTGTTTATTACACCAATATCAAAACCCCGATATGATGCTTCCGGTTTTGGTATATTCAACGTAACAAATTGTGATTGTGATTGACTTGCTGACCCAATAACTTTGTTATTAGTAACTACTTGATTATTATGTGATCCTCCGATTTGTATTGCAGTTGTATCCTGACTTTCATCATACACGTTCATCGTATTATCGATGTCCTGAACGGTGTCATCCCCTATTAATACAGAGTGAATGTTTTGTTCCGTTTCTAACCCCATTACAGGGAGTACAATGAAACTTATAATAATTACTGATAAAATGATATTATAAAACTTCATGCCCGCTCCAAAAATAATGTTTAGGGTTTACCCCTGAACAGCGTAAATGGTTTGTGTTACACCATATCCGCCGTTGTTAACATTCTGAACAGTTTGTGTGTTGTCAAAACCGTTCTGATATGCGGTAATACCCTGATTCACGCTACTTCCATAATTTATGTTGCCGACAGTTTGTGTATTTTCAACGCCGCCCTGCCCAACCGTAATATACTGATTGACGCCATTTCCGTTGTAGTTGCTGTCAATTGCTTGCTGGTGGTTATTGATACCAGACTGCCCTGCAGTAATACTCTGACCTACAAAATTTCCGCCAAGATTTTCATTCTGGATACCCTGTCCATTGTTTAGTCCGTCCTGCCCAACCGTAATATACTGATTGACTCCATATCCGTTGTTCAGGTTATTGATGATCTGGTCATCTGAAATGCCGCCCTGTGATGCAATAACGGTTTGACTGACAACAGAACCATCATTTGCGTTACGGATAGACTGTGAATTATCTCCGGGTAAAACAAAGAACCAAATCTTAGAACCACCGGTTTGTGTAGCTTCGACATACTGGTTTACAATATTACCTGTATTATCATTTGTGATAGATTCAGTGTTATGATAACCGGACTGCTGCCCGGATATATATTGTGTAACCCAGTTACCACTGTTTATATCTACGAGTGTCTGTTTATTAGTTCCTGCCATTACTGGCGCAATACTGAATGCAATCAATACCATAAAGATTGCAACAATTCCGAATTTACTTGTAGTTTTCACTTAAAACCCTCCATTTAGTTTGTGTTTATTGTGCTTTGCGGTTGCTGCACAATTATATACTAATATGGTTTGTGGACTATATAATACTATCTTCATTGTTATTTGCCGTCGTTACAATGAGATTGTTTATCAAAAAAATAAGATTAATAAGACGGCGATGCCGTGTCTGCCATTCCATTCTTGAGTATCGGGAACATGTCGGTTGTACCGAGTGCTGTCCTTGTGAATTTCTTCGGACTGCCGTTCTCTACTTTCTCAATTGAATAGATTACGTCAATTGTATTTGAGTCGTCTGAAATGGTTGAAAAGATACCGTTCTTTGCGTGTGATACGCGAGTGTCAATTACAAGGGAGTATCTACCCTCTTTTTTAATAGTTACGTTGAACTGTTGCTGGGGTGACCTGTATTTGCTCATGTATATTTTATCAATATTTCCCACAGTGAATTTGTGCATATACTGATCGTAATAAGGTACACAAGATGAGTCCCATTCAGCCTTCTCTGCATCGTTTGCATTAATCACATATGCAAGAACCGGAACTGATGCTCGGATAGTATATTTATATACATCACCGGGTTTACTGATCTCTCCGGGGATGCTCATCTGCTCGTTACCCGGATCGTTCATAACTATAAGCACCTGACCTTCATATAATGATATGATCGGTTCTGTAACTACCGGGGTGTCCATCCCGTAATAATCGGGGTTGCCAATTATCGGATAGAAATTTACTGTCGATGCACTACTTGATGCATGAGTATCAACGGAATTGTCCGTAGAGAGATCGACTGAACTACCGTGATCTGCTGTAACTGCAAGAGAGTTCTGAGTGTTTCCATTAGAATGATCTCCGATCAGATCGGCTGCTACGGTAGTTGTTGTATCATCCATGAATGCCATTACTGGTGACATTGCAACAAGAGATACTAACATTATCATAAAAAGACCAGTTTTAAATTTCATTTCAATCACACTTTAAAAAATAAAAAAATTAGATGTTGAGGTTCACGTCAGCGTTAACGTTGTCGTGTCCGAACATCTGTGTTGCGGTTGCGCTCTGACCAACATGGTTGTCAAATGCATTGATTTTGCCTGCAACATTGATGCTTGTTCTTGAACCGAATTGACCGGCACCTGCGATCTGGTATACATTGCGGCTACCAACGTTTACGTTAGCTGCTGCGTTGATAGATCGGGTGTCAAAGTTCTGGACGGCTGTTGAAGTCTGAGTGATACTGCGACCACCGACATTTACATCAACGGCTGCATCAATAGACTTTACAACATGGTTCTGTTCTGCATATGCATCCTGAACAATGCCGCGACCGCCAACATTCACGTTAGCTGCAACTGCAATAGACTCTGATGCTCTGCTCTGGGATACACCGGCATACTGCTGAATGCCACGACCGCCAACATTCACATTGACTGCACCGGCGATTGACTCGTGGGCGTTGGTCTGAGTTGAAGCTGCGCTCTGGTATACATTATTTCCACCGACATTTACGTTTCCTGCAACGTTGATACTGTCGGATCCGCCGAACTGTGTTGCTGACGACACCTGTGTAGTATACGCCGAAACGGGGACGATCATTACTGCTGCAATCAAAAGTGCAAACAGTCCGAATACTGCTTTTTTCATCATTATATTCACATATATGCTAACTCACTTATTAACAAAGATGCTAATACTGTGAGTTTATTTGTTCGTCTATCAGTACTGTGCAATCTTTCAGTGAAACACCACATATAAGATTGCAATATTATTGTTATACGCAAAAGTATAAAAGGTTTCTGCTGTGATAGAATTGCCAATCCAAACTCATATAATACTCCGAACGTGTTTAAACGTGGTGTTGCACGTTTTACATTTAATTACACGTTTTGTAGATAAGTATGTTGTGTCTGAACTGTTGCACGATGGGCATTTTTTGTTTTTACCGTATACTTCTTTAACTATTGCGCTCATAATACACCTTTTAAGTTATTTGCATGTCGCGGCGATTCGTTCCATTTCGCTTTCTGTATTGGATAACGCCATTGCTTTTGCTTCGAATTCTTTTGCAGCGCGACATACATTAGTTGCGTCTGTTTCTGGATCTATTCTACGGATGGTTTTCGTTGAACTTTCATCTCCTTGGATATAGATCTTATATGCGGGTTCCCATTTCATGCCGATCATTAATATCTTATTTAACAAACCACCGAACATCATTAATATTATGCCTAATATGACCCCCGCTACGGTAATTCTGACATCACTTTCTTTATACATATAAGAATATACACATCCGCAAGTGATAAGTCCCGCACCACCCACGAATATAATTATCCACACAAGATAATACTCTAATGTCGGGACGCCTATATAGGTTTCACCCATCATTATTGATCTGCTCCCGACATCTTTAATTTTAATTGGATTTGCTACCATTATTTACGCCCCATTGCGAGTACAAGTCCCCGTTTCTCATTTAATTTATCAAGTATCCTTAACAATAACTCGATCTGGATTACATGTAATTGATAATCCGGGGCAATCCCGCCACTGCCCCACTCTTTTGCTTTTTTGTAGAGATCTTCGAGTTCTTCGTCATTCATGCGTTTCATCTTTTTGTCCCTTTCAAACTCTTTTTACCGGGTTTCTCTTTCTTGATATCTTTTCCACCAGAATTACCCCCGGACTTCTTCTTTGCCGGTGCTGATGATTTTACTACCGGTTCTGCTGCAGTTGCCGCTACGACCGGTGCTTTTACTGTTGCTGTGGTCTTCGTCCCGACAAGATTGCTGCAAACCGTGCAACGAAATTGACTGGATCGCGTCTCATTTCCTACGCGTACTCCACTTCCATACAATCTGTCCTGCTCAACGTGTGAGCAAGTGCATTTAATTAGTTGTGCTGTCATAATTTATATCTCCATTATACTCCAAGCGATTCTAGTTCGTCAAACACCTTGTTGATGTCTTCGGGTTTTCTTATTACAAACAACTTTGCGTCTTCCGGATCCATATAGTCGGAAAATGAATTTAACCATTTCTGGTATTCTTCTTCGGGGGTCATTCAGTCTCCTTTATACATATTCATTTTTTTTATAGTCTGTATGCTCTTTCCTACGTGGTAACACTTTAAAACACACCACTTCTCTTGCATCAAAACATCTTTGATTATATCGAGCACACATTTCAACATCACGGCTCGGACATTTTATACATTTAGGTGGAAATGGTCTGTTATCATGTCCACGCATTTTACTTTTTGTTTCTTCGCTGTGTTTGAAACCAAGACGAAATGCGGACATCTTACGACAGAGTTCAGTAGATAATTTTACCATAGTATTACTCCGAACCCTACATCCCCCCATTGTGGTTACATATCCTTTCGTTTAACCTCGCGAGTTTATCAGTTTTAGATTTTTCTACCTGTTGCCACAACGAATGCCCGTCCGGGGATATGATGTGCCGTAATACAGTTTCTAATTGCTCTATACGTATGATAACATCAGCTAAGTTATCTATTGCATCTGTACTGAATAACTTATTGTTATTACGTTCGTTTAATACAGATACAGAAAGATGTTCCATCTCAATCAAGAAATTATCTAATTGGGATTTTGCACCATTTTTTATCCACTCATACATATATACTTCTGATTGTGTGTGTGATTCTGGAGAACCGTTTTCAAAATGCACGTTACACTTTTTACAAAAACGTTTTATTTCTCCGTGGTCACAAAATACACATTCTGTTTCATCTTTGCAAGTGAATATATGACTGCACATAAAACACTTACATGTTTCACCGTTGCACTCACTGCCAGATTTACAATTAATACATGCTTTTTTCGATGCAGTTTTCATAGAATCAATTATATCAGTTTCCTGTTTCTTTTCACAGTATGATGCATGTATCTTCTCAACCACCATTCGAATTTCGTTTAGTTCTTTATCTGTACAATCGTTGATTTCTATTGATTTCAACGTTAAACTTTTTCCACTGTTATCGCATTTAGTTTCTTCTGAAATTTTAAAATACATTATAACACCTCTATATTTACGATCTCTCTACACAATATGCTATGATTTGGTTTGCCCGTCATTCTTCACCTTGTAATTCTATTTCACATGGCAGCATTCCACCTTTATGCTTCCATTCTCCATCAATTACAAAAGCATCACATATTTTAACGACTGCGCATTTTGCACATTTATCAAATGTCTTTTTTGTCATGTAACTCATTTTTCAGTCTCCATCCCCGTTGAATAACGAACCGGAATGTTTATCGAGATACTTGTCAAGTGCCTCGTCAAAATCAATCTGATCTTGTGTCCGTTCTTTTCCAAGTTTGCTGTGGGATACACCTATTGCATCGCATATGGCATTATGCAAGTCTTGTCGTTCCATCTCAAGTTCGTAAGTGCCGATTGGGTCAAATGCTGCAATAGAGCAAATTCCAGCACATTGCATACGAATAAGACCACGGATACGTTTTACAACATGGTTTGCATACCTATCAAGATAATTCTTGGGAACTTCCCATTTTCCAACGGTGATAGTCTCCTTGGAAGGAGGGGCAGGTTTCCTTTTTTTTTGTTCGATTAATTTGTTGATTAAAGCATCCGCATGGGGTGTTCTGTCATCATTGGAGTCCTGTTGAATTGTGGTTTTATCAGAGAGTTTTATAGCAATACCCGATTTGTATATTTGCTGCCCCCTTAGTGAGAGCCGGTCACGTACTAAATTGCTTTCGTGATAGGGATTCATCTCATTGAGAAATTTTTGATCTTCAACGTCTATGTGATTCTTCTTTGCTGCTTCCGCAATCTCTTTATCTCTTTGTTCTTCTGCCTCTTTAAGACGGAGAACATACCTCGCGTTTTCCATGAGGAACCCGTGATATTTTCTTTTAAATTCCATGTCGGAGATCTCAACATACCCCATAGTTCCGTCGTCATTCATATCTTTGAGATGTGCATCCCCTGTGACTACTTTAATCATCTGATCTTGCGTCATTCCGTCAAAATGCGATAGAATGGCGATTGCCCCTACCTTATTTTCGTCAAAGCAATACATATTACGAACTATGTTAGTGATACCTTTTCCACAAACAGTAAAATGAGCGATATGCTCCGTTGATCCTCCATCACTCATGGTTCACTCCGCAGATTTCTTCTTTTTTGATATTCTCGAATAGGTTGGTAGGAGTATCTGCTAAAGGTCGTATTACATTTTTTACAATGCCACGCGAAACCATCCATATATTCGTAAACTTGTACAAGATCCTCGTCCAAATGATCACAATTTTTTAAAAGATTTTTTATTTCCACGAGTGTGCGTTCATCCCATTCATCATCTGATGCTATTGGTTCAGAATACTGATCGCGGTTAATCACAATCATACCCCCTTGCAGACATCCATCTAACCAGATATGCAGTACCCAACGTGCCATTTGGACATCCTATATGACTATCTGCATCATCAATAAATTTCTGTAAGTCTTTTAGCAATTCCATCCTCTCCGCTTTTAATGCTTCTGATAGGGGGTGTGTTAATACCTCATCGATTTTACGAGATACGGTAATGCAATTATCATTATATGCCCATTCCCTAATTTGATTTAGTTCTTCCTCACTGATTATGCAGTCAGTCATGGTTGCTCACTCCGCATCTTATTTATCCTACACAAGACTTCCTTTCGTGTAAATATCGTGCATATCTTTGTTCCACCCTTTACCATGCGTTTTGAGAAGGTGGTGATAAGACTGTCAACTACCCTCTCCCTCTCCGCTTTCAAGGCTTCAGAGAGTTGGCGGGAACGGATTCTTGCCCAAATTTTCTTTTTATCCATAGCTGGATCATTAAGAAGTTCTATGTCATGTTCCGTGATTACAAAGTCAGTCATGGTTCGCTCCGCAGGGATTCTATTGTTTCCTTACACCGTTTTAATATCGTTTTAGGTTTCTGTCTTGCATCTGATGGACATGAGGAAATACAAGCATCCAATTTTGTTATGAGCACATTACACACCCTCTCCCTCTCCGCTTTGCGGATGGCGGTTGATAACTCTACCAACGATTTATGGATTGCACATTCTATGCATAGTCCTTTTTCACACCCTTCGTTATTCCCATCATAACCATCCTCTGACGTAACCTTTTCGCAGAGTTCGCATTTGCTATCATCAAGAAATAATTGACGAATGCGGAGTTTGGCATCGTTGATTAACTTTTCATTTTGCGTCATGGGTGCTCCTGTTGGGTGCGGAGGGAATGTATCCTATCGACTATAGATGAACGTCCACCAACGAGTATCCAAACATCACGGACATCATCTCTCTTTAAAGAATTTGAATGGATTGTATGTGCCGAAATTATTTTGATAAATTCTGTTATCATTCGCTCTCGTTCTGCGAGTGTGGCGGCGTTGCGGATGGCGGTGTCGTGCTCTCTTTGCCATAGTTGGCAGACTTCTGCACATGTGTTACTTTCACATCCCTTGCAGTTCATTGTCTTTGAACGTATGAACGCGATATCTTCCGTGAGTTTATATTCTTTTGGTGGTGCTGCGGGGTGTGCGGGGCGGGAACGGATTTCTCTTGCGAGAGTCTTTAGTTTGTATCCATGTTCCATTTGATACAACATATCACCACTGATTACAAAATAATCCATTATACCCATCTCCTAATCGTCGTCCGTGCATGATGTGTCCCATTTTTTTCAAAGAACGAGTATTGACTCTCAAAACCCATGTCCGGTATCCATCCCTTCGGGCAAAAGTCTTTAACTAACCGTCTCGCTTCATCTACATCGTGCCAGTTGATGACTGGGAACTCTAACGGTTTATGTTCCAGTGTTTTACCAACCCGTTCAAGTCTGTGAACTTCTGCCGACTTGACCTCGGTGTTCCCTAATCGGTTCATAGCCGCATTCACAAACTGTTCATTTGTCAGTTCTAATTCTACGAACGTTGCGCTAGATGCTTTATCGTGGATTTTTATCCATATACAGTTATCATACGATGCTATGATTGATATTTGTGCGTCTATTTTCATAATGTCTCCTCAATTATCAAACCAAAATACAATCCGCACCCCGTTTTCACTTTTATTCCCACCAGCATATCTCCATATATTATTAATTACGGCGTGGTAGAATCCGTGACAGATTAACTCTAATGGTACAGCTAATGGAACCTGTTTTATATTTCCGGTCTTGTGCGGGGG
>Ga0194049_1000618_pt1 | contig 12032 bp, 10 predicted proteins | sample JunL2225m_MetaG_FD_148665 | JGI IMG/M metagenome (GOLD analysis project Ga0194049, IMG submission 148665) | Anoxic zone freshwater microbial communities from boreal shield lake in IISD Experimental Lakes Area, Ontario, Canada - Jun2016-L224-25m | ecosystem: Environmental > Aquatic > Freshwater >... | reverse complement strand
CTCATCGCGACGAGTGGGTGGCGCGAGGCTGGTAGCAGGGCAGGTCGACTCAGGCAGGTCGACTCAGGCAGGTCGACTCAGACGGCAGTGGACGGCCGCCGAGGCTCGCGGATCACTTCGATCTCGGGGGGCAGCCCAGTGATCGACACTCCCCCCTCGACCCCGCTCCCCACCTCGATGGTGACCCGGGACCCGGCCAGCGGGATCCCCTCTACCTTCAGGTAGCCGATCCCCTCAGGCAGATTCGGGCTAAGCCAGATCTTGCCGTAGGGGATCCACGGGTCGAGCCGGAGCAGGGTGCGCAGGCACAGCAGCGGCGACGCCGCCGACCATGCTTGGGGTGAGCATGACGTCGGGTAGCCCACCGGTACGTTCAGTTCGCCCCGGTCGAGGCCGCTGAACAGCTCGGGTAGGCGCCCACCTTGGGACGAGGCGGCATCGAGTAGGCCGAAGATCAGTGTTTGTGCCGCCCCGTCGAATCCGTAGCGAGCCAGACCAGCCGCCACGATGGCCGTGTCGTGCGGCCATACCGAGCCGCAGTGGTAGCTGATCGGGTTGTAGCCGCCGTTGTCGCTCGACAGGGTGCGCAGCCCCCAACCGGTGAACATGGCCGGCGACACCAGGGCCTGGGCCACCTGCTTGGCCTTGTCCTCGTCCACGATGCCCGTCCACAGGCAGTGGCCGATGTTGGAGGTGAGCGAGTCGATCGGCTTCTTGTCTGCGTCCAAGCCCACCGCGAACCAGCCCTTGTCCTCTAGCCAGAAGTCGCGGTTGAAGTTGGCCTTCAGGTGGGTGGCCTTGGCCCGGTAGCGCTCGTACGTGGCGGCGTCGCCCGCCTCGAAGGCGAAGTGGGCGCTGGCCAGGTAGGCACCGTAGGTATAGGCCTGCACCTCGGCCAGAGCGATGGGGGCCTCGGCCACCCTCCCATCGGCGTAGCGGATGCCGTCCCAGCTGTCCTTCCACCCCTGGTTGGCCAGTCCCCGGTCGGTGGCCCGCCGGTACTCCACGTACCCGTCGCCATCGGAATCGCCGAAGTGCTCGATCCACTCCATGGCCCGGGCCGCGTTGGGCAGGAGCTCATCGACCAACTCACGGGCCACCCCCCACCGGCGCATCTCCCCGAGCAGCATCACAAACAATGGCGTGGCATCGGCCGTGCCGTAGTAGATACTGCCTCCCCCGAGCGACAGGGACGCGGCATCACCGAAGCGCATCTCATGGAGGATGCGGCCGGGCTCCTCGTCGTGGCGGGGATCGACCTCGGTTCCTTGGAACCGAGCCAGGGTCTGCAGCACACCGCGGGCCAGGTCGGGGTCGACCAGGAGCGCCATCCACGCCGTCAGCAGCGAGTCCCGGCCGAACACGGTCATGAACCACGGAGCGCCGGCGGCCACGACCACCCGCTCGGGATAGTCAGGGTCGAAGATGCGCAACGCCCCGAGGTCTTCGGCGCTGCGGGCCACTACTTCCTTCAACACCGGGTGGTCGGTCTCTACTTGAGGGACCTGGCGGCGCCACTCGGCCATCCGCTCGGTCGGTGTGGCCCGCTCCACGGGTTCCCCGCAGCGGTACTTCGGGGCGAACACCGCCCCGTCGATGATCGGGCCGATTTCGATGCAGGTGGTCCACTCGCCTCGCGCCTGCACCACCACGTCGAAGGTGATGAGTCCCGGTGCCACGACGGCGGCCCCTGATGCCTGCATCTGCACCCCCCGGGCCACCGCCCCACGCGTGTAGGTGTACGTCACCGACGGCGTGGGCTCGTCCTCGGTACCACCAGGTCGAACCCGGCCTCGGACCACCTCGGTGGTTACCGCCCCGGCGTTGACCCCGGCAGCCACCCGGCCTTCCTTGACGGCGAAGAGGTCGGCGAAGTCGGCGTCGACGAGGATCTCGACCGTGCAGGCGGTGGCCTCGTCAGAAAAGTTCCGCAGTGTCAGCTCTTCGCGCATCCCCTGGCCCACGTGACGGCTCCGGAATACCATCAGCGTCGAGTCGGCCCGCCCCGGGGCTGGCAGGTTGCGGGCCACGAATGTGGCCGAAAACGGGTCATCGGTGACAGCAGCCAAATGCTCGGCCCGGGCCCCGTTGATCAGGACCTCGAATCGGGACACGATCCGGGTGTCCCGGAAGAACAGCCCTTGAGCCGCACCGGGGGTGATGTCACCGGTGCTGCCGCTGATGGCGAAGGTGGACTCGTCGACCAGGGTCACCGAGCCAGCACCCGATCCGAGTTGGGTCACTGGGCCAGCGAAGTTCCAGGGGTCGGACATGCAGTTCACCGTATCGGCTGACCTCTACCGGGCGATACCCCCTACATGCGGCATGCGCTACCCGATGGCGGCTGGGTATCTCTCCTGATTCCTCCTACAGCCGTAGGAGAAATCAGATGGACGGGCTACAATCGATCCTGTGAGTTCCGAATCCGATGCCGTTGTCACCCCATCTTCCCCCCTCCTCCAGATCGTGGGGCTGCACGCCTCGGTCGAAGGACAGCCCATCCTCAAGGGGATCGATCTCACCGTCGAGGCGGGCAAGGTCCACGCCATCATGGGGCCCAACGGCTCCGGCAAGTCCACCCTGGCCAACGTGCTCCTCGGCAACCCGGCCTACGAGGTGACCGCCGGCTCCATCTTGTTCCACGGTGAGGACATCACATCGTGGCCGACCGACGTGCGAGGCAAGGCCGGCATCTTCTTGGCCTTCCAGGATCCCGAATCCATCGGTGGGGTCCCAGTGATCCAGTTCCTGCGTCAAGCCCTGTCGGCCCGCAGGGGTACCGACATGTCGGTCCTCGAGGTCCGCATGATGATGATCGAGTGGATGGACAAGCTCGGCATGGACCCGGCCTTCGGCGAGCGCCACCTGAACGACGGGTTCTCCGGTGGGGAGAAGAAGCGCAATGAGATCCTGCAGATGGCGCTGCTCGAGCCGGAGCTCGCCATCCTCGACGAAACCGACTCCGGGCTCGACGTCGACGCCCTGCGCACCGTGGCCAAGGGCGTGCACACCGTGCGCCAGGAACGGCCGGATCTCGGCGTTCTGGTCATCAGCCACTACCAGCGCATGCTCGAAGAGCTCGATGCGGACCGGGTCCACCTGCTCGTGGACGGTGTGATCGCCGCCGAGGGCGGCCCCGAACTCGGTGCGAAACTCGAGTCGGAAGGGTACGACGCATGGAGGAGCTGAACACGCCAGCAGCCGGTGTGCCGGTGCTCGATGCCGCCACCCTGGCCAAGGACTTTCCGCTGCTGTCTCGGGAGATCCACGGTCGGCCCATCACCTACCTCGACTCGGCTGCCTCGTCGCAGCGCCCCACCGCCGTGCTCGATGCCATGCGCGAGTACGACGAGACCACCCACGCAAACGTGCACCGCGGCGTGTACACGATCGCCGAAGAAGCCACCCGCCGCTTCGAGGCCGCCCGGACGAACGTGGGCAGGTTCATCGGGGCTCCGGACCCCGGGCGCGAGGTGGTGTTCACCAAGAACGCCACGGAAGCACTCAACCTGGTGGCCCACACGTGGGGCCGGACCAACCTGGGTCAAGGCGATGTGGTCGTCCTGACAGAGATGGAGCACCACGCCAACATCGTGCCGTGGCACATGCTGGCTGCCGAGGCAGGTATCGTGCTGCGCTGGATCCCGATCGACGACACCGGCCGCCTAGTCCTCGACGACCTCGACGCCATCTTGGACGGCGCCAAACTGCTGGGTCTGACCTGCATGTCCAACGTCCTTGGCACGCTCAACCCGGTGGCCGATCTGGCCGAGGCCGCGCATCGGGCTGGCGCCGTCGTCCTGGCTGATGCCTGCCAGTCGGTTCCCCACCTGCCCACCGATGTCACCGAACTCGGTGTCGACTTCCTGGCCTTCAGCGCCCACAAAATGCTGGGCCCGACCGGCATCGGGGTTTTGTGGGGACGCGAAGAGCTGTTGGCCGAGATGCCACCGTTCCTGGGTGGGGGCGAAATGATCCTCGACGTCCGCAAGGACGGCTTCACCCCGAACGACATCCCCTGGCGCTTCGAGGCGGGAACCCCGCCGATCACCGAGGCCATCGGACTCGGGGCCGCCGTCGACTACCTCGAGGCTGTCGGCATGGATGCGGTACGAGCCCATGAGATCGCCCTTACCGCCTACGCCCTTGATGCCCTCGATGCTCGGTTCGGTGACGGCATTCGCGTCTTCGGACCCGCCGAGGCCGAGGCCAGGGGCGGTGTGCTCTCGTTCGCCCTCGGCGACGTCCATCCCCACGACATCTCCCAGATCCTGGATGAGTACGGGGTGTGCGTACGTGCTGGCCACCACTGCGCCAAGCCCCTTATGCGTCGTCTCGGGGTCAATGCCACCGCTCGGGCGTCGTTCGCCCTGTACAACGACGAGCATGACGTGGACACACTGGTGGAGGCGCTCGATGCCGCCCGGAAGTTCTTCGCATGACCTCCCGGTACGCTTTCCCCCGGGTGTCACCGCACCCTCCCCAAGTGCGGGTGCCGTCGCACCCCCCAGACGAAGGGACGTCGGACTGATGCCCGGCCTCGAAGATCTCTATCGGGAGATCATCCTCGACCACTACCGCTCACCCAGGAACCGTGGGGAACTCGAATCGCCCCCTGCCGTGCGGGTCGAAGGGTTCAATCCGCTGTGCGGGGACGAGATCGTGGTCACCCTCGACGAGGTGGACGGAGTTGTCGCCGATATCAAGATCGCCGGGACCGGATGCTCGATCAGCCAGTCCTCGGCTTCCCTCATGTCGGCTGCCGTCAAGGGCAAGTCGGTCGAAGAAGCACGAGGACTCATCGCTACCTTCAAGGGGATGATGTCCATCCACGAGGCCACGCTTCCATCCGGAACCGGGAGCGCAGACAGTAGGGAGTCCGAGGCTTCGGAGCCTCAGGCCATCGACATCGACGCCCTCGGCGAACTCGCCGCCCTGCAGGGAGTCGTCAAGTTTCCGGTACGGATCAAGTGCGCCACCTTGAGTTGGAACACCTTGGCCCAGTGCCTCGACGAGAGCGCCGCCGTCTGACCGCCTGCTAGGGCGCGGCCAGCACCCGGAACGCGCCTCGCATGAACGGATGCACGCGGCACCAGAACGCGTACGTGCCCGGGGCCAAGTTGGTAGGCGTGTTCCACGTCAGCCGTCCGGCGGTCGGTACACCGAAGTTGCCCAACTGCCCCGAGTCGAACTCGATCAGTCCGTTGGCGGTCGGATAGGCGATGCCGGTGGTGAGGTTGCAGGGCAGAGCGCACGCCGTGATGCTGTGCCAGATTCCATAGCCAGATGATGGTGCGTCGTTATTGGTGAAACGGATCGAGTGGCCCTGCAGCACCGTGGGGACCTGGGTGGCGAGGTCGAGGTCGCCCGGGGTGTACTCGTAGTTGGTGATGGCGATGTCGGTCACTGGGGACCCGTCGGCCAAGGTGGTGGGGTTGGGAAGATCAGGATCAGCCTTCCCTCCATGGTTGTTGTTCTCCGGGAGGTGGCCGTGCGTATAGCGGACCGCCATGTCGGCCGGCGTCACTGCGAACGGGTCGAGGCCCGTGGTCGTGTTCGGCACGAACCACAGGACCATGATGCCCATGGCCTCGTACCACGAACGCGCGCTCGAGTCATACGTCACCGTCGTGCGAATAGTGTCCCCGGCTGTGACATGCACCTTCCAGTTCGCCTTGGTGATGCCCATGGTGACGTCCCACGACACCGGACCGGCCTTCTCGAAGTACTTGGCGTTCGACCGGAACACGTGCGCGCTCTGGCCGCCACGATCGACATAGAGATCGTTCCACAGGCCCCCGGGGTGGAGATGGCCGGCGGCGGCCACCAACGTGCCCCCGGTCGGCATCGTGTACTGGTTCTTGGCCGAACCGCTGCCATACGGGTTGGCCGCCTGGTCCGGGTAGGTGTACTGACCGTTCGTCCCACCGCCCCGGTGCACGTCGAACACCGGGTAACTGCCGCCGTTCTGCACGTCCATCCAGATCGGAATCGCTTCGGTCATCGGCTTGGTAACACTGGAGTCCGGGATGAACGAGAGGTCGTACGAGATCCGCACGTCGAACGGCGTGGCGACCAGATCGTGGATCATGAAGTTGAGGAGCCAGTTGTCGCTGGCCTTGTACCGGTAGCCGAAGCCGCCCGGAAGCTTCAGCGCCGTCTTCTCCTCACCAGCGGCGAAGAACCGCTGGGGGTACCCTGCGGTCGAGTCGGTCCGCGACAGATTGATCCACACGGCGTGATGTAGATGGATGATGTCGACCGCCGGTGTGGAGTTGTCCGGCAGGAGCAGGTTCGGCTTGATGCCGACGATCCAACCGTCGACCGTCGGCTTCGGCACCTGGCCTGCGCTGAACTGGATGATGTTCTGACCCGTGTTGATGTGGATCGGGCCGTATTCGAAGTGCAACGTCTGCGGGGTGTTTGCCGCTTGTGCCTGAGGTGCGACAGCTACGGCTGCGCCCAGGACAGCGAGTACGGCGACGGTCAACACCACCAGGAATCTCATCACGCGTCGCATCATGCACACATCATGACCCTGACGGGCCCCTCGCGCAACAGGTATGGCTCGAGTTGCACCTGGGCTGCGCTCGGGCGTCGAAGAATCGACTCTCAACACGGCGTCGGGTCGAAGTCGGTCTGGACGGTGGTGGTCGTGACCGATGGAGCGCTCGTCGCCGGAGTGGATCCCCCGGTCGAGTACGACACCGGGGGCTGCATCGAGGTCGATGTCGTCGTGGTCACCACGCCGGATGCGCCCGGAGGCGGTGTAAGGGCCACCGGGGCCGGGGCCCCGAGGAACTGGCTGATCACCTGGTCGGCCTGGGGCTGCTGGACGTAGAGCACCGATCCCAGGTAGCCGAACGTCGAGGAGCCCGACGAGTAGGTGGGGAGCGTGGAGGTGGCCAGAGTGCCTGAGGCGAACGACTTGAACTGCTGGGCCAGAGACACCAGATCACGGATGTTGAACGTGGAGTCGATGGTGACCCCTTGGACCACCGAGCCGATGAAGGCGTTGAGGGTGAGCGGGTTGTACTGCTTCTCGGCCTGGTCGATCAGTGCCTTGAGGAAAGCATTCTGCCGCTGGATCCGTCCGAAGTCGCTGGTCCCGTCGTACTGCCAGTACCCGTTGGAGTAGTACTGGTAGTGGCGGCTCCTGGCCACGGCTAGCGAATACCCGCCGTTGAGGTGCTGACATCCGGTGGCCCTGATGTCGAGTCCGGTGTACTCGTCCCTGGCCCGATAAGGAAAGTTCAGATCGACGCCACCGATGGCGTCGACCGCCCCGCGGAACCCGACGAAGTTCAGCTGCACCACATGGGAAATGGGAATCCCGAAGTTGGCCTCGATGCTCTGAACCAACTGGTCAGGCCCCGTGTTGTAGGTGGCGTTGATGCGGTTGTACTTGCCGATCTGGCTGGTGTCGCCCGCCACGGTGAGCACGGTGTCCCTCGGGATGGAGAGCACGCTGACCTGACCGGTGGCCGGAACGACATGGACGATCTTGACCACGTCGCTGCGCTGGCCACCAGCTGTCGATGTGCTGCCATACGCATTCTGTTCCGACCCCGTGATCCCCGCCCGGGTATCCGATCCGACCAAGAGCACGTTGAACGGAGTGCCGGCCGGGGTCACCTTGAGGTGCCGCACCGTCACCTTGGTGACCTGGTCGAAGCGGTACTGCACGTAGACATACCCGGAGGCGACACCCACTAGGGCAAGGGAGACAACCACCACTCCGGACAACAGCACCCAGTCCAGCCACGTCCGCTTCGCCTTGGCCGGCTTGGCACCCTTGGCCGGCTTGGCACCCTTGGCCGGCTTGGCACCCTTGGCACCCTTCAATGGCTTGACGCCTGTAGTCGCCTCGGCCGCCTCCCGCCGCTCCTTACGGGTCAGGCGAGTCCCTTGGTCGGCTGCAGCCGCCCCAGCCGTCGCCCCAGCAGCTGCAGCCGCCCCTGCTACCGCAGGAACCATTGCCGTGTAGCGCTCATCAGATATTGCGGCCAGCGAGTCGCCAGGAGATGCGGTGGTGGCGGCCGCGTCAGATCCTGAGGATCCTGCTTCTGCGGGTTCCGGAGCCTTCGCTTGGTCCCCGTCGGAGGACGCCCCTGGGCTCTTGTCGGGCCTGCGTTTGGGACTGTGTGCGCCTCCCCGGCGACGGTCTCGGCGGGCCATGACCAGACGCTAGCAACCCGGACTCCGACGGACCGCGCACCAAGCCAAAAGCACCGAATCGAATCAGGAGTAGGCGGCGTATCCCGACCGGTCGACGATCCCGGCCAACTCGGCGCCACCAGTAGCCACGACACGCCCACCAGCAAGGACATGGACCACATCGGGGCGGAGCACATCGAGCAGACGGTGGAAATGGGTGATGGCCAGGACCCCGAGACCCCACTCCTCTGTGGCCTCTTCGACCCGGCGGCCCACATCGGCCAGGGCATCGACGTCCAGGCCGGAGTCGATCTCGTCCAGAACGGCAAACCGCGGGCGGAGCACGCTCAGCTGCAGCGTTTCGTTCCTCTTCCGCTCGCCTCCCGACAGATCCACGTTGAGGGATCGGTCGAGGAATCGTTCGTCGAATCCGATCCGGGCTGCTTCGGTGTGGAGCCGCGCGTCCATGTTCGGCACGTTCTCCTCGGTCGCAACGAAGCGGCGGGCGGCAGTCATCGACTCGACCAACGACACGCCGGGAACCTCGATCGGGTGCTGCATGGCCAAGAAGAGACCCGCTCGAGCCCGCTGCCAGGTCGGCAGAGCGAGGAGATCGATCCCATCGAGGGTGACTGATCCGCCCAGCACGTCATAGCCGGGACGACCCATCAGTACGTGAGCCAGCGTGCTCTTGCCGGATCCGTTCGGGCCCATGACGGCGTGGACCTCGCCGCTGCGCACGGTCAGTGAGAGCCCCTGCAGGATCTCGCGGCCGGGGATGCCCGCCCTCAGGTCTTCGATTACCAACTCGCCCGTGCTCATGGGACCACCACCGAAACAGCACCGTCGGCCACCACGACGTCGTAGACGGGGACCGACTTGGTGGCCGGGAACGAACACGGAGCCCCGGTCAACAGGTCGAACATCGACCCGTGCTTGGCACACTCGATCTGACACTCTTCGGGCCATACCTCGCCATCAGCCAGCGAGAAGTCCTCGTGGCTACACCGGTCGCCTATGGCGTGGAAGTCGTCGCCGATCCGCACTAGCGCCACCCGCAGTCCGGCAACATCGAACCGCCTGGCCTGGCCGGGCTCGAGGTCCGACACGGCGCACAGTCTGGCTGTCACGGCCCCGCTCTGATCGGCCGGCCCATCGAATATGGTCGCTTCAGGCACGCGATACCCCCGACCGCTCGGCCAAGGCGTTGCCGATGAGCGTGCGCACACCGGCCAACGGGACCTGATCGGCGATGCTGTCGAAGAACCCCGCCACGATGAGTTGCTCGGCCCGCTCGGGCTCGATGCCCCGGGACTCGAGGTAGTAGCGCTGGTCCTCGTCGACGGGGCCGACCGTGGATCCATGGCTGCACTTCACGTCGTTCTCCTCGATGTCGAGGTTGGGCACCGAATCGGCGTGGGCCCCCTCGTCGAGCACCAGATTGTGGTTGGTCTGCATGGCATCGGACTTGACTGCGCCACGCCGCACCTTGATGAGCCCGCTGTAGACGGAGTGGGAGGTATCAGCCACCGCCCCCATGAACAGCAGGTCGCTGGTGGTACGGGGAGCTTGATGGTCCTGAAGGGTGCGGAAGTCGAGCATCTGGTCGTGGCGGCCGATGAAGGCGGCGCGCAACCGACTGGCGCCCGACTCCCCCGCCAGTGCCGAGTCCGTGCGGAGCCGGGCATAGCTGCCACCGAGGGCCACCGCATAGCTCGACAAGGTGGCATGGGCACCGATGGTGCTGGCCTGATGGGCGATCTGCCAGCTGGCACCGTTGAGCGACTGGATCGACACATAGGCCAGCGAGGCGTGGTCTTCGACCAGCAGTTCGGTGACGGGCACCACGAGACGCTCCGTCGGGGCGGCGCCAGAGGTCCATGCGTCCTGCCCGTCGGCCAGCAAACCGCCCTCGGCGTCCACCACGAGCTCGATCACACCGGCAGTCGCCCCGTCCCCGACCCGCACGAGTGTCCTCGGGAACACCGCTGATCCGGATGCCCCCGAAACCACATGGACGATGACTACGGGGTCGGCCAATGATGCTCCGGCACGCACATCGACCACGACCGGATCGATGACGAATGCATCGTTCAGAAGCGGAAAGTCATGGGCATCGCCGAGGACGGACCCGAGGAGTTCGGCCCCGTCCGGATGATCGGTGATCCGCCCCAACATGAACACGTCATCTCCAACGGTCGCCGCCAGCGTGGAAAGAACGCCATCGAGGGTCACGATGAGACCGCTGCGGGGGCCCAGGCTGTCGACCAGGGCGTGGATCCGATCCGACGGAGTCAGACCAGGATCGTTAGCCGCTCGGGTCAGATCGGCCGGACGGAACGCGTCGAGGTCGAGACTGTTGATCCGGCTGTAGCGCCAGACCTCGTCTTTCTCCGTCGGGAGCGGCGATGACGCGAACGTCTCGGCCGCAGCGACGCGACGCGTAGCCAGCCAGGGGGCGCCAGCCAGGCCGGCGGCGTACTCAGGGGTGAAGGTGGACAGAATGGGGCCTCTCGCGGATCGAGGCCCGCACACGAGCCTCGACGGTCATACTACCGGGATGGCGGGCATGGTCGCCCCGCCAGGGATTCCCCACACCGCGCCTGCACGGCGCTCACGCATACCGCTCACGGCATACGCTTGCCCCATGAGCGCCCAGACCATCGAATCCTTCACCTCCGATGTCCTCACCTTCGAGGTCGCCGACCACGTAGCCACTCTGTGGCTCGACCGTCCCGAGAAGCGCAACGCCATGGGCCTCGCCTTCTGGGATGACCTGCCCATAGCCATGGAGTGCATCAGTAATGACCCATCGGTCCGGGCCGTGATCATCGCCGCCCGCGGGCCCCACTTTTCGGTGGGACTCGACCTGGTGGCTATGGCCGGGATCAGCAGCGTCCCCGAGTCAGCCGATGGAAACCGACCGTCCGCGGCCACCCGAGCACGGTTTTCTCATAAGCAGATCGTGCGGATGCAGGCCTCGATCACCGCAGTGGCGGACTGCCCGGTGCCGGTGATCGCGGCCATCCAGGGGTACTGCATCGGCGGGGGCGTCGACCTCGTCTCGGCTTGCGATATCCGCTTAGCCAGTGCTGATGCCGTGTTCTCTGTCCGCGAGGCCAAGGTCGCCATCGTTGCTGACGTAGGCAGTCTGCAGCGGCTCCCGGCCATCATCGGCAACGGACAGCTGGCCGAGTTGGCCTACACCGGCAAGGACATCGATGCTGCTCGGGCCGAGGCCATCGGACTGGTCAATGCCGTGAGCGCCGATGCCGACTCCGTGGTCGCCGATGCCCGGACCATGGCTGGCGAAATTGCGGCCAACTCGCCGCTGGCCGTCCAGGGGACCAAGGCGGTGCTGGTGGCATGCGCGAATCGGTCGGTAGCCGAGGGCCTGGACTACGTAGCCACCTGGAACGCAGCCTTCCTTGCCTCCGACGACCTCACCGAGGCGATGACGGCGTTCATGGAGAAGCGGCCCGCCACCTTCACTGGGAACTAGCTGGCTGGCGAGGACTTGCCAGCCCGACCCGGATGTCCGACGACGATGCCCCGTCCGACGAGGCCGTACAGCTTCCCCGTGTGACGTCGGGGGCCGCTAGGGCCGCACCAGCTCGATGTGTCGGCCAAGTACCTCGGCCAGGACCCGGAGGTCGGCCTCGTCCGTGGTGACGATCACGTCACCATCATCGGCAAGGAGCACGATCGACGCATCCACCACATCGCTCGAGCCGGCACGGGCGAGCAATCTGCCTGCCGCCCGGCCCACGGGCTCATCGACCGCACGGACCTCCATGCCGGCCACCGCCGAGGCCAGCCTGGCCTGCACTGCCCGCCCCCGCCACACCTGTCCCAGGACGACAGCATTGGTTATC
>Ga0194049_1000617_pt1 | contig 12041 bp, 10 predicted proteins | sample JunL2225m_MetaG_FD_148665 | JGI IMG/M metagenome (GOLD analysis project Ga0194049, IMG submission 148665) | Anoxic zone freshwater microbial communities from boreal shield lake in IISD Experimental Lakes Area, Ontario, Canada - Jun2016-L224-25m | ecosystem: Environmental > Aquatic > Freshwater >... | reverse complement strand
TTTGAACGCATCGCCCGAAATGAGTGTCCGGCTGGTTTCCAGCGCCTGCTCTTTTTATCCATTGTTGACTCCAAATCATATAATCATCGCAAATTTCACGGTTTTTTGCTTAACTTAATGGCAGTGAGGCTGGAGCTTGGAAACCACCCGCCTATCCAGCAAGGTTAGGCCGGGCTTCAGTACCGCCTTGCCTTATCGAAAATATTTTTTCATTTTTTGCCGGACACGCCCGTGAACAACCTTATTCCGGCTTTCTACGTCTCTCTTTTTTTCCGCGCAGCGGCCCGCGATTTTTTTTGGGTGGCAGTAGGGCGGCAACCCTTTGCCGCCATCCGCCGGTGCTTCATGGGACTGGACGCTGGCAGGGGGAGGTAATATCATGACCGGGTACGGCCAGTTCGGTGCACCGGGCCGGCCTGCGGGGGCGGGATTGAAACGCTTGGGGGTGTTGCGCGGTGGCGCGTTCGACAACAATCCGATCAACGTCCACCCGCGCTGGCTAGACTCCTGTCCAGCAAAGGCCATTCATCCATTGTTAAGATTACTCCTCATTTAGACCACGCCATGCCCGAAGAATTTGACCAACAATTGCAAATCGCCAAACAATGGGCCTTGGCAGCGAGGGATGCCGGCTGGCTGTCCGAATCCGACACCGCCCGGTTGGCAAAATTGGAAAACCGCAGCCCCGCCGGATTGTTCGATCCCGGTTCCCATCGGCCTTTGGTGGCGGCATTCTTTGGCGGCACGGGGGTAGGCAAGAGCAGCTTGCTGAATCGTCTGGCGGGACAGGCCATTGCCAAGGTCGGGGTGGAACGGCCCACTTCACGCGAAGTTTCAATCTACCTGCACGAGTCATTGCATATCCGCCAATTGCCCGCAGGCTTTCCAGTGGACAGAGTGCGAGTCGCCCGCCATGCCGACGAGAAGCGCCGCCAGGTGTTATGGATAGACATGCCCGACATCGACAGCACCGAATCCAGCAACCGGGATTTGGTCGTCGACTGGCTGCCGCATATTGATGTGCTGATTTATGTGGTCAGCCCGGAGCGATACCGCGATGACAAAGGCTGGCGGCTGTTACGCGAACACGTGCGCGAACACGCTTGGCTGTTTGTGATGAACCAGTGGGATAGGGGGCAGGAGGCGCAAGTGGCGGATTTCGTCAAACTGCTGCGCCAAGGTGGCTTTACCAATCCCTTGGTTTTTCGCACGGACTGCCGGGATGATCCGGGTAAGCGCAAGCCTGATGAGTTCACCGGGTTGGAGTCCGCCATCCAAACCTTGGCCGATGGCCATTTGATTGAACAATTGGAAAGGCGGGCTTTGGATGCGCGCAAAGAGGAGCTACAGGCTACCGTCGCGGACTGTCTGGTTCGTTTGGGCAACGATCAGGCAATCAACGGGTTACGGGGGCGATGGGCAGAAATCTGGGAAGCGAACGCCGAGGAATTGTTGAAGGGCTTGCAATGGCCCATGGCCGAAGTGGCGCGGGCTTTCGTACAACATGATGCCAACCCGCTGCGCCGGTCCGTCAAATTGGAACGCAAGGGGAAAGCACCGGAAAACCATTCCGCACCCAAGCCGTCCCTACTTTGGGATGATTGGGCGCAAATGCAATTACAGGATGCCTTGGACCGATTGCAGGTGGAGGCCAGTGATTGCCAATTGCCTGTCACCCCATTGAAGCCACGATTATTAACGGTGGCAGAGTCTGCGCCAAAATTGATGGCGGACGAGGCGCAAAAGGGCTTGCGATTGGCCTTGGCCAACCCCGGCAATATTTTTCAGCGGTTTTTGCTCAAGTTTACCGCGCTATGCTCGGTACTCTTGCCTTTGGCCGCAATGGGCTGGGTTTCCTGGCAAGCGTTCACCGGCTACTATGAAAGCGCCCTGACGCATAGCGGATTTTTGGGGGCTGATTTTGCTGTCCACAGTGTCTTGATTGTCACCATTGCCTGGTTGCTGCCGTTTTTTCTGAATCAGCAAATCAAACCGTCGCATGAACGTACCGCACTCAAGGGCCTGCGCAACGGAGTCAACGCAGGGCTCGCACGAATTCAGCTTTTGGCCGATGAAAGCTTGGCAGGCTATTTTTCCGAGTTGGGTTTCCGCTTGCGCGAAGGCCGCAATTTGCTGTGCCCGCCAACCGAACGGCGCGTTTCCGAACACGGCATGTTGGAACGGATAATTCCTGGGGAAGAAATCTAATGTCAAATGAGTTAAAATTAGCCGTTGAGCTTTATGTACTGATTGTATTCCATCCCCAATACCTGAATTTTTACTTTTCAAACTACCCGGAAACATGACTTTTTCAGAGGAAAACACATTGCCGGGCGAGGCCGACAAACCTGTTGATGCGGAAGGCGATCATGCTGGAAAGCCTGCAATTGACTGGGGGCGTTGGTTTTTTCTCGGCTTGATGGTGATTTTTCTCGTCGCCGTGGGCTACAGGACCATCTACAGCGTCGCGTGGAACGACATAGAGAGGACTGATTTCACTGTTTATCGTGCGGCGGGCCAAGCCGTCATGGAGGGTACGAATATCTATGAAGCACACAATATCCGTGGCTGGCTTTATGTTTACCCCCCGCCTTTTGCCATTTTGATGATCCCCTTTGTGAAACTCCCGCTGGCTTGGGGGAGCGGCCTTTGGTATGTGCTTTCATTATTATGCTTGGCCCATGCCACCGTCATGTCGATCAATCTAGCCCGCGAGACTGTAACCTCCACAACCGGGAAAATTGACCTATGGACCTTGTATGAAGTGCCCATCTTGGTGGCATCCCCTTGGCTGGTCTCGGGCTTGATCCGTTGCCAGGCTTCGGGATTCATGGTCTGGCTGATGATTGCGGCAATCTACTGGTGGTGGCGCGGTCGTCCGGTCCTAGGCGGGATGAGTTTGGCGGCGGCGGCCTTGATCAAGGCTTTCCCCATCGCCCTGTTGGCCTATTTCGCATGGCAGCGGCAGTGGCGCTTCATCGCCGCGTTTTTTCTCTTTCTGGTGGTGGGTGGATTGATTCTGCCTTCGACGGTGTATGGGTGGCAAAAAAATTTGGATTATTGGCAACAATGGGGTGAGATAATCGCCGGGCCGGCATTGTCCGCCGATCATTCGCGCCAAGGCAATGTCCTTTACGATCAGTTGTTGAATAGCCAGAAGGCTCGCAATCAATCGCTTGAAGCGCTATTGCTCACCCTGAAAACCCCTTCGCAAATGACCAAACCGATACTGGCGGGCATTGCCTTGGGGATGCTTGCCGTCATGGCTTGGTTGGCGAAAAGGGCCTGTGCCAAGAGCCAATTAATGGTGGTTTCGGCTTTTGTCATGTGGAATCTGTTGATTCCCCCCATCTCGGAAACTCATTATTTCGGCTTGTTGTTGTTGCCCTTTGCGGTTCTGACGGCCTTCTCGCTGGGCGAAAACGACCGGTTCTCGCGCTGGCTGGCCTCGGGGGTATTGACTCTTTGCTTCATCATCACCGTGTGGACCAACTTGGACAAAAACATGGAGTACTACCGCTTGCTGTGTTGGGCCAGTTTGTGCGTTTGGTCGTCATTGCTGGTATTGGCCCACCGTCGGATCAGTGCCGAATCTCGCATCGCCCGATGAACACTCACTTGAAAGCAAGTCTGGCCTTGAAAACTGTGGGCAATCGGTTGTGGATGTTTAGAGCGGACACTGCCGGCCAAGAGGCTTACCCAGGCACAAATAGGGGTGAAAACTGGCGTGATGGCATACGCCCCATTTTCAGGCTGGGATCGGCTTTACTGGCAGTGGTATTGCTGATTCGGCTGATTACCCTCAGCCTTTACCCGCTCATCGATCCAACCGAGAGCCGCTATGCGGAAATGGCCCGCAAGATGCTTGAAACGGGCAATTGGGTCACGCCTCAAATCGGCTATGGGGTGCCATTCTGGGGCAAGCCCCCCTTGGCTGTTTGGTTGAATGCAATCAATTTAGGCCTTTTCGGTGTCAACGAACTGGCCGCACGATTGTCCGCACTGATACTCTGTGCCGGGACAGTTTGGATGGTTTACCGCCTGGCCTCGACCAGGGTGGAAAAGCCCAAATCCTTCGTCGCACCGGCAATTCTTGCTGGCATGGCTTTGTTTTTTGTCATGGCCGGGAGTGTGGCAATGGATCAAAGCCTGACTTTTGGCGTCACGCTGGCTTTGGCTTCGTTCTGGAAGGCTTTACGCTCGGACAGGCGGGGGTTTTACGGATATTTATTTTTCATCGGCCTGTCCATCGGCATCATGGCTAAAGGTCCGATTGCATTGATTCTTGTCGGCATCCCCGTTGGGCTGTGGACACTGATCCGCAACGAGTGGAAGGCGGTTTGGTTGCAATTGCCGTGGGTCAAAGGCACTTTGTTAATGCTGATCATCAGCGTACCTTGGTTTTTGATCGCCGAGCAGCGCACACCGGGATTTTTGGAATACTTTTTTATCGGTGAACATTGGAAGCGTTTCACCGAGAAAGGCTGGCAGGGAGACCTCTATGGCAGTGGCCGGGCCCATCCACTCGGGACTGTTTGGCTGTTTTGGTTAGGTGCAGCCTTGCCTTGGTCGCCGGTGTTTCTCATGATCGTCACCATGGCCTTTTGGCGCAAAAAGGCAAAAAGTTTGCTTGCCAGTGCCGATGGTTGGCGGTTGTTTTGCCTATTGTGGATGCTGTCGCCGCTCCTGTTCTTTTCGCTTTCGGCAAATATCATTTGGACCTATGTCCTTCCCGGATTGCCGGGGTGTGCATTGTTGCTCGCCGAATGGCGGCGTGATGGTTGGATTGGCTGGTTTTCCAATGACAGGATTGCGTTTGGAATAGGTATTTTGTTTCCTGCCTTGTTTCTGGGCGCTGTATTGATTTGGCAAGTCAAGCCTTTCCAGTTTGTCCGCACCCAAAAATCGTTGATTAGCCAATATTTGGAACTACGCAAGGGAAGCGAGGACAAGTTGGTTTATCTGTGGGAAAACCCTTATTCCGCCCAGTTTTACAGCCGTGGCAAAGTCGGCGAATTGGCTAATGTCGAGGAATTTCAGTCCGCAATGGACAATCCCAAGCAGGTTTTTTTCGCTTGCCCCAAAAGGAGTTGGGCCGATCTCCCCGAAGCCATCAAAAGGCGTTTGCAACCCGTGGGGGTTCATAATGGTTATCTGCTGCTATATCGCTTTACCCGACCCGAGGGGAAATGATTGTCATGCCAATCGCTTTTTGTTTGACCGACTTGGCCTCAATTGTTTGTCAGGATAGATATTGATTGGGCAATTGAAATGACAGGTCTGCCTATACAACTAATCGTCAATGCCGACGATTACGGATATTATCCCTGTGTCAGCCGGGGAATACTCCAAGCGGCGGCTTTGGGCAGGGTTACCAGTACCGGAATTCTTGCCAATGGACCTCAACTGGAAGAACAGATCACTTGGCTGACCGAGTACGAAAACCTTGATCTAGGCATACACCTTAATCTAACTTCCCGCTATCCATTAGCCGCCAGCATGTCAGAAAAGCTGGACAAGTGGGAAGGAAAGTTTCCCGGTGCTTTCACCATGACGGGTGAAATCCTCTCCGGACGGATCGGTTTGGATAGGGTTTGCACCGAATGGCGTACCCAAATTGAAACATTCATGGGTTTTGGATTGAAACCCCGATTTTTAAATTCCCATGAGCATATCCACATGCTGCCTAAACTGTTCAAGCTGGCGATGGAACTCGCCAATGAATACCGGATTCCCCATCTGCGGCTTACTCGCGCCGAATGGATGCCGCCCTTTGGTTTGTCCTCTTCATTAAGGAATGTATTGCTGCAAACCATGGCATCGGTCAATGTCAGGCGGATGACTTCTGGCACGCCTTGGTTCATCGGTTTGAGTCGCAGCGGGAAACTCGATTTGGCTTATCTAAAAAAACGTTTCGCCACACTGCAACCGGGCGCGACCTATGAATTGATGTGCCATCCTGGACATTTCGATCCCGATGAAATCACCGATTCGCGTCTATTGGCCTATCATGCTTGGGAAGCTGAATTGGCAGTGTTGACCGATCCTGAGTTTAAGATACTGCTAGATGAATTTAATATTCGTTTGGTGACTTTTCGTGATCTCCCCTAACCATTCCCTCCCACATCGGGGGAGACCGGCCCGGTCTATTGCGTTTCCTGGGCAGGGTCAGGGTGAAGGGATCAAAAAACTATTTTTTCAGTTTATCTAAAATTTCCCTTGCGAGGAATATAGAGCTTATGAATAACCCTCTGACCCCTTTTCCAGAAATAAGTGTCCTCATCCCTGCTTATAACGAAGGGGAAGGGTTGGAACGTGCAGTGTCCACCATTGCCGGCATACTGGAAACTATTTCTAAAGACTGGGAAATCATCGTCATTGATGATGGCAGCCGGGACAATACCTATGAGCGGGTTTGCCGTCATGCCCAAACCGAATCGCGGGTCAAGGGCGTGTCTTTCAGTCGTAACTTCGGCAAGGAAGCGGCATTGCTGGCGGGCTTGAAATATTCGCAGGGCAGGGCGGTCATTGCCATTGATGCGGACTTGCAGCATCCACCCGAATTGATGCCTGACATGGTTGCAAAATGGCGCGATGGGGCAAAAATTGTCCATGCCGTCAAACGCAGCCGCAAGACAGACAGCCTAGGCAAGCGACTGGCTGCTTTGACGATTAATCAAATCATTTCACGGATGGGCGGCATCAACATCCACAATTCGTCCGACTTTAAGTTATTGGATCGGGAAATTGTCGATATATTGGCATATCAGTTGCCCGAAAGGCAGCGATTTTTCCGAGGGCTTTCCAGTTGGATTGGCTTCAAGGAAGAATATATTGAGTTCGATGTGTCCGAACGCATCGAGAATGAAAGCAAATGGTCATTTTGGTCCTTGGTGGAATTATCCATCACCGCCTTGACCTCGTTTACCAGTGTGCCGTTGCGTATCGTCACTTTTTTAGGGCTAATGACCCTGGTTTTGGGCTTCGTCGTCGCCAGTGAGGCGCTGTGGTCTTGGTACCATGGCCAAGCGGTTTCCGGCTTTGCCACCATCATCATCACCTTGTTACTGATCGGCAGTTTCATCATGATTAGCCTAGGGATCATCGGCGAGTATATTGCCAAGATTTACGAAGAAATCAAAGCAAGGCCGCCTTATTTAGTTAAGTCTACGATAGGAATCGCCGATCAATAAATATTTTGCTTCTTCCCAAGCTCCAGCTTGACCGTTTGTCATGAAGCTGGAGCTTCAAGACCGGATTCTCAAGCCGGAGCTTGGGAACGAGCAGAACTGCACCTAGCGGCATTATGCTTCGAATGAGGGATTTATGAACACATTGATATATAAAAGAACACACAAAGGTGACCCTAATGAGGGTAGCATCAGAGCCTGCACTTTATTTGATGGGATATTTTGAAGTTCTAGCGTCAGGAAAACCAGATGACTTTGGTTACCAAGAGACCTACAGGCTTTTTAAGAACAACTTTCATGTGCGACATCAGCAAGTGTATGATAGACAAAAAGCCGAGCTTGTATTGGTCAAAGGTTCCGAGTCTAGTCGTTTACTCAAAAAAGCAGTATGTATCAGTGTGATGGGTCGTGATAGTGCAGGTCAACCACTCAAGGTTCTATCACCTGAAATGCAAGAAATCTTTGGATCATTTAATGGGCGGCTCAGTTTTCAACGTAGCCCCACGCGATGGGTAGACCCTGCTTATGTGGAGAGGGCGGCTGCTTTCATGAGGTCACTTACATGAATCCACTAATAATTCGCGCCATTTACTTATACTCCGCACGGTCATATTCTCGGTTTTGTTCCTCAAGCCGATGTTGGGTAAAATGGGCTTTGACACACCCAACATTGAAGCCGAAAAATGATTGACTTGGAACTGGCCAAAGAGCAATTGGACGAGTTACACAAGGAGGTGACCGAAAACCCCTGCGCACGCGCCCGAAAAAAATGTTGGGGGGTTTACCTAAAGGCAAGGGCTACGCACATCGGGAGATAGCCGGCGTGGTGCGGGTGGTCGCAGTCTTTCCAGCGTGGCCTAGGAAACTACCACAGTATGAACCTAGCATTTTCAGCTTTTTTGGAAGATATCCTAGGTTCATGGGCCGATTTCTGCGACCCCTCCGGGGTCGAATGCGGTATCCGATCTCAACCGGGGGTGTCGCTTCGCTCAACCCCCGGCTAATAGCTAGCAACCCTCCGGGTTGCAATATGTCGGCATCCGTATACTGAAGCGGGTCGGGGTATGCGAAGAGTGCGAGACGGGGTTTGTAACCCCGTCGCCTACGTTTTGTGCGAAGCCACGGCAATCCGGCACGGCGTCAAACGTTACGGACGGGATAAGGTGATTTCCAATAATGAATCCACCAAAATATTCGTCCACGAAAAACACGAAAGGCACGAACGAATCTTGCCTTTGTTCGTGCTTTTCGTGTCTTTCGTGGACTCTATTTTTTTCTACGGATCAGATTCTTCATGGGATGCTCTTTCTCAGGGATCACCTAACCTATCCCCATCCGGCGTAGGATTCTTAGCGTCTCCCCAACGTCAGCACTACCAAGGAATGTTCCATGACCTGCAACGAAAAATAGCCAACCAGTGATATTTCCCTGCCCGCTGGGTAAATATCCTCGCCCGCAGCGGCATGGGTGTCGATGGCCTTAAGCCAGAGCCGGTCATGTGGAAGGTGGGGTAAGGCAAAATCGACGTTGTGGGGGGTGGGGTTGAACAGGAAGCAAAGACCCGGGTCGCCATCCCTTCCTGCGTGGATGTGACACCCTAGGCAACTTTCATCGTCCCATCGGGGAGGAAAGCCTTGGCAGTTGAACCAGGTGATTTCATCTTGGCGGTAAAAGCGTTCCAGGGACAACACCCGATTGCGTTTGCGGAAGGCGATCATGCCTTGCACGAAGTTAAACAGCTCGCGGTTTTTGTCCAGCAACGCCCAATCGAACCAGGATGTTTCATTGTCCTGGCAATAGGCGTTGTTATTGCCGTGTTGGGTGCGGCCAAACTCATCCCCCCCCAGCAACATGGGTATCCCGCGTGAAAGGAACAAGGTAGCCAGCATGTTTTTCCCTTGTTTGAGGCGGATACGGTTAATCAGGTCATCTTCGGTCGGTCCCTCCACGCCATAGTTGCAACTGAAATTGGCATCGCAGCCGTCGCTATTTTCTTCTCCATTGGCTAAGTTATGCTTATGGTGGTAACTGACCAAGTCGCTCAAGGTGAAACCGTCATGGCAGGTGACGAAATTGATGCTATTCACGGGGGCTTTGCCGCTATGATCATACAAATCGGCGCTGCCACACAAGCGTTTTGCCAAGGTTCCGGCCATGCCATGATCGCCACGCCAGAAGCTGCGGATATCGTCGCGGTAATGCCCGTTCCATTCCGACCAGCGTTCGCCGGGGAAGCGACCGACCAAATAGGCCCCGCCGGCATCCCATGCCTCTGCAATGAGTTTGACTTCGCGAAGAATCGGATCTTCGGCGATTTGCTCAAGCAGGGGGGGGTTAGGTGTCAAGTGCCCGCTTCTGTCCCTTCCCAAGATGGAGGCCAAGTCAAAGCGGAAACCGTCAACATGCATTTCAACCACCCAATAGCGCAGGCAATCGAGAATGAAATTGCGCACGACCGGGTGGTTGCAATTGATCGTGTTGCCACAACCCGAATAGTTTTTGTAGAACCTTTTGTCTTCTTCCAGCAAGTAATAGATGCTGTTGTCCAAGCCCCTAAAATTCAGTGTCGGGCCGGTCTCGTTGCCCTCGGCTGTGTGGTTGAACACCACGTCCAACAATATTTCAATACCTGCTTTGTGCAGGGCTTTGACCATGGTCTTGAATTCGTCCACTTGGCACCCAGGATATTGGCGGGTGCCGTATCCTTCGTGGGGCGCGAAGAAGCCAACCGTGTTATAACCCCAATAGTTAACCAGTCTTTCTTTGGTGAAAGGGTTTTTTGCCGTCAGTTCGTGGGGGTTGAATTCCTGCAATGGCATAAACTCGATGGCATTAACGCCAAGCTCTTGGAGATAGGGTATTTTCTCGATGACTCCAAGATAAGTGCCGGGGCAAGCCGTGCCAGCGGACGGATGTATCGTCAAGCCCTTTATGTGGGCTTCGTAGATGATTAACTCCGGCCAATGCCTTTTAAGTGGGCGGTCATCTTCCCAGTCGAAGCCACTATGAATGACCAAGCCCTTGGCGAATGCAGAGGCTTTATGGATGCTGCCATCTTCATGGCGCACACAGCAATGGCTGAAATTCCAAGGTTGCGGGCTGGTGACCGCGCTGGTGTATGGGTCCAGTAGAATGGCATGGGGGCAGAATAGGTGGCCTTGTTCAGGCGCGTAGGGCCCCTCCACTTGGAAAGCGTAGGTCTGCCCCCGCTTGGCACCCTTCACAAAGATGTGCCAGATATCACCCGTTCGGTGGTGTTGTGGATCCAACTCAATGGTTTGTGAAGGGTTGGAATCCTCTGGCCGATTGAACAGCAATAGAAACACTCGGGTGGCGTGGCGGCTAAACAATGTGAAATTGATCCCACCTTCTTGCGAATAAACGCCTAGAGGGATGGGCGAGCCAGTTGCATGGTCAAAGGGCGGTGTCATCATCGTTGAAAGCTTGCCTCGCAATGGATATCAGGGGCCGCGTTTCAACAATAAAAATAAGGCTTATCGCTGAAGGGCTGCGGATAATCGCTTACCCTTATGCGGCCTTCAATTGGAATGGTTCCGACGGGCTCATAGAACGTCTGGCCCATCACGTTGGACACTCATCTTATCATGTGCTTAGGTTAAATTAAACAAACCGGTAAGACTGAGGTTGCCAATGGGTTATGGTATGCGCCCTTCACCAAGGAAAAAGAGTGGAAGCATGAGGCTTCCACCCTTGACGATTGCCAATAGTGACGTTTTAGTTTTCCCAAAACATCAGTGCACAGCCGGTTGATATCATTTGAATCACAAATCAGGGCAAAGCTGTTTTCCAATCAGAATGGAGAAACTGGCGAACACTTGCAGTAACACACCCATGATGGCGAGCGCCAGCCATCCGAAGATGACGAAGCCGTAGTGCAGCGGGGCAACGAACAGTTCTTCCATGAACCAGAAGGTGTGGCCCCACTCGTTCAAGCCGACATTCGGCAGGATCATGAACGGACCGGTCACGGCGATCAGGTACGGCAGGGACAGGCCTTCGCTCCAGTAAGGTAGGCGAGTCTTGGCGTACAAGAAAGCCGCGCCGCCCGTGATGATGTAGATCGGGTAGCTCAGGTAGAACTCGATGATGTGCGACGGGGTGAAGTCGGTGTCGCGCACGATCGTCTGGTGCCAAGTGCCGTCCTGCTCGGTGAAGTAGGAAGCGCCCCAGTAGATGGCCCATGCGTAAGCAAACAGCCATACCAGGTGGGTGATGTTGCGGCGCAGCTCTTCGCGTGGAGCCAAAGCTGCCAAGTTGCGGTCGCGGGTTTTCCAGATGTAGCCCCACAGGATCGAGGCGGTGACGATCTCGAGCACGATCTCGATGTACAGGAAGTTCATCCAGTAGGTCTCGAACTCCGGCGCGAACGAGTCAAGGCCGGCGGACCAGCCATAGACGCCCTCGTACCAGCGCACCCATGCGTAGAACACGGTGTAGATCGTGAAAGCGAAAGCCAGCCACTTTACATTCAAAAGTGGCTCTTCTTTTGCGCCTACGGTGCTAATCGTTGTTGTTGCCATAGTCAAAGCCTCCAGAGTCTTGGCATTAGAGCCATATTAAAGATTAATATCTTATATCACAAAATAAAATTGCCCAAGACGGATAACCGTCTTGGGCAATTCGTAACAGACACTATGGATCTGGCTGAATAGCCGGGTATTACCCCGGCTACTCATCCGTCAGTCACTTACTTTTTGATCAGACCCTGATCAACCGCTTCGCACAGCTCTTTGCCAATCAGATTGGAGAAGCTGGCGAACACTTGCAGCAGCACGCCCATGATGGCGAGCGCCAGCCATCCGAAGATGACGAAGCCGTAGTGCAGCGGGG
>Ga0194049_1000615_pt1 | contig 12056 bp, 8 predicted proteins | sample JunL2225m_MetaG_FD_148665 | JGI IMG/M metagenome (GOLD analysis project Ga0194049, IMG submission 148665) | Anoxic zone freshwater microbial communities from boreal shield lake in IISD Experimental Lakes Area, Ontario, Canada - Jun2016-L224-25m | ecosystem: Environmental > Aquatic > Freshwater >... | reverse complement strand
CCGCCGCAACAAGCGCTGCCGCTGACGCTGCAACCGCCGACGCTGCCGCCGCCGCCTCAGCAAGCGCTGCCGCTGCCGCAGATGCCGCCGCCGCTACTGCACAGGCTGCACTCGCTGCAGCCCAGGCAACATACGACGGCCTCGCCGCCATCGCCTGAGGTTGATACCTCGCCGCAGCGCAACACCCGTACCGCTACGGTGAGCAAATGCTCACTCCAACACTGAACAGTCTCGCCCTACGTGCCGCACTTCTCCTGCGAGCACGGGGCGAGACTGTCGCGTTAGCCGAAGGTTCTGCTGGTGGCCTCGTGTCGGCCTCGCTGCTCTCGATTGCGGGCGCCTCGGCCTATTACCTCGGTGGCGTCGTGGTCTACACCGCAGCCGCACACCGGGCTCTTATTGCCGGCGCCGTAGACATACCACCCGGCATGCGCGGCGCCACCGAGGCGTTCGCTCAGTACATCGCCCAATCAGCCCAGATTCGCCTCGGGGCCACATGGGGCGTCGGCGAGGCGGGCGCAGCTGGCCCACCAAATCCCTACGGTGATCCGGCCGGCCATGTGTGGCTCGCAGTGACCGGCCCCGTGAACGCTACGCGGCATGTGCTCACTGGCTCTGATGTGCGTGTCGACAATATGATCACCTTCGCCGAAGCAGCGCTCGAACTCTTTGTCGACACACTCGAGCAGGCCAACGCCTGACAGGCCCACTCACGATCCTGCGGGCGCTCAGGTGCCAGCGAGGCGCTCAACCACCGGCCCGAACGTCTGCATCGCTGTGTCGTTGATGGTGATGTAGCTGATGCCGTATTGCTCGCGCCGGCGCTGCAGTTCTTCAACGATCTCGTCGGTGGTTCCAAACAACGAGTGTGGGTGCTGCAACATCTGGTCGGCATCGAGACCGAACAACTTGCCAAAGCCCTCGGCCGTCTGACGCGCTGCCGGAGTGACGAAGGTGAAGTAAGCGCCGATCTCGATCTCGAAATCGAGTGCTGTGCGGCCGGCTGCCTCGGCGGCACCGCGCACCCATGCAACCTTGGCGGCGGTGCCTGCTGCTGTGCCGCTGTTCACGCCCGCCGGGCCAATCTTGCCGCTGGCGTTATTGAAGTTGAGGCTCACGATGTTTGCCTGCCTTGCCGCAAGGCTGAGCACCTGTTTTGAACCGCCGCCGATCATGATGGGTGGATGCGGGGTCTGCACGGTGGCCGGCACTTGCGTAAAGCCATGCAAGCTCACATGCTCGCCCGAGATGTTCACTTCGCCGCCAGCGAACAAGGCTTTGATTGCTGCCACCGATTCGGTGAGCCGGGCAATGCGCTGTGGCGCGGGATCCATCTCGAGACCAATGGCTTCGTATTCCCCCTGCAGCCATCCCGCACCAAGCCCAAGCTCGAGGCGGCCCTCGCTAAAGAAATCGAGCGTGGCGGCTTCTTTGGCAAGCACGGCCAGCGGGCGATAGTCGATACAGAACACGCGACTACCGATGCGCAACGTAGAGGTGGCCTCGGCGGCAACTGCCATTGCGGGCACCGCCGCGAGTCCCTGCACCGGATGGCTGGTGGCCGACAAAGCAGGTCCGGGACCGATGTAGTGGTCGGCAAGGTGCAGCGCCGAGTAGCCAAGTGCCTCGGCTTCGCGGGCACGGTCGCGCCACTGCTTTGGGGTCTCGGCGCTGAACGACTGCACACCGAAGCGGAACGCGTTCATCGCGCCGTGAAACCAAGCTGAAAGCTGCGCACCGCGCGGGCGAAGATGTTCGACTCAACATCGGGCTCGGTGATAGGCCGCAACTGCGTGATGCGCGCCGACAGTTGGGTGAACAGTGAGTGCAGCGTTGCGCGAGCCAGGTTGTTACCCACACACAGGTGCGTGCCGAAACCAAACGCGATCTGCGGATTCGGATTGCGGCGAATGTTGAACTCGAATGGATTCTCGAAGACCGCTTCGTCGCGGTTGGCCGACGGGTACAACAACACGATGCGATCGCCGCGTGAGATCTTGGTGCCATTGAGTTCGTCGTCGGCTCCGGCACGGCGGAACATGTTGTTCAACGGTGTCACCCAACGCAACACTTCTTCAACGGCAAGCGGCACGAGCGAAGGGTCGGCAGCCATTGCCTCCCACTGCTCGGGGTTGTCGCAAAAGGCACGCATGCCGTGGCTGATTGCCGTGCGAGTGGTCTCGGCCCCACCCGAAATAAACAGACCAACTTCGTGCACGATGGTGGCGGGCGGCAATGGCTGGCCATCGATTTGGGCATGCAACCACAGCGAGATCAAGTCGTCGGCCGGGCATGCCATCTTCTCTTGCGCAACCTGACCAAGAGCGCCAATGAACTCCATGTTGGCATCGATGAAGTCGGTGAAGATGTGGCCGTCGCGCTCGCGCATGTCGATACGCATGAGGCGCTCGCTCCAACTCTTGAGCTCACGCCACATGGTCTCGGGGTAGCCCAACAAACGGCATGTGAGTCGCGCTGGCAGTTGGCCCGAGATGGCTTCGATGAGTTCGCATTCACCATCGTTGATGATGTTGTCGATGAGTTCGGCCACAAGCGCATCGATCTCGGAGCGACGATCGCTGACAGCCGAGCGGGTGAACTTGTGTTGCACGAGCATGCGTTGTTGGCGATGCCGTGGATCGTCTTGAGCAATCATGTTGATCTCGTCGGGCGACCAGATAGCGCGATAGCCCTGACCACTGAGGTACACGCTGCTGCGTCGCTCAACCTCCATCAGATCGGCGTGGCGGGTGATTCCCCACAAGCCATTGCGATGGTCGCGATACACGGGTTCGTTGGCACGCATCCACGTATACGCGTCGTGCGGATTCGATCGGTAGAACTCAGGGTCGAGGAGATCGACGACCAAACGCTCGTTACTCACTGCAGTCATACCCGTGACCTTGCCACGAAGTTCGCCTGCGGCGCCACACCTACCGAGCGATCACGGTGTTGGCGGTGGGAACTCGGGCGTGTAGCCCTTGTTGTCGGGATTGATCTGACGCGGATTGTCGCGACCAAACAAGGCCACGGCGGCCTTCCACGTGTCGTCCACAAGATCCCAACCGGCACTGTTGGTTTCTTCGTAGTGACCCGGAGGTTCGCCGAGTTCACGGCCGAGTGCCTGGCCATAACGGCACGAGTCGAGCGCAACCTTGGCGAGATCGGCCGGCACGCCGTCGAGACTGCTTGGGTCATCGGTGATCTTCTTACACACCGGCCCGCTGACGCCATCGGGGGTCTTGATGACCCCGGCCTCGAACGCTCGCTGACAACCATCGGGAGGCCCAATGATCTCGGCAGCGCAGCGCACCTTCACTTCGTTGAGCGGCACCCAGTAACCCAGCTCGTCGCCGCCCAAGCCAACGGTGAAAGTGGTCGGCTCGTCGACCAGATCGAGCAAGTAGCCGGGCGTCGCGTAGTCGGCGCCGCGGGCGTGTTGCTCGTTGTTGTCTCGGTAGTACTTGTTGGTGTCGGTGACGAAATCGGCGGGCAACCCAATGACCAACTCGGGAGGCAACTCGCCGGGCATGAACAAGAACCCCACCGAACCAAGCGATAGATGAACAAGTCGAGTCTTGAGTACGTCGGCAACTCGAATCTGGCTGTGGACCAATGGCGTAAGAACCGGATCGTCGACCACCTTGCCTTCATCAGAAACGCAGGTTGCGTCGCTGAACGGCATCGTGCAGTTGTATCCCACTGGGGACTTCCATCCAAGATCACCGTCGGCTAGCAGAACCCGAAAGCCAATATTGGTGAGGCGCGTGTAGAACGACTGCTCACGCCAGTCCAACTTCGGAACCGTGATCGGCTTGGCTGCATCGACAAGTTGCAACACATGAAGGCCCAACTGGGTACCGATCGATTCGGTCTTAGCGAAGCTCTTGCCGAGATAGTCGGTAGTGCCGGGAAGCGGCTTGGCTCCCGCTGGCACAACCCATCCGTTACCCATCGGATGCTCGGCATCGATCACCCAAGTTGGCGCGCGACCGGGACCGATCTGACTGCCGAGAGGGCCGTTGAAGTACATCACCTCGCCACCGATTTTGCTTCTCACGACATCACGCAACACGCCTGGGTAGTCGGCCGTGAAGTAACGCCCCTCGGCCTTGCAGTTGTCTCCGGTCCAACCCTTAGCCGCGCAGACAGCCGAAATATCAAACCCGGTCTTGGGCTCGAAGCCCAAAGTGGTCTCGGGGTGGCTCGTCCATTGCACAATGGTGGCGATCACGTCGTTGGTGGCCGTGCTATGCGCAACCAACACGTTGAGAGCCGGATCGAGAACAACGGGATCACGAGCATCGTTCACGCCGTAGCGATGCTCACCAGACGCCACCGCCAGCGTTGCTGGCTCAAGCGCTGCGACAGCCTCGCTCACCGTGGCCGCAGTCTCGTTGGCCATCGCCTCGTACCACTTGTCGTTCACGCTGAATGCAGTGTCGGGACCGTGATGGTTATGGGTGGCCGACACGATGATCTTGGCGCTGTCCTTCCACTGCGCGGGCAGACTCTTGCGCGCTCGCGCCTCGATCTCGGCGGCGTCGGCGGCAAACACCATGTACACATCTGCGGAGACCAGCACCACCAGTGAGTCACCTTCTTGAATCGCCACCGCAGTGGCCTTCACATCATCGTGGACCCAGGCCGCATCGTTGTTGCCGTTGCCCACATCGACAGCGCCCTGATCGAACGCCGGCACATAGACGCCAGGGTTATACGGATCAAGGTTGGACCATCCCGGAGCCGTTGATACGTAGTCGCGATTGCCGCCCACCGTTGGGAGCACCGAGCGACTTGAGGCGCCAACGAGCAGATTTGCGGCGGGCACATCGGAGGTGGCTGATGCTGCACTTGAGGCGGTGACATCGGCGCCACTTGAGCCCGAAGATGAACTACTTGAACATCCTGCCAAGAGACCAACGCAGGTCATAGCGGCGAGCAAACGAGTACGGCGTAGTGACATCGCCAGAATCTAGTGCGCTGCCGCCCCCGGAATTCATGACACCTTCTCGGGCTTGGGCTCCTCTGTCGATCGCGAGATCGGACGCAGTCGCGGGGCCCCACCAAGCTCGGGGCGCTTACCCGCTGTTGGCATCTTTGATCGAATCCCGGGGATATGGCGGCCTGCGAGCACGGCATGCCAATACATCCACTCAAAGGCGACCCTACCCCAGTGGTTGAGTCGGCTCTCCTTGAGCAGCGGGAACCCAACCGTGCCGGGAAACCGGCCTGCCATTGGCTCGGTGTCGTAGTTGAAATCGATCAGCAGTGCTTTGCCAAATCCCGATTCGATGAAGCCGTTGATGTGACCGTCGTAGCTGGCATCAAGCGTTTCACCATGGATGAAATGGAGCACGTTGGCAACCAGTGCGTCGCCCTCAAAATAGGCGACCGAACCGGCCTTCCAAACCCCAATATTGGCCGCATCTCCGATCACGAAGATGTTCGGGCGCACCAACGATTGCATCGAGTGCGGGTCGGTTGGCACGAAGTAGTGCTCGTCACCGAGCTCACGCGAGCGCCCAACGTATGCCGCTCCACTGTGTGTTGGGATAACTACGGCGAGGTCGAACGGCACCACTCGGCCGTCGAGGCCGACGAGCCGACGCTTGATTCCGTCCACCCTGGCGGTGTTGAACTCAGGCACAAGTTGAATGTTCTTTTCCATGAGCAAGCTGCCGAGTGTGTCGCTTGCGAGCGCCGTGGTGGACGCTCCATCCAGCGGCGTCACGAAGGTGATCTCTACACGATCGCGAATGCCACGTTGATGGAAGTACCAGTCAGCCAAGAAACAGAACTCAACAGGTGCTAACGGATACTTGATCAGGTTGTCCACGATGTTGACAACCAAGCGTCCACCGTCGAAGCGAGCAAGTGCCGCTTCGAGCAAGTCGGCCGCGTGCGCGGTGTAGAAGTGATGCGCAGCATTCATCCCAATCGCATCGGACAGTCCCTCGGTTGCGTCGGGGGACAACACTGAACCAGTTGCCACGACGAGCACGTCGTAGGGAACCTTCTCTCCGTCGCGCAGAATTACGGTATTCCTGTCAACATCGACGTGGTCGATGACTCGCTCAATGTAGAGGACTTCGCTCGTCAGTTGGCTCGGCCGCGGCTGTTCGAGATGATGCGGCCGCGCGAGACCAAACGGCACGAACAGCAGCCCAGGTTGATACACATGCACATCGTTGAGATCGATGACGGTAATTTCCGCGCCGCGACCACCGAGTTCTCGATGCAGTCGGTTGGCAACCATGGTGCCACCAGTGCCTGCACCAAGAATCACAATCCGAGAACTCATTGCGACTCCTTCACGCATGTACATGTTGCGTCATGGGGCCATGGGTAGTTAGGGCACAAAGTCCTTTGTTTTACCCAACGGATGCAGCATCGGGCTCGACAGAACCCGACGGGTTCAACAACGAAGCCATGCGGGCTCGGTATTGGACCAATGAATCGAGCTTGATCGATTCGTAGCCGCGCACGAGTTCGGGCAGGCCGGCGGCCTCAAGCGTTACCGCCGCCGGCGCATTGGCCCGAACGAGCAATGTGATCGCGTCGGCGTACTCGCCCGAAAGCGCACGCTCGATACGACGCAATTTGGTCCGGCCCGGCAGATCGAACGGAGTACCCCGCAAACGACGACCAGCCCGAAGGCCAACCATCAACGGGGTTGCCCAGCGACCCAACGAGATCTTGTTCTTCATGCCGAGAGCACGGAGCATCGGCGGATGCAACTGCCACTGCACGCGTGCACCTTCGCCACCGATGGCTTCGGCCGCAGCCCGCGCCTCGGGGGCGAGCAGCAGACGAGCAACTTCGTACTCGTCTTTGTAGGCCATCAGCTTGTAGAGATTTGTTGCAAATGCATCAATCGTTTCGGCCGAGGCTCCGGCGGCGCGCAGGGTCTCGATGCGATTGAGATACAGCTGCGAATATGTCTGCGACTGATACGCCACAAGGTCGGCAGCGCGCATTGCAATCGGATCCATCGGCTCGGCCGCTGCTTCGGAAGAGGCATCAACGCCAGACGCCTTCGCTACCGATTCGGGATCGATGATCCATTGGCGGCCCCAAGCAAACGCAGCCTGGTTACGTTCGACGGCTACGCCGTTGAGCGAGATTGCCCGCTCAAGGCTGATGGTGGACACGGGCAGCACGCCTGCCTGATGCGCCACGCCGAGCAGGAACACGTTGGCGGTAGTGGTGTCACCAAAGAGACCGGTGACCAATTCGAACACTGGCGCGTAGCGATTGAGGTCGGCGCGACTTGTGGCGTTGAGGCGCCCAGCAAGGTGGTCGAGTTCGGGATACGGCACCGCCGGATTCAGCACCATCTTGCCCGTAGGTGTAGGCGACGCGGAGCCAATGACAATGGTGCGATCGACCGAGGCGCCACGAAGCTGCGCGTCGGCGGCGGCTCCGAGCAAGTCGAACGCAATCATCACGTCGACACTGCCGGCGGCGGCCTTGTTTGATCCGACCTGCTCGTCGCGGCTGATGAACACATCGCTCACCACCGGGCCAGCCTTTTGCGACAACCCAGTTTGGTCGAGCCCGCGAACGTGTAGCCCGTCGAGCATCGCTGCTGTACCAAGGATCTGGCTGGCGGTAACAACACCCGTGCCGCCGATACCCGGCATGCGAATCATCAAACCCTCAACCGGATCAACCACAGTCGCCGCTGCAAGATCAGAGGGCGCACTCGTGAAACGACTCTTGGCCTTCACGGGTCGCTTCGGCTCGAGCACCTTCACGAAGCTCGGACAGTCGCCGCGTAGACACGAGTAATCGAGATTGCATGAGCTCTGATCGATATGCGTCTTGCGTCCGAACTCGGTCTCGATGGGTTGCACCGACAGGCAGTTGCTCTTCTGCCCGCAATCGCCACAGCCCTCGCAGACGCGCTCGTTGATGAGTACCCGAAAGGCTGGCTTGTCGACCTTGTCGCGCTTGCGGAGACGCCGCTTCTCGGCAGCACAGAGTTGGTCGTGGATCAACACCGTGACACCCGGTATCGCCGCCAAGCGTTCTTGCGCTTCGATCATGCGGGCACGGTCCCAGACCTCGACTTCGTTGGGTAACCCGATCGAGTCGTATCGGCCAAGGTCGTCGGTGGTAACCAGCACGCTGCGCACGCCTTGCAGAAGCAAGATGCGCGCCATCGTTGGCACGTCGACTGCGCCAGTTGCGTCTTGGCCACCGGTCATTGCAACAACGCCGTTCACCAAGATCTTGTAGGTGATGTTCACGCCCGCAGCGATAGCACCGCGTATCGCCAATTGGCCGCTGTGAGCGTAGGTGCCGTCGCCGATGTTCTGGATGAGATGAGGCGTGTCGACAAACGGAGCCATACCCACCCATTGGGCGCCTTCGTTGCCCATACACGTGAGCCCGACAATCTCGCCAACGCGTGACGAATCCATCAGCGCAACCATCGAGTGACAGCCAATGCCGCCGCCGACCAACGACCCTTCGGGCACCTCGGTGCTTACGTTGTGTGGACAACCGCTACAGAAATACGGCGTGCGGTTCAGCGTGAGCGGTATGAGCACTCGCGAGCGAGCCGCCGAACGCAAGGGAGCGAGTCGCTCGTCGGTGAGTCTCTCAACGAGCCGAGACCGCAATGGGCCCACGATGGCATCGGCATCAAGCGAACCGTAAGCGGCCAACAACGGACGACCGAGTTCGTCGTTCTTGCCCGTGATTGACGGACGATCGGGCGAGGACCACAGCGCCTCTTTGAGGGTGGCTTCGAGCGTGGGGGTCTTGTCTTCGACCACGAAAATCTCAGTGAGTCCGGCGCCGAAACGACGCAACAGCGCGTGATCGATGGGAGAGATCAACCGAAGGTGAAGCAAGCGAATACCAGCGTCGGCAATCTGCTCGTCGGTGGCCAAACCCAGCATGCGCAACGCCTGGCGGACCTCTGTATAGGTGTGCCCGGCCGCAGCAATACCGATCCACGCGTCGTCGGGATTGACATCGATGGTGTTGAGATTGTTCTCAATGCCATAGGCCCGCGCGAGCTCGATACGTATCTCGCACAACTCGCGCTCGAGGTCGAGCGTGTGCGGCGTGAGCAACCCGCCGTCGGCGTGAGGCACAAACGTGTAGCCATCGAAATCAACCTTCGGCGCAGCCGTAGACACGCGATCGAGCGCAAGGTCGATGGCTTCGGTGCCGTCGGCTACGGCTGCCACGATCTTGAGCGCCGACCACAACCCGCTGACGCGAGACATCGCTACGGCATGACGTCCGAGGTCGAGCGCCGACTGCACGTCGCCCGGAAAGAGGATGGGCATGTGCAGCCCAATCAAGGTGGAATCAGATGCGCTCGGCAACGTAGACGACTTGGCTGCGCCGTCGTCCCCGACGAAGGCCACCGCGCCCGAGTTGCGATGCACCCCAGCGAACATCGCGTGTCGTATGGCGTCGCTTGCGCGATCAACACCCGGAGTCTTTCCGTACCAGTAGCCAACGATGCCGTCGTAGCGACAGTCGGGCCTCTCGGCCGCCAGCTGACTGCCCATTACTGCAGTAGCGGCAAGCTCTTCGTTGAGCGCGTGACGATGCACGTAGTTCAGTTGGCCTGCCGACTTCGCCGCAACATCGGCTTCACGATCGAGCCCGGCCAACGGCGAACCGGGATAGCCCGTGACAAACGCTGCGGTGTTCAGGCCATTGCTGCGATCGACACGCATCTGCTCGAGCGGTAGCCGAGCCAATGCCTGCACACCGGACAAGAACACTCGACCCGCATCACGGTCGTAACGACTGGTGAGTTTGTAGTCGCTCAGCTCTGGCTCGACAATGTCAGTCACGTATCTATGCCTTCTTAGCGCGATCCGGATCGCTGCGTCTCGGCCCAAGTTAGGCCAATCTGCACATCGATATCGTGAGGCAACCCGAGCACACGCTCGGCCACGATGTTGCGCTGCACATCGCCGGTGCCACCGCCAATGGTGAGCGCTTGGCTGAACATGTAGCCGTCGTACCAACCTGGGTGACCAAGATCGTTTGGTGGACGACCAGGCCCAAGACCCTTTGTGTCGGTTCCCGGTACGAACTGATCGCGACCTTCGCTACTCGTGAGCATCCCTGAAGCACCGAGCAGATCACGAGCTGCGGCCATCACATGCTGCCCGTGTTCGTCGGCCATGATCTTGCGGATGCTGGCCTCGGGTCCGGGCTGCTCGCCGCGCAGCTTGGCCGACAACGTGCGCAAACGAATCAGGTCGAGGACCATGTGCTCGATGTAAATCGATGCAAGCCGCTGGCGCATATGCACATCGGTCACAGGACCATTGGCGCGAACTGCATCGAGCATCTCGATGGCCGTTGGGCCACTGCCCCACAGCACGCCACCGGTTGAGAGCGACACCCGCTCGTTGCCCAGGGTGACCTTCGCAAGGCGCCAACCATCGTTGAGATCGCCTACGAGGTTCTCGGCCGGAATGCGAACATCGGTAAAGAACACCTCATTGAAGGTATGCCCGCCGGTCATCTCGGTGATGGGCCTGATCTCGATACCGGGAGCATCCATCGGACAAACGAAATATGAGATGCCCTTGTGCTTGGGCAGGTCAGGATCGGTACGAGCGATGAGGATGCCGTACTTCGCGTGCTGTGCGCCGCTGGTCCAGATCTTTTGACCGTTCACGATGAACTCATCGCCATCGCGAAGCGCACGCGTGCCGAGGCTGGCGAGGTCGCTGCCGCTACCGGGTTCGCTGAACAGCTGACACCAAAAGTCTTCGCCGCTCAGCAGCCGATCGAGGTAGCGATCCTTTTGTTCTTGTGTGCCGGCGTACAACAGTGTCGGCCCGGCCCACCCAATGCCAATCGGATTCGTAGGCCTACGTACCGCTGCACGGTTGAGTTCATCGTCGATGATCAGCTGATGAATTGGGTCGGCAGCGAGACCCCACGGTGCCGGCCAATGCGGAGCCACGTAGCCAGCTTTGGCCAAGGTGGCGCCCGATGGTTTCGGATTCGCTTTGATCCACTCACGCACTACTAAGCGTCGGGGGTCATCCTCGGAGGGCAGCTGAAAGTCCATGCAGCCACATTACGACTCCTGAGCCAACGACGGTTGCGTCGGTCGGATTCTGGGTAGAGGATGCGGACATGAAGTTCGGCTTTGTTGTTCCGTGGGGCGACGCACGAGACGTCGCGGAAATGGCGTCTGTGGCCGAGCACAACGGATGGGACGCGCTGTTCGTGTGGGAGGGGCTCTACGGCACCGACGCATGGATTTCGCTGGCCGCCGCAGCGATGGCAACGAACTCGCTTCGTCTCGGCACATTGCTCACGCCCGTCTCGCGACGTAAGCCGTGGGAACTCGCTGGGCAAGCAGCAACGCTCGACCGCTTGTCGAACGGCCGCCTCACGATGTCGGTCGGACTCGGTGCACCCGACACCGGATTCGCGAGCTTCGGCGAAGAGACCGATCGTCGCACCAGAGCCGAACTGCTCGACGAAGGGCTCGCCATTATGTGCGCGCTATGGAGCGGCGAACCCGTGTCGTTCGAGGGCAAGCACTACTGCATCACGCCAAGCGAGTTTCCGTCGATCAAGCATGTGATCCAACAGCCACGGCCACCGGTGTGGTGTGTGGGTGCGTTGGTCTCGCCGCGATCGATGCATCGAGCATTGAGTTGGGACGGCCTGTTGCCGCAGACTGTCGACAACGGCATCGCCCGCCAAGCAACGCTCGAAGAACTGATGACGGCCATGCCCGAAATTCGCGCCACGGTCGCCGATCTTTCCTACGACATCATCATTGAGGGCAGCAATCAAGAGCACTCCCCCGCAGCTTGGGCTTCAGCCGGCGCCACATGGTGGATTGAGAGTTTGTGGGACGCCATGCACGAAACCGATCCGATCGCTGCTTCGCTCGACCGTCTACGCGATGGTCCTCCGTCGCTCGCCTAACTCTGCCGTCAACCGATTCAGGGTTCGCTTCTAGGCCGCTCTAGATTCAGAGCCGTGACTACCTCAGGTTGGAATTTTGCCGAAATGTGGGAGCACCACGCCGATCGCTTTCCCGA
>Ga0194049_1000614_pt1 | contig 12064 bp, 10 predicted proteins | sample JunL2225m_MetaG_FD_148665 | JGI IMG/M metagenome (GOLD analysis project Ga0194049, IMG submission 148665) | Anoxic zone freshwater microbial communities from boreal shield lake in IISD Experimental Lakes Area, Ontario, Canada - Jun2016-L224-25m | ecosystem: Environmental > Aquatic > Freshwater >... | reverse complement strand
TTTTCCTGGTCGACCAGCTCGTCGACCAGCGCCACCAGCCCCTCGCGGTCAGTGATCTGGACAGGGGAGTCGGCAGAGGTGCTCACCGCCTGGAACGTACTCCAGCCAGGGCATCGTGCCGGGACACTGGGCGCCTGGCCAGTAGGAATCGACGGCAGCACGGCCCTGATCAGGGCTCGGTCAGACCATCCGTTGGGCCAGCACCCGGCCGTTGTCGCGCAGGACGGTGCGGATCTCGTCGGCGGAGAACCCCTGGCTGGCCAGGTCGTCAGCGAAGGTCCTGGGCTCGGCCAGGCCTTCGGCGTGGGGCCAGTCGGAGCCGAACAGCAGGTGCTCGAGGCCCATGATGTCGCGGACGGCGGCCAAATCATCCGGCACGTCCTTAAACATGTACTCGGCCGGGAACTCGAACTCTTCCTTCGACTGGGTGTCCTTGGTCTGGCGGGTGATGAAGGCATAGACGGCCTTCATGTCGTCATGGGGGAAGCCGATCATGGTCTCCACCATTCTCACGTTGTTCGGCATGCCCACGGTCGTTCCCCCTCGTCTTCGGTCGGCTCAAAGTACGGGAGTCGAGGCGCGCCCTTCACGACCGGTGTTGGAGACGGTGTCGGAGGTGATGACGGCGTTCGGCCCGAGTACCACCCGTATCTCCACCTGTCACCCATACTCTTGGCGTGGCTAGGACGAACAGATACGAGTCGCCTGAGGTCCGGACTCGTGGGCTCCATCACCGGGGTGGCCTGGCCTACCTGATGGCCTACGGCCTAGAGATCTGCGGGCTGTCCATTTCCGCCTTGTTCTGCGCCGCCATCATGACCAGGGCTGGTGGTCACGAGAACGGGGCGCTGCTCACTGGGTGCTACCTGGCCCTGTCGATGATGGCGGCAGCGGCAGGCATTGCGTTGGCGCCAATAGTGATGGTGCGGTGGGGTCTGGCCCGCAGCTTCGGGGTTGCCATTGCATCGACGGGTCTGGCGATGGTCGCCCTTGGAGTCGTGATCCTTCTGGGCGGGCCTGCGCCAGTTGCCCTCCTGGCCTTCGCTCCAGTCGTCGGCGCTCTGGGTGGTTTGGCAGGAGTGCTCAACCTCGTTGTGGCCCGTGCCTTCCTGGGTGGCGAGGACATGTCCAGGGTCAGCGCCACCATGTCGGTGGCCAGCGGCCTGGCGTGGGGACTGGGTGCACTGATCGCTGGGTTCGGGCTCCGGCACGTGTCACTCGGGGTCGGCCCATTACTGGGCGGACTGCTCTGCTTCCCGATGGCGTTGTTGATGGTGGTTCGACCTCCTGCAGGGACCATGCCCGAGGGTCATGCCAAGGGGTCCACCACGATGATGCACTTGGTCCGACGCAATGCCCGATTGAGGGCGGCCACGGTGGTCGCAGGCCTTTTCTGTGTCGTGGCCATTCCGATGGCTGCGCTGATCGTGCCTATTGCCGACCAACTACGCCAGACACCCCTCATCCCCGGTGCCGCCATCGTCGTGTTCGCCATGTCGCTCGGCGCGCTGGCGACGCCCATCGTCGTCGGGCGATTGGCTGGGCATGGGACGCCGTTGGGTCGAGCGGGAGCGGCAGTGGTGGCGGGCGGCACCTCCATGCTGGTCATGGCGGTGGTGGCTCAGATGACTACGGGCCAGGTGCAACTCGCCATCTGGTTCGGGGTGGGGATCGTGTTCGGAGCGGCACGATTCGCTACTCGGGCCTTCCTTCTGGGGACCGCAGCAGAAGCCGTGGCCCCCGAGAACACTGTCGTAGCCCTAGCCGCGATCCGGTTTGTCAGCTACCTCGCTGCCCCGATCGGGGTGCTGATGTGGGGAGTGCTGGTCCACTTCATCTCTGTCGTGCCCGTGCTGTATGGGGGCGCGATCGCCACACTGATCCTCGGAACGGTCACGATCTGGTATCTCCGCCACGATGTGCCCGGGACAATCGCTTCCTGACCCGACCGGTCGTCGAAGGTTCATCCAACGTCGGCTGAGTAACGAACACTTGGAGAGAAGTGGTTTGTGGGAAGCAATCCCAGAACCCTTCGTGCGGCCAGTGGGCAAGTCAGATGCAACGGATTGTCATGGTGGCCGTGGGAAACCCAACCAAAGGAGAGCAGTGAGAACCAGCAAGTTGAGAAAGCGACTGACGGCCCTCGTAGCCGCCAGCACGATGGCGGGCGGACTCGTCTTAGCGTCGGCCGCAGCCGCACCGGTATCCGCCGGTGCCGCAGTACCAGCATCCACCGATGCCACCGTCACCGTCGTCCACGGAATCCCCGGGGCGAACGGCGTACCAGTCGATATCTACGTGAACGGCAACGTTGACCCGAACTTGTCGGGACTTACCTTCGGCCAGGTCAGTGCACCTCAATCGCTGCCACCTGGCACCTATACCTTGGCCGTCAAGACGGCTACCGCACCGGTGACCACAGTGGCCACGGCCACGGTCACGTTGACCGCCAATGAGAACGCCACCATCACGGCCAATCTCGACACGAAGGGCTCCCCGGCGCTCAACGTGTTCGCCAACCCCACCACCCCAGCCCCCGCGGGCGATGCCTGGGTGGTCGTGCGCCACGTGGCTGACGCCCCTGGGGTCGATGTCTACTCGGGCACGACCAAGGTCATCACCGATGCGACCAATCCGAACTCGGCCGGACCGATCGCCGTCCCCGCTGGACCTCTGACCGCGTCGGTGAAGCTGACCGGTACGGACACCACCGTGCTTGGCCCGCAGACCCTGAACTTGGCCGCCGGCAACGTCTACATCGTGTACGCCATCGGTGACGCTACGGCGGCCCCGAGCACCTTGACCGACACGGTTCAGGTCTACGGCGTCGGGAACACCAGCCGAGGAGCGAATCAAGCGTCGGTCACCGTTGTCCACGGTGTGCCGAATCTCCCGGTCAATGTCTGGCTGCAGCAGACGGGCAGCACCACATGGGTGCCTGCCCTGGTCGACTACCAGTTCGGTGAGGCGATGACTCTGTACGCAGCCCCCGGCACCTACAACGTGGGTGTGGCGCCGGTCAATGTTGCCCCGACCGCCCAGAACTTCGTACTGAGCGCCAACGGTGTGCCCCTGACGGCCAATGAGAACGCAACGATCACGGCCAACCTGACTGCGACGGGCACCCCGAAACTCAACGTGTTCGGCAACTCGGCTGCTCCCACCCCTGGTGGCAGCGCGTTTGTCACCGTCCGACACATCGCTGAGGCCCCCTGCGTCGACGTGTACGCCGGAGCCGCCAAGGTGATCTCCGGCCTCTGCAACCAGGACGGTAACTCGTCCGACACCCTTGCAGTGCCGGCCGGACCGCTCACGGTCTCAGTGGCCGCGGCTGGGTCTGTTCCCCCGGTCACTCCGGTGCTCGGCCCAGCGACCCTGGCCCTGGTGGCTGGTCATTCGTACATCGTCTACGCCATCGGTTCGCTTGGCAGCGTGCCCTCCACATTGACCACGGCGATCCAGGACATCGTTGTCGGCCAGGCGACCACCGGCGGCGGTTATCGCCAGGTGGCCACCGACGGCGGCATCTTCTGTTTCGGGAATGCCTCGTTCTACGGATCCATGGGCGGTTCTGCGCTCAACGCTCCGATGGTCGGCTTGGCCAATACCGGTGACGGCATGGGCTATTGGACCGTTGCGTCCGACGGCGGCATCTTCGCCTACGGCAATGCCAAGTTCTACGGCTCGATGGGAGGGACGAGCCTCAACAAGCCGGTCGTTGGAATCGTCGCCACTCCCGACAGCCTCGGCTACTGGCTGGTCGCCTCTGACGGTGGCATCTTCGCCTTCGGCGACGCTGTCTTCTACGGCTCGACCGGGGGGACCACCCTCAACAAGCCGGTCGTCGGAATTGCTGCCACTCCTGACGGCATGGGCTACTGGCTGGTCGCCACCGACGGTGGCATCTTCGCCTTCGGCGACGCTGTCTTCTACGGCTCGACCGGGGGGACCACCCTCAACAAGCCGATCCTGGGCATGGGTGCAGTGCAGAGCACGTCGACACCCGCCACGTACGGCGGCACCGGCTACTGGCTGGCTGCATCTGACGGCGGTATCTTCGCCTTCGGCTCGGCCGGTTTCTTCGGCTCGGCCGGCAGCATCAGCCTCAACAAGCCAGCTGTCGGTGTGGCTACCACGCCGACCAATGGTGGCTACTGGCTGGTGGCCTCTGACGGCGGAGTCTTCGCCTACGGGGACGCCTCCTTCCACGGCTCCATGGGCGGCACCAAGCTCAACAAGCCGATAGTGGGTATGGCTACTACCTGATCGCCATAGTCGATCAACGCGGAACACAAGGCCGGGGGTCATCAGACCCCCGGCCTTGTGCATTCCCTGCCCGACCCGGTCCGATTGGCAACCATCCAGGGCAGCCACGGCGGCCGTTCGGTCAGGGCGGTGGCTGCAACTCCAACCACTGCTAGGAAGGTCTCATGGCCTCCACCACCGAACTGATCCCCGCCGTCGATGTCCGCCGTGCTGGCACCCGGTTCGCCACCGACTTCGGCTGGCTCGACTCCAAGCATTCCTTCGCCTTCGGCCACCACCGGAGCCAGTCCAACCTCCACCACGGGCTCCTCTTGGTCAACAACGACGACCAGGTGGCGGCGGGCACCGGATTCGACACCCACCCCCATCGGGACATGGAGATCGTGACCTGGGTACTAGGCGGCTCCCTGGTCCACCAGGACTCCATGGGCAACAACGGCATCATCTACCCCGGCCTCGCCCAGAGGATGAGCGCAGGCACCGGGATCCGCCACTCCGAAAAGAACGACTCCTGGAACATCTCCGGTGCAGTCCATGAGACGCCGGTGCACTTCATCCAGATGTGGGTCGTGCCCGACGAGCCGGGGATCACGCCGGGCTACGAGCAGCACGAAATAGAGCCGGAGCGCCTGGCTGGCGGGCTGGTCACGGTGGCCTCGGGTATGGCCGGGCACGCCGACCACACAGCAGTGCGGATTGCCAACTGCGACGCCGCCCTGCATGCTGCACGGCTCAGCCCCGGCCAGGAGGTCACCTTGCCTGAGGCGCTTTACCTGCACCTGTTCGTGGCCCGAGGCTCAGCGAGCCTCGAGGGGGTCGGCGAGTTGGTCGAGGGCGACGCCGTCCGGTTCACGGCCGTGGGCGGGCACCGGGTCACCGGGGTCACGGACGCGGAGATCCTGGTGTGGGAGATGCACGCCGGCTTGGCCGTCTGAGCAGGGCGCGCTCGACCCTGAAGCCCTATGGTCACGACGGCTCCGAAGCACGAGGAGACCATCGTGAGCGTGCGGGACAAGATGTACCTCGATCTCGTGCCCAACGACGTGCGGGTTCAGTTCGACCTGCCGGCCTGACTGCCCTGGTCAGACCCAGTTCATGTCGGTACCGGTGTCGACCAGACTCCCTAGACATTGCGCTGGTATCCTCAGGCGGTGATTCGGCCCCACCATGCCAAAGCCTCGCGCCACTGGGCTCCGCTCCTCCTTGTCGCGGCCACGGCCATCGGCGCGGCTGGATGTGGGGGAAATGCCTCAGGGGCGGGGCATATCACCTATGTAGCAGCCGGTCAGCTGCCCGCTTCGGCCATACCCGCCGGCAGCGGCAAGAACGCCGGTGGATCGACGGCGGCCACGGTGCCGCTGGCCAAGGTGAGCCCGACCACGGCCATGTTCACGGCCATCGGGATCTTCCAGTCCTGTCTGACCAGCCTGGGCGTGACCTTCATCGGCGTTCCGAGTGCTGCCGATCCCAACTCGCCGGCCAACAACCCGTCGTACCTCAAGAACTTGCAGACCTGTGCGGCCCGCAGCAACATCCTCCAGGCCCTCAAGGCGGTGCAGAGCGCTCAGGAGAACCTGACACCGGCGCAGGTGAAGAAGCAGAACGAGCAGTACCTCAAGTGGCGCACCTGCATGATCGGCAAGGGGTGGGGGATCCCGACGCCGACGCCCAATGCCAAGGGGCTGCTCTTCTCCTTCGGAGGCGCCGCTGGCGGCACCTCCGACTTCAAGCCACCTCCTGGACAGAACGTCCTGTCCAGTTCCGATCTGCAAGCCTGCGCCGCCAAGGTGCAGGTGCGCGGTTCCTGACCAGACCCCGGGGGTCTTCCGTTGACTCGTACCCGTACATTCGTCGTCGTGGGCATCGTGGCCGTCATCGCGGCCGTGGGCATCACCTATGCCGTAGCCGGTGGTAGCAGTTCCACCAGCAAGGATGCCGTGGCCGTGTTCAGCCGCGTCCAGGCCCGCACGCTCCAGGACACCGTCACCCTGAGTGGCACGCTCTCTCGTAAGTCGATCCGCAACGTGAACGCCACCGGCCAGGCCCTGGTCAGCTCGGTCACCGCCAGCGCCGGGGACATCGCCAAGGCCCAGCAGACGCTGTTCGCCCTAGGCGGGCGCAGCGCCGTCACCGAGCCGGGGACACTGCCCTTCTTCCGCTCGCTGGCCCCTGGCTCCCGGGGTCCTGATGTGCTGGAGTTGAAGCGGATCCTGGCCGCGTCCGGAAACTTCCCGGGACCGATGGATGACTTCTTTTCGCAACAGACCCAGTTCGCCCTGGCCCAGTGGCAATCCCAGCACGGCTATCCCAACGCCTCGCCTTCCAATCAGCAGGCCGTAACCGTCTCGCTCGTGCAGGGGGTCGGCTATCAGCTCGGTGCCCAGGACTCGGCTCCGCTGATCATCGGGCCCCCCACACCGAAGACCAGCGCGCTCCACACCGGTTCGGGCACCCATCACGTGTCGCTGGTATCCGTCGAGCCACATGTCGCCCAGCCCATCCTCACCATCCAGTCGACGTCCGGACGGGTCACCCAGGGCATGCCGGCCAACTTCGTCGTCAGTGCCTCGGAGTCGTCGGCCACCCCGACCACCGTCAGTCTGATCACCGGGGGCACGGCCACCAGCCAGGACATCGTCACCCCGCCAGCCCAGGTAGTCCTCCCCGCCGGTGCCACCCAGGTGGGGGTCACCGTGCAGACCCGGTCCACCACCACCGTGTCTGCCGACCCGGTGATCACCGAGTCCATCGGGGCCGGCGCCGGGTACGTTGTCGGCACGCCGGCAAGTGCCTCCACCGCCATCGCCAACAGCAACCTGCCGCAGCTGACCCTCACCGGAGGCAGCACGGTATCGCCGGGTGGAACCGCCACCCTTACCGTCACCGCCGACCAGGCTCCGCTCCAGGCCATTCAGGTCGTGGTCGGCGTGACTGGCAGCGCCCAGCCAGGCACCGACTACAACCCGGTGAATCCGGTCATCAACCTCTGTGCTGGCTGCACCACAGCCACCGTGTCGATCAGTACCCTGTCCACCACGGTCATCCAGCCGGACAAGTACATCGTGGCCTCACTGCAGCCGTCGCCCGGGTCGTACTCGGTCGGCTCACCGGGTACGGCAGTGGTCACCCTGGCCGGTAGTCATGCCCAGCCGACCGTGACTATCACGGCGGCCAGCACCTACCTGCAGAAGGGACAGCCCTACGCCGTCTCCATCGGACTCAACCAGGCGGTGAGCACCCCGACCACCATCCAGTTGTCCTATGGCGGCACGGCCGTTCAAGGTACCGACTACAACCAACCGGCCGGAACCATCATCGTGCCCGCTGGCCAGACCTCCACGCAGGTAGCGATCCCCACGGTCACCAGCAACACGGTCCAGAGCGACCGCACGCTCTCAGTCTCGGTTGCCTCGAGCGGGTCCTATCAGGTGGGCAACCCGTCCACTGTGTCGACCACCATCACCTCGTCGGTGCTGCCGGTCCTGACCATCTCGTCTTCGGCTCCTTCGGTCGTCCAGGGGGGATCGGCCACCTTCACCATCACGGCTAGCCAGGCTCCGGTAAAGGACACCACGGTGAGCTTCGCCGTCCAGGGCACCGTGCAAGCAGGGCAGGGGTACGTTCCGTTGGCTGGTGCCGCACTCCTTCCGGCCGGCCAGACCAAGGTCAGCGTGGTCCTGCAGTCCATCCAGACCGACGTCACCTTTCAGCCCACCGACATGATCGTGGGGCAGTGGCCGACCCGCATCGGCCAGGTCAACGTCAAGGCCGGCCAGGCGGTGGCTCCGGGCCAAGCCATCTTGTCGCTGGTCGAGCCGGACCTCAGCGTGACGCTGCAGGCCTCGGCGGCTGATCGCACCAAGCTGGCCGTGGGTCAGCGATGCAAGGTCCAGATCAACGGGGCGAACGACGAGGGGACCGGCGTCATCACCGAGTTGGACTCCGACACCACACAGGTCGGGACGACGCAGGTCTATGAGGGGCAGATCGCCTTGACCGGGCTTACCGGGGCTGACGGTTCCCAGGTGTCGATCACGGTGATCGACCGCCAGATCGACGACGCACTGACCGTGCCTATTGCTGCGGTCAAGCAGCAAGGTTCAGGGGCCAACGTAGTCCGCGTAGTCGACCTGAAGCACGGTGGCCGAATCACCGAGGTGCCGGTGACCACCGGGATGACCGAGGGCTCGTACATCCAGATCAGCGAGGGCCTGCGCCTCGGCCAGGTGGTCCTCGTGCAGGTCACGCCACCCTCATGAGACGGGTCCTCCCATGACGGGAACCATGATGGACACTCCGCCGACAGGTGTGCCGCCGGTACTGGCGCACCCGCTTCTGGAGCTCGAGTCGGTGTCGCGCGTCTACGGCGAAGAGATAGAGGTCTACGCCCTGCGTGAGGTCTCCCTGCAGATTCATGCCGGAGAGTTCATGTCGATCGTCGGGCCCTCGGGTTCGGGTAAGTCCACCATGCTGGGTCTGCTCGGCGTCCTCGACCTCCCGACGTCGGGCACCATCCGAGTGGCCGGACAGGACGTGAGCCTCCTCGACGATCCCACGCGGTCCAAGCTGCGGGGCGACTCCATCGGCTTCGTCTTCCAGCAGTTCCACCTGATCCCTCACCTCACGGCGGTGGGCAACGTGGAGACTGCGCTCCTCTACCGGGACATGCGGCCCAAGGAGCGCCGCGAGCGCTGCGTGGCTGCGCTCGAAGAACTCGGTCTCGGAGCCCGGGCCGACCACCGTCCGGTGCAGATGTCGGGAGGCGAACAGCAGCGAGTGGCGTTGGCCAGGGCCATCGTCACCGAACCGCTGATGATCTTGGCCGACGAACCAACCGGCGCCCTCGACTCGTCGAACGCCGCCCACGTCCTCGAGATCTTCAAGAACCTGCAGTCGCCAGAACGGGCAGTGGTGATGGTCACCCACGACCTGACGGTGGCGGACACGGCGAACCGCAAGATCTCGATGCGGGACGGACAGATCGTGGGCGACGACATGCTGCGAGCGCCGGGCCGATGAGCAACTTCGATGACCTCCTCGGTGTGGCCTGGTCCGGCCTGAGGGCTCGCAAGATCCGCACCCTGCTCATCATGCTCGGTCCGATCATCGGCGTAGCCGCCATGGTCAGCGCCGTCGGACTGACCGAGAGCGCCAAGGGCGCCCTGCAGGCGCAGCTGTCCGAGCTCGGGACCAACCTGGTCATCGCTCAGGCCGGTGGCTCGTTCGGGTCACAGAACCCGACCTTCCCGAAGGACGCCGTCGAGCGGGTCGAGAACATCTCCACGGTGACCGGCGCCTCGGCGACCACCAACTTGTCCGGTGTCATCGCCCTGCCCGTTAAGGGAGCCAAGAACTACTACCAGGCCTTTCCGGTCCCGGTGCGTGCCGCGGACGTCAACCTTCCCGCCGTGCTCGCGGTGCCGATGATAGGTGGTCGGTGGCTCGATACCGCCGACACCACGCTGCATATGCGGTCGGTCGTGTTGGGTCAAGGCATCGCCAAGCAGTATGGCTACCTGCCGGGGGAGTCCAGGACTATCGCACTCAACGGCACCAACTTCGGTGTGGTGGGAGTGCTCGCCACCGTTCCGCTCGACCCACAGCTCGATAACGCCGCCTTCGTCACCCAGTGGTCGGCCAAGAATATCTTCCACACCAACGGTGAACCCAACCAGATCTACGTCAGATCGATGCCTGGCGCGACCGAGGCAACGGCAAAGGCAATTCCTACTGCGGTGAACCTTGGCGGTCCCGTCCAGACATCGACGCAGATCCCTAGTGATGTGCTCCAAGCTGCCGCCCAAGCGGACAAGACGCTCCAGCAGGTGGCCTTGCTGGCTGGCTTGCTGGCCCTCACTGTTGGGGGGATCGGCATCGCCAACGTGATGTCCATCTCGGTTATCCAGCGCTCCCCCGAAATCGGAATCCGACGGGCCGTCGGCCACAGCCGGTCGAAGATCGGGTTCCAGTTCCTCCTCGAATCGCTGTTCGTCGGTGTGCTCGGAGGGTTCATCGGTGCCGTGCTGGGAGTGGCCATCGTGTACGCCGTGTCCACCTTCGCGGGCTGGGTGGTGGTCATTGCCTACGCCGACATCCCCATCTGGATGGGCCTGGCGCTGATCGTTTCCATCACCGCCGGGCTCTACCCGTCGATCAAAGCGGCCCGGCTCGAGCCGCTGGAGACCCTGCGACTGGGCTGACGCCTGAGCTGACGCCTGGGCTGAGCGGCTAGCCGCCGCTCGATGGTGCCGCGCCACTAGCCGCGGAACTGGCCCCGGACCCCGAACCACCAGTCCCCGAGGCCGACCCCGCCGACGCCGAGCTGCCGTCGCTGCTGGCAGATCCCGCACTGATGTCCGCCGATCCTGCGCTGGCACCCGCGCTGGCAGACCCACCAGACCCGGTCGAAGAACTGCTGGCCGAACTCGACGGCGCCGGGGCAGCTGGCGGCACAGACATGTCCGAGTCGGCGGTGTGTCCGAGCCCGTGGGGGTTGGATCCAAGGGGACCCCCATAGTCGTTGGTCACTTCGCTGCCCGATGAGGTAGCGGCCAAAGTGGCACCGACGGCCACGAGGACGGCCAGGACAATAGCGACGATAGCGACGGCACGGCGGAAGGACGAGGATCGCACGCTACTGAGCATGCCAGAACTACCCGCACCGGCGCAGGCCGGTCCCCCAGTAAGTTGTAGGCACCGGCTAGCAGGATGTCCTTCCCTGGGTTGGTGCGGTTTCAGCCGGGGGAGCAATCCCAGAAAGGTGGACCACGGGTGTATATCAAGCGCGCCGGAACCGGAGAACCGACCATCGTGTTCGTCCACGGCTTTACGTGTGACTCGACCGACTGGGATCCGCTGGTGGAACGTCTCGCCCCTCACAACTCCTTGGTCTGCTGTGATCTGCCTGCGCATGGCCGGACACCCGGTTCCGCGGCTGACTGCACCATCGAGGCCTACGGTGGCGCCGTTACTCAGATGATGCACGATCTGGACCTGCCTCCGGTGGTGTTGATCGGACACAGTTTGGGTTGCCGTGTGGTGCTCCAGGCCTATGTGGAGGCACCCGAACGGGTGATCGGCATCGTCCTCCTCGATGGCAGTCGTACCGGTTCCAACGACCCGCACGCGCCTGGCTCAGGAATCGTCCGCCAAATCACCGACGAAGGATACGAGCACTTCCTCACTGCCTTCTTTGACGACATGTTCACGGCATCGAGCGACATGGATATGCGGACCGCCACGATGGCCCGAGCGACCCTCCTGCCTGCCGAAGCCGGGACGGCCTTGAGGGCGAACTTGGCCGAGTGGGATGCACTGAAGATGGACCGGGCCTTGGAATCGGTGCAAGTGCCGCTCATGGCAGTGCAAAGCACCATGTTGAACCTGAGTGGCGCCCGCACCTCACTGTCCCTGGGCATTCCGGTTCCGTGGCTCGACCTGGTGCGGGCACATATTCCTTGGGCCCGGGTGGAGATCGTTCCTGGTGTGGGCCACTTCCTCCAGATCGAGGCTGCCGATGAGGTCGGTTCTCTGATCGCCAACTTCATCTCGAACCTCACTCCTTTCGCCAGCACGTAGGACGGAGAACTGACCGGGAGCCAGGTCAACGTGGCCGTCGATCAGAGTGGCACTGGTCGTTTCGACGACCGAACCGGACTGGGTGCTCAGGCTTGCGGCACCTGGTTGATCCACTGCAGGGATCGGGTCTTCTGGCCGGGGTCACAAGCAGGGCCACCACCTTGGTCCTGGGGCGGACTCTGTTGGAGCGGACGCCGGCCACGACAGGGTCAGCCCACCT
>Ga0194049_1000613_pt1 | contig 12068 bp, 9 predicted proteins | sample JunL2225m_MetaG_FD_148665 | JGI IMG/M metagenome (GOLD analysis project Ga0194049, IMG submission 148665) | Anoxic zone freshwater microbial communities from boreal shield lake in IISD Experimental Lakes Area, Ontario, Canada - Jun2016-L224-25m | ecosystem: Environmental > Aquatic > Freshwater >... | reverse complement strand
GGGGGAGATTGCCGAGATCGTCCCAGCGATCGGAGACGCCGTAACACGTGTTGACGCGAACACCCACATCACTGCATGCTCGAGCAATAATCGACAATGAACCCTCGATCGTGTTTGGTGATTCGTGGTGGTCAACGATTGCGGTAGTGCCGTTCATCAAAGCCTCAACTGCACCAAGTGCAGCGGACCAGTAAATCATGTCAGCATCTAATGCCGCATCGAGCTTCCACCACACTTGCTGAAGTATTTCGATGAAACTCGTTGGGGTTTTTTTTGGCGCTGGCATGCCTCGCGCCAGGGATGAATAGAGATGATGATGCGCGCACACGAGTCCTGGCGTTGTATTCGACACTGTGTCTATTCTTCCGTGTCGTCTGCAGTGGACTTCAGCATCGGCAAGGTTGTGTGCCACGTGCCGTCGAGGTCGTAAAACGCTGCAGCAACAGCACCTGCAGTTGGCACGAGTCCAATTTCTCCAACACCCTTGATTCCGTATGGAGAATTTGGTTGTGGAGATTCGACAAGAATGACCTCGATTGGTGGAACATCCTTTGGCCGCAAGATTTTTAGTGATCGCAGCGTCATGTTGATTGGAAATCCTGTCAGTGGATCACTTGGGAAGTCTTCTGAGAGCGCGTAGCCAAGACCCATGTGCACGCTGCCTTCAATTTGGCCTTCGCAGAGTTGCGGGTTGACTGCTTTGCCAACATCGTGAGCGGCAACGACGCGCTCAATCTTGCTCGTTTCACGATCCATGACGACCAGTTGCGCTGCATAACCAAAGGTGGAGTGGATGATCGGATGTTCTACGCCTGGTTCCCCGAGCTTGTTTGTCCAGTCAACGCGATACTCGCCAACATGATCGACACCGACAGCACAGTTTGCGGCTTTGGCTGCATCACATGCATCTTTGACAGCGCCTGCGCCCATGAGTGTTCCGCGGGAGCCGGTCGTTTGCCCAAGACCCAACTCTCGAGTGGTGTCAACGATGACGTCAATGAGGTTGCCATCTATGCCAAGTTCGTGCACCGCAACCTGTAGTGCAACGGTGTTGATGCCTTGACCCATCTCCGTCCAGCCGTGACGAACTTCAACGCGTCCGTCTTCTTTAAATCGGATGACTGCACGGTTGATTTCTTTGAACCCATTGCCGAGACCACTGTTTTTGAGCCCAAGTCCAAGACCGATTGCTTTACCAGCAGCGCGGGCTTCGTCGTAAGCGGGCTTAATTGCTGTCAGACATTCGGACGCGCCGAGACAACCATCGTCCATGATTTGTCCTGGGCCCCACACACGACCGGGCATGATGACGTTTCGTTGACGCATCGTCCACCCATCGATGCCAACTTTCGCTGCCAATCGATCCATCACACCTTCCATAGCAAATTGGGCTTGGTTTGCACCGAAGCCGCGAAAGGCGCCGCATACGGGATTGTTTGTGCGCACCGCAATTGCTTCAACGTCGATGGTCGGAACTTCGTAAGGACCACTTGCGTGACCAGCCATGCGCTCGAGAACCTTCATTCCAACACTGGCGTATGCACCTGAGTCTCCGATTGCTCGCACGTGGAGCGCAGTAAGTTTGCCGGTTGCATCACATGAAGCTTTGTAATGCATGGTGATGGGATGCCGCTTGGCATGCATCAACAAACTTTCTTCTCGCGAGAGTGTGCATTTGACTGGTTGCTGCAACAGCCAGGCGCTTAGGGCTGCATGAGCCTGATTGCTCATGTCTTCTTTGCCACCAAACGCGCCACCGTTAGAAACCAATTCGACGGTGACTTGGGCATTATCGAGGTTGAGCACTTTTGCAATGTCGTTTCGGTCGTCCCATATGCCTTGGCCACCCGAGTACACGTGCATCGACTTGCCGTCATTGGAAGGTACGGCGACGGTGCTCTCTGGCTCTAAAAAGGCGTGTTCGATTCGTTGCGTCACAAAAGTTTCTTCAACAATGTGTGCGCTTGTACTCATCGCGATTTGTGTATCGCCTCGTTTGTAGCGACTCGTACTCAAGATGTTGTTGTCGGTTTTCCAGACTGCAATCTCGCCACTTGAAATTGCTGCAAGAGGATCGGTGAGAGGAGCATGCACGGTGTATTGCACGTCGACAGATTGCGTAGCGGCTCGAGCCTCGTCTCGTGTTTCGGCAACGACGATTGCAAGTACATCGCCCGCATATGAGGTGCGACCGCCAATTGGAATCATTACTGGCCAGTCTTTGTAGATGATGCCAACCATGAGTTCGCCTGGAATGTCGGCTGCAGTGAAGACGGCGTGAACACCAGGCATCTGTAGTGCGGCAGTTGCATCAATTGCGGTGATGTCGGCACGAGCGTGCTGAGTAAATACGAGCGCTGCATGCAGCATGCCAGGAATACGAATATCGTCGATGTAGCCTCGATCACCAAGTGCAAGCGCTTCGGCTTCGTACTTGACCGTATTTGTACCGACGCCTCCTGGATTAACCAATACGGGTACTTCGCCACGCGCAACCATCAGGACAGCGTCAAGAATCTTGACGTAGCCGGTGCAACGACAGAGGTGGGCACCGAGATGCTTTGCCATATCGCTTCGTTGCAACGCAGGACCCTTCTTGTCAACTTGAGCCTTGGCTCGCACAACAATGCCTGGAATACAAAAACCACATTGCAAACCGCCACATGCTGCGAATGCTTGCGAGTATCGATTGCGTTCTTCTTCGTCGACGCCTTCAAGTGTGGTGACGGTTCCACCAGCAACTTTGGAGAGAGGTGTTTGACAACTGACTACTGCTTTGCCATTAACCCACACTGTGCAACAACCACACTGACCCGTCGGAGAACACCCATCTTTTGGCGATGTGATGTCGAGTTCTTCTCGCAGTGCCGCCAGCAAATGGGGGTGATTGGCCCGCACTGTTACTGGAGTTGCGTTGACGGTGAAAGCAACGCGAAGGTCGTTCTGGGTGCCCAAATCCATAGCAGTCACGGGTTTTACGCTACAGCAATTGCTTTACAAAATGTTAAGTAATGGCCCACGATCTGGATCAATCGAGAACCGCACCCCGTTGACCGGTAATTCGGCCATACACCTCAGGACGACGATATTTGTCAAAATCAAACAGGGTTTCTTTGTATTGCTTGCACCAGTCCAGGTCGCAAACTGCTGAAACCAACTCGTCGCCAGAGGTGACTGTCTTGGCAAGGATCTCTCCTGAAGGAGCAATGATGCTCGAATCGCAGAGGCCCAAAACTCCTTCTTCGACACCACCCTTGGCTACACCAACGACAAAAGTTCCGTTTTGGTAAGCACCACTTTGCATCACAAGAGCGTTGTGGAAACCTTGCAACACATCTTGTGTCGGATCTGGCACATAGTGCATCGGGGTGTTGTAGCCACAGAGAATCATTTCGACTCCCTGTAATCCCATCACTCGATACGACTCTGGCCAACGGCGGTCGTTGCAGATCATCATGCCCATACGACCACCAAATGCTTTCCAAACACCAAAACCTTGGATGCTGGGTGTGAAGTAGTAGCGCTCGGCGTGTTGAAATGGTCGATCAGGCTCGTTCGTCTCGTGTCCGGGAATATGCACTTTGCGATACTTTGCAACAACAGAACCATCGCGCTCGACAAGAATTTGCGTATTAAAACGTTCACCCTGCGGTGTGAGCTCCGCATAACCGAGACAAAATCCAATTTCGAGTCGCTTCGCTTCCTCGAAAAGAGGCAGCGTGACTGCCGAAGGCATCTCGGTTTCATACCAATGATCTGCTGTTGAAATATCGTCAACAAACCAACGCGGGAAGAACGTTGTGAGTGCAAGTTCTGGAAACACGACGAGTTCACACTTTGCCGCTTTGGCTTGACGCAAGAGTTCGATTAAACGAATGACGACTGAAGCCCTGTCGTCTGATTGTTGGATGGGCCCAAGTTGTGCTGCGCCAACGTGAAGAAGTCTCGTCATGCGTTCAATACTTTCATATTCGTGCCATTTATTCGATCTATACGAGTTCGGTTGCGCAAAGAGTCAGCATTGTGTGCAAAAGAATGTTTGCACCTGCCACCAAATCTTCTGTGTCTGTGTGTTCGGCAGCATTATGACTGATGCCATTGACGCTCGGCACAAAGATCATCGCTGTTGGGCAGACTCGGGCAAGCATCTGGGCATCGTGGCCAGCACCTGAAGGCATGCGTTGTACGGTGTTGCTTTGTTGTTTGGCGATTGACTCAATGATGTCGATAACGCGCGTATCAAACTCAACCGGTTCAAAACGTGCGAGTTTTTTCGTGGTGATCGTGACGCCTTCGGCTAAGGCGATCTGTGTCAGAAAATCGGCTACTTCTTGCTCGGCTTGCTGCAGCATATTTTCGTCGGTATTGCGCACATCGAGAGTGAGAGTGACACGTGCGGCCACGACGTTGATGAGGTTTGGAAACACATCCATTTTGCCAACGGTGCACACTTGGTGATCGCCAAAACGAGCGCTCAACTGTCGCAAGAAAACCGCTATCTCTGCAGCAACATAGGTTGGATCATGGCGCAAAGACATTGGTGTTGTGCCTGCATGATTGGACTGCCCAACCACAGTGACTTCTTGCCACGAGATGCCCTGTACGCCAGTTACGGCGCCGATGCGAACATTATTTGCCTCGAGTAATGGACCCTGCTCGATGTGCAGCTCGACGAAGCTGTGGGGTACGGGGCCTGGACACGGGGCAACACCTGCGTAACCAATGCGAACCAGTTCATCGCCAAATCGTGGCCCGTCTATTGCGGTGATGTCGAGCGCCTCTTCAGTAGTCATGCCACCGACATACACAAGCGAACCGAGCATGTCGGGCGCAAAGCGCGCGCCTTCTTCATCGGTGAAGATACCAACGGCCAACGGGCGAGAGGGAATGTATCCGTTGCGTTGACAGGTCTCGACGACTTCCAGACCAGCAAGCACACCGTAGTTGCCATCAAACTTGCCGCCTGTGCGCACAGTGTCGATATGACTTCCCGTCATGACTGGTGCGCCTGAACCAACATTCCAGCAGGCGATGATGTTGCCCACTGCGTCAATAGAGATGTCCATGTTGAGGTCTCGCATCCACGACACCACCAAATCGCGTCCGTCACGGTCATCGTCGGTGAGCGCAAGTCGACAGTTTCCGCCACCAGCAATAGGCGAGATCTCGGCAAGGCTCATAAGGCGGTCCATTAATCGTTCAGAGTCGATGCGCAGAGCATCGAAATCGTACGTTGTGGGGTTTGTCGCACTCACGTCTCTCAGTGTAGAGATATCGTCGTAAAAAAATCTGTTTAATGTTTGCCGCGTGCAAGAATGTCATTTGTGATTGATCGACAAAGGCTTGCAGCCGCACTGAAGTCTGAGGAGCAATTGTTTCGCGACATTCATCTAAAATTACTGTTTAAATGCTGATCGGACACTTCACCGCATGACTCAGGACCATTTGTTGATCATTGCGGTGATCATATTGTTGACATCGGTGATCCAAGCCGCAGCCGGGTTCGGGTTTTCGCTGCTTGCCGTTCCGATCATGGTTCTATTCATCGAGCTCCCTCAGGCCGTGATTATTGCAACGTTGCTTGGGACAGTCAGCAACTTTGGACAAGCATGGCAGTTGCGGCATCATCACGACCGAGAGATCGCCAAAATCTTTATTGTTGCTTCAATTCTTGGCGCGCCGTTTGGACTCGCTCTCTTCCGATACGGAAATCAAAACCTAATGAAGGCTCTTTTGGGTTGCGCCGTGCTATTCGGGGTATGGATGCTTGCTCGTGGTCGCGACCTACAACATGCTCATAAAGCGCTTGATTGGACAATGGGTTGGGTGAGTGGTGTATTACTGATGGCAACTTCGACCAATGGGCCTCCAATCGTGTTTACTTTGCAGGCACGCAGGCTGCTGCCAGATGTGCAACGTGCAACTCTAAATCTCATCTTTTCGGTGACAGGTGTTTCGAGCATCATTATTTTTGCTGTCGCCGGCAAAATTCATCTCGATGAGTTGCGTGTTGCGTTGATCACAACACCTTTGATGTTGCTTGGAGTGATTATCGGAACACGAGTGCGTGGACACATTGACGCAGTTCGCTTTCGAAGAATGGTCCTGGTGCTTTTGGCTCTTGGTGGTGTGAGCAGTCTTGTTTCTGCGTTTGTTGGCTAACTAAACCACTGCAGCCAATCGGCCTTGGTCTTTGGCTTGAACACATAGTTGGTTTGTCGAACTTCTGCGAGTTTTCCTGATGAGGGATCCGAATACCGGTGTCCGGGATAGACGACTGTTTGATCGGGTAGTGCAGCCAGAGTTTGCAGACTCTCAAACATTTGGTCGGGGTTTGATCCTGGCAAATCTGTTCGTCCACAACCTTCAAGAAACAAGGTGTCTCCTGCAATGAGTCGGTTATCTACCAAGAAGCACTGACTGCCTGGCGTATGACCGGGTGTATGCACCAGACAAATTTCAATGTCACCAACTTTGACTGTGTCTCCCGGCTGATGTTGGTGCAAGTGATTTGCAGACACACCAGTAGTACGCATTATCCATTGCGCCTCGAGTTCCTGCACATGGATAGGGATATCAGTCTTTTCGAGCAGTGTTGCAATGCCGTCGATGTTTGCGCCCATCATTGAACCACCCACATGATCTGGGTGGTAGTGGGTGGCCAGTGCTCCAACGACCTTCATCTCGTCTTTCTCAGCGACACTCAGTAACTCTTCAACTGCATAGGCAGGGTCGACAATCATGCATTCACGAGTCGACTTATCGCCAATGAGATACACGAAATTGACCATTTGCTGCGCAAGTTGGTTGCTAGTGGCGAAATCTCGGCCGGAGAGCAGTTGCTTAAAGTAGATCTGATTTGAATCAGAATCGGAATTTGGGGTTGCTGACATATTTGCAAGATTAGCGTTCTACTATTACATGCATGTCGAATACAGGCGCCCGTTTGTTGAAGTACTCAATCATCGGTAGCGGAATGATGGGCTTGGAGCACATCCGCAACTTGGTCGAGATGCCAGATGTACAAATAGTTGGGGTGTGTGATCCACATACTCCAAGCCTCGAAAAAGCACGACGGATACTAAATCGCATGGAAGGTGTCCGATATTTTGCAAACCACAACGAGATGCTGGGTCATTGTGATGCCGATGTAGTGGTAATCGCCACACCAAACCACACGCATTTCCACATTGCGAAAGATGTTCTGAATAGTGGAAAACACATTTTGATCGAAAAGCCGCTGTGCATCACCGTTTCGGAGTGTTTGGAATTGCAACAGATTGAGGCCGCTACCTCGGTTGAAGATCGAGTTGTTTGGGTAGGCCTTGAGTATCGATATATGGCACCGACGGCGCGCGTAAAACAAGAGATCGACAAGGGCGCTATCGGGGACGTGCGGATGATTTCCATCAGGGAGCATCGCTACCCATTCCTCGAGAAGGTGGATGACTGGAATCGCTTTAATGCAAATACGGGTGGCACGTTGGTTGAGAAGTGTTGTCATTTTTTCGACCTGATGTGTGTCTTGGCCAAGAGTTCGCCAGTGTCGGTGATGGCCAGCGGATCACAGGACGTCAATCATCTTGCGGAAAGTTACGGTGGCCGTACTCCAGACATTTTGGACAACGCATATGTCATTGTCAATTTTGAAAATGGAGTGCGCGGCATGTTGGATCTTTGTATGTTTGCTGAAGCCTCGAAAAATGAGCAAGAGATCTGTGTCGTTGGCGACAAGGGCAAGATTGAAGCGATGATCTCTGAATCGATTGTGAGAATCGGCAAACGTAAAAACGGTTACGGAACGTTTCAAGATTTCCCAATTGAACTAGATAAGGATGTAGTGAAAGGATTTCATCACGGAGCTTCTTTCGTGGAGCATCGCCAAATGCAAGCAGCAATCCGTAATGGACAGAGAGCCGATGTTGGGCTGAGTGAGGGTTTGATCTCGGTTGCCATTGGACAGGCTGCTCATTTGTCAATCGATCAAGGTCGACTTGTGTTGATGTCAGAGGTTCTCGCATGAACCACACGCTTAAAGCAACTGACATCGTTCTCATCGATGGCGCACCGCATCCGGTCGGGGATGAGATTGCCGATCGATATCGCGAAGGGGACCTCATCATCGGCCTCAGTGGTGGGCATCTCTTGCATGTTCCGCAGGCTGATTTGCTCGTCGCAACTAGTGCTGTCTCACAAAGTGTCGAGGCGTTTGATCTCTTGAAGAGCGTTAAGAGCGAACAGATTTCTCAATTTTTTTATACTTTTGCTCAAAAGCTTGAAGACGATGCAATTTATGTCAAGATCAAATCTTGTAATGAAGACGATGTTGCATCTGCTCTACAACGCGGACGCACAACAACACGCTTGATACTGACCGATTCGATGCGTGGCGATATGGTCGCAGCACTTCGTACATGGGGCGATACCCCCCATGTTGATGGTTCGAAGATGGAATCAGTAGATCATCAAGGCTGGTCGGTCAAGGCCGCGAAATCATCATTGGGCGTTGTTGCCTTTGTGTTCGAGGGACGACCAAATGTGTTTGCAGATGCAACGGGGGTTTTGAGGTCGGGCAACACGTGTGTGTTTCGCATCGGTAGCGATGCCCTTGGGACTGCGCAAGCAATTATGAATCTTGCAGTGTTGCCAGCGCTCGAATCGTGTGGTCTACCTGTTGGCGCCGTAAGTCTTGTTGAATCACGATCTCACGCGAGTGGCTGGGCTCTCTTTTCTGACAAGCGAGTCTCGCTAGCAATCGCACGGGGGAGCGGTGAGGCAGTGTCGCAATTGGGTGCAGTTGCTCGACAGTTTGGTATTGCGGTGAGTTTGCATGGCACTGGCGGGGCATGGATGATTGCTGGTGAGCATGCCGATGCTCAATGGTTCAGCAATGTTGTCGTCAACTCGCTAGACCGCAAAGTATGCAACACGCTGAATGTGTGTTGCATTGTCCGCTCGCGAGCAATTGAGTTGGTGCCGCTTTTTGTAGAAGCTATTAAGCAGGCGGCTTTGCTGCGAGACGCAATCGCGGTTATTCATGCCGATGCAGCATCGGAAGAGTTTATTTCAGAACAGGGCAAATCAGTGAAGGTGCACAACTTATCGGTAGATGAACTTGTAACTGAATGGGAATGGGAAAATGCGCCTGAGTGCTCTTTGGTTATTGTTGACGATGTTGACGAAGCAATTGCACTGTTCAATCAATATGCACCAAGCTTCATTGTTTCAATCATTTCAGATAATGAAGCCGAATTAGAAAAGGTTTGGCGCGAGGCCAACGCACCATTTGTGAGTAACGGAATGACGCGCTGGGTAGACGGCCAGTTCGCTCTGAACAAACCAGAATTGGGTTTATCCAACTGGCAGAACGGTCGAACGTTCGGTCGCGGAGGCATTTTGTCAGGGGATTCGGTGTTTAGTGTGCGGTATCGCGTACAGCAGCACGATGCAGATTTGCACCGCTAGCCACAACTATTTGCATCCCAGGCTATTGCAAGAGCAGGTTGTCGATAAGTCGCACTCCGTCGAGCACGCCTGCGAAGAGCACCACCGCGTTGCGGGCTTCATCAACTGTGTCGAGCGTGTTTTGTTGCACAATTTCTAGATATTCCACGTGCATGATTGGCACTAATGCAAGAATCTTGAGGCCTTCGCTTTTGAGCACGTGTGAGCGTGTCTCGCCTTGTGCATGCAAGTTGCCAATTGCCTGAAGCGCACGTGGGATCACTTGCGCTTGAAGTCTTGATGCAGCACTCAAACGTGTATTGCGACTAGAGAGCGCCAACCCATCTGTATCGCGGACTGTTTCAAGGGACACGATGCGAATAGTCGGATGCAACTCATTGGACATCGCACGGATAACTGCAACCTGCTGGTAATCCTTTGCTCCGAAAATTACGACGTCGGGTTGCACGATGTCGAAGAGACGATTGACAACCGTAACAACGCCCGCGAAATGACCGGGTCTGTGCTTGCCTTCATAATTGTCGGCAAGGGAAGACGGTGTGAGATAACGGCTGAAGTCTGCAGGGAAGATTTCTTGTTGTTGAGGCGCAAAAACTATGTTTGCTCCCGCCGTAACACTGGCACGGTAGTCGGAGTGCTCATCGCGTGGGTACTTTTCGTAGTCATCTGCATCGCCGAACTGAAGGGCGTTAACAAAGACAGAAACGACCACGAGGTCGCATTGTTGAGCAGCATGAGCAATCAGTGAATGGTGCCCGTTGTGGAGTGCCCCCATCGTGGGAACAAAGGCAACGGTTTTATTGGCAAGACTCTTTCGCCAAGCACCGAACTCGCTAGTGGAACGAATGAGCATCATCAGGCCACTGACCGCTGCGAACCTCTTGAACAAAAGCCGTACAAGCATCGATGCTGGCGGTGCGAATGTCTGCAAATTGTTTGGTGAATTTCAGTTCGTGTGTGGTGAGCCCGAGAATGTCGTGTAACACCAGTACTTGTCCATCGCAATCTGGGCCAGCACCAATTCCGATAGTTGGTATTGAAACCTTCTGGGTGATCTCTTGAGCGAGTTGTCGGGGTATGCCTTCAAGTACAACTGAAAAGGCTCCGGCTTGCTCAACGGAATGTGCGTCTTCAAAGAGTCGCTCACGACCACCGGCTTCGCGATTGTCGGCACGTCCTTGCACGCGGTGACCACCCATGCGGTGATAGCTCTGTGGTGTAAGCCCGATGTGTCCCATGACAGGAATGTCGACGCGACTGATTGCCGAGATGGTGTCGAACATGTTGACTCCGCCCTCAAGTTTGACGGCTGACGCACCGGCCTTGATCAAGCGAATGGCGCTGCGCACGCCCTGCTCCGAATTGACTTGGTATGAACCAAAAGGCAAGTCGCCAACAAGTAGTGCCCGCGGGTTGGCGCGCGAAACCAGACGCACGTGGTATTCCATTTCTTCGAGTGTGACTGGAATCGTGTTGGCTACGCCCTGTACAACCGAACCAACGGAGTCGCCAACAAGGATGATGTCAACTCCCGATTCGTCAACAATAGAGGCGAAGGTTGCATCGTAAGCAGTAATCATCGTGATGCGTTGCGCTGCATTTTGTTCTGCGCTTCTTGACATCTTGCGTTCAAGGATCGATGGCACTGTTACACGTTGACGGATCATGCGTTCATCCAAAAGTCATAGACAAGATTGTCGGAAGTCTTCTCGTGCGATTGAGCAATGCTGCTCGGCATATTGAATATTTTAGTAGCGCGTTTGGACTGATCGTACGGCTGCCAATTGGGGTTGCCCAACAGGCCAAGATTCAAGAGATCTCGTGACATTTCTGCACCCAACACTTCATTTGATGGATCGTCGCTGGTGTAGATGTGGACCCTTGGGAGTGAGGTGTTGTTGAAGATAAAGGGAATATCGATGCCGTGACTTGCGCCTAGTGCTCCATCATAAAGTGGTGAAGGCCACGTAAACATATACGACCACGTATTGGTGAGTTCTGCTGGTCTTGATTTGAGCAAGTTCCACATGTGCAGTTTGAAATTGGTATCCGTATCGACTGCCGCAACTATCTGCGTGGGCGTGTAATCGGGATAGCAGTTGCTGTACAGCGACCATATTGCTTCCGCGCGTTGTGGATGATTTGTGCGCAGCACATCTATAGCCTGATCTGGATCAAGATTATTTAATGCTGGGTTGAGCAAATTGAATATACGTGACTCATCGCGAGTGGTTCCCATCACAAGGTCGGCTGGATTCGACGCAGCAGCGCCCACAATGTCAAGAGGCAAAATAGTGCCATCGGCAGTTGGTGAAAACCCCTGATTCCAGTTGGCAATGTCGAGCAACATCTTGTCTTGTGCCTGAAGGATTTCTTGTGTTGTACATGTCTCGAGTTGTGAGAGTGTTTCAACGTTTGCTGCTTTTAGGAAAAGTTCTAAACCTTGCGCAGCAGATTCTTTTGTACGTAATTGACCAATTGATGCGCTCATTGCCCATGCGTGAGCAAAGAGGTTCGCTGCCGGTGTTGAAGCCATCAACGCAACAACGCTGCAACCTCCAGCAGATTCACCGAAGATTGTGACGTTGTTTGGATCACCAAAA
>Ga0194049_1000612_pt1 | contig 12072 bp, 8 predicted proteins | sample JunL2225m_MetaG_FD_148665 | JGI IMG/M metagenome (GOLD analysis project Ga0194049, IMG submission 148665) | Anoxic zone freshwater microbial communities from boreal shield lake in IISD Experimental Lakes Area, Ontario, Canada - Jun2016-L224-25m | ecosystem: Environmental > Aquatic > Freshwater >... | reverse complement strand
GGGTGTACCGGACAGGCAGTGGCGGGGGGGCCAAGATCGTAGACAAATTCAGCGAGAAGGAAACCTCTCGCACGGAAACAGAAGTCGAATCGGGGCAGCGCCGTTCCGCTGCAAGTGATGGCTTACCATCTTAAATTCGGCAGTAAACTGTCTTGACATAAGGGTCCACTACACTTAAACTTTCAAAAAATGACCCCAAAAGGATAATATTCACTTGTATTATCCGCCCAATGCGCTGACAATAGCCCATGAAAATCAAGGTTATAGCCGACTAAAAAGCTCAACAATAAAAACAAGGGAACCATCATGCAACCCAAGCTGGTCATCGCATTTGATGCATTGAACGAAGCGGATTTCCAAGCCAAGGTCGGACATATCCTGTCCTCCTTGACCCACAACCCCGACTTTCCCGAACCTTGGCCGAAGCCAGTCCCGTCCTCGGCGCAACTCAATGAAGCATAGGAAGAATTAACAATAGTTCAAGTTTTAGTTGACTAGAACCTTAAGGAGGTGAAACGGCAGATGTTTTTTATTTTCATACCAGATCTATCCTCACCAGATAGACTAACTTAGAGAATCCATCCTCCTCAGTCAGCCAAAACTGAGACCATCTTAGGAGTTTTTATGAACGACGATACCAGCTTCACAATTGAAATCGAAGGCGAAGGCACACCCTCAAAGCTAGCAGTTCTTCAGGAACGCTTGATGCAGAAGGTAGACGAGCATGTGGCACCGACGGGTATATTCCATTGGTCAATGTTCCTCCCGGATGCACTGGCGGAGTACGACGGCTCGTCTGGCGCGAAGCCGATGAACCAACTGCTTTTCCAAATCTTTTACCAAGAGCTTGCGGCCGGCGCGTTGCCTTCCGTAACAATGGCAGGCGTCAGCGACCTCGATACGCGCGCCGAAATGCACCGCGAGCGTGGAGTGATCCCCATCGCGGTTGCCAACTATGACTATACAGCAGCGCGGAAGCAGTTTGTCGAGTCGCTGCTCCGTCATGTAGAGGATGATACCGTATCCGAGATACCCGACGATGTACCCGATGCCGAACAACTCAAGGAGATGGCCGAGCCACGCCATGCCTTCTTCGCCTCGGCGCTGCTTAAACAAGAATATATAGGGTTCGCTCCTCTGCCGCTTGTGCACTTCGGGTTGGCAGCACGCTTTGAGATCCCGTCTGATTGTTACCTTACCAACAGCGCAGCGGAACTGACTGGAATTGAGATTGATCTGGATGATGGCGGCGGGTGGCGCCCGATCAGGCTAGGTGAGGAAGTGGCCACACAATATGCAACAGCGGGTACGAAGCGCGTCCTGCTGCGGGCGCAAACGGGCGGTGGCGAGCTTGCTGTGTCGTTCGAGATTGAGCTAAATGCTAGCGTTGCCCCCAAGTCGGACGAAAAATGGCTGCTCAAATCGCAATATCCCAACGCAGGCGCAAAAGGCCATACTTGGGTCTTCTTCGGCAAAGGCCATACAAAGCTCGAAGCCCCGATTCTCATCGCCGAAGGCTTCCCAGGCAATTATACACTCAACCAGATTTGGGATATTCTCAATAAGGAGAAGCTGGCCGAGAACCTACTCGAGGCAGGGAAAGATATTGTGATCATCGGTTTCGCTGATGGCACGCGCTCCATGGAGGATAACGCCGGTGTCGTGGTCGCTGCGATTGAAAAAAGCGCTTCCATAATAAAAGCAGATGGCAAGGCACCCCACCTCATCGTGGGTGGGGCGAGCATGGGCGGTCTTGTGACTCGCTACGCTCTGACGTGGATGGAGAAAGCAGGGGAAGAACATTACACCGATAAATACTTCTCTCTTGACACGCCCCACACCGGCGCCTATGTTCCATTGAGCGCCCAACTATTCGTAAACTATTTCAGATGGATGCTTGATAAAGTGGGTTATGTTACTGTTGATCTCCCTAAGCTACTTCAAAGCCCTGCTGCGCAGCAGATGTTGCTCTTGTGGGTTGAACATAAAGATGATTGGGGGATATGCCATAGTCCAAGCCCGGAGCGCACAGCTTTTCTAAAAAAACTCGCTATGCTCGGCGGGTATCCGAAGAAGAAGTCGATGAAGAAATTTGGTGTTGCCGATGGCCGGGGCGATGGGCAGGGCAATGGATTGAAAAATGGAGTTGAGGCATTTTTTTGGAATACGGGTTTAATGGGTATTGGTCTATGGGGGGCCGATCTATACACAGTCCCCGGTTTGCCTGATAAAGGGAAACTGAAAATAGCGGGGCTGAAGAACACCGGGTTCTGGAATACCTTTCATTTAGATAACATTTTGCCCAAATCCGAATCCGCGCCTGGAGGCACATCAGCAATATACGCGGGATTCAATGATACATTACTTTCTTTGAATAAACGCTTGATCAAACCTAACGCTAACTGCTTCATCCCAACGATGAGCGCCCTCGCGATGGAAAAACTCCACACTGACAAAGACACGGATCTGCTCAAAGACATCTCAAAGTTCAATCCTGACAAGAACGAAGGCGGAACATGGTTCGACGAGTATACGTTCTCGTCCACAAAGAATCTGGAGCACGTCGAACTTGATAAGGAGTTGGCCAAATGGCTATATGATAGACTGAAAGTCTAGACTGTTTTTTACTTCCGTTCCCAAGCGCGGTAGCGAAGCGCGACGGGGTTTGCAACCCCGTCGCTTACGTTTTGTGTGTGCGGCCCCATGCCTGACAAACTCGAAAACGTTACGGACGGGATTGCAAATCCCGTCCGGCTGCGCATCCATGCTTCTACCCATCCTACCGGTTTAACGCACTAGGTCGTAGCCGATTGCGCTGAAAAATAAGATATTTATGATATACAATGCCAATCACCCCGTCCGTGCCGTTTCTCGAAACCAATCAAATGATTTGCCAATGGATTTGAGCAATTTTTGCGTGCTCAAACACAGTCGTCAGCGACTGGACTTAAGCAAAAAAACGTTTCAAATGATGACTGAAGGAGAATTTTATGAGCACTGAAAAAAAAACATTATTAATTAAAGCAGACAAGGTCTGGGACGGGCTTGCCAAAGGGCTTTTAGAAGGCCCGCAGGAAATATTCATTGTGGACGGTGTAATCAAAGAGATGGGTCGAACAGTGAATCTTGAAGCCGACTCAATATTGGAATTTGGATCAGACTACACCCTCACCCCCGGTTTTATTGACTGCCACGTACATTCCACACTTCTACCGACTATTAAGATGTTAAGTGGCAGTGTTTCGGAAAAAACACTTTATTCCTTGGAAGCCTTAAGCATTCTGTTGGGCAATGGATTCACCACGGTGCGTGATTTGGGCTGTTTCGATCCAAACTTCATAACCATTGGCTTGCGCAATCTAATTAGAAATGGCGGGATCATAGGGCCGCGTATGCTGGTTGCGCCGCATATGCTTTCAGCACGGGGCGGGCATGGTGATTATACTTCTTCATTCGGTTCTCTATTTAAACCGTTGGAATTTGAGGTTGCTGACGGCGTGCCTTCCATTATTAGGGCAGTCCGCGAAGATATTCGGCAGGGTGCGGAGTGGATCAAGTTCGCGGCAACCGGCGGCTTCACCTCACCGTCGTCTGACCCCAGCCAAACCACTTACTCGCAGGAGGAAATGAATGCGCTGGTCAGCACCGCGCTTGACCTAGGCATTTCTACCACAACCCATGCCTATGGGGACGAGGGGGTTCGGCGGGCGGTAATGGCGGGGGTCAGGTCGGTTGAGCATGCCAGTCTGGTAAAACAGAAGACCTTAGACACGATAATGGAGAAAGAATATGAGGCTAAGGAGAAGGGTATTGAAAAATGGGAAATTTTTATAGTGCCTACTCAATTCGCCATCTTACACGATGCTTACAATGTCGGCGAAGATGAGTATTGGAAAAATCGACTCCCTTGGGAACGCGCAAAATATATCAAATACAAGGACAAACTCATCGAAACCGCAAAAAACTTGGCGAAAAGCGAAGTCCCAATTGCTTTTGGCTCAGATGCAGGAACCTTTGATTGTAGGCACAATCGGAAGGAATTTCAGGCCATGGTCAAGTACGGGGGGTTTTTGCCATTGCAAGCGCTCAAGTCTGCAACTAGCATGGCTGCCAGACTGCTTGACCGGCCAGACTTAGGTGTCTTGGCTGCCGGGAAAACCGCCGATATTATCGCCTTAAAGGGTGATCCTCTTAAGGTTAAGGATATTTCCGCCGTCGGAAAAGTCAGGTTCATCATGAAAGAAGGCATTGTCTATGCGAAATCGAGTGACGATGCACAGTACCCAGAACTAGGATGGCTACTAGAGAATATTGACCCCGATAAATTGAGGATCATTCCGACACCCACTGGTGGCTGGAAGGATGACCCGCTAAGCCTAGACAAGGAATTTCTGTTGGAGAAGAACAGCAGAGTGTGAATAGCCTTGCAGAGTTTTAGCCTGAGTGCCGAAGATGGGCTGAACTTGCGAAGCCCATCAAGGCCGTAAAGTGGAACGAAGCGCGACAGGGTTTGCAACCCCGTCGCTTACGTTTTGTGTGTGCTGCCATGCCTGTCAAACTACAAAACATTACGGACGGGATTACAAATCCCGTCCGGCTGCGTGGCAGTTTAACGCACCAGGTCGTAGTTGTAATCCGTCGTGCCCACCGATAGCATTCTGTTCCGCGTTAATTGCATGAAAACCCTATACCTTGATGTCTGCTTTCTTTGCCGTCCATTCGATGACCAGAACCAGCTTCGTATCCGCCTTGAAACGGATGCGATGCTCCTGATTCTGAAGCGCATCGAAAACGGGCTTTATCGTGCAGTCGTATCGCCCGTCCACTACAAAGAGGTCGGCGCGATTCGGGAAACCAGCGAGCGGCTTGAAATGGAAAGCCTCTTGAGTCGGTTGGATCAGTCGTGCGAATCTGATCTTAACCAAGCCCGCCATCGCGCCGAGGCATTGATTGACATGGGATTTGGCATTGCCGATGCCGCCCATGTCGCCTTTGCCGAACAGTTGGCGGAATTCTTCATTACTTGCGATGACAAATTACTAAAGCGATGCGCACAGGCCGGATTGCGAATCGCCGCAGTAAGTCCGCTTGAATTCATAGCTCTTGAATTCATAGCTAAAGAGGAACCATGAACACCGAAACCGTGATGACTGAAGAACAACTGATCCGTCAAGCTATTGATGCCTTAATCGAAAGTCTGGGTATAATGGAGGCGACACGCTTTCTTGCCATCAAGCGCGAAAGCCGCCTAGAATCCGTGGATAGGCATAGATTATGGCAAAGTGGGTTAAATAAAGAGAAGTTCTTTGACGAAGTTTTCACTCTCGGGAAATAAAATTAGCCGGGTGGGCAACGTCCCTTCGACAAGCTCGGGACAGGCTTTTTGTTGCCACCGATTGTGCCGGTTCCGCGTGGGTAAACGATGGGGTAGTTTGCCCACCCTGCCGGGCTACCGGGCTGTGGACCGACCCGGTGAGTTTGATTGTGGTTTGATGGATATTTTTGGCTGGTTCCCAAACTCCAGTTTGGGAACCTTTGCCAGCTTGCCATCCCGACAGAAGCTGGAGCTTCAAACACTGGGTTCCCAAGCAGAGCTTGGGAACCAGCCAATGTACCACACCAAACCAGAAATGCATTATCAGATAGGGTTTTCTAGGGTATTTGGTTATATTTTAGGATTAACAACCATAGTTGTTGGAGTTATTTTATTAGTTTTTTACTTTTATAAGTTTCCTCTTCACGCTAAATAAGCCCGTTCTTATGGTAAATATTTCATTCAATATCAATAAGATGAGCGAAGCGCGACGGGTTTTGCAACCCCGTCGCTTACGTTTTGTGTATGTAGCCATGCCTACCTAACTACAAAACGCCACGGACGGGATTACAAATCCCGTCCGGCTGTGAAATAGCTGTTTCTTGAGAGCTTGTCGAAGCGCGGGGTTTTTCGAGGTTCCCATAAAATGGAAGGCAAGTATGCAAGTTAGCAAACCGGATCAATATACTTTGGTTGTCACTAAAAGCCGATTAGGAAGTATATTATATATTATTTTTTGTCTCTCAGTAACATTTTATTTATTTTATGCCCTTGACAGTTTGTTTGAAGGAGTTCGTTTTCGTGATGATGTTCTTGATTATTTGTACAAAAACCCGGTGTATGGATTTATTTTATTATTGCCAATTCCAATCATTCAAAAAATATCAAAATCCATCTCAACCATTATCACAGGAGAAGAGTATATATTTAATGGACTAACCAAAACGGTTCTTAAAAACAAAAAACTTTATGTGAGTTTCTCTGAGATAGCTCATCTAGAGATAAGAACTCCTTTCTTTGGCACTCATATTGGTCACATACGAGAACATATACTTCAAGTTAGACTTCAATCATTGAAAAAATTTGAAATTCATACTAGCTATAATCTATCTGAAATAAGCGATCTGGCAGACGATATTGGAAATCTCATTGGTGTTGGAGTGGTGCGGACAGAATTATGACGAATAGGGGACAAGGGCGGAACCTAGGGATGGGTTTCGCCGAATGTCGATGGTCGGTTTAACATTCGCCCGAAGCGCGACGGGGTTTGCAACCCCGTCGCTTACGTTTTGTGTGTGTAGCCACGCCTGTCAAACTACAAAACGTCACGGACGGGATTACAAATCCCGTCCGGCTGCGTGGCAGTTTACCGCACCAAGTCGTAGTTGTAGTCGGTCGTCCCCATGCCCCGGGTGTCGTCGTCCAACTTTTCCAGCACCGCGTTGACGATGGTGGTCAGCATGGTCATCGCGCCTTCGTAGCCCAGCGTGGTCTGACGGTGCAGGTGGTGCCGGTCGAAGATCGGGAAGCCGATGCGGATCAGCGGCACCTCGAACTCCTCGCCTTTATATAAAGTGTCGCGCTGGATGAACTTGCCGTAGGAGTTGCCGATCATGAAATCCGGCTTGTCGGTGAACACCAGCGAGCGCATGTGCCAGAGGTCGCGGCCCATGTGGACTTCGCAATTCGCGCCGTAGGGCGATGCCTTGAGGATTTCCTCCACCGCCTTCTTCCAGCGCTTGTTGGCGTGGTGGCAGAGGATGTGGGTCGGCTCCGCGCCCAGTTCCAGCAGGAATTTGACCATCCCCATCACAAAGTCGGCGTCGCCCCACAGCGCGAACTTCTTGCCGTGCAGCCAGGCATGGGAGTCGGTGATCATGTCCACCAGACGGCCGCGCTCGACTTCCAGCGAGTCCGGTATCGGCTTGCCGGTGATTTCGGACACCTTCATCAGGAAGTCATCGGTCCATTCCAAGCCCATTGGGATGTTCAGCTTGGGCACCTCGTGCTTCCAAGTGCCTTCGACCAGCTTCTTGGTCTTCTCCAACTGCCAGGGCTGCAACAGGATGGTGTTGAAGGCATTCGGCGCGTCCTTCATCTCCTCCTGGGTGGTGCCGCCCGCGTACATGCGGAACTGGCCGTCGGCGGGGGTGTCCAGCACTTCGGTCGGGTCGCTGAGCAGGGTGTGCGGGACGCCCATCTCGTTCATCATGCGGTGGATCACGCGGAAGTTGCCCAAGTAGGTCTCGAAGCCCGGCACTAGGTTCAGCTTGCCGTTCTTGCCTGGCTCCTTGCCCTCCATGTGGTTGAGCGTGAAGTAGCGGGCGATGCCTTCGAACATGTTGTCCCAGCCGGTGGTGTGGCTGCCGACGAAGCTCGGCGTGTGGGCGAACGGCGTCGGGAAGTCCTGTGCGATGTGGCCTTCCTTCTTGGCATTGTTGATGAAGGCGTTGAGGTCGTCGCCGATGACTTCCGCCATGCAGGTGGTGGACACCGCGATCATGTCCGGCTGGTACAGCGCCTTGGCGTTTTCCAGGCCGTCGAACATGTTCTTCTGGCCCCCGAACACCGCCGCGTCCTCGGTCATGGAATCCGACACGCATGCAATCGGCTCCTTGAAATGGCGGTTGAAATAAGTGCGGAAGTAGGCGACGCAGCCCTGCGACCCGTGCACATAGGGCAGGGTCTTCTCGAAGCCCAGCGCGCACAGCACCGCGCCCAGGGGCTGGCAGGCCTTGGCCGGGTTGACGGTCAGCGCCTCGCGCTTGAAGTTAAGCTCCTGGTATTCCTTCGTGGTGGTCCACTGGAACACCTCGTCGATCTTTTCCTGCGGGGCGCGCTCCTCGTACAGGTCGCGCTTGAGGGCTAGGTTGTCCTTGTACTCTTGGTCGCGGAACAAGGGGTAGCTCGGTTTGATGTTTTCAACTGCTTGGCTCATGGTGTCCTCCTGGCCCGCCACTAATCTGTGGACAAAAGGCCATGGTTGGGTGGATTGATCCCCTCTCCCAAACGGGAGAGGGTTATGGGGCGTAGGGGCGGGTTCTGAACCCGCCCCTACCCGCCTGCCGCCGCGCGGGCCGGTTCTTCATTGGCCGCCGCCTTCTTCCACGGTGCCTGGACCTTGCCCCAACAGGGATTGTTGATGGTCATGTCCATGTCGCGGGCGAAGATGGCAAAGCCGTCATAGCCGTGGTAGGGGCCGGAATAATCCCAGGAGTGCATCTGGCGGAACGGCACGCCCATCTTCTGGAAGATGTACTTTTCCTTGATGCCGGAGCCGATCAAATCGGGCTTGATGCGCTTGACGAACTCCTCGAACTCGTAGCCGGTCACGTCGTCGTAGAGCAGGGTGGCGTTGCCCATTTCCTTGATGGTGCGGTCGTAGTCGTCGTTGTGGCCGAACTCGTAGCCGGTGCCGACCACTTCCATCCCCAAATCCTCGTAGGCGCCGATGACATGGCGAGGGCGCAGGCCGCCGATGAACAGCATCACCCGCTTGCCTTGCAGGCGCGGCTTGTACTTGGCAATCACCGCCTCGTATTCCGCAGTGTAGCGGGCGATGACGCGCTCCGCGCCTTCCTTGATGGTGTCGTCGAAGTGCGCGGCGATCTTGCGCAGCGATTCGGCGATCTTGGTGGGGCCGAAGAAGTTGTACTCCATCCACGGAACCGCGTACTTCTCCTCCATGTGGCGGGCGATGTAGTTCATCGAGCGGTAGCAGTGGATCAGGTTGAGCTTGACCTTGGGGGTCAGTTCGATCTCCGCCAGGGTGCCGTCGCCGGACCATTGCGCCACCACCCGCAGGCCCATCTCCTCCAGCAAGGTGCGCGAGGACCAGGCGTCGCCGCCGATGTTGTAGTCGCCGATCACCGCCACGTCATACGGCGTAGTCACAAAGCTGTTGTCGCCGTCACGGTTGCCCAGCACCCAGTCGCGCATCGCGTCGTTGGCTAAATGATGGCCTAGCGACTGGGACACGCCTCTGAATCCTTCGCAGCGCACCGGCACGACCGGCTTGCCGATTTCCTTCGCGGTCTTCTTCGACACCGCCTCGATGTCGTCGCCGATCAGGCCGATGGGGCACTCGGACTGGACGGAAATGCCCTTGTTGAGCGGGAACAGGGTCTCGATCTCGCCGATCAGCTTGGCCAGCTTCTTGTCGCCGCCGAAGACGATGTCCTTCTCCTGGAAGTCCGAGGTGAAGTTCATGGTGACGAAGGTGTTGATGCCGGTGGTGCCGATGTAATAATTGCGGCGGCCGGCGCGGGAGTACTGGCCGCAGCCCACCGGCCCGTGGGAGATGTGGATCATGTCCTTGATCGGCCCCCACACCACGCCCTTGGAGCCGGCGTAGGCGCAACCCCGGACGGTCATCACGCCGGGCAGGGATTTGCGGTTCGAGGTGATGCACTTGCTCGACTTTTCAATCGACTGGTCGTTGACCGTCAAATGCTTGGCACGGTCTTTCTTGGCTTTGTCGGGGTATACCTCAAGCACCTCTTGAATGAGGGCCTCGGTTTCCTCGCGGGTCATGGCTGTCATGGGAGCCTCCTGAGTACAGTGGTGAGTGATTAGTGGGCAGTGGTTAGTGGGGGCAGTGGCGAGTGGCTGGGTTCCAACCACTAACCACTGACCACTAGTCACTGCTGTTAAGCGGCGAGCTTTTCGTCCTGGGCGGTCTTGCCGACGATGCTCTCGTCCACCTCCTCCATGACGCCGAACTTCATCAGCAGGTCTTCCAACTCGTCCATGGTGATGGGCGTGGGGATGACCAGGTTCTTGTTGCTGACGATCTTGGCGGCCAAGTCGCGGTACTCCTGGGCCTGCTTGGCCTGCGGCTCGTACTCGATGACCGTCATGCGGCGGATCTCGGCGCGCTGGACGACGTTGTCGCGCGGCACGAAATGGATCATCTGTGTGCCCATCTGCCGGGCCAGCTCCATGATCAGCTCGTCCTCGCGGGCGGTCTGGCGGGAGTTGCAGATCAGCCCGGCCAGGCGGACGCTGCCGGAGTTGGCGTATTTGACGATGCCCTTCGCGATGTTGTTGGCCGCGTACATCGCCATCATCTCGCCGGAGCAGACGATGTAGATTTCCTGCGCCTTGTTCTCGCGGATGGGCATGGCGAAGCCGCCGCACACCACGTCGCCGAGCACGTCGTAGAACACGAAGTCGAGGTCCTCGTCATACGCACCCTCCTCCTCCAGGAAGTTGATGGCGGTGATGACGCCCCGGCCCGCGCAGCCGACGCCCGGCTCCGGCCCGCCGGACTCGACGCACTTGATGTCGCGGTAGCCCACCTTCAACACGTCTTCGAGTTCCAAATCCTCCACGCTGCCGGCGTCGGAGGCCATCTGCATGATGGAGTTCTGGGCCTTCGCGTGCAGGATCAGGCGGGTCGAGTCGGCCTTCGGGTCGCAGCCGACGATCATGACCTTCTGGCCCAGTTCGGCCAGGGCGGCGACTAGGTTCTGGGTGGTGGTGGATTTGCCGATGCCGCCTTTGCCATAAATGGCGCATTGACGCAGTTTTTTAGCCATGGTGTTCTCCTTGGTGCAGGGTTGGTGATGCTTTACGCAAGCTAACCAATGCAACCGCTGTGCCAAGGTGAAAAACATGTTCATCCCATTGATATATATGTTTTTGTAAGGCAGGTTCCGAGATGATGCCGATGTAGCAAGTCTTACAAATAGCTAAAGTTGGCAGGTGCTTTTTCGACAAACCGACTTTGCCTGGCCTGCGTGATACAATGCGTTACAACGTAAAACACTTTGGAGCAACTTATCCCATGGCAAGCTTGAACCTTCGCATCGCGGACGACATGAAACAGCAACTCGATGCCTTGGCCGAGGCGACCGGTCGCGTTGGCAGGCTTGCTCTTGGAAAGCTTAGATCAGGCGCCTAGCCCCGGCGTGGAGGCGGCTTGGGCCGAGGAAATTGAACGCCGGGTGCGCGAACTGGATTCAGGCGAAGTGAAACCAGTGGCTTGGGAAGATGTCAAAAATCGGTTATTGGCGCGTGAAGTGAGTGGATATGAAGCTTGAGTTTCACCCCGGCGCGGAAGCTGACGCAAGTGACGCCCAACTACGGTAAGTAGTTGACCAAAAGTGTTTTAACAATCGTAGGGGCAGCAATTGTCGCGGCCGCGCCGATCATACGATTGTGAAAATGTAAAAAAACTTATGAGCCATTACTTATGCGGAGCGCAGTGCCATAGCAGCCCGTGCCTTCCTGGCAGAATTGACCGCATCCGTTGAGCGCGTTGCGCAATCTCCCGAAGCTTGGCCTTTATACTTGGCGGGTACACGGCGCTATTTTTTTCCTACGTTCCCTTTTAGCTTGGTTTACCGTGTGGCAGACAGCGCCTCACGGTCTTAGCCATAGCCCGCCATCGACGTAAACCCGGCTATTGGAACAGACGGCACTAAACCCTCTCATCCACCTGACTTCCAGTCTTCCACTGTCTTGTTCCCTACACACAACACCTTCAATCTTCCATTAATATCAGCCAGATAAACCCTGGCCTGCCGTTTGCTTGCTTTCTGTCAAACGTCAACGACTGGCAGGAACCCGCATGATATCGAACAAACAAATCGCCCAAATCCTGGACGAACCGGCTTGCGAGCATAATAAGAAGTCCAAGTCCGGCTGTGCCAAGCCTGCCCCTGGGGCGAGCGCGGGCGGCTGCGCCTTCGACGGTGCGCAGATCGCCCTGCTGCCGATTGTCGATGTGGCCCACATCGTCCATGGGCCGATTG
>Ga0194049_1000609_pt1 | contig 12103 bp, 12 predicted proteins | sample JunL2225m_MetaG_FD_148665 | JGI IMG/M metagenome (GOLD analysis project Ga0194049, IMG submission 148665) | Anoxic zone freshwater microbial communities from boreal shield lake in IISD Experimental Lakes Area, Ontario, Canada - Jun2016-L224-25m | ecosystem: Environmental > Aquatic > Freshwater >... | reverse complement strand
CAGGCTCGTCCGCCGCCGGATTTCACTGATGGACAGGTGGTCACGATGAAACAACCGTCTTACTTTTGCGAACAAAAGACATTTCATGCACTCTCGTTTTGCCCCTGCCAAAAACTCAGCAAGGATACGTGAATTGCCTGGTCAATTTTCGATCGGTACAGACCCCTCTAAATGGTCAATTTTCATTCGGCGTCAACACCTTGATCGTGTCCCGCCTTAAGTGGGTAGCCATCACTTGCAAATCCCCAGTGCCGTCCATTCCGCCGGGTTTAGCCTATCCGCAAGTGGGGCATTGCGGATTTTTCATCAATTTCATCCGGTTCCATTCCATGCTCAAAGCGTCCAGCAATAGGAGTCGCCCACGCAGGGTTTGCCCGATGCCTATGATTAGCTTGATTGCCTCCAACGCTTGCATTGAACCGATGATGCCGGGAAGCGGGGCGATGACACCGTTGCGGACACAGGTTTCCTCCAATTCGCCTTGGTCGGGATAAAGGCAGTTGTAGCAAGGGCTGTCGTCGTAGCCGGGGGTGAATACGGTAATCTGCCCCTCGAAACGGATCACCGCGCCGGAAACCAGCGGGGTTCGGGTTCGCACACAGGCCCGGTTGACGGCAAAACGGGTGGAAAAGTTATCGGTGCAGTCCAATACCACATCGCTCCTGTCGATTTGCTTTTCCAATTCCTCTTCTTCCAATTTATGACTGATCACCTCGATTTGAATCTCCGGGTTCACCCGCAGCAGGGTATGCTTGGCAGATTCCACCTTGCTGACCCCCAAGTTTTCCGTGTCATGGGCGATTTGGCGTTGCAGATTGGATAAATCCACCGTGTCAAAGTCGTTCAGCGCCAAGCGACCGACACCGGCAGCAGCCAGATACATCGCGGCGGGGGAGCCTAGGCCACCGAGTCCGATAATCAATATACGGGCATTGAGGAGTTTTTGCTGGCCTTCTATATCCACTTGCGGCAGCATGATTTGGCGGCTATAGCGGAGGAGTTGGTTGTCTTGCATTAGTCTGTTATCTCCATGATGTAGCCCGGATGGAATAAAGTGCAATCCGGGTTGGCGGCATCATTACCCGGATTCCGCTTCGCTTCATCCAGGCTACGGTATTTGATTTTGATAAAATCTAACTGGATTACCATGCCAATACTTCCGGTGCTTGCTGGAAAAGATCACGCAGATCATCTATATCTTTATGCTGGCGTTTCATTTCTTCCCAGACGGTTTTATGTGGGGCTTCTTTAAGAAATTGACGAAATTCAACTTGACGATTGGGATTTAAGTTTCTTAGATAATCGGAAAGCCCATTACGGAAAGAATGATAAGCATGTTCCCTGCCCCGAACGAGGGTTTGCCGATCATTCAGGCGTAAAAGTTTAATAGTGTATTCAGCCTTCCAATATTCAATTGAATCATGATTTGGATTGGTTGGGGTAAATCGAAAAGTATTAAAATCCAGCCAGATCAAATCGAGAGGGTTTTCTGCTCGCTGGTCAATCAGCGCATCCAGACCGGGTGGAGGAGGGATGGGGACAGTACCGCGCTTCGGGGTAATGTCAGAAAGTCCCGATGAAAAAGGTGGGCTTAGGATGGCGAACTGGTTGCCTTTCGGACTATTGCAAGGGCCACAGGCATACAGCAAATTATCCCAGTCGAAGGTTTGATGAGGATAAATATTCTTAGGGCGTCGATGTTCGATTTCATCGGCAAACGAATCTTCGCAATACATGCAACGTTGGTTGCCGCTGCACATTCTTGCTAGAGTTGCTTTGAGTTCCTCAAATAGTTTGGTTGGTCTTTTGGCATCCCATAAACCTTTGGCCTTCACAACTTGATTGGGGAAATCTTGCAGTTGGGTTATTGCCGTAGTGTGCGCATCCAGTTCGGTTGTAGCCCAGTCCGACAAGTTTTTATAGGAAATTGCCAGCATTGGATAACTCAAGGCAAGACGGGTTGAAGCAAAGTTTTCAATTCTTTGTGCCGATTGGCTTCTTGGTCATTGAGTTGCCCTGATGATGCTTTTAAGTTGAGTGCTGCCAATTCATCCAATAATTCATTGGCTTTATCCGAGCGATTCTGCTCCAAACCAAAAGCATGGGTTTCCAAGGCTAGGGTTGCGTCCCCGTATTTTAACCGGGTCAATTCTTCACCTGTCACCCGCTTAAATTCGTCATCCGTACCTGGATCGGGTAGTCGCCATATCGAGGTGGCTTCTTGACAAACAAACGGGCTATGCGTGGTGACTATGAATTGAACTTCTGGAAAAAGACGGCATAGCCAAGGACCAATTGCCCGCTGCCAGTTGGGATGTAGATGAACATCCACTTCATCAATAAGCACGACACCGGGTATTATTATTTTTGTACCGGTTTTATCAAACAATTTATGTTTAGGGAAACAAGCGGCCATTTGTCGGATCAATTCAAATGTCAGGCTGAGAACAGAGCGGTATCCGTCGCTAAGTTCCAACACGGGAATATCGACCCCGGCACCGTCACGGAAAACCACTTGTTCAGAATTGACCTCCATCAATTTTGCCCCAAATGGCAGGAATCCTTCTTGATTGATAAAATCCTTAATTTTGTCGAGCAAGTTATTTTGACCTTTCGATTCGAGTTGCTTGAAGCGAAGATCACGCAACCAAGTCAAAGCTTCGGTTAATGCCACATCCTCGCCAAATACTGATAAATGACGAGCTAATCTGGGATGGCTTGAATATAGTCTATGAAAGTCACTATTGCCTCCGGTGAATCTGCGGAAAGGACCAAAACCAGCCGAAAACCATGCATGACCTTCATTTTTCCAAAGTGCATCTATATGTTCCCTATCAATATCAAAGGAAAATAATGCATTTTGAATTTTAATCTTAATCAATATAATTTTATCTGTCTGCAAAGATATATTACGGGTTCCATAATCATAAATACTATCCCCAATAACCTCTACTTGTAACATGGCATGTTGTTGCCCATAACGAATCCATCTACTTATATCTGGCCTCGCTCCAAAAACTTCTGGTATTCCAATAAGAGCAAGAGCTACTGCCCTTATAAGGCTAGATTTCCCAGAACCATTAGAACCAAGAATGACATGCCAACCCTTCTTATGAGTTTTCTCATCCAGTGCCAATTTCAAACTGGCAAATGATTTTAGATTGCTGATTTCAATTGACTGAATATACATACTCTGCCTGATAATTTACTAACCGTTCCCGCACTGGATCGCTCATCATTATACTCAAGTCCCGCCGAGCCAAAAATGTCGAGCTATTGCAACCCGGAGGGTTGCCAGCCAAAAGCCTAAGGGTTGAGCGAAGCGACACCCCCGGATAATGCGGAAAAAAGACCCACGACCCCGGAGGGGTCGCAGCAATCGGCCTGTGAACCTAGGCACTCTTCCAAAAACGCTACAAATGCTAGGTTCAGACTGGTGGTATCCTAAGGCCGCGCCGAAAAGACTGCGACCCCTCCGGGGTCGATGTTTTATTCGGTTTGCCGTCCCGGGGTGTCGCTTCGCTCAACCCCCGGCTAATAGCTTGAACCCCTTCGGGGTTCTGCTGCTCCCGCAACGACTTGTGTATAACGACGAGCGCTCCAGCGTGGGAACGATGGTTTTCAATAATAATGTGTAGGTTTGACGATTAATTTCTGAATCTTCCGATAGTCTCGGCCCTGCAACATTCAATACTATACAATCCATAGATTCAAGCCAATCAGAAATATGAATAATGGCTACAGATTCATCAATAACTGAAATATCTATATGTAGATAAGGCTTATTATATTTCATCGCCATCTCCAACGTCAGTTGTGAACCTCCTTTTAATTGCCCATTTGAAATGATTAACGTCGCATCGGAATCCCGGACGTTCCACTCCGTTCGCTGGGCCGGGTCTGAACTTGGCGTTTCCTGGAGATTGTAGCATTCAGGAATAACTCCATCTTCAGCCATTCGCCCAGCAGAAATCCAGCCCCCATGATGAATGCCTAATTCTATTGCCACATCCAGAGCGGCCCGGTCCACGCCAGTTTGCCCACCCGAAATAATTTTTTCAATAGGCATAGACTAACCTGAATATCAGGTATTTCCACCAATAACGAAAACACCGTCGTTCCGGCATGGACTGCCGGAACCTAGGCTCCATGGACGGCAGAGATTCGGGGCATCCCCGCAATCTGGATTCCGGCGATCCGGTATGACGGAATGACCGCAACATCATGCAGTTTGATGCGTTTTCAATCCAACGATCCCTCAAAATTTACCACCTCCCGCAACACCACAGTGGCATAATTACCGGACGTAAGCGTAAAGCATAAGCGCAATGCACTGTTTTCGCAAAACTCCCACCATAAATCAGGGATCGGCAAACGCAAAGGCCGACGGGAGGTTTCCATGCCAATCCGTTCCAATCCTTCAGTAAACACGGGCAATTCCAATGCAATCGCTTGCTCGATGGCTAGGGCTGCGCCAGTGGTGGCTGGTTCACCCTTGCCCCAAAGCGGCCCACTGGGATGAATGTCCAACGCAGCGACACGGGTCAAGGTTTCCGGTGTCAGTTCGGCGCGAAAAATGCTGTTCGAGTCGGCGAACATGAACACATCGCCTTCAATCGCTTGATTCCAAGTCCCCGCATCGACTCGCCGTGCCAATACACGGTTGAAGATTTCCGAGCGGGCGGCGGAGAGATAAATGCCTTCCAGGTTCCTGTCTCGCAAACGCAATTCGCCTTTAAACAAGGCTTCGGCTTGAACCAGGTTGTTGCCCTCCCGACCGAAACGTTGCGGGCCGAAATAATTGGGCACTCCAGCCGCTTTCACTTGTGCCAATTTTTCCTCGACCAAATTCTTATCGCCTTCCAATTCCCGAATGGTGATCTCGAAGCGATTGCCTTTCAACGCGCCTTTTTTCAGCTTGCGATTGTGGCGGATGGATTCCAGCACGGACACTGATTCAGATTCCAAGCTGCTCCAATCCACCTCGCGCTTGCCGGGTATATGGACGCTGAACCATTGTGTGGTCAGGCCAAAGCGGTCTTTCATGCCGGCATAGCTGACCGCCATTTTCGGCAAGTCGGCATATTTGGCGATTTGCCGGGCGAGATAGTCAGTATTCTCGCCCCGCTTTTGAACTTTAAGGAAGACATGCTCGCCTTCACCGGTCAGTTCGAAACCTAAGATTTCCTCGACGATGAAGTCTTCGGGCTTTAATTTGATTTTGCCGGTTGCCGGGGGGTTGCCGTAGGCATAGGGAAGGAAGGATGGCATGATTTCTTGTCAAATTTAATGGGTTAGTTAATTGCGGAGCGGTGTGGGGGCAGTTTGCAAACGCGACTTTCAGTATCTTTCGCGGTTAAATACCGCTCCCACGGAAATAATTCCTTGTGTTTAGGCAACGCCCGTTTGTTGCAAGGCCACCTGATCCTCCAAGTCCTTCTTGCGTTGCAGCACACGCCTTTCGTAACTGGCTTGGTTTTTTACACAGGCCAATATATGTGGACTGCCTTTTTTTATAGTCGTCAGATTCAGATCGCAGCCAGATTGCTTGATTGAATCCGCGACATGGGAACGGACATGTTGAACTGCTTTGAATAACCATTCTTTTTGTTCAGGATCGGCTAGGAAGTTGCTAAGTTCAGCGCAATGGTTACACTTGCACTTTACTGTGCTGTCTCGCACCCAATCCCGTGGCGGTTCCAAGGTTTCTGCGATACGCTGACTCAAATGCTGAAGGCAGGCACTGCGTAGGCCTTCAATTGCCGAACCAGTTGGGCCTGATAATTTCAGCAAGGCGGGAACCAGCACATTGTCAAAGCCATAAGTGACGGGGCGGTCCAGCAGACATTCGGCTGCTTGCCCGGCTAGGTCTGGGGCTATTTTCTCCAGCGCGGTCATTAGGTCAATGACGAAGCGGGGTTCCAACGCAGCCGACCTCCGCCAATAGTCGGTGGGTGGCGGAATTTTCGGGTCGTCCGGCAAAGCATTGATGATGGATTTCGCTGCGGGGGTGAGGCAGGTCGGCGGTTTGCCGGACCAAGCCGACACTGCACAGCGGGCCAACAAGTCGGAACAGGCCGCAGGGTTTATGGCGACATTTTTGGCAATGATGCGCTCGATCAATTCTACAGCGCGTGACGGCAGTAATAACCCAATAGCCCGGACAATGCTTTCATTGTCGCCCATGCCGTAGCTCCCCTCGGCGGAAAGCTCGGCAAGGAATGTGTCGATACGGTCTTTATCCTGCAAATGGAATAGGGCGCTCAACATCGCGGCCCTGTCGCCCGATGTATCCGAATAGTAGTTGTGAGTCATTTGCGGCCAAGTTCGCAGCATATGGCCGGAAAGCTCATGCGCCTCTTGCCATAAAGGCGATTCAGCGCTTTCTCCTGATTGGGTCCAACGCTCGGCCAGATCGTTCAAATAGGGCTGGGTGACGGACAGCCCCGCTTGGTTGAACACTGCCAGACGACGGGCGCGGGGCCAAAAAACCAACGCGGCCCGCCGGTAAGACCGCTCGTAAGATGCCCCTTCATTGCCCGTAGCCTCTTGGAAATGCAACTCGTCCGGTTCCAAGTCATCAAGAGAGTCGGCTAAGTAAACTTCTTCCTCTTCAAAAGGCATCGCGGCCAAGGGTGGCCGACTGTCGTCGGGTTTTCGCCAGTCGGACAGCCGTTGAGAGCGGTCAGTCACTTCGCCGATCTCAAATTCATCGTCATCCTCATCTTCATAATCCCTATATCGGCCCCGACGCGATGGATAATAGGCATGTTCGGCACAGCCACTTTCCTCGATGGATAACAGGGCCAAATGCAAATCGCAGTCGGCTTTTTCCGCAGCCGCCGCTGCCACCGCACCGCGAGCGGCATCGGCCCCTTTCAGCGTGGCGAAGGAAATCTCAGCCGGGGTGTAGGCATGTTCCAATGGATAAATCAGCTTTTGCGGGACACTATCATCTTCGCTTTTCAAGGACTCGCCCCATTGCCGCAACCAATCCGCCAGATAGGATTGTTCATCGCCATACACAGGTGGCTCCGAGGGCTGGCTTTGATCAGTGCGCAATAGATTGTAAATCAAGGTCAGGCGGCAGCCGGCGGTGACCGGCAATACCTCATGCTTGCAATCGGCATAGAATGCCGCGTAGGCTATTTCCGATGGGTCGGTGACATTCAAGTCGAGCCGGACTTCTTCCCCGCGATGGCGCACGACCAACTCACCGCCCGAGTACAGGGAGGGCAAAACTATGACCATAGTGGCAAACATGCCCGGCGATTTTTCGGTGTCGCGGTGGCTGACAAAGAAACTGCCGGTGTCGTAGACCAGTAGCTTGTACAACTCCGCGCTTACCGTCCCGTTCACGCCTAGTTTTTCGACAACCCAGGCGACAATTTCCCCTAGATTTTGCTGCCAGTATTTTCCGCCGATGTGAACTTTATCCGCGTTAATTTGCCAGGTCCGCCGCACATCCGTATCCACCAAGGTTTCCTCGCCTTTCCCATAAGGCGCACGTTCTGCCACAGTGACCAGTTGATCGGCTTGGAATGTCAACAACGGCAAGGCAATCGGGCCGACGCCTTCCACTTCCAGGCTAGGCAGGTAAATTTCCGCCGCCCCGGCAGCGTAGAATTTGCCGGGGCGCTGGATGTTCTCTAGGATTTTAGCAAGTTGGGCGGGGGTATTGGGCATGGGGTTTTCCTATGAGGTATTTTGAATTAAATCAAGTTAGCCGCTAACATGGACGAATATTCGGTTTGTGGCAGCATGGATTTGAGCAGAAACATCTGTGCATTCTCTGCCAGTTGCTTTAACTCCTCTTGGTTGGGCATTGCTTCTGCCAGTTTTATCAAATCGACGAGCCTTCTCAATTCTTCCAGTTTAGTGCGCCTGATTTCATTCAATTCCTCCCGATCCAAGCCTAAAACAGCAATGGTGGTATTTCCATAAGGACTGTCATCAATGGGATATGGAATCTCGTCCCGAAATCCGATATGGTTTTTAGGATCAGTTGAAGTTGGATTTATCAACAAAGGCTTTTCCATGTCAATATCATCATGATGGCATTGCGCTCGTTTTTGCTCATGTAGCAGCGGAAACAGATTTTTCTTGTATTGACGATTGCAGCGTTCGCAGCTTAACAACAAATTATCCCAAGAATACGCCAGCCAGTAATAACCGGGCTTCTGCATGGCATCCTCAGAATTTTGCCGGTATCCCGCTTTGGGGCGGTAATGCTCGACATCGCCGTAAGCGATATGCAGGATTTTGGATTCACAAAAACAGCATTTGCCATGTTGCATGAGAATTAATGCTTGCTTGACAGTTTGATGCCCATATACTTTACTATCAAAACTATCAGACTCAAAAGTCCGCTTACCTTGGTTGTATTCTTCACAAAGAGCGCGAATTTTATCTTGACCAACGAGATTCAATATTTCTGGCTCTGCACCTCTTTGGATAAATATCATGATTCTGGCTTAAGAAGCTTGGCTGCTCGGCGAATAATATCCATCGCTTCAATATCTTCTACTGTTTCAGCCGTAGGCAAATCGCCTATGTCAGCTTCTAATTTCTTTAATTCAGCTTGATCGTCTTCAGTCAATTCGGCTTTGGAAAGAATGTGCCGACGATGCTCTAATAGGGTTTCATAATGCGGTGATCGTGCGCTAGGCAAATCGAACAAATCACTGGTCAATAACTGGTCTATGCGCCAGCCTTTCACGTCTTGGGGTTGCTGGTGTATCACCACTTGATCTCCTTCGCGCTTCAATACGGCAATATTGGCATTTTCCGCTGCTTGCACTATTAAGGGACTGTGCGCGGTGACAATAAATTGGGTGTTGACAAAACGCTCGCTCAAATAAGCCATGATCGTGCGCTGCCATTTGGGGTGCAAATGTAAATCTATTTCGTCGATCAATACCACGGCGGGTTCGGCAATAGGATTCGGGCTGTCTGGGTAGCGTTGGAACATATGTGCGGCCAAGTCTACCATCCATGCAATCATGGTTTTATAGCCCAAACTTAGGGCATCCAATCTTAGCCATCCATCTGGGGTCTTAAATTCAGCTCTTGGTGTCGAAGTCATGCTGTCGGGTATTGAAATCCTAATATCACTTACTTGCGGAAGGAGATTAATCAAAATATTCTTGATTAATTCAAAATTCCGCTGTTGCTTTTTCTGATATTTAGACTGTTTACTTGCTGTATAATCCATCTGCAATAAAAATTCTTCAGCGTTGAGTAATTCTGTCTGCTCATAAAATAGGCTTGCTGTAGTATCATTTGAGATACTTCCAAGTCTATTTTTACTTAACCGTCTATTTGCTCCATAAGCATAAAATATGATTGAATTATAAGGCACATAATTACTCGCTTTTATACCTTTTGGAGTCAACGTGTAAGAGATATTTATTTTTTCTGATTTTGAACTAGAGTTGTTCAATGTCATATTAATGGCAAGACACAAGTTGACTCTTAGATCATTTGAGCCAGTTCTTAAAAAAGTTTCAAATGACTTTGTCAATATTTCTTCGGTTGCCCACTGATCCATGATTTCCATGTTAGCCAAAACTTGCAAAAGTGTCGTCTTACCTATTCCATTTTCACCAAGAATAACATTCCACTTAGCTGGCATCCCTTTTCCATCAGATAAATCTAATGATTGTTTTGTACCAAAACAGCGAATATTTTCCAATGAAAGTGAAAGCAAATATATTGAACCAGTTTCAAGTAAAATAGTAACTGGTGTTGCAATATCATCAATAAAAGAACCTCCTGATTTTTTATTTAATTCTTCAGGTTTTGTCCCAGTAATTCCCCAAATGAGTCGATAATATCCTTCCTCTTCTTTTCCATCGCGCATATCTACCCAAGGAAACCCCCTCAATATTAGGGGCAATTCGGGAGGTTGAGGACAATCCGGAAGTAGGACGGGAATCACTGGTAATTCTCGTATTACATATTGAGTTAATAAAGCACGCATCTCGACATCTTCCCATGGGCCGATACCATCTGCGCCTACTAATACAACTGCTGCTCTTGTTGTCCGTATGGTATGTTCTAGTGATTCTTGCCAAGGATGTCCTGGACGCAGTTCCCACACATCAAGCCAAACCTTTATACCATTGGCCTTTAGTTTATTAGCAAAAGCGATTACGGCTGTTTTATCGCGGCTGTTATGGCTTAGGAAGACATCATAATATTCGGCCATTTTATTTGCAGTTGTGCATTTAGGTTCAAAATCTAGTAGAAGGCTTATGAGTCACAATTTATAAGAGTGATCGAAGAAATAATAACATTCAAGCCGCTTCCCGAATCCACATATCCACCCTTAAACCCGTGCGAACCGCTGAAACAACCAAATCATCAAGCGTAAACTGGTTGATTTTCCCTTTCATTAAGTCATCAGCTAGGCTGTGTCATGCCCAGTTAGCGGGCAGCTTCGGCGGGTGGGTATTGCCGATTCTCGATATACTCCCGAATCTCCATCATCAATCGGGAACGCATCTTCATATCTTCCGCCATTTCCGGGGTGTCTTCCAAGGCATCCCATACACTATTTTGTTTAGAATTCATTTCACTAACCGGATTCTACCCAATTTTCCAACTTCAATCCGGGGTAATCCAAGAAATCCGCTGTATTATTAGTCACTAGGATGACATCAAGGCTGATGGCATGGGCAGCAATCATACGGTCTAAGGCATCTCGTCGGCGGTCACGAATAGCCACTGCCAAAATCCCATAACTATAAGCCGCTAAATTATCAAAGGGTAGCGCGGGAATTAGAGATAAAAGTTCTCGCAAAGCATGTTCGGCAGTTTCCTTGTCGCCCACCTCACAGCGTTCAATGCCATGGCGTAATTCTGCCAAAGTGACAGCAGATATGACAACATCACCCGTTTGTAAAAGCCGAAACCGCTCCAAAACTTGGGGAGGGCGGCGTTTCATCAGGTAGATGAAAATATTGGTATCAAGAAGATAAAGCAAAGCTTATTTCCAGTCCCTTTCCTTTTGTTCGTGAAACTCCCGCCCTTCGACCATAAAATTTGGCGGAAAAGCGGCGAAGGCATCTAATGCTTTGATCAGATTCCGCCGGGTTGTGGGGCGGATGATTAAAGAATCGCCTTCTCGTTCAATTTCGACTTCTTGCAATACCGTGCCAAAGTTCAATTCGGGTGGTATGCGCACTGCGAGGGAATCGCCGGTTTGAAAGATTTGGGTTTGCATATATAAAACAATTTATGATAGTGCTTTTAAAATGGCTTTTACTTGGGCGCATGTAAGCGGCGGATGATGACTGCTCATGCATGTCGATAGGGAGGCGGAGGCAGGGCTAAATCAATGAGCGTAGCCCAGGTAACTCGCCTCAACCATTTAAAACGCAGAACAGCAGCAATGGCATAATATTCCAACCAGTCACGCCACGGTGCGCGGCGCATCAGCAATTGAGGGGCGAACGCCCGATCTTCTCCCTCCGTAGCGTCGTAAAGGTATTCTGATATCTGGGCATCAAGCTTTTCCTTTGCCTCTTCAAACGAGTTACCCACTGCGTATAAGGTAAAGTCCAGGCAGCGGGCTGACCAGTAACCATCGTGTTGCTTGGCGATGCAATGCAGGAAAATCGTTGCTTGTGTTTGAGCCATGTATTATGTCTCCCGTAGAATGATGACATTATCCTGATACCTAATAATTTTTGCTCGTTCCCAAGCTCCTGCTTGGGAATGTGGATTTGGAAGCTCCAGCTTCCCAATAAGCGGGAAGTTGCAAGATTTGGGTTCCCAAGCTCCTGCTTCAAAGCCATTAACTTAAGACGCATGTCATTGATTATATTGCACAATGGAGCAACCATATAAAACCATTGTCTTCAGGACTTGCTGCCAACCTGAATAAGGTGCAAAGTAGAGCTTTAATCATTGCAATGCCCATATTAAAAAACCATGCCTGTCCGTCAGCCAAGCGTTGATCCACGATGCAGACTTCAAAGCCCGCCACCGCCAAAAGGCGACGGATTTCACCCGGTCGCGCTCCCTGGTCTTTCCGCTGGTGATGCTGTTCGTGCTGCGCAAGGGCGTCAAGTCGATCCAGTTGATGGTCAACGAATGG
>Ga0194049_1000606_pt1 | contig 12138 bp, 22 predicted proteins | sample JunL2225m_MetaG_FD_148665 | JGI IMG/M metagenome (GOLD analysis project Ga0194049, IMG submission 148665) | Anoxic zone freshwater microbial communities from boreal shield lake in IISD Experimental Lakes Area, Ontario, Canada - Jun2016-L224-25m | ecosystem: Environmental > Aquatic > Freshwater >... | reverse complement strand
TGCCAATTACTGCAAGTGCTAATTTTATTTCAAAAAATAAAACTGCAACGCTGCAAAATTTAGCAATTACACAAAATATCTTAGATACACAATATAACGGAATGGCATTACCGGCTGATCCTGGAATATTACCGGAACAATTGGTGCCGCCAAAAAAAACCGGTAATCTAATGACACAATTAAAAAAGGCTTATTTATGAGTAACAAAAATTTGATCTTATTATTGGCCGGTGCCGGTTTATTGTATTGGATATATAGCAAAGGCAAACAAATAGAAACTGTTCAAACAAAAACTTTAATCCCTAACGACGCAACGCCGTTAGGTTATCCGCAAACTTCTACTTTGCCAATTGCAGATTTTACAGTAAAAGTTTCCGGTATTAAAAAACATTTAACTCCGCAATATATATGAGTCAATTAATTGAAATACCAAAGACCAAATATGAAATTGATTTTTATACTGCTGAAAATTCACAGTACATAGAAAGCGATTGTAACAGTTTGGTATTTATTAATAAAGGAACTTCAAACGTATCAATTGAAAACGTTTTATTGTATCCGTCGCAAAGTTTAGCTATTGAAGGGAATTTATCTGAATATACTACACAACGTTTTTTTGTAAATTTTGGAACCAATACAACCGGTAATAATTGCGTGATCATCCGTAAACGATATATTTTAAGATAATGAGCAGCGGAATAATATATAGTAACAACGTATTGAACCAAGCCGGAACACCGGCCTTAATAACATTCGATGGTTTTCCTACACCTGGTTTTATAGGGCGTATTTTATATAATTTAGATGATCTTAATATATATCAAGATACTGGCACGTCATGGGTGCAATATAGTAATAGCGGTGGTATTAGTTATCCACATTTTTTATTAGACAATTTTGTACAAAATACTAATGTAGATAATGAAGTAATTTTTACTTATGTAAATCCTTATAGTGTTAAACTTTATGCTTATAGAATATCAACTTATCTAAATATTTTAAATTCATCATTCTACGACGCTTCTGCTACTATTCAATATTACGATAAGAATAATATACAAAAAACTGTAACAGTATCATCAAATAATAATGATAGTAATCATGGAACATTTACATTTTTGCCATATCCTAATTCAACTGTAACAGTATATATAAGTAATGGAGGTGTATTTGTTGATGGTTATGCTTCATTAGAATTACTTACGGATAATCCATACACTATTGTACCATTTGTTACACCATTAAATATTTTTGTACAAAATAATGGTGTAGATGATTTAACTAATGCAATATTAACCGTAAATGGCAATCCTTTTGTTAATTTAAACGGTGTAATAATACCGGCAACCGCTGGTACAAACGGTTATAGTATAAATTATTTAACAGACGGTAGCGACAATATATTAAACTTTACCGGTGATCAATTAATTGATGTAACTGGATTAATTAATAGTAATACAACTAATCCCGTACCTTACACTATTGTAAATAATAATACTACAAACGTTGCAATTACTTTGGCCTGGGCTGATCTGCAACCAAATATTGCAGATGGTTTAGAATTAACGTTTAATTCTATTCCGTTCATGAATATGGCATTAGTTAATGCAAGTGTAATCAACTATTCAAATTTAGCTTGTATATTCAATGGCAATAATGTATCGGGATTAACTTTCATTAGTTTAGTAGCGAGTGATTCTAAGTATGGGGTTTGTAGTTTTCCTGTGGTTGGATCTAATAGTTTACTGGTGCAAAGTATTTTAGGGCAACCGGTAACTATTGGAAACGTGTTAGGCTTGTCCGGATCACCAATAACACATACTATAACTAATAACGGATCCATTGCGGTAACAATTAGTTTAACATTAGATTCCTTCTTAATTACAGAAGGCCTTTTAGTACAAATGATATAATGGATATAATAGAAATAACAATATCGACAATAGGATCTATTTTATTAATAGGTGGATTTTATTTCACTACAAAAAAACGTTTAGACGACATGGAAATTACAAACAAGCAATTGTCTAAAATGAATTATGAAATAATGGATCGTTTAGCCAGAATTGAAACCAAATTAGATTTTTACACTAAAAAATAATTCTATGTTTAAACAAGATCGTTTTAAAACAACTTTAGCGGGTATAGGTGCCATTATAGGGGCAATATTTAATTTCATTACAACAAAGGATTTTGTCAATTCGGGAACGGCCTTAATTACCGGAATTGGCCTAATATTGGCAAAAGATAGTGGCATGATCAAACCATAATAAAATTTTGAATAAGAAATATGTATATATTGGCTTAGGCATAATATTATTAATTATGAGTGCAAATAAATTAAATGCAGCCGGATCAAACGTGTATAATAGTTTGGCGGCCTTTTTAAAAAAAGTCGAAGAAGATAACAAAGCGGCCTTAACGTCTTATGATGACGGCGAGGGAACCTGGACAATAGGTTGGGGATCTATTTATAATTACGACGAAAATAGACCGGTAGAGGAAGGTGATACAATTACCCAGGAACAAGCGGATCGATATTTAAAAATAGAGGCAACGCAAAACATACAAGATGTAAAAGACTCTGTTAAGGTGCCAATTAACAATAATCAATTAATTGCATTAGCAAGTTTTGTATATAATGAAGGAATGTATGCGTTAAGATCATCCACATTATTAAAACAATTAAACCAGGGATTGCCAAAAATCCAGGTGGCGGATCAGTTCGACCGGTGGATCTATGCAAATGGCCATGTTAACAATGGCCTGGTCAATAGACGAGCAGCCGAAAAACAATTATTTTTATCTTAAATTTTGCGGTTTTATAAAATGCTATTATATTAGTGTAATAAAACTCTTGCAATGTTAGAATACACACTTACAATTAATGCTTTGGTTAGTGTTGATCAAAGTATAATTAAATGCCAATATCATTTCATAATTAATGGCAATGATCTATACCAAATACTTGACGAGGTAAACGATAAAGTTATTACCGGCTTACAAGATCAAGACACAACTATAGTACACATAGCTTTGCAAGAGTCATCGAAAGGGTAAAAACCGAGTAGGTGGCTTTTTTTATTTATAACCCCTAAACAAAAACAAATGAACAAAGAAGAAAAAGAACCGGCCTATCCATGTTTTCCAATGAATGATAATTTTGGCCGCATGGTGGTACCGGTGCCAGGAATGAGCAAATACGAAGTAGTATTAAGGGATTTTATGATCGCAGCAACAAACTTTGAATGTGATCCAAAAGAAATTTTAAAAATCGCAGACGCGTTAACAATTTTATATTTTAAACATTTAAACGAAAACAATGAACCAGAACAATCAGTCACAAACCTCTTTGCCCAATAACTTAATTTTTGTGGGATCCGTTAAAACAAGATCTAACAATCAAGGCGGAGAAGATATTCAATTAGGTTTTAATCGTGAACATATTGATTTAATGATAAAACATTTAAACGAGAAAGGTTGGGTTAACATTAATATCAAACAAGGTAAGACCGGAAAATACATGATCATTAAAAACGCTGAAAGCAGCGATCATATAGGCCATGAATAACAATACTAACTTTTACGAGGAACTTCAGAAAAATAGGTATAAAGCGGGATTTATACCGGATGCAGAGCAAATTTTGTTCAAAATCAATGATAATACTATTGGTAGTATTCAGAGTTATGCCGTTATAAGCGGTTTGCCAAAAAGTGGAAAGTCAACCTTTGTAAGTAGTATTGTTGCAAGTAGTTTTATTGAAGATGATATTTTTGGAATGAAATTAAAAACCCTTCCACAACGTGGAAGGGTTTGTTATATTGATACAGAAAGCAGCCAACACGATTTTTATTCACACATGAGCAGAATAAAAAACCTGGCTAAACTTCCGGAATTGCCCAACACTTTTGATGCTTTTTGCCTTCGCAAAGAAGATCCAGGAACGATAAAAAAAATGATTGATAGTTATTTAGCACAAACGCCGGATTGTTCCATTGTGATCATTGACGGGCTTTTGGATCTATGTTTAGATTTTAATGATATTGTTGAATGTCGCATGATTGTTAACTGGCTCAAAAATATTACCACAGTTCACAATTTATTTTTACTTGGAATATTACATACCGGCAAAAGAGATGGCCAAACCCTGGGGCATTTAGGCAGTAATACAGACCGGTGGAGTCAATCTACATTAGAGGTAAAAAAAGATGATCAAGGTTATTTTGAATTATCACCTAAATTTTTAAGATCAAGTAAAAATTTTACACCTATTAAAATTAAATATGATGAATTTGAAATGGATTTTATACAGGTGGATAATGAAGTAAAACAATTTGAAAAACAAAAGGATTTTAGCAAATATTTAAAACATGAACACGATCATATTTTGAACCAGGTATTCAAAGATCAAATAAGTTATAGTTATGATGATCTAATTAAAATCATTGCTCGAATAGACAAAAGGGGCATAAATTCAACAAAACAGTATATCAAATATTTAAAGGAAAAAATGGTCATACAACGCAATAACGACGGCCTTTATAACGATAATAGAATATCTTTTTAATCATTTAAAAAATCAACACCATGACAAACGAACAAATTGAAATCACGGCCAAATTATACCTACAATTGGCCAAAGACCAGGTAAAAATTGAAGATCCCAATTATGAGAATGTATTGCGGCATGAAGCCAGGTATTTAGCCGATAAAATGTTTTTGCAAATATTCAACGAATCCGATATGCAAAGATTTAATTTTTATGATGCCATTCAATCCTGGTACTTAATAAAGCAGTCTATTAATACCTTGCCAATTTTTCAAACAAAAAAAGGGATTGATCAATGATCGTTCCCTTTTTAGATTATCAACACCATACTTCACAACGAAAATACTTAATAAATGGAGAATACAAAAAATTTTACAGTTATATTTTTTGATCATATTGGCAAAGCCTACAAATACAGAACAATTAAAAACAGTTTTAAAGCCGTCGACAGTTTTATTAAATTTGCTCAAACTAAGGGAGCAGTCGAGTTAAACTTTTACGATAAAGAAACTAAGCAGTTAAAATTTAAACTCAATAGTAAAAATTACGAATTTTTAGCAAAATAAAATTTTTCCCTTTTTACAATGGGGCCAGAAATGGCCCTTTTTTTATGCCCTTAATTTATGGATTGTAGCGGGTATATATTCAAAGGTGAAGTTTGGTGTTAAGTATGGTAAAACGTTCTTTTTTTCAATTACTGTTCTGTAATTTTTAACCCCTTTGGAACGTTGGAACGCCTATGTTCGTACACGAACATAGGCGTTACCTTTCAACGTTCCAAATATATAAGGGGTTATTTTTTAAAAATTTCAAAATAAATTTGAATTATTAAATTTTTTATTTAAGTTGCATTACTTATTAAAAATTTTAAATAACTTGTTTTGAGTAAAGATTTTTTGAAAGTATTGAGTTTTTTGGGGATTGCTTTTGCCGGAATTTGGATCTACCAAAAGGTTAACCTGGCAAAAAAAATACAAATTACTATTGCGGATATTAAATTAAATGGAACCCTGGGTGATCAATCTTTAACCATTACTTTTAAAATTTTCAATCAAACGCCTATTTCGGCGGTTTTCTCCGGATTTTATGGTTCTGTTTATGATAGTGCAAATAATAAAGTTTTAGATCTTGAAAGTAGCGGATCTGCAACTATACCAGCTTATGGATATACATACATACCAATTAATGGACAATCTGGAATTATGAACATTTTAAATTCAGTCAACGATATAATTAATAATAGCGATCAGAAATATTATTTAATTGGGGAAACATTAATCGATGGTATTTCGGTTCCGGTTAACATGGATCTGTTTAATTTAAGTGATATTAAGAAACTTGTAAAATAAAATGACTAAAAACTTCATTTTAGGAAAGTTAACGCCGTTTCAAAATAAACAAAACGTTATTACAAGTCAACAAGGAGTTAACGATATAATAAACGGATTATTAACAACGCATGATCAGTATAAAGACGAATATGATAAAATATCACATTTTTTTTATACTGGAACAGAAAAGGGAACGGCTCAAAAAATATGGAACTTTTTAAAACAAAATGTTCCTTACTATATTGAAGAAAATAATTTTCAAACTTTACGATCACCGGCGGCAATTTTATCAATGAACAATGGGGCCGATTGCAAAAGTTTTAGTTTGGCAGCAAACGGCCTTTTAGATAGTTTAATTAGAAAAGGATTAATCAAAGGTCAAGTAGCTTATAGATTTGCGGGATATGGGTATAATAGCGATCTGGAACACGTTTTTTCGGTATTAAAAACAAACAAAGGGGAAATTTGGATCGATCCGGTGTTAAGTACATTTGATCAAAAAAAAGAACCTAATTTTTATAAGGATAAAAACATTAAAAATATGTCTTTAGTAGCAATGGCCGGAATATTCGATACAACAGATCCAACGGCATTTGATTTAGGAACGCCAATTGATCAAACCGTTAGTAGTTTTGATGCAACAACAACAGATCCAGGAATGACCACAAGCGACGGAACGCCTATTATATATAGCGATCCTTCAACCGGAGTTTACCAGGAACCGGATGGAACTTTTTATTTGAATGATGGAACCCCTTTAAATAGTTATGATCCTTCGACCGGAGTATATCAGGAAGAAGATGGAACATATTATTTGCAAGATGGAACGGCTCTAAATAGCTATGATCCAACACATGGCGTTTACCAAGAAACTGACGGAACTTATTATACCTTAGACGGAACGGCATTAAGTTATTTTGATCCTAATACTGGAACATACCAGGAACAAGGATCTTCTGTATTTTACGATAATGCCGGAAACCCTATATCTGCAAATTTTCCAGGAGGTGGCGGAATTGTTCCAAGTAGAACAAGTAGTGTATTAAATTCAAGCGGCGGCGGATCCGGTGGAGGTGGTGGATTTAGTTTGCCTGGTGGCGGTGGTGGATCCAAAGCAAGTAATACGGCTTTAGACAAAGCACTAACATTATTAAACAAACTTTTCCCAAGTAATGCAAAACCACAAACAGCCCCAAGATCTGTAATCAAAAAGCCGGTTACAAATACAACCCAATCAAATACAAATACTTATTTAATGATTGGCCTGGGAGTTGCCGCAGTTTATTTCTTAACTAAAAAAAGTAAGTAATGACGGCCGCACAAAAGAAAGCAAGAGAAAATTTTACAAAAGCTATTGAATACCGAAAGAAAACCGGATGCAGTTTGAAAGAAGCATTTGCACACGTTAAGGGCGGCAAAGTAGGATCAGCAAAAAAAGATCATACTGCCTTAGATATTTTAAATTACAGATCAAAAGTAGGAGATAAAAAATTTAAAAAATTAACGCCAAAACAACGTGTAACAAACGCAACAAAAAAAACGGCAAAGAAAAGATCTAAAGTTTCAGGATATACCGGAACAATACGAAACGGAAATAGAACAAACGTAACTTATACAAATCATAGTCGAGTAAGTGAAAAAAAAGGTGGAGTAGTTAAAAAAATAGGATCCACAAAAAAAACACCTGGTGAATTTGTTAGTTTGTCCGGATATAGTCCAACAAAGGAAATTGTTTTAGGATCTATCGGAAAACTTAAAACAATAGAAAAATTAATACCGGAGGTTAAATTAAGGATAACCAGGGGCAAAAGTGTTATAAATGAAAATATAAAAGGAGTCGAAGATACTGCCAGGATATTCAAAAAATTTATAGGTAGAGATAAGGTACAAACACAAGAGTTTTTTGCGGTTATGTATTTAGCACAAAATTTAAAAGTGTTGGGCGTATATATTCATTCAATGGGAACCATTAATAGCACATCGGCGGATATAAGGTTAATACTTGCCGGTGCCTTGCGTATTGGTGCCGTTAATATGATTGTATGCCATAATCATCCAAGCGGAAACCTAACGCCAAGCGGAGCAGATCTTTCATTAACTAAAAAATTAGAAACGGCCGCAGCGTATCACGATATAAAAATAATTGATCACGTCATAATTTCTAAGGATGGGTATTATTCATTTTTAGAACATGGAAATATTAAAAATTAAACTTTAAAAACAAAAACATGACAAGGAGAAAACGTCATCACGCAAAAAAACATACTACACGCCGTCGCCGTCATTCAATGAGTGGCGTTAAAGGATCCGCAAGTTCAATCTTAGGCCTGGTAGGTGGTGGATTAATCGCTTATCAAGTAGCGAAATTGGTTAAAAGTAGTGTAGCATCAAAAACAAGCGGTAACACAAGCAGCTATTTAGCTAATGCGGTGCCACTTGCGGTAGGATTATATCTACCAAAAATCATGAAATCGGAGTTAGGTAAAAGTTTAGGAGCCGGAATGATCGCAGCGGGTGGCGTAGGTTTAGCAAATACATTAATGCCGTCTTTAGCGGGTATAGGTGCAATGCGTAGTAATTATGCTAATAGAATGGTGAATCCGGCCCCAGCAGTAAGCGGCGTAAAAGTAGGTACCGGCAATTATTTAGCGGGTATTCATGGCGTGGCTTGTATGGATGAAATGGGCGAATAACACCATAATAAAAACACCAAACTTCACCTTTGAAAAATTAAATAACAAAATTAAAAATTAATACGATGGCAAGTGCATCACAAATGGGATCAAGGTTAGTGTTTGAAAACGCTAAAACATTGATCCGTCAATTAGGCTACAATACAGATCATGCAGTTTTAACTCAAAGTTATTTGCGTGGTGAAGTATTATTAAATACAACACAAGCGAGTTATCAAGTTCCTTTGTTAGTAAATACTGCAACGAATACTAACAATACAGTTAGAACCAAATTATTGAATTTACAAGATCTATTTGTAGTATCTAATATTTCAATTTTCCTGGTAAGCGGTGCGGCAACTAATGGAGCATCAAAAAACTATACTTATCCAAATGTTACGGCGTTTCCAACCGGTGCGGCTCAATTGTATAACCTATACAATGGTAATTTGTCAATTGTTGCGAATAATCAACAAATTTTACCGGCTTGGGATATTTTAAAGCATTATTTTGTTCCACAAACACAAAACGGCGTAGGTATTACTGCTCAAACAGTTTTCCCAATTGACCAGGTTGATTTTTACACCGATGCGTCTTGCGTAGTAGAACCAAATATTGTTTTAAATGGTGCGGCCAATTATCAGATTAATATTAATCTACCGGCAGCCCCATCAACTTTAGATGCAAATACATTTGTAGCTATAAAATGGAACGGATTGTTAGCTCAAAACTGTACTTCTGTAAAATAGTATTTTTTATAAATTATTATTCCTTCCCTGGATAACTTCGGCCGGTATAGGTTAGACCGGCCACTTTTTTTAATTATAAAAAATAAAATTTTATGTTAATAAACAGATTTGAAGCCGTTGAGATTCCAATTCCTAACGAATCAACTTTAACCAAATTCTATTTTCCAAATTTGCCAAACTTAACAAATGCTTTGGTGGATCGAATTGTTTTGTATAATGGCAATACGCAATTTACATCTATTTTAACAGGAGGCACTCCGTCATCAACTACGCAAATTGCACAAACTACTATCACATTATATCAAGGTGATTTACAATTGTATTATAATTTGCCATTAACTTCTTTAATAAATGCTGCCACAAGTAGTGGAGCCTCCGGGTTAGGATATTATAATATTCCAATTGATATAGATGGAATGGAAATTTCTTGGACAAAGTCTTTTATCAGTTCACCAATTGCACAAGATAATACAGATAGAGTCTTTAGCTTTGGGATATTTTATCACTTTTAATCAATAAAAAATGGCAACGATAAAAAGATACGAATCTATTGAAATTGCAATTCCGAACGGATCCACATTAACCAGGTATTATTTTCCAGATCTTCCAAATTTACGCAATGCGTTAATTGATCGTTTTGTTTTATATCCGCCGGATGCTGCAAATCCTTCTGTTTTAACTGGAGGAACACCGGCCAGTTTTTACGATATTAGTAGAACTTCAATAGTTTTATACAATGGAGATCAACAAATGATTTATACTTGTCCATTAGTTTCGTTTATAAATATTGTAAATAATTTTGATCATGCTTATTATAATTTACCGATGGAATTTAACGGCCAAATAATCAGTTGGACAAAATCCTATATTACAAGCCCTTATCCGCAAGATTCTACTAATACAGTATATTCTTTCGGTTGTTTTTATCACTTTTAATTAATAACGTTATGGCAACTTTTAGACCGGAATTATTTACAGTTGAGGAAGTGATCAATTTTTATGATCAAACCGAAGGCTCCGAATTTAATGTGTTTGCCGGTACCAGTCCAAATGATGCTTATAAGCGATACCATTTTGAAGGTGAAAAGGAATTAGGGATGCAAGAGTTAACGGCGGCATTGATTCAGATTAGCAGCAAAGGAGAAAATTATAACCCTTATTTAATCCAGGTAATACAACCAAGTAAAGTAAAAGGAAAACCAAAAACTTTTACAAGTATTTCCTTTCAATTAAATAGGCCGCAACAATATCTACCAATGCAACAAAGCGGCATAGGTGGAAGATCTGAAATGCTATTGGAACGAATGATTGAAAATCAAAATGTTTTGATTAGCAGAATAGCAGCGTTGGAAGAACAAGAGGAAGAAGATGACCAGGAACCGGAACAAAAAGATACTTTGGGCCGGATTATTGAAAATCCACAAATCCAGGGCCTAATTATGGGATTAGTGGATAAGTTTATTAATAGCGGCGGTCAAGCGTCAGCCATTGCCGGAATACCGGCGGTGGATGATGAGGCAATGAGCATAGTGTCGGAATTAATGGACAAAGGCGTAACAATTGAACATTTAAGAAAATTGAACGATATGAGTAAAGTTAAATTGTCAAGTTTATTATTAATGCTTTAGTTATGCCGAATTATGTAGATGCTTTTAAAGATCAAGATCTTTACGCAATAAATAGCGTTCTGGCTTATCATTTGCCGGATCCAAGCAGTACAATAATAGGTCAATATTATAACGGAGATATAATAGGAACAATTTATAGTTATTATGTTGATAAGTCGGGTAATTTATGGTGGGTAATTTACGAAAACAATGATCTATCACAAATGCCGTTTTATGTATATAATAATGTAAAGGCCTTATCTGTTCCGGGTGTTAATCAACCTTTATTTAATATTGATACTAACAAACCTTTGCCGGATCCAAGTTACGGGCCGCCAACAATTGGCGAAAATATTGCAAACGGGCTACAAAATTTATCAAAAAGTTTAGGCAAGTATTTGCCTTTAATTATTGGCGGCGTTGTATTGATTGCATTATTGCCAACTATTAATCAATTAAATAGAAAAAAATAATGGCAACTAAAAATAAAAATATAGGCATTTTTTTATTGATCGGTGCGGCGGTGTTATTGTCCGGTTTTATAGGATCTAAAAAGAAAATTAGATCTAATAAACCGGTTCTTACTATGTCTAACGTACCAACCGGAACCGATGTTATTTATATTGTTCCTGGTGCGGAAATATATGATCTTAACATGGCTTTAGTTTATACTAATAATTCAGGAACTTTTATACAAGTTGCGGTTCTTAATGATCCTTCATCACCGATAGGTATGTTTAATGTAGCGTTTGGAATGGATTTTTTAAATGCTCAAACTGGATATGTATTTTTTGAGCAAACAACGAACAGAATATTTAATGGCTAAAAACACAAACATATTATTGTTATTAGGAGGTGCGGCCGTTATTTATTATTTGTTGAATAAAAATAATACAATCCAAACGGCAACAAATACAATTGCCACAAATTCGCAAGTTGATACTATCAACACAATGATACAAACGGCAGCGGATCCTGGATTATTACCGGTACCAGTCAATTTAAAAACAAAATCCGGAACGATCTTAACGGCAATTGAAACGGGATCCAGTAATAACCAACCATTGTACACAACCATACTACAAACCAGGGCGGGAAATTTGCCAATTACTGCAAGTGCTAATTTTATTTCAAAAAATAAAACTGCAACGCTGCAAAATTTAGCAATTACACAAAATATCTTAGATACACAATATAACGGAATGGCATTACCGGCTGATCCTGGAAAA
>Ga0194049_1000603_pt1 | contig 12165 bp, 10 predicted proteins | sample JunL2225m_MetaG_FD_148665 | JGI IMG/M metagenome (GOLD analysis project Ga0194049, IMG submission 148665) | Anoxic zone freshwater microbial communities from boreal shield lake in IISD Experimental Lakes Area, Ontario, Canada - Jun2016-L224-25m | ecosystem: Environmental > Aquatic > Freshwater >... | reverse complement strand
ATATCAATTATTCTGAAGTACTAGATCCTGTATATGTATCACAACAACGTCAGGATATGTTGGATAGTAAGTATAGGATAGGTATAGGTGCACAGAATAATACTGGTCACTCTTTAGCTCAAAGTGCCAAGTATCCTATAGTAGTAAGAGGTACTAAGTTAACAGAAAAAGATGCCGAATTAATACCAGTAGGTGCAGATGGTAAATTAGACTGGCAAATACATCTTCCCCATAATGATGCTACTAAATTCTGGTATGATAGAAACAGTAAAAACATGGAAAGATGCTGTAGCTACCTTATCTGGTAATAAAGTTAACAATCAATATATAGCAGAGTTACTTGCACAGTATATAGATGGTGCTGTTGATGGTCCTAAAGATCCATGGTTAATGAAAGTCTTCCCTTCACAAGATGCATTATCTACAGCAGTATTTCTTACTCGTACAGGTGTACCTATTAATGATGTAGTATTGCTGATACACCAACCTGCAGTTCTTAAACTAATAGAAGAGCGTAATAAATACCAGACTCGTAGAAACCTTGATCCTAATGCCAGAGTACCTAGAAAAGAGGTAGTGAATAATGTAAGGAGTTTATATCCAGGTAATTGGATGCCTGTATCTGGTAACTTAGATAGGAATATCATGAAAGAGCAAGTGGCTCTGAGTGGTGCTAATAAAAAAGTTGATAATGCTTTCCAACAACAAGTGTTGACAGAATACTTAAAGTATGAAATGTATGCCAACCATGCTTTTAGAACACAAATGGGAACAAGATACGATCTTATAAGTTCTCCAGATTCAGCTACTATGTATGCACAAGATAGAGCATATGAAAACTCTTTACAACATAATGTAATATCTTCACCTATCAGTATAGTAGAGGATAGTTTCATATCTGCTATAAAGAAAAGTCTTAATGAAGCAGTAAAAATGATAGGTGCTGTTATGGAAAGTTCTTCAGAAGCATTTATAAAACAAATTGAACCAATATGGAAAGCTCTTACTCATCCTGATGTAATAATGAAAAATGATGACAGGATTGCATCTATGAATAAAGCCATTGTAAAATTCGTAGATTTTTTATCAAGTAGGTACCACATGCCTACAGGTACACCGATTGCTGATGGTATAAAACAACTCATGATGAGTAATGCTATACCCAAGTTATTGAAAGAGGCACAGCTAAAACATCCTGATAATAAAGCTATACAAGCACTTAGTGTAGATATACCTATATTCTCCAGGGACATGAAGAATGTGGTTATGTTCAAAAAACCAAAAGGTGCTGATGCTGATATGCTTACACAATACTTCAGAGAGTTTAGAGATTTTGGTCCTGAAGAGAAAAAGTTGTACGATAACCTTGTAATACTGGATAGACTACAATATGGTGCTACTGATAGGTTGAAAGCGTATGGCAAGTTCATACCTGCTGAAGATGCAGTTATTGCTCCTAAAGCTGGAATGAAAATGCTCAATGACATACCTTCAGCTGTGCAGACATTTATAGAGACTAACCAATTCTATAAGAACGGTTGGAATGATGAAGAACTTGTACCATCTGTTAAGAAGTTTAATAGAAGTAAGAATATAGAAGGGTTAAAAAACAGAGTAGTTACACTAAAGAAAGGGAGTTGGGGTTCTACATCAGCGGCAGTTAAGATATGGGAATATATCAATCCGGATACAGGTAGGAAATACACAGATAGAGAAGTTGAAGAACTAGCACTAAAAGGGTTTAAACCTAAAACTGTACCTGAATTATACCGTAGAATAGAAAATAGTGAAGGAGAGCCTGTGATAATTAAAGATGCTAAAGGTGTAGAGTACTACTCCTATAAACAGATCAATGCACTAGGAGATGGGCCTAACTTACAGGAATATTATGAAGATAATAGACCATCTGTACGTGATATGAGCCATTTTAAAATAGAAGAAGAGGATAATAATAAAGTAAGATCAGCATTAGAAAAAGATGGATGGCAGATGGAAGAACCTGTAAAGAAAGAAGTGTTAGATGCTATGAAATCTCAACAACCTGTAGTACCTTCACAGCAGACAAGGATCAATATGGATGTGATACCATTAACCACAAACTTCAGTCGTCAGTCAGTTATAAATGATCCAACTCATATATACCTGTTCACAGATAATGCTAAGAGGTCCTCAGGTTCCAACAGGATGTCCCCGGATACAACATATGCAAAAAGGTATGGTCAGAATACATATCCAGGTATGACACAGGCAGTTATAAGGGGACTTGAGAATGCATATCCGATAACTACAATGGTGGATGATAAGAGAACTCAGTGGACAGACAATAGGTTCGATGAATATAAGAAGATCATAGATAGTGAGATAGACCATATCAAAGAAGCAATTTCATCAGGTCAGTATAGAGGTATCAAGTTTGCTGCTCAGATGCCTTTTGGTAAGGGGCAGATATCTGACATGAAGAGTTCTGCACCAAAGATATGGGAGTACATGAACAAGAAACTCAAAGAGATAGGTATAGATAACTCTGGAGATAAACCACAAGTTATAAAACCTACAGAACCTGTAGTACCTTTACAGCGTATAACTAGTAGTAGAGTGAAACCTAACGAAAAGGGTGAGTATAATATATATGCAGGTACTGGAGAGAATGTAACACTCTCTAATATGACTAATAGACCATTCACTATAGGAGGCTCTGAGTACAAGTCGGTTGAACAGTACTTTCAACTACAGAAATACCAGATAGCAGGTGTCATAGAACCTATTAGTGAACAGTACTCAGCGCAGGTATATAAGAAAATAGGAGAAATAGCAGATGCTATAGATAAACCGAATATATCTCAGGATACGAAGCTAAAAAGCTAGGAGGTATCAGAATACCCAATAGCAAATTCAATGAGGTATTCTGGGATAAGGAAGGTAAACAGGCTATGAAGTCAGCTATGATAGAGTCATTCAAACAAAATCCAGAGGCACTTAGGGACCTACTAGCTACTGGGAATGCTAAATTGACTCATACACAGGATAAAGGGAAATGGGGTGCTGAATTTCCTAGACTACTGACTGAAGTACGTGATGAACTACGTAAGACAGAGAAACTACTAGAACCTTCGAACCTGAAGGAACAGAATAAAGCAGATGAATGGAAACCTAAATGCTAACATATGACAGGTAACAAGAGAATTATAATAGACTTCGTAGAAAGTGAGGATCAACGGTACCCCACATGCGGTGACTACATCGAGTATCCAGACCATTATCATATAACCGTCACTAAACAGGTGGATACTGATAGGAGCCTGTTAATAGCATTCCATGAGATGGTGGAGTACTTTCTCTGTACTCGTAGGGGTATTCAGGAGAATAGTATCACTGAATATGATATAGAATGGAATAAGCAACTAGAACAGGGTAGAGAACTGCAGGATGAACCGGGGAATGAGCCTGGATGTATATATGCTAAGGAACACAGATTCGCAGAGAATATAGAACGACAAATAGCATTAGAAGCCGGAATAGACTGGCTGGATTACGATAGTAAATTGATAATATAATGGCTAATCTAAAGGACAAGACATTACTGTACATATGTTCGGGTGGATTCTTTGAAACTGCACTATCACTGGCTGACTACTATAAGGAGGTACTATACTATGTACAGTGGACATCAGGGTTCCCCGGTATGGATAAGTGCGTGGTAGGTAGTGAATATAAGAACGGCAAGGTACTGGATACATTCGATGGTAAACCACTACGAAGAGTGTACGACATATATAGTCATCTGGAGGAAGTTGATATCATCATGTACTCTGATGTCTATGATGGTGAACAGGCAGAGTTCTTCAGGGGTCTGGGATATCCTGTAGTATCAGCAGGTAAAGGAGCTGAACTGGAACTGGATAGGTGGAAGTGTAAGATGGAGTTCAAGGGAGCTGGAATGGATGTTAACCCTGCTAAGAGAGTAATAGGTATAGATGCACTCCGTGAAGAACTCATGAAAGTAAAGGACAGGTATGTGAAGATATCCAGGTTCCGGAAACAGACTGAGACATTCCACCATAATGAGTATATACTTACTGAACCATTGTTGAGCAAGATGGAGCACGAAATGGGTCCCATGAGTAAGATCATAGAGTTCATTATCGAAGAGCCTATAGATGCTGTAGTAGAGGAAGGTATAGATATGTATACTGTAGATGGTAAGTATCCACAGATGCTACCGGCAGGTGTAGAGATCAAGGATGCGGGATATGCCATTATGATAATGCCATATAGTAAATTATCAGAGGGGGTACAGAAGACTAATGCACAGATATCTGGTATTCTCAAGAAGGTAAAGTATCAAGGATTCATCAGTACAGAAGTACGTACTACTAAGAGCAAGGAGCACTACCTTATAGATATGAGTTGCAGATTGCCTCAGCCACCTTCAGCACTGTATGGAGAGATGTTCGATAACCTAGGTGATATAGTATGGGCACTAGGACAGAGAGAGGTCATAGATGTGAAACCGAAGGCTATATACGGGTTATATTGTACTATATATAGTGAATGGTATCAAAAAGATCATCAGGCTATTTACTTTCCAGAGAAATACCGTAATAATGTTAAATTGTCTCAACCATTGAAAATAGACGGACAATACTATTGTCTAAATTTCAATATAACCATCCAGAATGTGGGTCAATAGTTACTGTAGGTGGTTCATTTGAGGATTGTAAGAAACAGATGGAGGAAATAGCCAAAGAAGTAAAAGGGTATGGGGTATCAGTGAAGACAGATAGTATAGATACTGCTATTGAGGAATTTGCTAAAATGATGAAAGGAAATGGCACTAAATAGTACTACAGTCAATGCGCAGATGTTCCAGAAACAACCTAAGAAGGAGGTTATAGGGCTACGTCAACTATCCAGAGAACTGATGATGAGTGATTATACTGTAGCTGAATATTCAGGGTTAGTGCTAAAGTTCCTACATGGAGGTATACTACAGGTAAAAGGAAAAGAAAGTACCCCACGTATATACCGGTATACCCTAGCCCATACTGAAGGGATATACAGGATGACTACAGCCCCTCATCTGCTCAATGAACCCTGTACTATGGACATGAAGATAATGAAGAACCATCTGACACTCAGTAACACAGATGGTACCGAGATCATACACCTGAACAAGATTCGAGTAAAAGCATACGATAATAGTAAGTAATATGACAAATAGCATCCATGGAATTGAGTGCGGTTGGGTTAAGATGTCCGGAAAGCACATCAGGAATGTACTGGCTACTAATGGTAAGGACTCTAAGTTATATGACTCTATACTGGAGCATATATCTTCATTACCAGAAGTTGAGAAGGCAGTACTCCGTGACTCATTCCAGAGTTGGGAAGCTGAAGGTATAGTCAACAGCCTGGACTATGATAAGAATATTGCCCATGCTATATGGTCGCAGACACATTCACCTAAGTTCAAGGAGTGGTTCGGAGATAGTAAGGTAGTAGATGAGAATGGTGAACCGCTACTGGTGTATCATGGTAGTACAGTAAAAGGAATCAGGGAATTCGAAGCTAAGTATCCTGCTAAGAATGCAGATATACTAGGTACAAAAGCTGGTCTCTTCTTCACAGATCATGAGCCCTATGCTAAAGAGGTGAAACAGAATGACACTGTATATCCGGTGTTCCTGCATATGGATAACCCTGATCTCGAAGATAGAGAAGAAATAGACCACATTACAGCAGAACAAAGTAGCGAGAGAGGGTATGATGGGTTAATAGGAACAGACTATGGGCAGACTGAGGGTAAGACATACGTAGTATTCGACAAGAACCAGATCAAGTCACTATTCAACCAAGGTGGATATAGTAAAGAGAAGGGAGAATACGACACATCTATCAACTACCAGACAGAGAGAATAGCTAATGCTGACTATGAAGACTTCAGTAAAAGGAAGGTTGCATTAGAAGCTAAAGGTGCAAAAGATGTGCAACTACAGGGCACACTACATGAAGGTACTATCCGGTATATAGCAGACCCTAACAACATCTACTTCCAAAAATCCAATGAGAAGACATTACCATCAAAAGCTAATCCTGCTACAGTAGCTGAATATGAAGAGTTTTTAAAGAGAAAGGGTGTTCCTATAATTACTACAGGTATATTAGATAAAGATGGTAAACCCATACCAGCTAAGAATGCTGTAGACCTTGCACAGAATCTTGTATATATAGTAGATGGGGAAAAACCTACAGCACTAGGAGAAGAGACATTTCACTATGGCTCTCGTATTATACAAGCTCATGATCCTAAGCTATGGAAAGAGATGATGAATCGTGTAGGGAACTATAAGCTCTACGGAGATATAGTAGACCTATACAAGAATGATAAAAAATGAAAAAGAGGAAACTATTGGTAGGTTACTGCATGAGCATTATGTACAGGAGAGAGAAGGGTTGACAGAAAAACCAGAATTATTAGAACAACTACAAGGATGGTGGAAGAAGTTTGTAGAAGGGTTGAAATCGTTTTTTTCAGGTACAGGATATGACCCATTCAGAAAAGCGGCTAAACAGTTTGCAAGAGATAGAGGTGCATTCAAAACAGATAGAAAAATACATGAAGCTGTACACAAGCTAACAGATCAATCAGAGAAAGAGTCATATAGTAACTTCAAAGACAGGACAATATCCAGTCTAAAAGACATAGCATCTAAAGTGTAAAAGATAAGACAGTCGTAGTAACACATGGTACTGTATTGAATATGGCTAGGTCATGGAAAGAAAACATGTATAACGATAATATATCTGAAGATAGTTATAACAAGAAAGAAACAGAGAATGGTCATGTATTAGAACTTCAAGTAGGTGATAAGACTTTGTATTTGGTAAGACATGGTGAATCTACTGCTAATGTATTGGAAGAACCCTCAACTGATGAAACGCCTTTAACTGGTAAAGGACAGGAAGATGCAGTAATGGCTGCACAAGAATTAAAAGAAAAAGGTGTAACAGAAGTACTTAATACAGATACAGAAAGAACAGATCATACAGCAGCTATTATTAGAAAAGAATTGCAAGGTGAAGACACCTTCTTACAGAAGAAAGAAGAGACAGGTGAAGAAAAAAGAGACAACGCTTTCGATAAAATAACTGAAGTAGGTAGTAAAGTGGTAAGACCTACTGAGCCAGGTAAAAAATACACATATGCTGGTGCTGAAGTTCCTACCAGGGTACATGATAAAATAGCTGCTGAACAAAAGAAGAAAATGGGGAAAATGACATTCTCCAGTAAAGAAGAAGAAGAGAAGTATACTAAACATACAGAAAAGGCTATTCAATTAGGTACAGATATATCTTCAGATCTTGATCAAATTGTGTCTGAAGTAGTAGATAAGAGTACTGGTTTAAAAAGAGACAGAATAGAAGAAGATCATGGTTATATACCAATAACAGATAAATATCAATCAGATATGGATAAAGCTGTAAATGGTTCTATCTATGATAATCTAAAATTGATGATAAGGGGATGGGATGAACCTAATAAAGCAGATATTCATAACCCTATACATCATAATGGTATACTAGACTTATATCCTGAAGGTACTAAGTTTATCTGGGATGTACCTTTATATGATCCTAATGCAGCATTCCAAGGAAAGAGTGGTATGGCCGGTACACCTGACTTTATAGCTATTACTCCAGATGGTATTGCACATCTACATGACTGGAAATCAGTTGGTCGTACAGGAGAAATAAAAGGGTATACTAAAGAAGCCTACAACCTACAGATGAAAGCATATGCTAAGATGTTGAAAGATGCATATGGAGTGGAGGTACAGACAGCTCGTATGGATATTATGGGTGTTAAATGGGGAGAAGGTGATAGTGTAAAAGGTGTAAATATACACGGTATAGATCTTTCTATGTCAGCTGGTGAACTGTATAGACCTTATCTGACTGATATACATAAAACAGGAGATAAGGTGATAGATGACTATGCAGATCGTCTTATAGGAATGCTCAATGCCTTACAGGCTAAGGATATGTCAGATGCAGAAAGGGTAACAAGAAGTAGAAGAGCTGCTGATTTAGAAAAAGCAATACTCAGATTACGTCTTGAAAAGTCATTTGCTCCTATTATGGAACAAGGTGATCAGTTTATTAAGTATGCTGATAGGGAACAAGCCAGAATAGCATCAAGTAACGTGGACTTCTCTAATATGGATATGAAGGAGTTCAGTAAAGAAGCTGGTAATCTTATTGTTCTAAAAGACAATCTGCAGATATATAAAGACCTTAGTAAGTTTAAAGGGTATATGCAAGATGCTGATAAACTACAGGCATTAGAACAGTTAATAACTAAAGCTGAGAATCTCTATAATAAACAGATAGAGATGAATATGAAAGTAGCTTCAGAATGGTTTAAAGATAAAACTATAGATGATATAGCAAAAGCACAAAAACAATACGGGGCAATTGCAGGTACAGTAAGGGAAAGAAGTAATCAAGAACTAACTACTGTACAAGGTATGCAGGATGTACTACAGAATCTAAGTAACCGTAGTCAGAATAGGATAAACGACACACTTTATGACTTTACTAATGATATTGGTACAGGTATATACGATGAAGTTAGCAAATGGGGTGATGAAAAAAAGTTATGGAGTGTTATAGGTGCAAAAGATAAAAATAAATTGATTAGCCCATTTAAATCAGAATTTTAGGGGAAGAGTTAGATAAAGCTAAAGAAGCTAAAGATATTCAATGGGTAAAAGATCATACTGATAATAAAGCATTAGAAGATTATCTTAATAAGAAAAGAGAAAGTCAACTCAGAGATCTTTATGAATATTATCATCTAGCATCTCAGGGTATGACAATGGATAAGCCATGGGAATGGGGTAGAGGTGTAGATACTAAACTGGAAGAATCGGTTGAAAGAATACTAAAATATACAGAACATGCAGGAAAAGAAGGTAATCAGAACTGGTACAGTAATGCCCATAAGTTTCCAAAGAAACTTAATGCAGATGGTTCTTATACTAAATGGGTAAGTGAAGAGATGAAAAACTTAGAACGTCCAGGAAATGCACCTGCTAAAAAGTTCTATGACTATATTCAAAAATGGAATAATCAGTTTGCTACATCTGGATACCTACAATGGGAAGGTGCTCGTACATTCTTACCACATGTACCTAAAGAAACTGTAACTAAAATATTCTCAGGAGGATTTAATATTAAAGATGGGTTATTGAGTCTATATACTAGTAAAGTGATAGAAGACAGAGATCCATTGAGAGATCCTCGTACAGGTGAAATTATTAATAGTCTACCTAAATCTTTTCAAAGTAGATTATCTGAAAAAGAAGTATCTAAAGATCTTATCAAAAACCAATTCCTTCACATAATGAAAGGAATAGAGTGGGAAGAAAAGAATGCTGTAGAGGATATAATATATCTACTGCAGGATATAGAACGATCTAAGGGTATGTTAGAGCTTACTCAAAAAGGAATGGTGACAGGTAAAGTAATAGGTATTGGAGAAAAGACAGATAATGTGAAACTGCTTAACGACTTTATTGATACAGGATTTTACAAAATACACGATCTCGGTAATGATGCCCAGTTTGGTAAAGTAAAAATGACTAGTGATGGAAAAGAGGTAAGAGCCTCCGGTAGCAAAATGTTAAGCACAGTTACAGGTGCGGCATCAGGGGCTATATTATCCTGGAAACTATCTATTATGGGATTTCGTTCATTGGAGGTTACTTTACAAAGTTTATATAATGCCAATAAGTATTTCTCAGCAAAAACTCAATCACAAGGTTTATATGACTTTATAGGATCTAGGGCATTTAAAGGAAGTAATGAACTTACAATAGGATTATTGAAATCATTCTTACCTGAAGAAGAACAACTACATATAGCTGCTAAAGGACTATCTCTTAATAAATTGAATAATCTGAATGTACAAGAATTTCTGATGAAGGGAGTGAAGTCAGCGCATAATATAGTAGTATATAGTAACTTTTTTGCACACATGGAAAGTGCTATTGTTATAGATGGTAAGATACACAATGTACGGGAGTATTACAGATCTTTACCTGAGAGTGCTAATCGATATAAAGATATAACTAAATATGAAAAAGAGTTACCTACTAAATGTAAAGAACTACTAGATAAGTACGGTCTCATGAAATTTGCCAAGTATAATAAAGAAACAGGTAAAATGGACTATCCAGGACTTGATCTTAACGATAGGTCAGTTGCTGCTTTTAAACAGCTTATACGTGTAACAGGAAGAGAGATGTCGGGTAATATTAGTCATGAAGATCAGTCTCGTATGAGATCTAATGTATGGTGGAGACAAATGTTAATGTATAATAACTGGTTACCTAGACAATGGGATGTACGTGCAGGTAATTTAGCATATAACAAAGGTAAAAAAGATTCATATGAATGGGGGCGTACTCGTGTATTTGCTCAAGTAGTATTTGCTGAAGGATTTTTACCTGCAGCTACTAAAATATTAAAGACACTGGTAGGTATGGATGAGGTTACTCGTGGTACTGAAAAAGGGTTGGGACAACTACAGGAAATGTATAACAAAACTGTAGAAGATCAGTTAAAAAAAGGCGTAGAACTAAAAATGACAAAAGAAGAGTTCTATGATCTAGTAAGGGATAAAGTAAAGAACCAAGTAAGAGAATTTCAAGTAGTATTAGCTGTATGTGCTGCATATTGGGGACTTATGGCAATGTTGCCTAAGAAAGGTGATGATGATTATGAAGAAACAGTTGCTCAATTTGGATTATTAAAGAAAATTATGTTGAAAGTTAAAGAGGCTATGAGTTCTTATTACAACCCTTCTTCTTTTCTTGAGTTTGGAGGCGGTACTAAGTTTCCTGTAGTTAGCTACATCAAAGATGCTGTAACTGCTACTGAAAGTACATTAGGTAGTATATGGGGCATGTCTGCATCAGCAGCAGGATGGGATGAGTACGGTGATAATATAATACACAAAAATCATGTTATTAAAGATTGGGGAAAGTTGTTCCCTATACTAAGGGCAGGAGAACAGGAAATATTACCTATATTGGATAAAGATATGGCTGATTATCTTGGTATAAAATCTTATCAAGGTCAAGCATTTTCTAAGTAATGACCTATACACAATATTGAATTAACTACATACTGAGTATAACTGGGACTATCTGCATACATTTGTGTAGTTAGCTTCGTTATACTCTTTCTATATAGAGTATTTCACATTCTAAATGTTAAGGCTATATGATACAACCAGGTACCCAATTCGGTAAGAGAGGTAGAGTAACTACCCGTAATTCATCAGAAGAGTCTAAATGGCTTGAACTGATAGTAATGGCTATGAATAATGAGGGTGGACAGCTCTCAGCTATATTAGCAGCACTAGGAGGTTCACCTACTCCATACAATACAGCAGCACAGACTATAATGGTCACTACAGACAGTCCCATTACCTATACTGCAGGTAGTATACATTCCATATCATTTCAGGTTATTAGTGGTAATATGGATGTGTCTATGGATGGTGGATTTACTACTATTACATATCCTGCAGGTAGTAATATTAATCTACAGGCTGATAGCTTATTCAACACCGATATATCATTCACTATACCGGGTACTAGAACTAATACTACGCTCATACAAACAACTGCTATATAATGGCATACACTAATTCTATATATATTCCACCTACTATATCTATAGAAGATATGCAAGTAGATCCGTTGCTATTATTACAATGATGGCAAACCCTGTAGATGGGCAAGAAATTATCATAACTTTTGGAGGAACTATAACATCAGGCACTGTAATTACTTCTGTTACATTTTCACCTAATACAGGACAAACAGTTATATATACATCAGGCGGTGGAATAATTACATTAGCCGGAATATATATATTATGTAAATACAGATCAGCAACATCACAATGGTATATAGGCATATAATATGAATATAAAAGACTTCAACATATTACCAGTATTCAAGGACGGAGCACTATCACTGTTCAGTGATGGAAAGTTCTCAATGAAAAGGCTATTAGCATTCATATTCGGAATAGCTATACTGTGGATGACTCGTCACCTACTTTACAATGTGATACCGAAAGACAACCCCC